>OBLU010001056.1_pt1 | contig 25650 bp, 31 predicted proteins | sample 1518681 | NCBI WGS metagenome assembly OBLU01 (sample SAMEA3539304, study PRJEB22396) | soil metagenome | biome: tundra; feature: field; material: soil | place: USA | collected 2010-05 | depth 0.15 m
AGTCTCCCGATTTCAACAGTGCGCGCCTCGGAACGAGGCGCCCGAAGGCTATTGACTGTGATGACTTTCTATACAGGGTCAAGGGCGTGCCTTCGGCCCGCCGCCGGGCCGATCAGTGGCCATCCGTGACCGCTGCGCGGTCACTTCTGGACGCTGATTTCGCCCGGACAGCCGTGACTGCGCCCCTCATTGCCCAACCAGAGGAGGCTCCGCCTCTTTTCGGTCGGAAAGTGAAGCGCGAGAGGGGCCTAAGCGATACGCGGAGAGCCGCGAGGAGAGATGGACCAGCCCAGAACGACAAAGCGGTCGGACACCCACGTGGCGGCAGTTGCGAACACCTTGCGCTTGTTGCGCACTTCCTTGAAGGTCATTCCCCACTTGCGCGAAAACGCGAGTACGTGTCCACGAAAGCCCCATCCGTTGTAGGCAAGTTGGTGGCCACGACAGAACCTCTTCGATGGCGCTGACTGGTAGAAGGTCTTGCCATCGGGCATTAGACGAGAGCCGAGAGCGCAGTCCATTCCTTTCTTACACTTGTGGGTACGTAGTGCCGCGCTCTGCATCTTGCGACGGTGTTGGTAGGGGCCGTTAGCCGAGGTGTCGGTGCCCTTCACGGCGTAGCCGAGAAGCTTGGTGAGGTAGGCGCCAACGCCGAATTTGCCACCGGGTAGTACCCGCTGCACATCAACCTGGGCCCCCCACGTCCAATCTCCGTGGCGAGCCGCTTTCACATTGACATTACGACGACGTTGCCCGGTGCCAGGGCCTCGGCTCTCGTTGTCCTCAACGACGCGAAGGTCCACACCGCCGCGCACCACGGTTTGCACGCTGCGCTCGGTCACGATGCCCTTGACGATGACGTGAAAGTGAATGAGGCCCCGCGTCTGAAACTCGGCGACGCGCGCGTAAGAGAGTTTGCGACCGACGACGCGACCGAGGCGCTGCATCGTCACCGTCAGCAGTCGGCTCGCGTGAGCGTTGAAATCAGCCGCCAGGTCGAACCGGTAGTTTGCCGGGTCAAGAGGCGTACCAATGAGAAGGTCGCCTTCGGCGTGAACTTGCCGACAGCCACACCTGCGCACGTGGGGCCTGCCGCTCTTGGCAGTGTCCACCACGCGTTGGTGGGTGGGACCGAATGCGTCGGCCCCCGGTGCGGTGAACGTAATGAACGTGAAGGGAATGGTCGAGTTCTCGGCACCCTTGAGGCCCGACTGAAGAACGCTGATGGCGTCGCCGCGATAGACGTTAGAGCAGTGCGGGCACTTCTCGGCTAATCGGCTGCCGCAAGGCTTGGAATACCCAAGGTTGGTGATTTCTCCGGTGTGAGTGTCGGCACGGGTCAGTGCGAGGTTGATTGGCCTGCTGCACTCGGTTGCGATCTTCTCCACGTAGGAGAGGGTGCGCAGTCGGTCTCACGGCGCACTCAACCCACGGATTTCCGGGCCTACGTTGGGGATGCAGACTTTCTATGGGAGAAGGAAGTCCACATCCCCAACGAAGGGGCGAAACGTACTGGTTGAGCCTCTGGCAGGGGTCGTGAAAGAACGCCGAGTGACATACTGCGAACGCTTTGTTGAGTTTGGACATGTATAGATGTGAGAGGCGGCGCCATGCGGAGAAAACCAAACAAAGGAGATGCGAATAGTGCATTTCTGACGGTTTTCGACGCTCATGCAACAGACATTCACGCTTACCTCACTAGAAGAGTTGGAAGCGATCCTGCGAATGACTTGCTCGCCGACGTTTGGATTGCCGCCTATAAGTCGAGGCATCGATACGAAGGCGAGTGGTCAGAAGCACGACCCTGGCTCTACGGAATTGCCCGCTTTACTGTTTTCTCATACTGGCGAAAGTATCGAGCGCCGATCACGGGAAGTATCGAGGTCTCTAACGATCCATGGCCAGCCGTCGAAGATTGCTTGAACGCCAAGGAACTTGGACCGCTCTTGTACAAGGCCATCCAAGAACTGCCCGGTAACGAACGGGAGGTTCTTCTACTTACTGCGTGGGAGGAGCTTTCACCAACGGAGATTGCTCTCGTGCTCGACGTGCCCGCCGGGACGATCCGGAGCCGTCTTCACCGAGCGCGGAAGTTCGTGAAGTGCCAACTTGAGGCTCCGTCGCTAAAGCCCGAAGCACCGCAATTGTCACTTCGTCATCGCACTGACAATCAAGGAGGTAGCTGACATGGGAACCATTGATGACCTGATCCGAGCCGGCAAAGTGAACCCCCCGTCACGAGACGTCATGGAGCAAGCGCGCACTGTCCTCGAAGCGGAAATTGTCGTCGACAACACGTCTTCGCGCGTCAGGAAAAGTCGCGCTCCCCGTCGCCAACGCCAACTCGTTCTCGCCATAGTCACCGTCGCCGCTGTGGTAATCGCCGTGACGGTGACCATCACAAATGTTGGCGAGAAGCCGACGGTCGCTGCGGCCGCAGTGCTCGACAGAGCAGCACAAGCAGCTGCTGCCCAAGCAGTGCTCCCGCCGCTCAGTTCAGGTCAGTACTACTACGAGCAGACCGTGATCTTGCAGAATTGCGGTTTCAGTGTGCTCAACTCTGAGGGCACACAGACCCCAGTCTTCTACCTGTCCCCCATTGTCTCCGAGACTTGGACGGCAGCAAATGGATCGGGCAGTGAACAGAGCGCGCCACAGGGATCAGGCCACTTTCTCTCCTCTGAAGATCGAGCCCTCTGGGCGGCGAGTGGACAGCCAAACCACTGCATCCAGACGACCAGTACCCGCGCGATTCCGCCATCGACGTCCGACGAGCCGGGCGTCACGTTGCTCCCGAGTGACCCAACTACTCTCGGAGCACTCTTAGCAGCGGGCAGGGTGAACGACGTTGGCCAGGTCTCCTCGAGCAGTCCAAAAGGAGGGTGTCCTTCTCGGAGCGGCGATTCGGCCCAGGTCTTTGCCCCAGGCCAGGTCTGTAACGTCGCGGCACAGTTCGACATCGTGAACAATCTTCTCACCTTCCCCGTGGCACCTCTCATTCTCGGTCCGGTGCTCTACCACGTGCTAGCGCAACTACCCGGAGTAACAATCATCGGAAGTCGAACCGACGCCATCGGTCGATCGGGCACCGCGATCGAGGATCCCAGTAGTGGGGACGTCGTTGTCCTCGACCCGACCACGGGCCTCCTGCTTGAGACCGAAATACTGACTACGACCGCAACAGCCAGCCCCGGCGTGCCCGTGGGAACTGTTCTCTATTCAGTGACGTACGCCCCTGGCGGCGTTGCCAACGCCTTGGGATCAGTTCCGAATTAATTGCCTCTTCAACCACTGAACCGATCATCACCGCCGGCCACGATTCGAAGTTGGTTGAGGCCCGAACTGATCCTCTCGGCGATGATCGGCGTGTACGTCGTCGTCTTCGGGTGGCTCACGTGGCTCCAGCAGGCGAATTTTGGCACATTCGATTTCGACATGGGCATTTTCGACCAGGAGATTTGGCTGGCGGCCCATCATCTGAACCCATTCATCACGATCCGCGGCCTCAACATGTGGGCAAATCATGTGAACCCGATTATCTACTTACTGGTGCCGTTCTACTGGCTCGGCGCTGGCCCGCATTTCCTCTACCTGGTGCAGACGCTCGCCTTCGCCGGTTCGGCTATCCCGCTGTGGTTGTTGGCTCGGGATCGATTCGCCAGCCCGTGGCTCTCGCTCGGGATTCCGTTGGCGTGGCTGCTTTATCCGGCCGTGGAATGGATGACCTGGTGGTCCTTTCACCCGGAGTATCTCGCGGTCCCGGCTTTCTTGTTCGCCTACTGGTTCGCCGACCGCGGTCGATGGGGTTGGTACGCATTGTGCGTCGTCCTGGTACTGGCGTGCAAGGAGGACACCGCGCTGCCCATCATGGCGCTCGGAATACTGCTTGCCTTCCGGCACCATCGCCGGGCAGGACTGATCACGGTGGCGGGTGCTTTGGCGTGGTTTTTCCTCTGCGTGGACGTAATAATGCCGGGTGCCAACGCCGGTCTCGCACCGTTCTATCTGTACGAATACTCAGCATTCGGTAACTCAATGGGCCACATCATCTGGAATGTGCTTCGCCATCCGTCTCGGGTGTGGAGCCTCGCCCTTCAGCATGACCGTTTGCACTATTACGTTCAACTCTTGGGGCCGGTCGCTGGTTTGGCGCTCTTGGCCCCGGCAACACTGTTCTTGGTAGTTCCGACTCTGCTCGTCAACGTTCTAAACAATCAAGGGTATCCCTACCAGATCAAGTACCAGTACTCGGCATTCGTCGCCGCCGGGATCTTTCTCGCCGTCATCGAGGGAATCAGCCGATATCGCAGTCACCGACTTCGCCACCTCCGGGTGGGCATGGTCGTCGTTTTATGCATCGTTGCATTGGCCTCGAACGTTGCGTGCTCGCCCTCGCCTCTTGACGCCACACAGTACCGCAGTGGAAATTGGAACTTCGATGCCAGTCCCCGAGTGCGCGAGCTCGAGAAGATGGTGAGAATGGTTTCCGCCGACGCTGGTGTGGCGGCGAGTCTCGACGTCGTCCCGCACCTGTCGCACCGAGATCAGATCTATAGCTGGCCGAATCCGTGGATCCGGTCTAACTACGGAGTCACCGCCGCGCAGCCCCCTGAATCTCCAGCCTCGATTCAGTACATTGTCCTCGACATGACGGAAAACACTTCCGCGGAAGAGGCGCTCATCTCAAAACTAACGAAGCCGGGTGGACCCTTTCACATCATCCTGCAACGCGATCAAGCGTTGCTCGCCACGCGTATCAAATCCGCATCGGGGGATTTACCTCACTAAGAATCTGGCGGACTCATTCACGGATGCCCTAATGCTGGCTCGACGGGGTCGGTGTTTTCTACTGCACGTAGCCCACGACCAAAGGAGATCCGACATGCCCCCTTTAGATCTGCCAGGAGGTTCTACCAAAAAATGGTAGACAAATGTTTATCGTTTTTCATTGAAAGTGAGCTCGGTCTCGATGGGGAGAACTGACCGTCGTGTCGCCCTTGTCTTGCAGCATGGTTGAGACCAATCCTGAAGAATCGGGATGACTTGGGAGACGCCCTAGTGCCATAATTGACGGATGCGAACTCGTCTCGGCGCCGTATCTGAGATTCTGGATCTCTCCGCAATGGCGTTGGAGTCCAAGCGGCATTGGGGTTATGACGATGATTTCATCGAACTCTGTCGGGCTGAACTCACCGTCAGTAAGGAAGACGTCGATGCGGGCATGGTATTCGTCGCCGAGAACGAAATCGGCCACGTAGTCGGTTTCTACTTGCTGGCCGAATCTCCTCGACCAGAGTTGAGAATGCTCTTCGTGTCGCCTGACGTGATTGGCCGCGGCGTCGGCAAAGTACTGGTTCAAGATGCATTGAGCATCGCCAAGTCGCGTGGCTGGAGAAGTCTGGTCATCGAGTCCGATCCTTTTGCCGCATCGTTCTACGAACATTTGGGTGCGGAACTGGTGGGCGCCTCCCAGTCAGCGTCCACAGGCCGGACGTTGCCGCTCTACGAGATGAGGACTGTGGATTAGTGCGAAGCAGGTCCTCGTTGGCCTGGGGGAAGACTTGATCTGCCATAGGTCGTTATTTCAATCGTGGTAGGTCCGCCAAGAATCTGTAGACCGACGTCTGTCCCTCGCGCTGGGCGATTAGTCAAAGCGACCTTGGTAGGTTGCATTAGTGCCTCATGTCGATGTTGGTGGTCTCTCGGTGTACTACGAAGTCCACGGGCAAGGGGATCCGCTCGTGCTCATCCTCGGGTTGGCCTTGGACGTATCCGAAGTGCAGGGTCTGGTTGAGGGCTTGGCGGCGCACTTCAAGGTGATTGTGCTTGATAATCGAGGAGCAGGTCGCACCGATCAACCGCCGGGACCCTACTCAATACCGATGATGGCAGATGACGCCCTCGGACTCTTGGACGCGCTCGCAATCCGCAACGCTCGGATAGTTGGCATCTCGATGGGTGCTCGCATTGCCCTGGATATTTCCATTCGTCACCCCGAACGGGTGCGCGAGCTAATTATTGTCGGTGCGCAGTACAAGCAACGCGGGAAGTGGCACAAGTCACTGCCCATGAAATTGATGTGGGCGCTACGTTGGCTCCCGATTGGAAAGAGCGGTCATCCGCAATCACGCGAGGCATTTGAGGCGCAGAAGATTGCCTCGATGTCGTATAACTGCGAGGAGGGCCTTTCGTCCATTGGGGCGAGGACGCTCGTCCTGCACGGAGCCAGAGACCGCACGGCTCCACTCCAACAGGCAGAAGAGATTTCGAAGAGAATACCAAATGCCACGCTCAGGACATTTCGTGGGGGCCACCTCTTCTTCATGATGGGCGAGCGTCGTGAGTTCATCGATGCCGTGTGCAGGTTCCGAACCTAGACCCTTACCAGGAATCTGTACACGAATTTTCCAGGGTTTTGTCAGAAACGGCACAACGTGCCGAGAGGTAGTCTTCCCTTGCGTGGCGAGAAACCGGTGTCAAAAAGGCCGTGACCGTCGTCTGGTGCAGTCCTTGTATTGAGCGAAGCGGAGGGGTGAAGACAATCGTCAAATCCGTGCTTTCAGCAACCAGGTTGATGGTGCGAATCGAAAATGAGCAGGCCCTCAGTTTCTTCGACCAAATTGGTTATGAGGTCAATGAAGTACGGGTGCTGTCGCGTTGGCTGACCGAAGTCGATAGCGGCCCGATGTAATCCGTTGTGGCGGGCCACTTCAAGGAACAATCTTCGTGACTTGACGGCATTAGGTCTGTATGGCAAACTAATTTGCATCACAAATGATAGTGGACAATCCACCGCGAATCTGGCCTTCGTCGATCAGTTACGCCGTCGCACGCGGGTCGCTCGTGACGGCAGCTGGTTCGCCCTGCTCGTCTTCGGACTGGTCGTGTTGATTGCGACGTTGTTCTACCGCAGCCCCGGACTCACGGCGCTCTCGCCGGGGTGCCACTCCAGTGCCAACGGTTTCTATTGCACCTTGACCAACGTGTCCAAGGGTCCCTTCGGTGCGGGACTGGGCACGCCTTTTCCTTCGGCCGAAAACGTAAGCCCCTGGGCTACTACCTACTGGGCTATCAGCATCTTTGCCGGCATCTGCATGATCGTCGCCTTCTACCGGTTCCGTTCTCGGGCCTCGGGCGTCACGGGGCGTATCTGGCCCTTCGCCTGCATCGGCACCGCCGCGTTGGTGCTCGCCGTCGCGAGCCGCGGCTGGATGACCACTGACATTCCTGGCGACTTCTGGATTCGGGGGACGCAGGCGCTCGTGGTTATTGCTCTGGTCCTCTCGGTGCTCGCTTTCATCGAACGGCGTTGGACCTTCTCGTTGTTTGTCGTAGGTTTCTTCGGCCTTTCGATGTTGTCGTCGATCTATAACGTGAGCAATCTCTTTTCGCGGTTCGGAATAGGTGGAAACTGGAACGGCAACGATCAGGGTCTGCCGAACCTCATCTTGCCCGGCCTCTATCTGATCGTGGGCGCCGCCGCGTTCTGGGCGAATGGACTGCGGACCAATCGGGCCCTTCGCGCCGACTAAGCCATGAGTTCCGAATCTTCTCCAGTCGCCGACGAGAGCCCCACCAAGGGCATTGATGAAGTTGTTCATCAACGGGTTCGCTTGGGGTTGCTGACCATTGCCAATGAGGCCCGTCGGGTCGAATTCCGATTCCTCCAGGAGTCGATGGCATTGACCGCCGGCAATCTTTCGCAGCACATTCGGGTCTTGGAAGAGGCCGGATTCATTCGGGTCACCAAAGGGGCGGCCGGGCGCCGACCGAGAACGTGGGTCTCCATCACCAGGGCCGGCCGTACCGCACTCCACGTAGAGGTTGCGTCATTAAGGGCCTTGATCCATCGGGTGGAAAACGCCAGCCAGCCGTTGGCGAAAGACAACCCATGACGTTCACCGAAGTCGTGTGCACGGAAACGAAACTCCCTCGGATTGCCTTTTAGACGGTCGCGGCAATTCGATTGACGAGGTTGGTCAATGAGTTCCCACCGTCAATCTCCTTCGCCAACGAAATCGCCGCGGCGCGATACTTTGAGTTAGTCAGAATCTGATCGATCGCGCTCCGTACCGACGTCATCTGCTCCTCGATGTTCTTCGAATTCAATTCTGCCGAACCACCACCATCGCCCACCACGATGCCAGCTCCGGCCTTTTGCACGAGAGCGGCGTTAGTGGGCTGGTCGGCGAACAGAGGAAGCAGGATTAGAGGCACGCCGGCCGCCAGGGCTCCGATCGTTGTCCCAGAGCCCCCGTGGCAAATCACGACCGACGCTTCGGCGAACACATCCACTTGGGCGACCCATGACTCGACGCGGACGTTGTGCGTGACGTCGAAGTCTTCGGGATCCATCGTTGAACCAGTGGTCACCAGAATCCGGATATCGAGACCCTGGATCGAGGCGAGTACTTTTCGCAGCAGTTCCTGACCATCTTCTGTCTCGGTCGCCAAGGTGCCGAACGTCAGGTACACGAGTGGCGATTTATTGCCCGGCCACCAATCGCCCAGCGAGTGCGGGTCTCGCCCCTCGTCATCTCGGTATCGAAGCGTGGTGGGATAGGGCGATGGATCGAGCGAAATCGGGAACTTGGTTAAATAGGGAGACTCAAAGATCCGCCTGGTGAGGCCAACGCTGAGGTTTTCCATTTCCGGCTTGACTAGCTCTCGCAGGACGGACGCTTCGGTGGCCGCGGTGGAGATTCCGACTTGGGCGTGGTGAATTCTCATTCGGTCGGCGACTGCCGCGGCGGCGTACTCACACGTTTCACGAATGACGAGCTCGGGCGACCACTCGTCGACGGCATTTTGCACGGCCGGCAGCATGGCGTTGAGGCAAAGCCGGGCGAACCATGCCCGTTCGACCAGCTGGGAGGCCTCGCGCCGCGCAAGGGTCGGAAAGAGAGACCAGAGCCGATCCGACTCCGCGCGGGGCGGCTCCTCACTCAAGCGAAAGTTGATCGCTTCGGCGTTGAGCGTCTCGGCGAGGGAAAGGGGCGCGACCGTTAGGACCTCGTGACCGTGGCCTTCGAAGGCTCGAATCAAAGGAATCAGTGGTTGAAGATGTCCCTGCCCCGCCGTCGAGGAGAAGAGGACCCGCACCGGTTCAGGCTAACGCTCGGGGCTGTTGCGACAGAGCGTCACCGGGAACGCGGTCAACATCTTGAGGACCCGGTGCCATTCTCTCTTTTCATGGTTAATCCGGGCCGGGATAGGTTGTTCCGGTGGATGTTGGATTACGCTTGGCGCTTCCGGGACTCCTGGGGTCGGGCAAGACCACGGTGAGCCATTTGGTCGCTATCGATTCTTGGCTGAGCAGGCGAACTCGTGTTCCGTGATCTGTCCTTTTTACGGTGATTGAGGTGGCCGGCAGCAAAGCATCCCGATCACGAGGGCGGGCGATCCTGCCCATTGCGATTGTGTTGATCGTCATCGCGGCAACGTTCGTGGTCGCGCACGACAGGGGCGGTACGCCGGCGAGCAAACCCTCCGTTGGTGGCGTCGAGTCGGCTCCGCTACCGGTTGTTCGCTGCCCCACCCGGGTGGGGGCTGATATTGGACGTCACGTTGCGATGCCCAAGGTGCTCCACGAGTCGGTTGCCCGCGACCTGACCTCGACCACGGCGGTATTCGTTGACCAGTACGACGCCATGCGAATGGTGGGGCCCAGGAACTGGTCATGCGTGGCCAGCATTGCGGCCGACGGCGGCGCTTCGCTGACGATTTATCCTCGCGGGACGGAATCGCCGAGATTCTTTAAGTCATTCACCGGTCGATCGCCGGCGACCGAGATCACGGTGCAGCGCGAGCCCGCCTGCTACGGCTGCCGCCTCTCCCTGGCCTGTCCGTTCTTCAAGGTCGCGCGACAGCTTTTCCAGCAAGCCTTTCCCGGCCCTGGCGTGGCCGCTACCTGCTCGCGGCCACGGGGCGAAACCCTAACTGAATCAACCAGGTTCCTGCGTTACTTCAATGATCGCGCCGGTGCCGTGGGACACGCCTATCCGTCCGGAGGGCCGTACGACGCCCTCGGCGTGGCGTACTTCAACCCGAAGACCTCCAGTTATCTCGTGTCGTGCACCTTGCCCACGGCGTCGCGCAGTCTCTGTGTCGGCGCGCTCGACTGGTTCGTCTACCACCACCAAGTCATTTAGAACGACGTTCTTCGGGGGCGGACGTTGATGGGACAAGATGGTGGCAGGATTAAAGAGTGACGATAGTGACGGTGTTCCGCAGCCGCCTACGACCCGGTGTGGAGGACGACTACAGTCGGGTCGCCAACGAGATGAGCCGCCTGGTCCAATTGATCGACGGCTTCATTGACGAGAAGTTCTACGTCGCTCCCGATGGCGAGAGAGTGACGATTGTCCGATTCAGGGATCTGGAGAGTCATCAGACGTGGGCCCAACACCCCGACCATCTCGTGGCGCAGCGCCGGGGTCGAGAAGAGTTCTATTCCTGGTACGACATCGCGGTAACGGAAGAACGCTACGGTCGCCACTTCGACGGTCCCGCAACGTAGCGGTCGTCGTTGGCGTTATTCCTCGGTTACGTGCGCCGACCAATTGGGCCGAATAATCCGTGGCTATCGGGATGGTCTTCACGGAGCCACTATCTTCGTGGAAGTGGAGAATATTCGTCTGGGATCCTTGTCGCTCGACTGCGCTGAACCGACCCCGCTGGCCGCATTTTGGGCCGCATTGCTCGGCGGTGAAGTGGCGTTCACCAGCGATAACTTCGTGGCCGTTAAAACCGAGCGAATGTGGGTGTCCGCCGTGAAGGTGGATGACTACCGACCGCCCACCTGGCCGGGCAGCGACCTACCCAAGCAGATGCACCTGGATCTGGCCGTGGACAACCTGGCGGAGTCCGAGGCCGAAGCCGTACGCCTCGGGGCGGTGAAGCTCGAATTCCAACCGGCGCCTGATCGCTACATTGTCCTGCTCGATCCGGCCGGTCATCCCTTCTGCTTGACCACGCAGATTCCGCAGTAGTCGGCGGCGCCGTCTTCGACCGTCAGTCAATGATTCGGTACAGGCGCGGCGCCGGGTACAGATCGGTGGCGACTTCGTGACTGACGGTGAAGCCGGTATTTTTGTAGAAAGAAAGGGCGTGGGGATTCCCGGTCACTTCCAGTCGCGTGAAACCCCTTCTTGCGGCGATGGCCACCATGTCGAGCATCAGTGCCGTACCAATGCCCCGACGCCACTTGGTCGGGTCGACGAAGAGATCTTCAACTTCCAACACGTGGTCCAGCAGTTTGAATGAAGCAAAGCCAAGGACGGTAGCGTCCGCGTCCAACGCTACCCGGGTGCGTCCCTGTCGAACCCCCTCATCGGAAAGTTCGAGAAATTCCGGATGCGAACGCAGGAGGTCGCGGTCATCGGAGTTGGCGAGCGACGCACGACAGAATACGTCGCGCAAACCTTTCATGTCAGAAAGTGCGGCGGTGCGAAAGAAAAAAGCTGCGGGATCGTCCGCGTGGTTGTTCGGCACCGGCATAGCTCGAACCTAGGCCCGCGGCACCGACGGCGTACCCGCAGTGCCCGTGGGACCTGAGATTTCTCTTGGCGCACCCCGTAATCACGTCGGATACTCGCCGTGCACCGATCGCCCCGCGGGCGGCACGCGGGCACTCACTAGCCTTGAGTGGTGCTGAATGACGCCGAGCGCTACTCCCACGGACATCACGAGTCGGTGCTGCGCAGTCATCAATGGCGCACCGCCGAGAATTCGGCGGCCTTTCTCCTTGATCATCTCGCCTCCGGTCAAGATCTCTTGGATGTGGGGTGCGGTCCCGGCACCATCACCACCGATCTCGCCCAACGTGTCGCTCCCGGTCGGACGGTGGGAATAGATCTTTCGCCCGACGTCATCATGACGGCGCGTCAGCTCCAGGTGACCAGTGGTCCCGCCAACGTCGTCTTTGACGTGGGCAACGTGTACGACTTGAACTTCGCCGACGCCAGTTTTGACGTCGTCTACGCCCACCAAGTGCTGCAACATCTGATTGATCCAGTGGCGGCGCTAGTGGAGATGAGACGGGTGTTGCGTGTGGGCGGCCTCCTCGCCATTAGAGACAGTGACTACGGAGCCTTTGTCTGGGCGCCGGATGATCAGCGTCTGGATCGTTGGATGCAGATCTACCAGCAACTCACCGAACGCAATGGAGCCCACGCGAACGCCGGGCGGCACTTACCGATCTGGATACGCGAGGCCGGTTTTGAAGGTTTGGAGGTGACGTCGTCGACGTGGACCTTTCACGAGTCTGACGAGCGGGCGTGGTGGGGTCAACTGTGGGCCGACCGGGTCCGGATGAGTGAGTTCGCCAATCAAAGTCTGGAATACGGTCTCACCACTCGAGGTGAGTTAGACGAAATCGCCTACGGTTTTCTGAGATGGGCCGATGATGAAGACGGACTGTTCATCGTAGTCCACGTCGAAGTCAGCGCTCAGCGTTAACGTCGAGATTCGAGGGAAGAGAGTCACGATCAGGCAGTCCCGCGGCCAAACGTATTCGGACCTAAGGAGCCAACTACGGCAGTGTTGAAGTGACTAGAGAGCCGCCACGTCCCAGAGATGGTGCATTGAGTCATGGAGCAGGTAAAGCCCCAGGGTCTCAATCGTAAAGCGACTGCCGTTCGACCGGGTGCCGCTGCGGGACCATTCGCCTTCGCTGATGGCGTCGAGTTGCTGCGCCAGTGCCTCCGCTGCGACGGCCAACTCCCGACCCACGATCTGCGGATCCTGCAATTCGTAATGATCGCTGAGCGCGGTCTCGTCTTGATCCCAGTTGGCGAACACGGGGTCATCGATGGTCTTCATCAAGATGATTCGCTCGCAAAAGATTCGATAGACGTCTCGGGCGTGGCAAGCGTACTCCAGCACCGACCAACGTGATTCGTTTGGTCGGATCTTTACGTCATCGCGGGTGAGTTCGCTTTGCCACTCGTGTGCATTCGCGCGAATATACGCCGCGAGGTCTTCTCTTGCGTAGTCGGCACCGTCGAAACCGCATTCGCCGCACGGTCGTTCCAGAACCCAGGTCCAGTCTTTGGTATCGGGCGTGATAGGCATGGCATCAATTTATGACCCAGTGCGGCTCGCCAACGCAGTTGTTGGTGTTTGACCCTCCGGTACGCCGCTAACTAAGGATTGCGCGGTGGCGTCCGCGCGGAAACTCGACCTTGAAGTCGAAGTCATAGCGCAAGTACTGTCGTGGCCATGAGCCCGATTGATCGACCGGAACGAACTGATCCTCCCTTTGCGGGCAATGAGGCGGCCACCCTCTGGGAGATGCTTGATTACTATCGAGCGACCCTCTTGACCAAATGCGCGGGTCTTGATGATGAACAATTGATCACGCGATCGGTCCCGCCATCCAACCTCTCCTTGATGGGAATCCTTCGACACATGTCCGATGTGGAGGTCTGGTGGTTCGGCCACGTCTTCGCCGGCGTCGAGGTGACGTACGCTTTCGACCCCGAGATGGTTGGCGCCGACTTCGACAACCTTTCGGAAAGTCCCGGAAAGTCCGTCGCCAAAAAATTTCTCGAGTGCGTTGCTCAATCCAATGTTCTGGCCGTCGACAAGAGTCTCGATACGCTCGGCGTCAACACTGACCAGCCTCTTAGTCTCCGATTCATCGTGGTGCACATGATTGAAGAGTACGCGCGACACTGCGGCCACGCCGATCTACTTCGTGAAGTGATCGACGGCGAGACGGGCGACTAACCGCCGCTTTGGCCAATTACTTGTGGGAGCGGAAGAAGCGGTAGCCGTGGGTGAGGGTCGTTTGATCTATGGACCGTCGAGGCCGAACGTGTTGCTTAAGGGGTCGGTCATTTGACGGAACTGTCGATAATGGTCGATCTTCAGGGGACCCCGGTGCAAGGAGCAGCCAAGACCTAGCAGCCACACTCGGGTCTGCTCGAGGTCAATCACGTTTCTGCCAGACTTTCCCAATGGACAAAGAACTGTGGACCAATGTCGACAATTACCTGGTGTCGATCCTCGTACCTTCGGACTCTGCGTTGGATGCAGCGCTCGCCGACAGCACCGCCGCGGGTCTTCCCCAGATCAACGTCGCTCCCAATCAAGGAAAACTGCTGGAACTGATGGCCAAGATTCGTGGAGCCCGCCGGATTTTGGAGATCGGCACGCTCGGCGGATACAGCACCATTTGGCTCGCTCGGTCGTTGCCCGTCGACGGGAAATTGATTTCACTGGAGTTGGAAGCGCATCACGCCGAGGTGGCCCGCATTAACGTTGATCGAGCGGGCATCGGATCGTTGGTCGAAATTCGAACTGGTCCGGCCGCGGATACGCTGCGCGCCATGATCGCCGAGGGGACCGAACCCTTTGACTTCGTGTTCATCGACGCCGACAAAGAAGGCTATTCGGAGTACTTCACGCTGACCTTGCAGCTCTCTCGCCCGGGGACGGTGATGGTGGCCGACAACGTCGTTCGTGAAGGCGCAGTCATTGATCCACACGATGCGGATGAGCAAGTCATCGGTATCCGAAATTTTCTCGACACCGTGAAGGGCGACCAGCGAGTGTCGGGTACCGCGGTTCAAACCGTGGGAAGCAAAGGTTACGACGGCTTCGCTTTATTAGTCGTGAATTGATCCGGCTCCACGGCGATAGTGATTAGTTTGTCCGTACATTTTCTCGATTTCTGAATTTCTCCTTGAGGGTTAAGGCATAATCGATTGGTGCATGATGTGCCGGTTATCGAAACAGAGCGTCTGATTCTACGAGAATGGCGTGACGAGGACCGAAGCACCTTTGCACTGATCAATTCCGATAGTCGCGTCTTGGAGCATTTTCCTGCTGCTCTGACTTCGCAGGAATCGGACGCATTCATACCGCGGATCGTCGCCGGCTGGGACCAGGGATTCGGGCATTGGGCCCTGGAAGAGCGTTCGACCGGATCTTTCATCGGTTTTGTCGGACTGTCGGTGCCGACGTGGGAAGCCCCGTTCGGGTCCTCCGTCGAGATTGGTTGGCGGTTGTCGTTCGACGCCTGGGGAAAGGGTTACGCGACGGAGGCTGCTCGTCGGGTGATGGAGTGGGCGAGGACCAACGTAATGCCTCTTCGCGGGGAACTGGTCAGCTTCACCACGGTTCGAAATGTTCGGCCACGACGAGTCATGGAGAAGCTGGGATTCACGTATGAAGATTTGGATGATTTTGATCACCCTCTGCTTTCTCAATGGGATGCACGGCGCCACGTCCTATACCGATTTGACCTTTCAGGAACCTAGCTACTCGACGAAAGCAGCATTCCAATTTGTGTCGGCTGTACATTGTTCGGATGATTCAACTCATCGAGAAATCACCTTCCGACTTAAAGGACTGGTTGGTCGAAATGTGGGCCGGCTATCGCACGGATCTGCTCGATGCCGGGACGACCCCCGAAGACGCCGACAGAAACGTTGAGCGTAACCGGGAGGTTCTTTTTAATGGCGATGAGCCGGTTGAGGGCCAATATTTCTTTGACGTTCTGAGCGACGGCACGATCGTGGGAAGTCTCTGGTTGGCCGACAAGAAAAATCCAGAAACCCAGGATTGGTACATCTACGACATCGTGGTGAATGAGGGTTTTCGAGGCCAAGGTTTGGGACGTCTAACCATGGAGGCTGGCGAAGAGTTCGTGAAAAGTCACGGCGCCCTGCGAATGGGACTCAACGTTTTTGGTCCCAACGCAGTGGCGAGGGCTCTTTACGAGTCGATGAATTATCAGGTCATGGCCGTTTCGATGTTCAAGGATTTTTCCTAAATTCCAACTTTATGAAGCAGCGCCTGGCGGACCTTTAGAATGAACCGAGAGGTCCCCTAACGCCGTCGATTTTCGAGTAGCACTAGTAGAAATGAACGTCATGTTGCACACCGATATGGATGTCGCGCAGAGCCCCTTGGAACTCATTGGTAACACGCCGATGGTCCGCTTGGGCAAAATTGGCGAGGGCCTGAAGTGTGACCTCATCGCCAAGTTGGAGACGACTAATCCCGGGGGCAGTTCCAAGGACCGACCGGCACTCACGATGGTGACTGCGGCCGAGCAAGATGGACTGCTCGGACCGGGATCGACCATAATCGAACCGACCAGTGGCAACACCGGCGTGGGACTGGCGATCGTGGCGGCGCAGCGCGGTTACAAGTGTATCTTCGTCATGAGCGACAAGATGGCGCCGGAAAAGATCGACTTGCTACGGGCCTACGGGGCCGAGGTGGTCGTATGCCCCACCGCCGTGGCTCCGGAACATCCTGATTCGTACTATTCGACCGCCGAGCGATTGACGAAAGAAACACCCAATTCCTTTCGGCCCGACCAGTATTCGAATCCTCACAATCCCCGTGCTCACTACGAGACCACGGGCCCCGAGATCTACGCACAGACCAAGGGCCGGGTCACCCATTTCGTGGCCGGCGCCGGCACCGGCGGCACGATCTCGGGGGTCGGTCGATACCTGAAAGAACAGAATCCCCACATACGGATCATCGCCGCGGACCCCGCCGGATCGGTCTTCTCCGGCGGCGCCGGGAGGCCGTATCTGACCGAGGGAGTGGGCGAGGACTTCTGGCCCGCGAACTACGACCCGTCACTGGTCGATGAAGTCATCGCGGTCAGTGACGCCGATGCCTTCGCCATGGCCCGTTCGGTGACGCAGCGCGAAGGAATCCTGATCGGTGGTTCGGGCGGCACGGCCGTGGCGGCCGCACTGAAAGTCGGCGAATCGTTGCCCGAAGAGGCCGTGGTGGTGGTGTTGATACCGGACTCCGGTCGGGGCTATCTCTCCAAGATATTTAACGACACCTGGATGAGTGATTTTGGGTTCTTGCGCCCCCGCAATGAGATGGACGCCGGCGACGTGCTGAGCGCCAAGATCAAGCGACAGCCCAACGGCATGGCCGATCTGGTGCTGGTTACCGAGGAGACCCTGGTGCGCGACGCCATATCACTGATGCGAAGCAACGACGTTTCCCAACTGCTGGTGACCGTGACCGACGAGTTGCCGCTGGCCGCCAAGGAGGTTTCGGGATCGCTGAGCGAACTGGGTCTGTTAGAAGTGACGACGCGCGACGCCACGGTGCTTGATTTTCGAGTGAAGGAAGTGGCCGATCCGCCCATGCCCATGGTGGGCGTGGGCATGAGTGTCAGTGAGTTGACCAAGCGGCTCGGCACGTCGGCCAGCGTGCTGGTGCTGGACGGGGGCCATCCGGTGGGAGTGCTCACCCGCAGCGACTTGCTGGGATTCTTGGAGCAGAGGAGTGTGAAGTGAGCGGCTTTAATACCCGGGCCATACACGTGGGCTCGGAGCCAGACTCGATCACCGGAGCCGTCAATCCAGCGGTCTATCTGACCTCCACCTACGCCCAAGATGGCGTCGGCGTGCCGAGGTTCAGCGACTACGCCCGCGGGGACAATCCCACCCGAGCGGCGCTCGAAGCCTGCCTGGCCGGACTGGAAGAGGCCCAATATGGCGTGGCCTTCGCGTCGGGGCTGGCCGGAGAGGACGCGCTGCTTCGTTCGCTGTCCCCGGGCGACCACGTACTACTCGGCGATGACGCCTACGGCGGCACCTACCGACTGCTTACCCGCATTTTTGGAAACTGGGGACTGACGATCTCCACCGTCGATCTGGGCGACCTCGACGCCGTTCGCTCGGCCCTCAGAGACTCGACGAAGATGCTCTGGCTGGAGACGCCGAGTAACCCTCTGCTCAAAGTGGTCTCCATCGCGGCGTTGAGCGAAGTGGCCCACGGGCACGGGGCGATGCTGGTCGTGGACAACACGTTCGCGACGCCCTATTTGCAACGTCCTCTGACCCTGGGTGCCGACGTGGTCGTGCATTCCACGACCAAGTACGTGGGAGGGCACTCGGACGTGCTGGGGGGATTCGTGGCGACCAACCGCGACGAATTGGCCGCGACGTTGCGGTTTCACCAGTACGCCATAGGCGCCGTACCGGGACCGCTCGACTGTTACTTGTTGCTGCGAGGCCTCAAGACCTTGGGAGTGCGCATGGACCGCCACTGTGCGAACGCGTCGGCCATTGCGGCATTTTTGTCGGGTCACGCGGCGGTTGAGAAGGTGTACTACCCGGGCCTGGAAGAGCATCGCGGCCATGAAGTAGCCGTGCAGCAGATGAGTGAATTCGGTGGCATGGTCAGTTTCACCTTGAAAGGCGGGGCCGCGTCGGCGCGCAAGGTTTGCGAATCGACGCAGACGTTCATCCTCGCCGAATCATTGGGTGGCGTGGAGAGTCTGATCGAACTGCCCGCCGTGATGACGCATTTGTCGGCCGCGGGGTCCTCTTTGGAGCCGCCCGACAGCCTCATTCGACTGAGCGTTGGTATCGAAGACTTGGATGATCTCATCGCCGATCTGGCCCAAGCGCTCGCCTGAACCGATCGCGCCGTTAGGGCTCCTTTAGCGTCCCTGAGGCGGGGCTCTTTTCGTCGCCGTCAACCTGCGCTGGTCGAAAATAATGTTTGACTGAGAGATTTTCATCGTCGTTAGTGAAGCGTCTACATTCGAATCCACCACGCATAATCGCAGGGGCTTCTCGTGGGTCTCGGGCGGTCGCCGTTCCCGGTCGCTTGAATGAGAATCGCGCCCGTTCAACCTTCGCTAGCGTGGTGCGACCAACAGCGCTTGAGAGGAAATGTAGATGACCGAATACACAATTGTGGTTGAAGAGGCCGGCAATAATTACAGCGCTTCGGTCCTTGATTTCGACGGGTGCATTGCGACTGGCAAGACCATCGAAGAAGTGACGGAGAACATGAAAAAGGCGATCACATTTCATATTGAAGGAATGGTGTTGTACGGAGAAGAAATTCCCGAACCCATCAACCCGGCCGCGATCGTGAAAGTTCAAGTCGAACTCGCGGGCGTTTCGTCGTTTCACGTCAAGTCGTAGGAACGAAACTCAAGCAAAGCTAGACAATTTGCTAAGTGGGTCAAATGTCCCCTCTCGAAAACGATGACGGGTCCAGCCAAGGAAGTGATTGACCATGGAGTTTGAGACGCGTGTAATGCGCCCTACTGGTCAACAAAGGTCGCCGGTTTCGATTCGACCAACGTGCAATGGTCGAATGTGTGCTGGCGATGGCGGGCTTGAACAACTGCCCCTCGTGTCATACTGACGATGTGCGCCGCGAGTCATTAGTAATGGCCCTCCTGGCTGTCGTCTTGATGGCGTCGCCGATGGGTACGCACCTCGTTTCCGCATCATCGACCACCGTCCCCCCGTGCGCTTCGGCGTGGTTGCACATTACGGATCAAAACACTTCGGTTGCGGCAGGAAGCGTGAACGATCTTTACTGGATTAAGAACGTCAGCAACCGGGTTTGCTCACTTCGTGGTTTCATCCGGGCTGCCTACTCCGGAAACTACGGTCCCGAGGTCAATGTCAAGCAGGAGCACGTCCTTTCGGTGGGGGAGCTTCATTCCTTGAGGGGTCAGATTGGCGGACTCAAACGGGGCGTCGCGCCGCCCACCGTTACGTTGCCACCTCGAAGGGGCATGGCTTCCTTTTGGATTGCGGGAACCGATGAACAGTTTCATCAAGTAAATGGACGGGCCTCAAGGTGCATACTTTCGTACAAGATGTTTGCCTGGTTGCCGGGTGCGGCCCGACCATTGGTGGTGGCGCCACTTCGAAATGACGGCTTCTTTTGGTGTGGGGCGATCGACGTCCAACCCATCGTCGCCGGAAGATCGGGTGCTGACCCTCCCGTGTCCCTCACCCGTTACTTGGGTCCTCCCGGTTGACCAGTTCAAGACCACGTACGTGATCTCGCACGCGATGAAGTGGTGGACAAACGACCATCAGCAATTTCCTGGTTCCTCGTGCTGCTTTGAGGTCAGGCTTCGTTCTGCACCAACGCCTCGCGGGCTCGCTGCGCCGCCGCACGAACGCGCGCCACGTCATCGTTTTGCCATGGCGCGATCGAGGCCAAGGCGTCGCCGATCGAGCGACGGGCTACGACCTTGGCGGCCATCTCCCTTACTCTCCACGATTCATCGCTTAGACAAGCTATTACCGCCTCCTGCGCCGTAGGATCCCGGGCGTACAAGAAGGCTCGAAGGACCCAGGTCCGGGGCCAATAATCACAAGTGCCGCCTGCCATAGCGGACATCACGGCACGCGAGGGGCCCCGCAAGAACGTATCCCAGTTCCCCATCTAACTCGCGACCGTTCAATACCTGGACGCCGAGCGCCACGAGGTTCTTTTGGCAACGTTCCTGGCGAGCGGCTTCGATACTGGCTCGAGGTGTCATACCCCAGATGCTCGACATGGTTTCGGTTGGTCAGAACTCGGGTGGCCGTGGCGACGTGTGCCGGTGCGGGGTAGGGGTAGGTTTTCCACGTGGATCTCAATCAGACGCTCGCAATCAGCACCGAGTGCTTCTTGTCGGCACTGGGCGAGGTCTCCGAGCAGGAACTCTCGCTCCCCACACCCTGCGAGGAGTGGTCGGTATCGGAATTGATCTGGCACGTGGCGAGGGCGTCCGACATGGCGGTCCTGCTGTTGCAGGGTGGTTCGAAGGCCGAGGCGACCGACATGTTCAAGTTGGCGGTGCCCACCGAAATCCTTAGCGAATGCCGCCGCGCTGTCGATATCCAGACCAACGCCTTCAGTGTCGCCGAGGACCTTGACAAAATTGTGCACCATCCGATGGGCGACGTAACGACCAAGCAACTCTTCGACTTTCGCATCATGGACCTCACGCTTCACGCGTGGGACCTAAGACGCGCGATTGGAGCCAGCGAGGAACTGCCGAACGCGCTCGTTACCTACGTCTACGAAATGTTGCACCCGATGGAAGAGGTCATTGGTCAAATCGGCATCTTCGGCCTGGGGCCAACTGAGGATCTTGACGCGAGCTCCTCGATGCAGATGAAACTGCTCGATCTCTCGGGGCGGCGACCGTAAGCGCCCGTAGACCCGTGGTGACCGGTCGACTACGGAACGAAGTTGGCCATCGACAATAATGAAGACTATGCCAGCGCAACGTCGCGATCACCCGCTCGGACTCGCTCCGGGCTCGGTGGAGGACTACCGGGAACTAGCTCGCAAGCGGCTGCCCCGTCAACTGTTTGACTACGTCGACGGTGGCTCCTTTGGTGAATACACGCTGGCGGCCAACCGCGAAGATTTGATGCGCATTCAACTTCGCCAGCGAGTGCTTCGCGACGTTTCCGAGCACAAACTTTCGACGACGGTGATGGGCCAGGAGCTCTCGCTGCCCTTGATCCTCGCCCCGGTCGGTTTTGGCGGCATGCTGGCCAGACGCGCCGAAGTGCAAGTTGCTCGGGCGGCTGAGCGGGCCGGGATTGTGTTCTGTGAATCGACACTCTCGATCTGCGCAATGGAAGAGGTGGCCGAGGCCGTTGAACGGCCCTTTTGGTTTCAGCTCTACGTGATGAAGGACCGCGCCTACGCCGAGGATTTGATCGGCCGGGCCAAAGCGGTCGGATGCCACACTCTCGTGCTTACCGTCGACTTGGCCGTGATCGGTCGGCGCTACCGCGACGTGCGCAACGGTCTGGCGGGAGGTATTTCGTCGTTCGGTCAACTGCAACGCAAGATCGACTTCGCCCGGCACCCGGTATGGCTGCGCGACGTGGCCCTCGGCGGCCGGCCGCTCACCTTTGGGAACTTGGAACGGGCTCTGCCCAACGCCAAGGTTCCCCAGGATTTTCAACGCTGGGTGGACGGTCAATTTGACCCCAGCGTCACCTGGGACGACCTCGCGTGGCTGCGCCAACACTGGGACGGCAAAATTGTGCTGAAGGGAATCCTGGACGCTGACGACGCTCGCGAGGCGGTCGCGCGAGGGGCCGACGCCGTCATCGTCTCCAATCACGGCGGCCGTCAATTGGACGACGTTCCCTCGACCATTCGTGCGCTACCGGCCATTGTCGACGCGGTCGGTGGCCGGTGCGAAGTCTTGATGGACGGAGGAATTCGCAGCGGCCTCGACATCGTCAAGGCGCTGTCCCTCGGGGCGCGGGCCTGTCTTATTGGCCGGCCTTGGGCCTACGCCGTGGCTGCTCGCGGGGAAAAGGGCGTCGACCATCTTCTGCGGATTATCCGCGAAGAGATGCGCGTCACCCTGGGACTGACCGGCATCACTGACGTTAAGGATCTCGACCGATCGGTGCTCGCCGATCTTTGAGCGGCGGGTAACGGGAATCGTTGCGGCCGACTTCGTGGTTAAGGTGAAGTCGTGAGCAACGACGTCAACGCAGCGCAGATCGTCGATCACGGCGAGATGACGCCACCAGAAGAAATGGGCGGTGATCCAGCGTGTTGGCTCCATCTCTTTTGCTCCGACTGCGGCGTGCAGCTCGACGGCACCGCGCATTACTCCGGTTGCTCGATGCAGGTACCGCACGACCCGACGCCGTAGCCACACCACGGAGTCGGATTCGTTGGCTTCTCGACGATCTGAATCAGAGCCGAGGCGCCCTGTCAGAATGCATCGATGGAGCATTTCGCGAACGATTTCATCCAGGGGATCTGGTACGTCGTGGCGGCGGTCTGGTTGATCCTGGCCTTTCGCACCAAACGAGCGGTGCGGCGCTCCGGAGGCGTGGCCCGTCTGGCGGTGGTCGTCGTCATCGTCGTCATCGTGTTTATTCGCCCCCTGGCGAATTCATCGCTACGTGATCAGATCTGGGGGCCTTCGCCGGTGTTGAGCCTCGTCGCGCTGGTCCTGGTTGTCGTCGGAGCCGCGTTCGCCATCTGGGCTCGTGTCACCATCGGGGCCAACTGGAGTGGGACCGTCACTTTGAAAGAAGACCACGAATTGATGCAACGTGGCCCCTATCACGTGGTCCGTCATCCGATCTACTCCGGGCTCTCACTCATGGGATTGGCGACAACGCTGGTGGTCGATGAGGCCTACGGGTTTCTTATTTTGGGCGTAGCCATCGCGGTGTTCATTCCCAAGATCATGCTGGAAGAGAAGTTGATGACGGAAAATTTCCCCGATCAGTATCCGCAGTACCGCCAGCGCGTGAAGGCGATCATCCCCTTCATCTTGTAGTCAACGGGACGCCTAACCGCGGTGGGCAGAAATAATGGCGAGACTACGATTGGGGTACTGCGACCCGACGAGAGGCCCATGGTGCGGAAGCGAAGCGGTGAGAGCGAGCGTCAGCGAGTTCCTCAGCCACTCATCAAGAGGCGCATCGCCTCGGGCCGTGGCGCCATGGAGCAGCCCAACGTCACCCACGACGGCGACGCCGCCCTCACCCCCACGTTCTGGCTGGCCGTAGTGCTTACCGGCATCGCCACCGGCCTCTTCGGTGATCTCATGATGTGGATCCTTTCGTCCTTTGAGCGGTGGGCCTTCAACTATCACTCGGGCAGTTACTCAACCGCCGTCGCCCGCACGTCGGATCTGCATCGAGTGACCACGCTGGTGATCGCCGGTCTGGTCGGTGCGGTGGCCTGGTTCTTGATCCGCCGGTACCTGAAAAACGAGAAGTCCGATATAGACGAATCACTGTGGAACGGTGACGGGCAACTGTCGATGCGTCGCAGTTTTCTCACGTCAGTAACCTCCGAGGTCGTGATCGGCATGGGCGCGTCGATGGGTCGCGAAGCGGCGCCCAAGTTGATGGGTGGTGCCTCGGGCAGCCTGCTGTCGCGCTGGATGAAACTCTCCCCGGCGCAACGGCGACTGTTGGTGGCCTGTGGCGGCGGGGCCGGACTGGCCGCGGTGTACAACGTGCCGCTCGGCGGAGCCATCTTCACCGCCGAAGTGCTCTGCGGAAGCTTCGCCTTGCCGACGGTCGTGCCGGCCCTGGCCTGTTCGGCCATTGCCACCATGGTGGCCTGGGTCTATCTGCCCAGCGGAGCAACCTACGCCGATATTCCGAGCTATCACTTCAGTGGATCGATCATGGTGTGGTCGATGCCGGCCGGTCTGGTGATCGGACTCCTTGGGGTTTTCTACGTGCGTCTCATTGGCTGGGTCTCGGCCCACCGGGCCTCGGGCCCGTCAATCTTTTGGGTCATGCCACTGGCCTTCCTGGTGGTCGGCGTGTTGGGGATCTGGTATCCGCAACTCTTTGGCAACGGCAAGGACATGGCGCACGACGCCTTTCTCGGCCTGGGCGGCATGGGACTGCTCTTCGCCCTTTTCGCCCTGAAACCGCTCGTCACCGCGCTGTCCTTGGGTAGTGGCGCGGCCGGCGGCGTCTTCACGCCTTTTCTGAGTACCGGTGCGGTCCTCGGCGGATTTCTGGGCGTCGTGTGGACGCACTTCTGGCACGGCACGCCCGTCGGGGCCTTCGCGCTCATTGGCGCCGCCGCTATGGTGGGCGCCGTGATGCAGGCCCCCTTGGCCGGATTGGTATTGGTACTTGAACTGACGCACAGCGGATTCGCGCTCGCCATTCCCATGATCGTGGCCGTCGCCATCGCGACCTTCGTGGTCCGTCAAATTGACGGCTATTCGATTTATTCGGCCCGCCTACCGCGCCGCGCGCCCTCGTAGCGGTCTCGTGAGCACTGCGAATCGTGAAAGAATGGGTAGGTGTACGTACCACCACTGTTCAAGATTGACGACGACGACGCCTGGCAGATAGTTCACGACGCCGGCGCCGCGATGTTGGTCATCGCCACCGAAGAAGGTCTGGACAGTGTGTACGTGCCCGTGCTACCGAGCGAAGACCGCCGCACGATCAGGTTCCACGTGGCGAGGGCCAATCCGTGGTGGCGCTCGGTTAAAGAGGGCACCGAAGTGCTGGCCCTCTTCCTGGCGGCCAGCGCCTACGTCTCACCAAATCTCTACCCCAGTCGTTCGGAGAGTCCCGGGGTGGTCCCCACCTGGAACTACGTGGCCTGCGAAGTGCGCGGTCGCCTGCGGGTGCACGACGACCTCGAATGGACATCGAATCAGGTCCACGACCTGACCGATCACTTCGAAGCCAACAACAGCCCGCCCTGGCGGGTGGAGGATTCGCCGGCCGAGTACATCGGTCATCAGCTCACGGCCATCGTCGGTCTCGAAATCGACGTCGACTCCATTCAGGGTAAGGCCAAGCTCTCCCAGAACCGTCCCGAGATCGATCACGACAATGTTCGCGAACACTTCGCCCAGGGAAGTTGGGCCGAACAGAACGTCGCGTCACGAATGAATCTTGACAAGTAGCAGTACCACCCCGTCCGTGCGCCACTGCAGCGTGAATGACGCGCTGCTGCTACGCGCCATTCGATTAGAAGCGCTGCTCGACTCGCCCGAAGCCTACGGATCGACGTACAAGGAGTCGCGCACCTGGGCCGACCGGCATTGGCGGGCCCTCTGTCGCCAGTGGAACTACTACCTCGGCGAACACGAAGGACGGGTGGTGGGCGTTGCCTCCGGCGGACTCAACGAGTTGCACCCCGGAACCCGTTGGCTTTACGGCATGTACGTGTCGCCCAGCGCGCGCGGCTCCGGCGTCGCCGATCTGTTGGTGGACGTCGTCGAAAAGTGGGCCCGTAGTGAGGGCGCGGACGAGTTGTACCTGCACGTGGCCGAACCGATGGCCCGCGCCCGCGCCTTTTACGAGAGCGTGGGATTTCGGGCGACCGGTGACGTCATCAAAATGGACCGCCACCAGTCCATACTCTTCGCCA
>OBLU010001058.1_pt1 | contig 25628 bp, 23 predicted proteins | sample 1518681 | NCBI WGS metagenome assembly OBLU01 (sample SAMEA3539304, study PRJEB22396) | soil metagenome | biome: tundra; feature: field; material: soil | place: USA | collected 2010-05 | depth 0.15 m
GACCACTGACCACTGACCACTGACCACTGACCACTGACCACTGACCACTGACCACCGCCTCTATGCCCACCCTCCTCTTCATCTACGGCACGCTCCACCCCGCTCGCGCTCCCGCGGAAGTGGCCGCCGCCGCCCGCCGCCTCAAGCCCATCGGCCCCGCCACCATCCACGCCCGCCTCTACAACCTCGGCGAATATCCCGGCGCGATTCTCGACGCCTCCGCCCCACCCATCCCCGGCGAACTCTTCACCGTCCCCGACGCCGCTACCCTCGCCGCGCTCGACGCCTACGAAGACTACCGTCCCACCGACCCCGCCAACAGCCTCTTCCTCCGCGTAGAAACCACCGCCACCACCCCCGACGGTTCCAAGCACCCCTGCTGGGTCTACGTCTACAACCGTTAAAGCAAATCACAGAGAAACAGGGAGACCACAGAGAGTTCCTTCCACGCCGCAGCCCTCTCTGTGCACTCTCTTCTCCTCTGTGATCTCTGTGATTCGCTTCTCTCCCGGGAAACCTACATCGCCGCCTGCAAACTCTGCCCTCCAGCCGGCCGCACCGCCAGCACCGTCACGCTCCGCTGCCCCGGCGACACCACCACACCAAGCTGCTCGCGCAGCAGCTTGAACAGCGATTCCTTATTGTCATAGCTGCCAACCTTGAAGTCGTAGCTTCCCGTCAGGTGGGTCTCGTCGACCAGCGGCCGATCCAGGTCCTGCTCCAGTGTGCGCCCGAGGTCCGGCAGCCTCCCTGCGGTCGCAACGATCCCTCCGCCCGACGGCACGCCCGAGCAGTTTCTCTCCATAATCGTGATCTGCTCTTCAACGCCCGACTCCTGCGCCGACCCATCCCCGGAATCGAGAAGCGCCGCAGCCGCCTTTCCACCCAAAGAGCCCTGCGATCCAACATGACGATGCAGCGCCGCCCCCGGCCCATTCGGAGCGGTCAGCACATAGACCTCCAGCGAGCGGCTCTCGGGTGTAATCCTCACCCCGAATTTCTTCTCCAGCGCATCCTCCAGCAGCCGCTGCATGTCCTCCGCGCTCACCTCCCGCGACGACATCATCGTCAAGTCGTAGCGAGCACCCGCGTTCTTATCTTCCGGAAGATCGACCCGCCGCGCATCGATGTCGTAGATCTGCGCGATCAGCGATTTCAAGTCGAACCCGCGCCCAACCCACGAGTCGGCGCCAACCTCGATCGAAGAACTGCTCCCCTTCATCGTTGAAGGCACGATCTTAACGTCGTACTGGAGACTCACGTGATCCGGCGCGACAGGCCGCCGCACCGGCACATGCGAAGAACTGCTTTGCCCCTGCGCACCCGCCGCAAGCGCATACGCCAGGGCAACGCCGAGACATACACTGATGGTGGCCCGCTTCATACACCCTGTCCTTCCGCTCTTCGTCTCTTCCATGGGCTAGGGGAGTAGCAGCGGGCTTCAGAGGCCGCTGAAAAGCCCGCTTTCGTTAAGGGCACGGATTTATCCGTGCCGTGAATGCTGCATAATCAGCGGGGCTTTAGCCCCTGAGGTCACTGCTCGTGGCTGCCGAAGACTTTTCAGCACCCTCTTCAGCCCGCGGTAAGCCATACGGAAAATCAGCGGGCTTTAGCCCTGGGCCTGTGCGAGCCCCGATACGCTCAACGCCCTCCTACAGCTTCGCTTGCAGCAATCCCTGCGCCGGCGCCCCCGCCGACCGCACCGCCACCACCGTCACATCCCGCTCCGCCCGCGTCACCTCGAGCCCAAGCTGATCGTGCAGCAGCTTGAACAGCTCGTCCTGGTTGCCGTAGTTCCCAATCTGGAAGTCGTAGCTGCCTGCCAGGTGTGTCTCGTCCAGCAACACGCGGTCCAGGTCCGGCTCCAGCGTCCGGCGGAAATCCGCCATCGTCCCTCCCGACACCGTAATGCCTCCCGACGACACGCCCGAGCACTCTTTCCCCATATACGTAATCCGCTCCAGGCCATCGTCCGCGCCATCGCCATCCGCCACCAGGCTCTTCAGCCCGCGCTGCGCCGCAAACGAGTGGCGATGCATCGCCGCACCCGGCCCGTTCGGCGCCGTCAGCACATACACCTCCATCGGCCGGCTCTGCGGCTGGATCGTCACCCCAAACTTTTTCTGGATCGCATCTTGCAGCACCTGCTGCATCGTCTCTTCGCTCACGTCGGTCGCCAGGTCCAGGCTCACGTCGTACCGCGCATCCCCGCCGAACCCCTCCGGCAGATCGATCCGCCGCGCATCCACGTTGTAGACCTGCGCGATCAACGTCCGCAGGTCAAACCCGCGCACGCTCCAGGAGTCGGAGCCGATCGCGATTGACGTGCTGCCCGCCTTCAGCGTGCTCGCATCAATATGAACCTCGTAGGGAAGAGCCGCATGATCCGCGCGTGCCGTCCGCCGAACCGGCGCATGCGAAGAGCTGCTTTGCGCCACCGCGCCGGTAGCAACTCCCAACATCAGCACGACACCCAGGTACGCGGAGATAGGGGCCCGTTTCATACTGCTCTATTTTCCGCATGGGTGAACCAACCCAGCTATCCCACTTAAGCACCATAGGGTCAGCCCCGAAACCACACGAATGACTTACGTAATAACACCTCGGTTGTAGTCGAAGTCGATCGGCTCGCACCGTCCACCCAGCGCTCACGCCTCCCGCGACCTCATCCAGAGCAGGGAAGCACGCCCCTTCTCTCGGTGTCCGCCAACACACGCAAAACAGCCCCGGAAGGCCATCCCTTCGGCACTTCCGGGGCTGCGCTTACGGTACTAAGGTTAGAGCGTTTAGAAGAACAGCTTCGCCGACACCTGCAACTGGCGCGCGCCGTAGAGAACGCTGGACGTGGAGTTGATAACGCCAAACGGCGTCGTGGTGGTTGTGGTGGCTGTGTACGGCGCAATGCACGTATTCACGTGGGTACCAGTGGGGCAGGTCGCGGCCCCCGGAGCGGTGTACGCATAAGCCGTACTCGCGATCTGAAGCCCGTTGCGATGGTTGATGAGGTTGAAGGCCTCCGCCAGCACCTGGAAGCGATACTTCTCCAGGATGGGGAACTCGCGCGAGAGGCGCATGTCGAGGTTATGCACGCCGGGGCCAGGATACTGGTTGCGCTTATCCTGCGGCGCGCGGCCGTATGCGCTGGATGGACCATTGTTCGTGTTGTCCGCCCCACCGGTGGCACCGCCGTCCTGACCGGCCGCCGCGGCGGTTGTCCCCGCACCGGTGGTGTAGAGCCCAGAGGGCGGATTGCTCGCCATGAAGGCGGTTTGCGGGAAGCCGGTCTGCTCCGTGGCGGTGCCTGCGATGGTCCACCCATTAGCCGCAAGCGACTCGTACCGATTGGCAAAATGGAAGGTTGACGTATAGACCAGGCTGCCCACGAACCGGCCGCGCATATCCAGATCGGACCGCGACTGCTCCCGCGTCATGTTGATGGCCGGGTTGGAATAGAGTTCCTTGCGGTTGAATGGATCCAGGATCACGTCCGTGCCAAAGAAGGCGCCACCGCCGGTATTGGCGGCTCCGCCACCGTTCCCGGTCTGGCCGCTGTCTTCGGTGTGCGCCCAGGTGTAGTTGAACAGGGCCTCAAAGCCGTAGCCCATCTGGTGCTTCACCGAGACCGCCATCGCGTTATACCAGGTGTTCAGGCCGCTGTAGGAGACCTGGAAGTTGCCGTCGTTCGGCGAGGGCTTGGTCAGGCCTGCCGCCGCTGCCGAAGGATAAAACGGCACCGTGACGGTCGAGGTGGTAACGCCCGAAGCATTCACCACATCGTAAGTCCGGGTCGCTCCCGTCCAGGCCGGCTGGTTCAGGTCGATCGAGTACGGCAGGCGCATGCCGCGCGTGCCCACCCAGCCGATGGTCAGGGCCGTACCTTTGCCCAACTGCTGCTCCAGGGAGAGATCGGCCGAGTGCGTATACGGCTCGGTGTAGTGCGGATCGAGTCCGTGGGGGCTGAGCGATGGATTTGCTGGCACTCCGATCGCCGTCGGCGTCAGCGCGCCCGCGAACGGAGCAGCCAGCGCCGGTCCGGGCGGCGCAGCCAGGACGTTGAGGTCGGTCGGAGCGCCGGCCCCACCCGCGAAGAGGTTGTACTGCTGCTGGAAGACGCCGTTCTCGACGCGTACGTTGTAATAGGCGCTCAACGGGATCAGGCCGTAGAACATGCCGTATCCGCCCCGCACCACCGTGGTGGGATATACACTCCAGGCGAAGCCGATGCGCGGCTGAATCATCTTGTAGTTGGTGTTGATCGCGGTAGTGACCTTGGGCCCGAGCGGGCTGGCCACGCCATTGCCGCTGGTGGTGAATGGGCGAGGCGGCTGCGGCACCAGTTGCGTATCGTAGCGCACGCCAGCCGTGATCACGAGGTTGGGCAACGTCTTCCAACTGTCCTCGACGAACGCGGAAAGATTCTTGTTCCAGAAATCGTCCTTGCCGAGATGGGTAATGGGATCCACGACCTGGGTGAAGCTCGAATAATGCGCTCCGCCGTTGACGCCGTAGACGTCCTGCACCCAATTGCCGAAGTTGGCCGCCGAGCTTAGGCCCGTAGTGTTGTAGGTGTAATTTCCGTTGCCCTGGAACAGGTTGATCATGATCTCGTGGATGAAGTTGAGATCGGCGCCCGCCTTCAGAGTGTGCCGGCCGCGAGTCTCGGAGATGGTGTCGAAGAACTCGATGCGGTGTTCGTCCGGCTCGGCTTCACGCGGAATCGCGAGCGAGTCGCCGTATTGAGCGACCGAGCCGCCGCTTCCAATCTGAACGTTCGGGCCAGGGGCGTTGGCGCTATCGGTTTCAAGGTCGCGCGACCATTGGAAATGCAACGCATTCGCCATGCTTGCGCCCAGCACGCTCTCCCAGTTGGCCACCAGGAACCGCTCATGGAAGTTCGCGGTCCCGTTGTTCTGCACCGAACCGTTATTCTGCACGACCGACGTGTTATACCCATTCGGCTCGTGGAAGTCCTGCCATAGAAAGCTGCTGGAGAGGTGGTTCTTTCCGTTCAACTGAAAATCCAGCTTGGGGAAGAAAATGTCCTGCTTGATGACGCGCGGGAAGGAGCCGATCTGGTTGGCCAGGAACTGAGCGGCAGTCGAGCACTGCGCCTGCGTCAGAGGAGACGGGCAGCTTGAGCTCGAAGTCGACGTCGCAAAAGCGAGCAGCGTCGCCGCCGACGTCGACGACGTGTAGACGATCGGGTTCACCTTGCGGAATCCGTCGTAGGTGAAAAAGTAGAACAGCTTGTCCTTGAGGATCGGACCACCCACCGAGCCGCCGAACTGCTGCTGTTGGTGCGTCGTCTGCGTAAGCAAGGTCGAAACCGTAACCGGATTTGTAATCCCCGTGTGCAGCGCCTGCCACTTGCTGTACGGATCAAGCGCGTTCAGCGAAGGATAGCGAAGATAGTAAAAGAGGTCACCGTGGATGGTGTTCGCCCCCGACTTGGTGATCGCGTTGACCTGACCGCCCGCCGAGTTGCCGAACTCCGCCGAATAGCCGGACACAGAAGACTGGAACTCCTTGATCGAGTCCTGCGAGAAAACATAGGGCGCGCCCGATGCGCGACCGCGGGCCTCGGAGAACAGCGCCTGCTGGTTGGACACGCCATCCACCAGGTTCGTGTTGTAAAGGCCGGAAATCCCGCGGTAACTCACAATGCCGGAGCTCGAGTCGGGCGCAACGTTCGGGGTGAGCAGGACGAAGTTGTCCCAGCGGCGACCATTCACCGGCAGGTTCGAGACGTAATCCTGCGTCACCGTCTGCGAAGACTCCACCCGCTCCGTATCGATCAGCGGGCTGTCGCTGGTCACCACCACGTCCGAGTTGACCGACGCTGGCGAGAGCACGGCGTCGAGGGTGAGCGTCGCCCCGACCGTGAGTTGCAGGTTCTTGCGGTCGATCTTTGCGTAGCCGCCGCCGCCCAGCACCACCTCATAGTGGCCCGACTGAAGGAAAGGCACCACGTAGGAGCCCTCGGCGTTGGTTGTCACAACGCGCGTGGCGCCGGTGTCCGTGTCCGTAATGACCACGCTTGCGCCCGGCACAAGGGCGCCGGTTTTGTCGGTCACGGTGCCGCTGATCGAGCCTGTCGCGGCCGTCTGTGCGTGGGATGGCAAAGCCGCAATCAACAGCGCCGCGGCGGAAGCAAGGGCGAAAAGCCGTTTGGTAGATAAAGTCAGCGTCATGGGCAGGGCAACTCCTATAAAGTGTTCCAAATCAAGGTGCTCTCAACGTACGAAAGCAGGATGAAAAAGCAATTGGCGCCATTCGCAGATGGCGTCGTGTGTTTGAAACAAGTGTTCTGCGAATAACGGCTCGGCCGCAGAAATACACATGGAAGTAGAAATTTTTGATTAGTCTCAGCTTCTTGCACCCGGCAGACGATGTCAAGCAGAAAGTGATCCGCTGTTTGACCGGATCAACAACGTAACTTCTTGATTCTTCATTCAAATGTCGCGCTCTTGTCACGCCCAGGCCAATATTCAACTAGCCTGTAAGGATGAAGGCCAGGAAAAAGCCGCTCCCCAACGAAACCGACGTCCCCGCCTGGCTCCGCGGCCTCCCCAAAGTCGAGCTCCACCTCCACCTCGAGGGCTCCACCGAGCCCGAAACCCTCGTCGCCCTCTCTCAGCGCCACGACGCCACCCCACTCACCCTCGCCGACGCCCGGCGCCTCTATACCTACAAGGACTTCCTCGGCTTCATGGACTCCTACAAAGCCATGAGCCAGCGCCTGCGCACCCCCGAGGACTATGAGCTCATCACGTACAACATGATCCGCGCCCTCGCCGCCCAGGGAGTCGTCCACGCCGAGGTCTACATCTCCTTCGGCATCCTCTATTACTGGCACAAGGCCGAGGTCGAGCCCTTCGTCGAAGCCATCGAGCGCGCCCGCCTCCGCGCCGAAGCCGAAACCGGCACCACCCTCCTCTGGCTCATCGACGCCGTCCGCCACTTCGGCCCCGACGAGGCCGCCCGCGTCTTCCGCAAGGCCGCCGAACTCCGCCCCCAATACCCCTCCATCATCGGCATCGGCATCGGCGGCGACGAAGCCCGCGGCCCCGCCTCCCTCTTCAAAGACCTCTACGCCGAAGCCCGCGCCGCAGGCCTCCGCCTCACCGCCCATGCCGGCGAAACCGGCGGCCCCATCGACGGCCCCGCCAGCATCTGGGCCGCCCTCAACATCGGCGCCGAACGCATCGGCCACGGCCTCGCGGCCCAGCACGACCCCGAACTCCTCGCCATTCTAGCCGAACGCCAGATCCCCATCGAAATCAACGTCACCTCCAACATCCGCACCGGATGCTGCACCTCCTTCGCCGCCCACCCCCTGCGAGCCTACTTCGACGCCGGCCTCATGGTCACCCTCAACTCCGACGACCCGCCCATGTTCGGCGCCAACCTCCTCGACGAGTACATCCTCGCCTATGAGAAGTACGACTTCACCCTCGAACAGCTCCGCGAACTCGCCGCCAACGCCGCCGAAGCCAGCTTCCTCCCGCCCACCCGCAAGCTAGCCCTCCTCGCCCAAATCGAGCAATACCGCTAGCCAGAGTCGGACGAATCGATAGTGCTCTCGTCCTTGCCTCGGAGATGTGTTCTTGCCTCTGAGATATGCTCTTGCCTCAGAGATGTGTTCTTGCCTCTGAGATATACGCTTGCCTCTGAGATATGCGCTTGCCTCTGAGATATGCTCTTGCCTTTGAGATCTGCTCTTGCCTCTGAGATAGGCCCGGACTTTAGTCCGGGCATTCCCCACTCCCCACCAATCCGGGCTTTAGCCCCCGGGATATAGTCGTCCTGTCGCCGCCGATCTCCTGAACGATTCGTCAGACACTACACTAGCCTCGTGCACTGACCCGCCGCGCATACCAGTCCGCCCCGACCACTGTCCCCAGCCACACCGCTCCCACAAAATATCCGGCCGCCACGTCGCTCGGATAATGCACGCCCAGATAAATCCGGCTCACCCCAATTCCAACCACCAGCGCTCCGGCCACCACCACCAACGCCGCCCGCTGCCACCCCCGCCCCATCCGCCGCATGCCAATGTAGATCACCATCCCGTACACCACCACCGCCAATACGGAGTGTCCGCTCGGAAACGAAAAGCTCGGCTCATGCACAAACGCCCAGGGCAGATCCGGCCTCACCCGCCGGAAGTGCAGCTTCAGCGCCGTAACCAGCGCGCCCGCTCCCCCGGTCGCAATCAGCCACACAATGGCCGCATGCCGCAATCGTCTCCACCACAGCAGCGCCGCAATCACCGGAATCGCCGGCGTAAGCACCTCCGGAGAGCCGATCCGCGTCAGCGCGAACATCGCCTGCGTCGTCCGCCGCGTCGTGTCCTCATGCACCTCGTCCTGCACCCGCGTGTCCCAACGCTCCATGCGCACTCCCCCGAGATGCTCATGAATCTCCGCCAGGGTCATCATCATTGCGCCCGTAGCGATCAGCCCCACCAACAGCAGCGCGCCAAACAGCCTCCACCTCTTCGCTGCAAACACCATAGCGTCGAAAGGTAGCACAAAGGCCACCCCATTTCCGTCTTGAGTGGGGATCTTCCAAAAACCAAGGCACCCATCCAGCGTCGGGACAGCTGTTTTGCAAGCCCGACCAGGTTAGGTGCCTATTCCAGCGGAACCACCAAGATCCGCATTCCGCTGGGGAGAACGCTCGCGCAGTTCCATTGAGGAAGACCGCATCCCAGCGTTCCGTAATCAAAAATCACTGACGTTCTAATTACACAGCTTCGCCCGCATCTCCTTATCGCCCGACCGCAGCAGGCAACTCACATCGCGCAACCGGTCCTCCAACTGCCTCGCATACAGCCCCACCAGTCCCATGTCCTCGTCGGAATGGATGTGGTACGTCAAACTCACCACGCTATCCGACATGCGGACCCCATCCACCACGAACTCATCGGAATCCACGAAAAAAACCTCTTGCAGAGCCATAGTGCCTCCCCGAACTCATTCCCCGAAAACCGTGCAACGCCCCGATCTAGGAGCACGACCCCGCACACGCTCCCGCCTCGGCCGACTGCACCAGGCTTCCCAGGGCCTGCAGCAGTTGCTCGGCCTGCAGCGCATACTGCCGAACCAGCACAGGATTCCCCGCATCCAGCTCGATCAGGTAAGCCAGGTTGCTCAACGCATCGGAAATATGGACCACGTCATCCACAAACCCATCCACATCCGCAAACAAAAACCTCTGAGCCGCCATCGTCCCCTCCAGCAACCACGCCCGCCTTCGGAACCGGCGATCCGCGCATGCACTGGGAGAGTGCAAGCGTCGGGCCAAACCCCATGCCACCCCCCCCCCGCCGCCCCTCCACTCACATCAAAGGACTTACGCCTCCCGCACCCGCGCCGGCCCACCCCGCACCGCCCCCAAGTGACGAAGTCACACCGACGGCCCTGCGTCACCCTGACGACATGGAGTCACTTTCCGTTTACACATGAGTGCCCCCGGGTCTCACCTCTGATTCGTCACCACCCTTCACCCCTGCCCCCAAAGTTCGTCATCCTGAGCGAAGCGGCTCGCGTACTTTGCGAGCCGCGCAGTCGAAGGACCCCGAGACCTTCGGTACCTCCTCAACCGCGCGCACCTTTTCTGCCACAAAACCTTCTCCGCTCGCCCCACCCCCCAAAACTCGTCATCCTGAGCTTGTCGAAGGGACCCCGAAGCCTCCATGCCGGGTGCCCCATTCATGCGCGGCCTCATCGCGCATGAGTGGGGGTGAGTCCGCTTGGAGCATAATGAAGCAGGAGGCAACGACTATGGCGATCCTCGATTGGTCCCAATGCCCCGCCGTCGAAAGCGTCCCCGGCAAGGTCAGTGGCGCCTGGGTCTTCCGCAACACCCGCCTGCCGGTCGCCACCGTCATCGAGAACCTCGAAGACATGAGCGTCGCCGAAGTGATGGAGCAGTTCGACGTGACTCGGGAGCAAATTGAGGCGGTCCTGGAGTTCGTAGCCCAAAGCCTCCAGCCGCCCATTTCCCCCCAACCAACGACGCCCGCCGATGCTCATTCTCTTTGACCACGGGACACCCCGTGGCCTCGCGCGCGAACTACCCGGCCATATCGTATCGACGGCCAAAGAGATGGGTTGGGAGCAGTTGAGTAACGGCGATCTCCTGCAAGCCGCGGAGGAAGCGGCCTTCAATCTGCTCCTCACGACCGACCAGAACATTCGCTACCAACAAAACCTGACCGACAGGAAAATAGCCATCCTCGTCCTGAGCGGTAGCACGAAATGGTCCCGCGTTCGTCTGCACTGCGACCGCATCGGCGCTGCCGTGAGCGAGGCTAAACCCGGCACCTACGCCGAAGTGTTCATCCCTTTCAAGTGAACTGATCGCGTGTCAACTTAATCCTTGCAACCAACACCATCCAAAAGAGATGCACACCAAAACTCAACCACCCAACCTGTTAGAATAGAGGTAGGGACCAAAAAAGCGCGGCCAGGCGGGGAAAGCTCGAAGCTCCCGGCCAGCGGCCTTTCCTTCTCGCCTCAACCAACCGTCCCAGGGGAGCGCCCTCCGATGCTGTACCGCGTACCTCGCACACCTTCGCCATTACCCTGGCCCTTGGTGCCGGGTGCCCGGAATCCCGGGAACCCAGATTCCCTGGTATATACCAATGGTCCGGACCTAACTCCCATGTCTTCTAGATTTTGTCAAAAAGATAGGGGGAGGGGGGTACCCCATCCGTGAGTGTTCAGCCAGCCTTAACCGCCCCATGCTACCGTTCCGTGGTCGCACCCGGGCCCAGTTCCGCGCTGCACCGGTCAGGAGAGATCACCATGCACTTCGCCCGCACCTTCGGACTCGCCGCCCTCGCCCTCACCCTTGCCGCTTCCGCCCCCGCTCAGACCTGGAGCGTCACCAAAACCTACCCCATCGGCGGCGAAGGCGCCTGGGACTACCTCACCGTCGACGCCGCCTCGCACCGCCTCTTCGTTCCCCGCTCCACCCACACTCAGATCCTCGACGAAGATTCCGGCAAGGTCCTCGGCGACGTCCCCGGCCAGAAGGGCGCACACGGCGTAGCAGTCGTCTCCAAACTCAACCGCGGCTTCATCACCGACGGCGGCGGCACCGGCGCCATCGTCGTCTTCGACCTCAAGACCTACGCCACCCTCGGCAGCATCAAGGCCGTGCCCGACACCGACGGCATCATCTACGACGCCAAGTCGAATCTCGTCCTCGCCGTCTCCGGCGATGGCGGTACGCTGATGACCTTCGCTCCGGACATCGATCCCGCCGCCGACAAAGTCACCTCGATCGACCTCGGCGGCAAGCCTGAGTTCCTCGCCGCCGACGCCGCCGGCAAAGCCTACATCAACCTCGTCGACAAGGACATCGTCGCCGTCGTCGACCTCAAGACCAGCAAGGTCATCGCCCGCTGGCCCACCGCCCCCGGCGGATCGCCCCTAGGCATGGCGCTCGACGCCGCCACCCACACCCTGGTCGTCGGATGCCGCAAGCCGCAGAGGATGGTCTTCATGGACACCGCCACCGGCAAGGTCACCTCGTCGCTCCCCATCGGCCCCGGCGTTGACGCCACCAAGGTCGACGGCGCACAAGCCTTCGCCTCCAGCGCCGACGGCACCCTCGCCGTCGCCTCGCTCAAGGACGGCAGCCTCCTCCAGACCGTGAAAACCCCGCTCGCCGCCCGCACCATGGGCGTCGACACCACCACCCACCGCATCTTCCTGCCCACCGCCGAAATGGATCCCCCTGCCACCCCCGGCGGTCGTGGCCGCCCCAAGCCCGGTACCTTCATGATCGTCGTCGTGGAAGGCAAATAGCGATGTGGTTTACACCAAAATCCGGGTGCCCCATCCATGACGGTTTCATCGTCATGGGTGGGATTGCAATGTGCGACAATCTGTCGATACCGCACCTGCCACGGAGGTTCCGATGCCTGAAACCGCAGCAGCAGCGCCCGTCCTGACCATCGACGTGGAGCGCTGCACCGGCAACGTCTACGTCCTGCGCCTACACGGCAAGCTGATCGCCGGCGTCACCGACGTCCTCTCCTCCGCCGTCACGCCGCTCATCCCGCAGACGAAGCGCATCGTCCTCGACCTCTCCGACCTGAAGCACACCGACAGCATGGGCCTCGGTTCCCTGGTCCGCCTCTATGTCTCTGCCAAATCCGTCGGCTGCAGCCTGGAACTCATGCACCTCAGCCAGCAGATCCGCAACCTGCTCGGCCTCACCAACCTGTTCTCCATCTTCACCATCATCGGAGAGAACGGCATCAAGTTCATGTAGCCGCTCAACCCTGCCGCGTCAGCAGCCCGATCAGGCACTCTTCAAACTCATCCAGATCCGTGCCCAGCTCCCGTGTCGCGCCCGTATACACCAGCCTGCCCTTGTTGATCACGCTGATCTCCTCGCACAAGCTGCGAATCTCGTGCGAGTCATGACTGCTCAGAAAAGTCGTCACGTTCTCATCGACCGCAAGCCGCCGCAGCAGATTCCACATCTCCCGCTTCGCCGGCAGATCCAGCCCGCGTGTCGGCTCGTCGAGAAACAGCACCTTCGGCTGCCCCATCAGCGCCCGCGCAATCTCCACCCGACGCTTCATGCCGGTGCTGTACGTCCCCATGCACTTGCCGCGAAACGCAATGTTCAGCCCCACATCATCCAGCAGCCGCTCCACGCGGTCGCGCACGTCATGCATCTGACGCAGCCGCGCAAAGTACGTCAGATACTCGCGCGCCGTCCAGGCCGACTGGCTCTCGCTGGTCTCGTCGCTCACCAGCCCCACCAGCCGCCGCACCGCCAGCGGCTCGGCGGCGATGTCGTGTCCCCACAGCTTCGCCGAGCCCGCGCTCGGCGGCAGCAGCGTGGTCAGCATGCGGATCGTCGTCGTCTTGCCCGCGCCGTTCAGGCCCAGGAAGCCGTACAGCTTCCCCTTGGGAATCTGCAGTGTCACGCCATCCACGGCCGTGAAGTCCCCGAACCGCCGCGTCAGCCCGCTCATCTCGACCGCGAATTCGCTCATCGCGTTCGTCTCCAGCGCACGAATCCGGCCGTCAGGCACAGCAGCGGAAACACGCTCGCCGCAGCGCCCATTTCGTAGATGCCGCTCGCCACCTGCGCATCCATCGCCGCTCGCACATCCAGCGTCCGCAGCTGACGCTCGCCCGCCACCTCGTACGTCGCCGCGATGCTCAGCGGATAGCGATCGCCGCCAATGTCCCACGGCTTTGTCGGGTTCACCGTAATCGGAATGCGCGCGATCCAGCCCGTCTGCACGTGGTGGCCATCGGCCATCGTCGGCCCCGAGTCGTTCCCGTAGCGGTGCGTCTCCAGGTTCGGCGCCGCCTGGTCCAGGGCGCCCGCGTCGCCCGTGATCTGCAGACCGTCCTCCCCCGCAATCGTCACGTGCAGGTTCTTCACGGCCGCGCTGGTCTCCACCGGCAACAGCAGCAGCAGATCCCGCGCGGTGTTCTCGTCCGTGCCCAGCGGCGGCCAGTCCTCGCGGTTCAGCACGGAACTGCAGCATCGCCCAGGCAGCCGGCCTCCCGGCGCCACCAGCGCCGCGTTGATGCCCGCGCGAGACATCCCGCGAAGCGCCGGAGCATTGTTCGCCCGCGGAGCCGGGTTGTCGTAATTCGTATCCGCAAACGTCACCGGCAGCAGACCGAGCGCAATCAGCGTCAGCGCGATGGTCCACCGCTGCCCCCGGGTGGCCTCCCACGTCTCCACGCCCTGCGCTCGCAGAAACACCCACGCCGCCAGCGTCAGCGCACCCACCACCATCGCCACCAGACAAATCCACGTTCGCGTTGTCGTCGCCGGAATGCGGTTGGTTGCCAGCGCGAACCCCAGCGCATTCTTCAGCAGCACCGCCGGACTCGCCAGCGTCAGATGTCCGGTCCGCGTTGCCCCGTCGCCCCGCCCCACCATCAGTTCCTCGAGCGGCAGCAAAAACGCATACACCAGCAGCACGCCCATGCCAGCCCCGATAGGAGCGGCCAGGCTGCTCCCGACGAACAGCACCCCGATCAGTGTCCCCACCGCCAGGCTTGCAATCAGCAGTCCCGGCGTCCACACCAGCATCTTGTGCAGCAGCGGCGGAACGCCCACATGAGCCGCATACACAGCCATCATCGGCAACAGCGCAATGTAGTACGCAGCCGCCAGCGTCACCAGCACCAGAAACTTCGCGGCCAGCCAGTCCCGCCGATTCACCGGCGCCGTAAACACGCACTCCACAAATCGATTCACCCGCGGGCTTGCGATCATTCCCGCGGCCATCGGAATAAACCCGAGCGGCACCAACCCGTAGGCGATGATCCCATATCCATCCAGCCAGGTATCCTGTGTGCCGACAGTCGCCAGCCCGCCTACCGCCAGCAACACCACGGCCGCGCCCAGCCACGCGAACCGCCCGCGCATCGTCGCCTTCAGTTCCTCGATATACAACGTCGCGACAGAGAGAGCCATGGTCCTCAGCGAAAAGCGGAGCAGGGTTGATCAGTCAACCCTACTCCGCCTAACTGAAGCGGCGCTTAAGATCGCGAGCCTCAGGCGACTCGTCAGTTGCCAACAGGCTACTTCGTATTTGTGCTTCCTCCCGCGGAGGCGACGCCAATCACGATCTTCGTGCCACCCTCCAACTGCACGTCCTTCTTCGAGCCGAACAGGATGCTCGAAGCCTGACCCATCCTCGGGTCCTGCTTTCCAGGCTCATTATTTGCCAGCAGAACCCCGGGGATGGATGTGGCGCGGATCGCAATGCTGCCAGTCCGCGCTACAACGGTTCCGGCCGCCGGGCCGGCGCTTCCCGCGGCCTCTGCTGCACCGGGCGCGTATCCCGGTTCAGTTGCGCCCGCATTTCCTGAAGTTCCGCCGCCGTTATCTCCGCCCGGACCCGGAGTCGCACTGCCCGGACTCGGAGTCGCAGCGCCCATCGAAGGCCGGCTCATCCCGCTACTGGCCATCGAGTCGGACCTACTGGAAGGCGCCGCGCCGCCCGCCGGTTCAATTGCCTGAATCTGCGAATGGATCGGCAGGTTCTGGCCGCCCTTCAGTTGGGCCTGGTCGAACTGCAGCAGCACTTCGGAGTTCTGGCCGGCCTTGCTCGACTGCACGCCAACGACGTGGCCCACCAGCTTCGACCCCTTCGGAATCTCCGTTCCGTCCGCAGTCTTTGCGGCTGACTTGGTCTCGACCACAACATCGTCGCCGGTCTTCGCGGTCTTCGAGTCCAGTTTGCCGACCAACTCGCCATTCACGGGACGCATCTCCGCAACCGGCGTCGCAGGACCGGCGGAAGCTTCCGGACTCGCTGCGGGACTCGCCTCTGGACTCGCCGGCTGCTCCGGCCGCGAGCCAGGAGCGCCGCCCGGGCTGCCAGCCGGACTGTCCGATGTCGGAGCCGGCTGTGCGCCCGGGGGAGTCTCCGGCTGCGCGGCCGGGTTGTTGGATGGGTTGTCCATCGGCGGCTGTTGTGCCAGAATCGGGAAACTTGTCAGGGCGAACATAATCGCCACCAGTACGGTGCCTGTTTTCATGAAGAATCCTCCGTTCCCGCGCGTCGTACCGCCAGAATTGGCAGCACGCACGGGTTTCGCAGGGAGTCGCAATCCGCTTGCCAAATCAAACCCCGGCACGTCGCCCGCCCCAAGCGGCTGACTCGCAACCGATTGGCGCTCAACCGCGCTTCACGCCAGCAGTCTCAACTTCGCATGCAATCACTTCTCGCGGCAGATCGCGTAATTCTTCCCCCATCGAAACTACCCAGGTTGGGCAATTTCGAACCCAGGTTCGCTGGAGCCGCCGCTCTGGCCCTGCAGACGCAATCTCCAAATTCCCCGTCCATTCCGGTACCGTCTTATGGTATGGTCGCATTCATCTTCATCAGAAATTAACCCAACCGGATTCCTGCAACGGATCAGTTTCTGCCTTCAACCATTTCCTCCTGCGGCGCTTGCGCCGGAGATTTCTCAGCTTTTTTCGCCGAGACGCAGCAGATCTGTCGATAGTTTCTTCTGCAAATCAATCGCACGACGAGGGGTACGAGCATGGCCGAGTCCTACGCCGCAGTGGAAGCCAGTCACGTGTTGACGATGGAAGAGATCAAGAACCTCACCCAGGACGGCGGCAAGCCCGCCGACACCCTGATGCGGGTTGTTGCCTTGATCGCCTCACGCTTCAAGACCGACGTCTGTTCCGCCTATCTGCTCGAGCCCGACCGCTCCAACCTCGTCCTCGCTGCCACTCTCGGCCTCCATCCCCGCGCCATCGGCACCCTGCGCATGCCGCTCCACGAAGGCCTCACCGGCCTGGTCGCCGAGAAGGTCCTCCCCGTCGCCGTCCGCGACGTCGAAAATCACCCCCGCTTCAAGTACTTCAAGGAGTCCGGCGAAGAGCTCTTCCACTCCTTCCTCGGTGCGCCGCTCATCGACCACGGAATCCTGCAGGGCGTGCTCGTTGTACAGACCAAAGACGCCCGTACCTTCCGCGACGACGAGATCCGCATGCTGGTCGAGGCCGCCAACGAAGTCGCGCCCGTCGTCAGCGAAGCCCGCACCCTCGACCGCTTCATCGGCCCCGCGCAGGAGCGCCTCTGGGCCCTCGCCCGCAATCTCTGGTGGAGTTGGGACCACGACACCGTCTCGCTCTTCCGCGACCTCAACCCCACGCGCTGGCGTCAGCTCAACCAGAATCCCATCTCGCTGCTCAGCGAAATTCCCCTCGAAGAACTCGAGCGCCGCGCCACGGAACTCGTCCTGCACAGCCGCATCAATTACTGCTACCGCCGCCAGCGCGAGTACCTGAACGCCGACCGCACCTGGGGAGCCGCCAACGCCGGCGTCCTCCGCCCGCGTCCCGTCGGCTACTTCTCCGCGGAGTTCGGCCTGCACGAGTCGCTGCCCATCTACTCCGGCGGCCTCGGCGTGCTCGCCGGCGATCACGTCAAAAGCGCCTCCGACCTCGATATCCCGCTGGTCGGCGTCGGCCTCTTCTATGGCCAGGGCTACTTCCTCCAGCGCCTCAACGCCAGCGGCTGGCAGCACGAGGAGTACATCCGCACCGACATCAACGCGCTTCCCATGCAGCCCGCCATCGGCGCCAACGGCGAGCCCGTGCAGGTTGAGATCCACACCCGCGGCGGCTCCATCAAGGCCAAGGTCTGGCAGATCAAAGTTGGCCGCATTGACCTGCTCCTGCTTGACTCCAACGTCGAAGGCAATGCCCCCGAAGACCGCGAACTCACCTCGCGCCTCTACGGCGGCGATGGCCGCACCCGCATCCGCCAGGAACTGCTGCTCGGTGTCGGTGGCTACCGCGCGCTCAAGGCCATGGGCATCTCGCCCGGCGTCCTCCACCTCAACGAAGGCCACAGCGCCTTCGGAGTCTTCGAGGCCATCCGCACCCGCATGGAGGAGGAAGGCATCGACTTCAACGCCGCTGCCATGCAGATTCCCCGCGAGGTCATCTTCACCACCCACACCCCAGTCCCTGCCGGACACGACCGCTTCTCGGCCGACCTGATCGAGGAGCACCTCGGGCCTCTGCGCGAGCAACTCGGCATCTCCCACGAAAACCTCATGGGCTTCGGCCGCGTCTACCCCACCGACTACGGCGAGAGCTTCTGCATGACCGTCCTCGGCCTCAAGCTCTCGCGCCGAGCCAATGCCGTCTCCTCCCTGCACGGCGAGGTCTCGCGCGAGATGTGGTGGCAACTCTATCCCGGCAAGCCAAACGACGCCGTCCCCATCGGCCACATCACCAACGGCGTCCACGTCCCGTCATGGCTCGCGCCGCAGATGAAGCGTCTCTACGACCGCCATCTCGGCGTCAACTGGAACTTCAGCGTCAACGCGAAGCACATGGACGAGGTCGAGAACATCGACGACGGCGAACTCTGGGAGACGCACCTCAGCCTCAAGACGCAGCTCCTCGATTTCGTCCGCCGCCGCGCCCGCGAGCAGTCCGAACGCCGCGGCGACCCGCCGGAGTATCTCAACCGCCTCGCTAAGGTCCTCTCGCCCGACGCGCTCACCATCGGCTTCGCCCGCCGCTTCGCCACCTACAAGCGCGCCAATCTGCTGCTCGCCGATATGCAGCGCCTCGCCGGCATGATCAACGACCCCAAGCGCCCCGTGCAGTTCCTCTTCGCCGGCAAAGCCCACCCGCACGACGAGCCCGGCAAGCGCGTCCTGCAGCAGATCGCCGAGATGATGCACGACACCGACCTCGGCGACAAATTCGTCTTCGTCGAGGACTACGACATCAACGTCGGTCGCCATCTGGTGCAGGGCGTCGACGTCTGGCTCAACAATCCGCGCCGTCCCCTCGAGGCCTCCGGCACCAGCGGCCAGAAAGTCATCCTCAACGGCGGCCTCAACTTCTCCGTACTCGACGGCTGGTGGGCCGAGGCCTACGACGGCCTCAACGGCTTCGCCATCGGCAAGGGCCGCATCCACTCCAACCACGACATCCACGACGCCCGCGACGGCGAGGACCTCTACCGCGTCCTCCACGACGAACTCATCCCGCTCTTCTACCAGCGCGACAAGGACGGCCTCCCGCGTGGCTGGATCCAGCGCATGAAGCGCACCATCCGCACCCTCGGCTGGCGCTTCTCCGCCGACCGCATGGTCATGGACTACACCCTCAAGGGCTACATCCCCGCCGCCGGAGGCACCAGCAGCGAAATCCGCCCCCCCTGCTAGCTGTAGCATTCGCTTGGTTTGTCATTCCGTAGCGCCTTGGTTTGTCATTCCGCAGCGAAGCGGAGGAATCTGCCGCCGTGCTAGCTGTAGCACTCCCTTGGTTTGTCATTCCGCAGCGAAGCGGAGCAATCTGCCGCCGTGCTAGCTGTAGCATTCCCTTGGTTTGTCATTCCGTAGCGAAGCGGAGGAATCTGCTTTTTGTCCTCGCACGCCGACCAAGGCGCCTGCCGATTCACGCATGCTGGTCTACAACTCGTCCGCGCCCTTTATGCCTTCCTTGTGAACGACCCTCTACGATCTGACTCAGGATCATGAGGATCGAATCCACAATGTCTTCCTTCCTGGCAAGACTCACACTCCAGCATCCTGTTTTGACCGCTTTCTTTGCCTTCGTAACCGTTGCCCTGAGTTCCCATGGGAGCGCTCAGATAGCCGCTCCATCTTCCGCCGAGGCCGGCACCAGCACCGATCTCTTTGTCATGATCGGTTCCGACTTCGATCGCCCCGGCCTGCTCCCCCGATCGAACTACAACATCGGCATCGGCCACACCTTCGGCTTCCTCAAAAAAGACCCCATCGGCGACGAACTCACCTTCGGCTACACCTACGAGAACGCCGGAACCCACGGCTGGCTGCATACCCCCTTCGGCGAGCACACCGAGTCCGCCGGAGTGATGAAAAACTTCGGCCTCCCCGGAACGAAGATCGTCACCGGCTACACCTGGCTGCAGAGCGGCATCACCAGCTACACCGGCAACGCCAAAGTCCAGAACCGCCTCGACAGCGGCGTCTCCATCGGAGCGATCGTTCACTTCAACAACAACAGCTCCACCTGGATCCAGGAGAGCTACAGCAAGGTCGTCACCGTCCCCTGGTACACCACCTTCAGCATCGGCTATACCTACAGTTGGTGAACCGAATAACCCACCTGAATTGTTCCTCTTGGCGAGATTATCGAGCACATTCCCACAAATCTCCATGTCAAGCCCCAAGTCCGTAGGATTTTGCTCTAATCGATTGCATCAAAGCCACTTACTTCGCAAAATCGTTGGCAAAGTGACTTGCGCCGAATGCTATAATGGTATATGGAGTGAATTGCAAAGGCGCACGCGCCGAACCGGCCCCACCAGCCTCAGGGGCGTGTTCTGAGTCGCGAAGCTAAGTGATTGATTCTGGCTATTTTGTGCACAAGTCGTGTGGAATGAATATTTTGCGGCAGTGGTGCGCTGCTAAACATAACATTTCAAACAGTTTACCCGCAAGATAGCACCCCAGGGGGGAGGGGGTATCCATTGAAATCCGTGTAGATCCGTGGTCGCTTAGCGGCCATCCGGAGCAGGCACCATCACCGCGTTCGGATCGACCTTTGGAATGCCGAAGTGTCCGCTCAGGTGGAGCAGGTCCAGCGGCCGCAGATCGCCCGCCACCTGCACCAGGTTCAACTGCTTCGACGCCCGAATCAGCACCGTCACATGGTCGATATCGGCGCCGGTAAAGTGCAGCCACACGTCCGTAATCGCCGACCGCGGCTGGGTCTCGTTCAGCGGAGTCTGATTGCCGTTCACCAGGTGCTTCCAGCCCGCCCGGTGAAACGACTGCACGATCTCCGCCATCGTCTCCGGCGTATAGAAAGCAGGCTCTTTGTAGTGGTACGTGTCGAAGCTGATGCTGGTCAGCGCCGCCGCCGCCCGGTCCGCGTCCAGGCCGCCCTGCTCGAGCACTCCTTGCGCCATCTGGATCATCGAGCGATCGAACACGACGCCCGTGTGGGTCGCCGGCTGGTCGGCAAGATTGCTCAGCCCGTCTGTAACCCCAGGCGGAATCTGGATCTCAGGACCGGCCGCCAGCGCGACCGAGCAAAAGCCCGCCGCGAGCAGGGCAACGGCAAACGTACGCAAGCGCAGAGGAAGGGACATGGCAGAATCTCCTACTCTGATTGGACACCGTTCTCGCGCAGGAGTTACCCCGCAGGCGAGCGTTTTTTGGCCCTTCCTGCTGTTCTCGACGCTTCGCGTGAAGGGCAGAGATCGTCGTATGCCTGTTTTCTTGGCTCGAAGTGCTACTCAGCCGCTTTGGGAGCGAAGTACCCCGTGTGCGTTCGGACAATGTACTTTGGATCGTTCGCATGCAGGTAGATGGTGCGGAAGGAGCCGTCCTGCTTGAAGTCCGCCGGCCTGTACTCGAGCAGGTACTGGCTGCGCAGTTCTTCCTCGATGCCGTTGAAGCTGGCGCCGACGTCCTCGATTCGCGTGGGGAAGAAAGCCCGGCCGCCGGTTGCCTGCGCGATCGCTTCCAGCACGTCGTCGCCCTTGTCTTTGCTTGGGCTTACATTGGTGCTGATGGCGTAGACAATTGTCTCTGCGCGCTGGCATTCCTTGATCGCGTCCGACTCCAGCGCGTGGCTGTAGTTGTCGTCGCCGTCCGAAACCAGGATCAGCGCCTTGCGCACCGCGCCCACCTCGCGCAGGGTCAGCATCTGGTCCTTGCAGGTCGAGTACAGCGCGTCGAACAGCGCCGTCCCGCCGCCCGGACGCAGTCGCTTCACGCCCTGGTCCAGCAGATCGATATTGTTGCTAAACCCTTGCGCTACATCGACCTGTACGTCGAAGCCTTCCACGAAGGCGCGGTCGTTCCGGTGCAGCACCTGGAGCAGGAACGAAATCGCCGAATCCTGCTCGAACTGGAACCGCCCGCGGATGGAGCTGCTGGTGTCCAGCATGATGCCCACGCGCAGCGGCAGGTTCGTCTGCTGGTAGAAGTGCAGAATCTGTTCCGGCATTTTGTGATCGTCAAGCAGTCCAAAGCTGGACTGGTTCAGGCCGGTGACGAAGTGGCCCTTCTTGTCCGTCACCGTAAACACCAGGTCGACCTCGTTGACGCCGACCTTGATGATCGGCGTGTTCGTGTCCTCTGCCTGCTGCAGGGTTGGCTGTGGGGCCGGCGCCGGTTTCGCCTTGGGCAGTGGAATCTGGGCCGGTGGCTGGGTTTGGGGCTGCGTCTGCGTCGGCTGGGTTTGCGGCTGCGGTGCGGAAGGAATCGCCTGCCCGTGCGCGAACGGCGCCGCGGTGGCCACAACAACCAGGGAGGAGGCTGCAACCAGCGCAGCCATGCGGAAATTACGAAACAGTTCGATCACTCTCACGATTCTACCCAACGCGCGCACTCTCCGTCCTGAGCCATTGAAGAAACTCGTCCAATTCGGCCGGCAGGGGAGCATGGATCGTCAATGCCTTGCCCGTCTGCGGATGGGCGAACTCCAAGTGCGCTGCGTGGAGGAAATTTCGCTCCAGTCCCGCTACCGGCTCCTCAGTAGGACGCTGAATCTCGCCCTTGCGCATTTGTCGGGCGATCACGCGCGGCGCACCGTACAGCGTATCGCCCACCACCGGGTGGCCAAGCGACTGCATATGAACGCGGATCTGGTGCGTCCGGCCGGTCTCGATGCGCACCTCGACCAGCGTGAATGCGCCGTACCGCGTTGCCAGCCGCTCCAGCACCTTGATATGCGACACCGCGCTGCGTCCATCCAATCGGCGCGTCGTCATGCGAGTGCGGCGGACGAGATCGCGCGCGATCGGCAGGTTGACCGTGACGTTGTCCTTGGCGAGATTCCCGTGGACCAGCGCGAGGTAGGTCTTGGCAATGCGCCGCGTCGAGAACATCTCGCCCAGCTTGCGATGCGTGACGTCGTCCTTGGCCACCACGATCGCGCCGCTGGTCTGCTTGTCCAGCCGGTGCACGATGCCGGGGCGCAGCTCGCCGCCGACGTCCGACAGCTTGGCCATGTGGTGCAGCAGCGCGTTGACCAAAGTACCGCGGTTGCGCGCATCGTCCGTCGATCCCGCGCCAGCGTGGACCATCATGCCGGCCGGCTTATTCACCACGGCGAGGTACTTGTCCTCGTAGAGGATGTCGAGCGGGATGTCTTCCGGGATGGCATGGAGCGGCTCCGGGTGCGGCTCGCCCTCGATCTCGATCGCCTCGCCGCCGTGCAGCTTTTGTTTGCCTTTGGGTACGGCGCCGTCGACGCGGACCTGGCCGGCCTCGATCAGCATCTGCACGCGCGCGCGGCTGATTTCGGGAATAGCCTGCGCCAGGTAGGCGTCGAGGCGCATGTTGGCTGCCGTGGCATCGGCCACAAAAGTTCGTACGCCGTCTTCGAGTTCGGTGTCCTCGTCGAGATCGAGGACGGGCACGGGTGCGGCTGGCTCGGCCTCCACGCCGCGCGTGGCCCGGTACTCGGCCCGCACGGACTGGCGGCGGTGGCCTTTCGGCAACATGTTTTTAGAGGGCATGGCGGTGTGCCTGAGGAAGATAGAAAACCGACCCGCGGGGCCGTGGGCAGAAGCGCTGGTGAACCCGTCCTAAGACGGCGGGACCCTGCCGTGGCTCATCAGGCGTTCCGGACTGGCGGACAGCACACCGAGCCATGTATACGAGCAAGGACCCTGTTCAATGAATGTTGGTTCAACCAGCGTTGTTCCCCGCACCTGCTTAGCAGGCCGGTTTCTAGGTTGGATGCTAACCGGCCTGCCGCAGAATGGCAAGCGGCGCTCGAAATGGGGGAAGCCCGGTTTGCGCCCGGCACCGGTTCCGTGCATCGCGCCAAAATCAACTTGCTCCGGGACATACAACGAAATGCGGTCGATTTGCCTTCCAAGAAAGGCGGTGCATTTTCGCCCAGGAGATTCAATGGCAAATAAGCGTGCAGGTATGGCGAACCCAACCAGGCTCAAGCCAATCAAGAAGGAGGATGGCGTCATTCAAGTCATCATTGAAACGCCGAAGGGCAGCCCCAACAAGTTTGCCTTCGACCCGAAGCAGCGCATCTTCGCGCTGACCCTCATCAAGCAGGCGCACAAAGCAGCCTGACCACTCATGGTTTGAGGCCGGTTTCCGCCGTAGGGAGACAAGGGAGGCTGCTTTAAACTCCCCTCCACCATCAAACCCGTTTAGATCCGCCTCGCGGCCCGCAATGCGAACGGATGCAGGAGCAACCCGACGCATGGCTAAAGAGTGGATCGAGAATCTGGCGCAGGACATCATGCAGAGCAACCGCGAAGCCGCGCAGGACTACGGCCGCGCACAACATTACGCAGGCATCGTCTCGGCTCAGGGAAAGGAGTTTTTTGTCGCCGTGGTTTCCTCCCTGCGGGAGAACGTCGACGCGCTCCGCAGGCGGCTCCAGGGTGATCCCACTTCCTCCGATACCCGGTTGGAGACCGTCAAGCCAGATGAGGTGAAGATCGTGCGCGCGGGATTTCCGTGGATCGACGCGCAGCTTACCCACCGCGACGACACGATTACGCTGGACTACGCGAAAGCTCTCGGGGCGGCGAGCGATACTCCGCCTGATCGCGAGACCCGGATCTTCGCCTTCCGAGTGATAGCCGACGACACACTTTTTGTTGAGGACGCGTTTGTCGAGCCGCCCGAGCAGTACAAACAGCCCGCAGACCTAGCTCGGCACATCACTGAGATTTTGTTTGGTGCGGGTGGCACGAACGGGACGAAATGATGGCGCGGTCGGATTTGCACCGTTCGGCAGACTGCAGGAACTAGAGGCCGCTGAGAAATCCTCGGCGGCCCCGTAAATGGCACAATCTGGGAAATTTGCGGCCGCGTGAAGCTAGCGGACCCGGGCGTTGTGCTTGTCGCGGTAGATGCGCCTGGATTCCTGATTCTGCTGGTGGTTGATGACCCGGCGGTCCTGGGAGGTCAGGTGGCCGTTGTCCTGGGCGCGCATGCCGCGCTCTTCGCGGTTGATGCCGGATTCCTGGTGTTCGAGCCGCGCGGTCTCTCCGGCAGTGAGTTGACCACTCTTGACCCCCAGGCCGATGCGGTCCTGTTGATCGGCCTTGCGGTCGTTGATGTTCTGGGCGAAGAGGGCTACGGGCGTAAAAGCGAGGGCTGTAGCAAAGGCAAAGGTTGCAAGTTTCATGGCCGGACTCCTGTGTTCTATCTTTCTTGTGCGCCGGCTTGGATCGTGCTGCCAGCGCTTACGGACGGAATGAACCCAGCGATTTTCGCTGTGTTGCGGAGTCTTCCGAATCTATATTTTTGCGAAAAGGCGCGACTTTACTGGGGATTCTGTGTAGGGCGGGGGGAGCAGCACCCTGTGGGCGTTCCGCATGAGGGTCTTCCGAGCCGGCTTCTGAGCGGGGACGGGGCAGTGTTTTCCTCCGGCTTGCACAGGATCTCCACAGCGGGCGGGTTGCTGGGACTGGCTGTGGCTGATACTCTGATTTGGTTGCAGGCGAGCGAGTCGTTGCTGGATGCGGTTCCTCTGATTTGCCTGAAACGCCGAAACAAGGTACTCTGAATAGGCAAGAGAAACACTGCTTCGCACCTCGGCGTGATTGGGTGGCTCCGGAATAGAAGGAGCTGCTTGCTAAGGGAACGACGGAGCGCAGTCCAAGCGTTTGATCACGGTTGACAGCCTGGAAACAAGGGCGGACCGGATTCCAAACCCAAGCCACTGCAGTTGAATTGGGAAGTTCAGGAGCTGAGTGCTCCGCGCCGATTTGTCGGCGTCTGGTTATTTGATCTTAGCGCTGTGCGGACGAAAGTGGAGCAAGCGGCAATCAAGAAAAAGATTGCGATTTAGCTTGACACACCACCGGGACTTGGATAATCTTGAAAAGTTCGCGCAAAACGTCACTCGCTCCTGAGTGGCTCTCGAAAATCGAAGCTGAACTCAAGCGGAATGCTGAGTTTGGCAGCAGATAGCAATAAATAATCGAGAGTCGGCCTTTGGCATCAGGCAGCACCAGACGACAACACAGCGCCATCAAGTTCGAGGACACATATTCGACTTCGGTCGGATAAGTCCTTGATCCAAAGCTGCCCGCTTAGGCGGTAAGCAGTTCGGATCTTTGACAACATAGTTGAACGTGCCAGTCGTGAGATGATGCA
>OBLU010001059.1_pt1 | contig 25627 bp, 28 predicted proteins | sample 1518681 | NCBI WGS metagenome assembly OBLU01 (sample SAMEA3539304, study PRJEB22396) | soil metagenome | biome: tundra; feature: field; material: soil | place: USA | collected 2010-05 | depth 0.15 m
TTAATTGTTTTTTGGTTTGTGTTTCTTTGGACGAGCCCTAATTTTGGGGCTGCCTGTTTGGGGCTGCCTGGGAGGGTACTTCCGCAAGCGGAAGAACTGCTACTAGAGGAAGTATAGCACGGTCGGTCACTAAAGTCAATGGATACAATGCCTTAGAGGCGCGCGGGACTGGTCGGAAGAGTGGCCATTCCCTATTCTTATGCGGATTTCTTCTCGCATGAACTCAGAAACAGCCATCAGATCTCCCGGAACGCGGATGCCCTCGAGTCCACGCGTTATTTCTATAATGCTTTTGGCGCCCGGTTGTTGAAGCTGGTGGATGAGTGAGGCTTTGAGCAGCTACAAAATCATCTACAAGGCCAGTTTGCGCATTGTAGATGTTTTGGCCGTGGGCCATTGACTCCTAAGGACTGATGGAGCTGGAAAAATTGGCCGTACCCCCGCCTTGGGCGCAGGGGGTCGCCAGTTCGAATCTGGCCGCCCCGACCATTCGTAAGTAACTGATTTATTTGCAATGTTTGCTTTTGGCGCGCCTAGCGCACCTGTGGCAAATTGGGGCGTTTTGGGGTTTCCTGAGGCTTCGACCATCTACAATTTTATCTACAGTCGGTTTTCCCCTCCATGCCGGGGTGCCCGTTTCGCCGGCCGTTCTTCCGAGCTGCGCGCTGCCGATTCGTGCGCCTGCGGCCGCGCGTTTCATCGTGAAAAACGCCCCGGACAGACTTTGGGCTAGGCTCCCGCGCCGGCGGCAGCGAAGCCGCGGCGGGTTTTGAACTCGTAGCGGTCGAGGCGGACCGCGGCTTTCTTGGCTTCCGACCGGACCACGCGACCGGTGGCGACGAACTGCAAAGGACACGTGCCTCCGAGCCGCGCCGGCCAATTCACCGAGAGCTCGACAACGCGGCCCAACGGCAACCGCTCGTCGGTGGTGAACAGGATGCCCCGGCCGCCAAAGTTCAGCGTTTTTCCGGTGCCGCTGGTCTTCTGGGTTCTGGAGTGCAGCACCGTATACTTGATGGCTTCCCGGAGGGGAAACCGGCTGGTGCCTCTCCGATCGGGAATGTCTGCGAAATCCTCACCCGCATTGGGAATGCTCGCTTCCATGCTGATATCATAGTGCAAAGAAGCCGACTCTGCCGGCAATAGTAGTATTTAAGGTACAAAACGATTATTTTGTTCCGGTACTTTTGTCGAATCCCATTCAATGCTCATTGCTGGATTATTAAGAGTATTCCCTGGCCCAGTGGTCAGTGTATTCCGAATTGAATCGGCCCCAGAAAAGCTATATTCTCTGCCCATGAATCTCGAGAAGGTGTTGGCGCAGTTGCATGAAGAATTGGCACGTCTGGATGCCGCCATCTTGAGGTTGGAACGTATCCCATCGCCAGCCGAGGAGAAACGTTGGCCAGTGTTCCACGGTCAGAAAGCCAAAACTGAGAAGCCCGCACCGGAGAAGGGAGCAGCGAAGAGAAAACTGTCAGCCCGTCGTGCTCCCCCGATTTGATCCGCACTCCGTGTCGGATGATGATCTTGGGCAATAAAGACAGGGCATCGGACCACGCTGTTGGCCGATGACGATGAGGTAGTTTCGACCGGCCTGCCCCACACGGACTTTTGGCGAGGGACACCCTCTTCGAAAATGCGTTCCGGACAGGCGGGCATCTCAAACCCGTCGATACATCGGCAACATCGGACTTCGGACACCTTCAGGAATGGGGAAATCCGAAACGGTTGGCGGAAGCAGCAACTATCGGTGTGCCGTTGTATACTCAATGACATCTTGGGCTGGCGCGCGTGTCTGAGCTGGGCGCGCAGCCGAAGGAGCCAAGTGAAACATTCGCAGCCCGGCCTTGCTATTGGCGCTGGCGATGCAACTGGCGCCGCAAACCTCCGGACCAGCCACGAATACTGGTTTGGACTGGCTTGTCGGGTTAGACCGACGGCTGGTCAAGTAAGGGAGTGGGTGTGGTGACCGCTTGCTTTGAAGATTCCAATCAGGCCCTGGAGAGCATCGTGAATGGGAGGAGGCGGCCCGCCAAGTGACACCTGCAAACATGCCAGCCAAACTGCGGAGTTCGGGGATCGTCTCGGTAGGGGACGTTCCATGGGGCACCCATTTTTGCCATTTTTACGAAACTCCGGAAGACCTTCTCGACATCTTGATCCCCTATTTCAAAGCGGGATTGGAGAACAATGAATTCTGCATGTGGATCGTTTGCGATCCGGTAACCGAAGTGGATGGGCGTCAGGCATTGCGAAACGCCGTCCCGGAATTCGATCGACGGCTGGCTGCCGGGAACATCGAGATCATCCCGTATTTGCAGTGGTATCTCAGGGAGGGTGTCTTTGATGGGCAGCGGGTAATCGCCGGCTGGAAGGAAAAGCTGGGCCGGGCGCAGGCGGATGGTTACATCGGGATGAGGGTGAATGGCAACAAATCATGGCTCACCCGGAAAAACTGGACAAACTTCGCGCAGTACGAATATGAATTCAACCAGATGATCGGCGCGGAGCGAATTCTGGTATCGTGCACCTATCCGCTTCCAGAGCAGAGCGCCTCCGATATCTTTGATGTGACACGCACGCATGAATTCGCGATTGCAAAGTGGCACGGAAGCTGGCAGGTTGTGGATCCCCAGCTCAGAAATACCAAGGCGGAACTCAGAGCATATGCCGCACAACTCGAGAACCGCGTGATGGAACGTACCCGCGAGTTGAGACAAGCTAATGAGCTTCTCCGCGCGCTTTCCGGCAGGCTCCAGGGGGCCAGAGAAGAGGAGGGGACTCGGATTGCTCGCGAGATCCATGATCGGATCGGCTCCGCATTGACCAGTTTGAAGTGGGACCTGGAAGGACTGGACAGAGTACTTGCAGAAATCCAGAACCTGCCGCAACTCGCCGAGCTGAGACGGAGGATGGTAGCGATGATAGGGCTGACGGATCAAACCCTGGATATCGTCCGACGGATCGCCTCGGAGCTGCGTCCGAGCATCCTCGACGATCTTGGGCTGGCCGAAGCCGTTGAATGGCAAGCGAAGGAGTTTCACACTCGAACGGGAATCCCCTGCAACTACCGCCGTTCCCTGGAAGACGTCGATCTAAGTCCGGGGCAGTCCACTAACCTCTTCCGCATTCTGCAGGAGGCTCTGACCAATGTCCTTCGTCATGCGCACGCCACCACGGTGGACATTGTGCTGGAAAAGCAACGCGGCAATCTGGTCTTGACCATCAGGGACAACGGGGTAGGGATTACATCCGCTCAAACGTCGAGTCCAGACGCGTTGGGCCTTTTGGGTATGCGAGAGCGTGCTCGTGCTGCCGGCGGAACTGTTGACATCAGTGGCGAAGGCGGGAAAGGGACGACGGTAGTTGTGCAGGTCCTACTGCTCCTGAACATGAGTAAGGCGGAGCGATGAAGAATCTGCTGCTAATCGACGACCATGAAGTGGTCCGGGACGGCGTCAAACGAATCCTCGGTGAGCAACCTGGAGCGTTCCAATTTGGCGAAGCGAGCGATGCTGCGGCGGCGCTCCAGTTGGTGCAGGAGCAGGACTGGGATCTCGCAGTGCTCGATCTCTCTCTGGAAGGCAGGGGTGGGCTGGATTTGCTGAATGAGATGAAACGGCTTCGCCCGCGGCTTCCCGTACTGATTCTCAGCATCCACTCGGAAGAGCAATACGCAAAGCGCGCTTTCAAGGCGGGCGCATCCGGATATGTCACTAAAGACAGTCCCCGGGATGAGCTGGCTATGGCGATTCACCGAGTTCTCTCGGGCGGACGGTATGTCAGCCGGTCGCTCGCCGAGACCCTGATTGGCGAGATTGCGCAAGGTACGGACCGCCCGCCTCACGAGTGTCTCTCAGACCGGGAATTCGAAGTAATGCGCTTGATCGCTTCGGGCAAGACGGTTGGCGAGATCGCCAGACTGCTCTCGCTAAGCGACAAGACCATAAGCACCTATCGCGCCAGAGTACTTGAGAAGATGGCCCTGAAGAATAACGCAGAACTGACCCACTACGCCATTCAGAATCACCTGACAGAGTAGCTTCACCACCTCGCCCCGGCTCATCTCGCGTTCACCCGGATCCAGCGTAGGGCAAAGACCGGCACGCTTGTCAGGCAATCACGTACACAACAATCCGATCTAGCCTGATACCGAGTTCCGGCTCCGAATCGTACGCTGGAATCATGAAACGCAAAGGCCGGGTTCAACAAACCGATCGACTCTCGGGAGATGCCGAGGCCACCGCTCCAGCAGGGAATGTGCCTACCATCCGCGAACAGCTCCGCTTGCTCCGGTATCGTTACACGCACATCGCGCAAGCCATCCAGTCCCTCGAAAAGCTACAGAATCCCCGAGCGTGGAGGCTACAAGCATGGTGGTGACGGAACACTCCGCATCAGCCCGATCCGCCCCTTCGGGCAGGCCCAAGAAAATGCTGCCTGGCAAACAACTCCACGCGGCTGCCGGGGCAGATCTTTTCAACCAGGGCATAGAACTCCTCGGGCTTGCGCGAGTGCTCCCCTCGTGCGGCTTCCAAGACGGTGCCATCGCTGCCGTGCAGGAAAACCGGCTTGTCGAGCGCCCCAAGCAGGCAGTGTTCCGTCCGCCCCCTGAGCCATTCTCCGGTGCCCATGCGTTCCTTCACCCAGGCGCCAGTAGCGTCTTGTACCCAAAGCCCCAGGCTGAGAGCACGTCGAAGGCGACCGGCAGATGTGCGTTGGTGGTCCACAGCCAGAGCGTGGCGTTCTCGTCGGCAATTTCCCGTACCGGCATGGTCTTGATGTCTGCGAGGGGCATCGTGGGATAAAGCAACGAACCGCTGCATTCGTACTGCCACGGCAGATCGGCGACCACGACCTGAAAGGGGACTTTGCAAACGCCCGCATTTTACTCTGGACAACCGTTCCCAATCATGGGACAGAGGATGCATCGGGACCAGGGCAGTTTGCCGGGGGCCGTTTATGGTGCTACGTTTAACGGTGACCGTGGTATACTGCCCCTGTGATACGATCCTTCCGCTGCAGGGAGACCGAGAAGCTGTTTCACCGTCAGCAGAGTCGCAGATTCGGCAACATTGGAACAGTTGCACGGCGGAAGCTCCGGATGCTGGACGATGCCGGGAAGCTGGAGGACATGGCGGCAGTTCCAGGAAACCGGCTTGAGGCTTTGGGCGGTGACAGGAAGGGTCAACATAGTATCCGGATCAACGATCAATGGCGAATCTGCTTCACCTGGCGCAAAGGCGCGGCGGAAAGCGTCGAGATCGTCGATTATCATTAGCGAGGTGAATATGAAAACGGCCAACAAGGATCGGCTTCCACCCATTCATCCGGGAGAAATCCTGCGCGAAGAGTTCCTGTCTCCCCTCGGCATGTCGGCGCACCAGTTGGCGTTGGCGCTGCGGGTGCCGGCAACGCGCATCAACGACATCGTCAATGAAAAGCGTGGCATCACGGCGGACACCGCCCTACGTCTGTCGCGGTATTTCGGCACGACATCCAGATTCTGGATGAACATGCAGGCCTCCTGGGAGTTGGAGGTGGCAGAAGATCAACTGGGCAACGCACTAAGACGTGAGGTGCTTCCCAGGACCGCGTGATCGCGCGGGGTCCACGCACACCTCCGGCTCGGCAGTTGCCAAACATGGTGTTTCAGGTCGTCAGGGGAAATGAAGCCGCGCAGGAGGGAATTGCGCGCGGTTCAAATCAGCGCGATCAGTGTGCGGAACGGAAGGCCCAGCAGGGCGCCGCAACTGACACCAGCGCCGTTGGCGATGACATCTCCGAGTTCCACGGAGCGGCCGGGCGAGAAGTGTTGGCCGGCTTCGAGGAGAGTTCCGAGGACGAACATCGAAAGGCCTGCTGCGATTCCACGCCGCCGATCACGGAATCCGATCACCGGCAGGAATGACAACGCCAGGTAAGCACCGAAATGTTGCAGTTTGTCCCAGATGTGGAGGCGGCCGATCGCGACCATGAGGGGAGACGCGGCGGGCGCCAGGGAGCCGATGACAACGCAACAGATCGCCACGGCCCAGAGAGACAGAATCACAGTACGCCGCGTCTCAGAACTGAGACCGAATCGCGTTGTGGGATTGCTCCGCTCTTGCAGCATTTTGGCCTTCAATAGCCGCTTACTTCCTTTTTCGGTTGGCGCAACCGGCTCACGCTTTCCTGCCGCAGCAGTATAGACGATAGTATATACTATAGAAGGGGTGTTGGATGCTCAAGACTCGGATCGCAAAACTATTTCGGAATGGATCGAGCCAGGCCGTTCGGCTCCCGGTCGAGTTCCGCTTCGATGGCGATGAGGTATTCGCTACACGCGATGATATCACCGGCGACGTTGTATTGTCGACGCGGCCGGGGGCCAGGACGTGGGGCGAGTTCTTCCAACTCATACGATCCATCGAGGTTCCCGCGGACTTCATGGCGGAACGCCCTATGAACATTGCGCCCGTTGACCGCAATGTGTTCGGAGACCCGGAGGACTGACGCTTGCTTCACATGCTCGACACCGATACGGCGAGTTACGTGATCAAAGGCCGGGATTCCAGTGTGGAAGCCCGGTTGGCGGAAATCGAGCCTTCGATGGTCTGCATTTCGGTCGTCACGCGGGCCGAATTGCTGTACGGATTGAAACGTCTGCCAGCCAGCCATCGATTGCATGCCGGCGTACGCCACTTTCTCCGTATCGTGCGGGCGCTTCCCTGGGATGTGGAAGCGGCCGACCTGTACGCCGATATCCGCCATCAGCTCGTAACGGCAAGCCGCCTGATCGGGGAACTGGACATGATGATCGCCGCACAGGCTCTATCGGTTGGGGCCGTGCTGGTCACCAACAACACGCGGCATTTCGAACGCATCGAGGCGCCGCTCATGCTGGCAAACTGGCGCAAGGGCCCCGCCTGAAGTAGATCTCTGCATCGAGAGCCGGCGCCCTGACGACCTCCCAGAAGATGTCAGGCCGGGAGTTCTTGGAAAGTTGACCACGCGGGACACTATCATGGGCTGGTATCGCGAACTTGTCGCCGCCAAGTTCGATGGCTCCAAGAAGCGCCGCTCGCCCGGCCGGCCCAAAATCGACGCGGAAGTAGAAAGGCTGGTCGTGAAAATAGCCAAGGAGAATGACTGGGGCAGTCGTTGCATTGTGGGGGCGCTCGCCAATCTGGGCTTCGAAGTCGCGCACCAAACCGTGCTGAACATTCTCAAGCGTCACAACCTCCCAACCGCTCCCGAGCCTAAGAAAACAATCCCTGGAAGGATTTCTTGAAACGGCAGAGCGCCATCACCGCCGCCTGCGATTTCTTCAGCGTCGAAGTGCTCACCTTGCGCGGGCTCGTCACCTACTATGTGCTGTTCTTCATCCACCTGGAAACCCGCCGCGTCGATATCGCAGGCATCACGCGCCACCCGGACCAATATTGGATGGAGCAGGTGGCTCGGAACGTCACCATGGAAGAGGTCGGGTTCCTCAATGGCTATAAAAGGCTGATCCAGGATCGCGATACCAAGTTCTGTCCGGAATTCCGGAAACTGATTGAATCGCAGGGCATCGAGAACTTCCGGTTGCCAGCGAGGAGTCCGAATTTGAACGCTTTCGCGGAGCGCTGGGTTCGGACCGTGAAATCCGAGCGTTTGTCCAAGGTGATCCTGTTGAGCGAGTCATCGTTACGCCGGGTGCTGTCCGAGTTCGCAGTCTATTTTCACGAGGAGCGCAACCACCAGGGCAAAGGCAACGCTCTGCTGTTCCCTGCCAAAGGCCAGGAGATCGGTAGCCTGGAAGGGCCGATCCGCTGCAAGGAACGGCTCGGTGGCCTGCTGAAGTATTACTATCGCAAGGCCGCCTGACGCCGCACGTAGTTGCCTGTCTCTCACCGCCCGGTCCGACACTACCGGTGTGCCCGCACTTCGCCTCATCTACGTTTCGGGCGAGAATCATGCCCAGAGGAGAGCATTTTTCCTGTGGGAGTCGTGCTGCAAGAGCCGTAATTTCAGACGAGTGGCCCGGTCCCCGTCAAAATATCGGATCAAATAGCGCTGCGATACAAGCTGCAAGTCATTGATACGCCACCACTTTTATGCCGATGAATATCTTGACCATTCGGGGCCTTCATATCCCATTTTGCCGAAGATAGAAAAGGAAATCCTTGCGCCGGATCGGTCCGATTCGCGGCATCAGGCAACTTCGCGCACTACCAGGTCAATCCCATCGACGATCGGCACTGGCAACTGGCGCGACAGGCGGAATAGCGGCCATTGCCTCGAGCTGCTTGATAGCTCGCTGCGACTCAATTTGGTATGGTTTCTTCATCTAGCGACTCTCCTTTTTCCTGGAAGAAAAATTTCTCTGAGGCTATCACGCCTCGGGGAGTGAGAGTCGCTACTTTCTACGATCTACCAGACATTCCCGCGCATCGCGGCCCGGAGGTACTTGGTCAGCATGATCTTGTTCTAGCAGATTTGCGGGGCGCGTGGGTGAGGAAAACACAGAGAAATGGCCACGGATGAACACGGATGAACACGGATAAGACCGAGCAAAACATGGTCGTTTTTTATCCGCGTTTATCCGCGTTCATCCTGGCTATTGTTTTTGGAAGGGCATTAGGCGATAGAACAGGTTTCCGTAGATCTCGTGGACGTTGCGGTCGGCACGCGCCAAGGCGTCTACTGAGGGTTCAAATCTATTTAGCTTCCATTCCCAGCCCGGAGACTCGTAAGCTGCGGGGAAGGGTACGAACTCTATGCCGGCTCGGCGGAAAAGGAGGGCGGCCCGAGCCATGTGAAAGGCGGAGGTCACCAGGATCACACGCCGGGCTTCGTTCTGGCGGAGATAGTCGCGCACGGCTTGCGCTTCATCGGATGTGGTGGTGACGGGCCGAGTGAGACGGACGGCGCTCTCGGACACACCGTGTTCGACGGCGGCGCGGCGCACCAGGTCGGCGGTAGAGTTATGCCGGTCGTCAGTCGGCAATTGCGCATCGGTAAAAAGAAGGATGGGCGCTTTCTGTGCGCGGACCAGTTGGACCGCTACTTCAAAACGGGCGACCGCATCGTTCCATTGGATCTCGCCGGGGAATCGTTTCCACTCATCGGCGTAACCTCCGAGGGCGACGACGACATCGGCAGTTGGGCATTGCGCCACTTGCAGGTGCGGATACTGATTCTCCAGAACCAAACCGAGGGAGTCGGAGACTGCCGGTAGGCTGGCCAGGAACAGGAGGAGAAGGCCGGCAAGCGCGACGGTGCGCCGTCGAAGGAGAAGGCCGAGCGCGATCAACACCAGCGCCAGGCCAAAGGGCATGAAGAGCGTGGGGAGAAATTTGCGGAGTTCGAAGAGGAGTTTCAAGAATATGGTCACGGATGAACACGGATAAACACGGATAAGACCCAAGCAAAACAAAGCAAAACAAGGTCTTTTTTGTCTATCCGTGTTTATCCGTGTTCATCCGTTCTTCTTAGTCTGCGGCGGCGGCTTGCGCTCGGAGGGGGGATTCGGATTCCAGTTGGAGGAGTTTGGGGGCCAGGACGGTTCGCAGGGAGACGGCCAGCGGGCCGATGGTGGGGACGGGCTGGTCGGGGCGGCACGGCACGGACAGTTCGACGTGGCCAGCCCCATCCAAGGGGATGCTTAAACTCCAACATTCGGCGGGGGCGCTCTCGGCCAGGCTGGCGGTGAATTCGCGCCCGTTGAGGCGAAGCGTGGCAGCGCTCATTCCGAACGCGCGGCTGGTAACCAGCAGGGCTCCCCAACACTCCTCGACGGTCTGGGCCGCTTGTATGGCCTGCTCGAACTGGGTCACGCACAGGTTGGCGTTGAGCATGCGGCGGAGGAATCCCCCGAAGACCATGCGGCGGGCGATATTGAACTCCTCATAGCCGAGGTAGCGGATGGCGAGCCAGATGATGGCACAGAAGGCGACGACCACGCCTCCGCTGTAGTGGGCGCGGCTCATGAGCAGGGACAGACCGGCAAGAACGCCAGCCGAGGCATAGAGGAGATAGACGATGCGGCGTGGCGTGAAGCCGCGGGCGAGCAGACGGTGGTGAATGTGGCCGCGGTCAGCGGCGAAAATGGCCTGACCGCGCAGGAAACGCCGGGAGATGGCGAGGGCAGTATCAAGAAGCGGGATGGCCATGGCGATGAGGGGCGCGGTCATGCCGAGGAGGGTCGCGGACTTCTGGGACCAGATGACCCCGAAGCATCCCAGAAGGAAGCCGACCGTGAGACTGCCGCAATCGCCCATGAAGATGGAGGCGGGGCTGAAGTTGTAGGGCAAGAACCCAAGGAGTGCGCCCAGAAGGGGAGCGGTTACGAAAGCCAGGGCGATGTTGCCGGTGAGGAGGGCGCTAAGGAGGGCGGTGGCTGTGGCGAACAGGCCCACGCCGGTGGCGAGGCCATCGAGGCCATCGATGAGGTTGAAGGCATTGGCGCAGCCGACCAACCAGAGGATGGTGAGGGGGATTTGCCACCAGATGCCTATGAGGGAATGGCCCCCGATGCCGTGGATCTGGACTCCGGCGTTGCATGCCAAGACGGCGGCTAGGATTTGGCCGAGCAGCTTCATCCAGGGCTTGAGGCCGAAGATGTCATCGAGGAGGCCGGTAGCGAAGGCGACGAGGATAGCCGGCAGAAGGGCGCGGACCACAAGCGGGGCCCAGTCGACGGAATACGAGGCCCAGAGCGGTGAGAAGCGGACTAGGGCTAGCGCGGCCCCATAGCCGAAAAGGATGGCGATGCCGCCGGCCCGGGGGATGGGGCCGCAGTGGAGCTTGCGGGGATCGGGTTTGTCCACCCAACCGAGGCGCTTGCAGAGGGCCCGACATGCCGGGGTGACAGCCAGCGTGAGCAGCAGAGCAGAGACCGCGAGTATGAGCAGGGGGAGCATGGAGTTTTCCGAGAGTTGCTAATGCGGAAATCGGGCTAAGAGGGCGCCGAATCAACGTTGCTTCAAAAGATAATGGCTTAATGAGGCTCTTCCGCTAAGACGTTTGCTGGGATCCCTTGGACGGCCGATTCGAGTACCGCCAGCATGTCGCGAGCCTGGCGTTCCCGGCTGTATCTTGGCGCGGCAACCAGACTGCGACGTGACAACTCCTCCGTAAAGGCGCGATTCTCCTTGAGGAACAGGACGGCGGCGGCGAGTTCTTCCGGGTGTTGCGCCGGAACATGAAGGCCGGTATTGTCCCACTTGACTATCCGGCTGGCCTCTCCCTCGGGCGAAGCCAGGAGCACCGGCTTTCCCATCGCCATGGCTTCGAAGATCTTCGAGGGGATCACAGTTTCAAAAAGCGGCGTGTCCTTCAGGTGCACCAGCGCGACATCACACAGGCTCCAGACGGCGGGCATCATTTCTTTGGCTTGCGCAGGCACGAAAGAGACGTTGTGGAGCTGGCGGCGTGAGGCTTCGGCAATCAGATTCTGCCTTTCGGCGCCGGCTCCGACAAAGAGAAAACGAACGGCTTGATCTCGCAGCAGCGCGGCGGCATCGAGGACATTTTCGAGCGCGTGCGCCATTCCATGCGTGCCGATGTATCCCACCGTAAAGTCACTCTCGGGCAGGCGGCACCGGGCGGCAAGATCGCGGTCTCGCGGGCGCGGCGCGTAGCGGCCGAGATCCACACCATTGATGACCACCTCAATTTTCCGGCAGTCAATGCCCCTGCGCGTCAGATTCTGTTTGAACGACGTGGTGAGCGCAACGATGCGTGCGGCGCGACGATAAAGAAACAGCTCCACCTTCTCCAACCAGCGGAGGCCCATATTGGGTTTCATGGCGCCGACTGCCACGATGGATTCCGGCCAAAGATCGGATAGCTCCAGCACGAAGGGCCGCCTGCGGCCGATTGCAAGGCCGCATCCTGCCACCGCGGCAAAAAACTGAGGAGACGTGGCAACCACAACGTCGGGGCGGGGTTCGAAAAGACCAGCCAGGAAGGCGCTCACCATGTACGACAGAAAATCGACGATTCGCAATACTCTGCCGGCGTTGGGAGCGATGAAAGTCTTCAGCCGGACCACCCGAATGCCATCCATCTCCTCCACCTGCCGCCAGCCATTGCGATAGCCGGAGTACAGTTTCCCTTCGGGGAAGTTGGGAAAACAGGTCAACACGGTGACGTGGTGCCCCCAACCTACCCAATAGCAGGCGCGCTCGTACACGCGGGATGCTTGGGCGTTTCTCTCCGGAGGGAAATTGTCGGCAAGGAAGAGGATGTTCATTGAGAAAAAGCTCAACGACGAAACGCCGCCAAAACCGGGGCGATCTTCATCAAGTTGGGCCGCGCGCCGGCCACCAGCACGAATTTCATGGCAGCCGAATCCCGGTCCGGAAGCTCACCGGGCAGGCGCCGCGGTAGCGGCCGACAACCGTCCGGTTCGGAATGGCCTGCTCAAACCGAGGGTGGAAGTGCGTCTCCTCCACCGCCCGTGTCAACCGGGGGTCGAGGTCAATATCGGCCGAAGCGCCCGGATAGAGGTGAAAGAACAGCTCGATCTCGTGAACCCCGCGACCGTCCAGAGTGTCGGTGATCGCCAGATCATGCTCTCGAAGCTCGATCCGGCGCCGGTGCGTGACGGGAGCCTTCAAGCGGTGGTAGCCGTCGTGAGCGGCCTCGGCCCAGCCCCGGTTGTCCGTGGTGACATCGAAGGGCCTGGCCCGCCGCGCCACCCTGAATGCGCTCCACACCTCCGACTGGTCGCAGCCATCCACGCGCACGGTGTTATGCGCCGCCGTTCCCCGCTGCCATTGGCGCTCGGCTCCGCACTCGTAGGTGGAGATGCCGGAGTTGACCAGCAAGCGTTGCCCCCGATGCGACAATTCAAACGATAATGTGTCGGCGTGAGCGTGGCCAGGCTGGTAGTCGGGGCCAATCCGCCCGGCATCGAACAGCACCACCGTGGTGCCGTTCTCCAGCCGTATGTACCCGCTCTCCGCCGGGTGCACGCTCACGGGCTCGATGCCCAGGCGTGCCGCGTACTCAAAGAGCAGCCGTGGCTCCGGCGCCACCCCCAACGCCGAGTCGTTGAAGAACGCAATCTGCCCGTCCGGATGCAGCATCTGCTTCAGCCACCCCGACATCCGCGCCGCCACCCCCGACCAGTCCGGCAGCAGCCCCGGATAGGCGCGGCCGAGGTTCACCAGGTCGAGCACGTCTTCGAAAATCAGCGAGTGGTACATCGGGCTGCGCTCGAAGTGGCCTCCATCCGCCAGGATCTGCTCCGGGATCTCCCGCTCCAGCAGCCGGAGCCCCTCGCCGAGCCACGCTCCGCCCTGGAAGAAGCACCCGGCGAACACCATTGCTTTGGCGTTGGCGAACAGGTGGTTGGCCAGCAGATGGTGTTCCACGGTTCGGGAGAGATAGTCCGCTTGGGCAGCCAGGCTTTCGGAGACGGAGCGGGTCGCCAACCCGCCGCCCATCACCCACTTGATCCAGTTGACAATCCGGAGAGAGAGCGGATACGGCTCCCACCCGGCTCCCGTTGCGGGCGGGTTCTCAAGGATCCACCGCTCCACCAGTTCCGCCCCGGGCCTGGGGTGATAGTGGAGGGTGTAATCCCTTAACCGCGACGGGACCGTCAGCGGCGCCGGCTCGTACGCCACCGGTTCAAGCCAATACCCCACTCGCACGCGCTGTGCCGGCTTTGGAAACCTCGGCTGCCGCGGCAGCCGCCGAGTAAACCGGTTGACGATCTGCACCGGCCTCAGGCACCGCACCGTGCGTATCTCTTTCAGCACAAGTTGCTCATGACGCCTGCGGCGTCTCAAACGAATGATGAAAATACTGCTGCCCGTCAGGAACTGTGAAAAAATTAGTCGGCAGGCGAAAGCGCCTGCCCCACCAAAACGCAAACCCTTGCGCACCAATGTGGGACATCCTCGTACGAGCATCTATTTTCGAAGAAGCCCCGTGATAGAATCAAGCTGGTCATGAAAACGAGCGTCAATACCGTGGCAACTACCCGCCGCAACGTCTCTTCGCCAGTTGACAAGGTCTACCGCCGGGCCCGCAAGACCGCCATCGCAACGGAAGACCAAGCTCTCAACACGCTCTGCGACGCCAGGTTGAAAGAGCGGCGCCATCCGGTGCAAGAGCTTCTCGATCAGATGGGGCATGAACTGGAACGGTAGCTACGCCAGCTCGTTCGAAAAGGACCTGCTCGCCCTCCGCGCCCAGATCCGGCAAAAGGCAGTGCAAGCCATCCGCGATGTGTTGTCGAACCCTTACCAGGGCAAGAAGCTTCAGGGGCGGGCAAACCGCTTCTCGATTCGCCTCGGCCGCGATTACCGCCTCGTCTATTCCGTTTACAGCCATGAGCGCCTGGTTGACTTCGAGTTCGTGGGCGACCGCAAAGAAGCCTACCGTTGGATACGCCACGTCTGAGGACTCCCAGCAGCGCGCCGGCTATTCCCCACCAGCCGCTTGCAGTGTAAATCGGGCCACTTCCACCAATTCCTCAAACGGAATCGGTGAAGGCTGGCCTTCCCGCACGGCTTTCAGGAATGCCGCGGCACAGGCATTGGCACCTTTGTCCTGCCGCCACAGGCGCATAGTGCGGAATCCTGGCCACCCGTAGGCGCGAAGCGTGCGAAAGTGGTTCAACTGGAGGATGCGGCCACCGCAGAAGACCTCCAGCCGTTCCTTGGGAAACCCTTTGTGCCCGTTGGCGAGGTAGTGGATGGTGGCAATGGAGCCATCGGCGTAGGTCACAGCGATTGCGGCAGTTTGACCATCCAGTTTGACGACATGGAGGGCGACAGTGGGGGAGCCAGCGAGATGGCGGAGCAGGTCCAGGAAGTGGCACGCCTCGCCGGCGATTCGCCCGCCACCCGTTTCAGGATTGAGGGTCCAGTGTTCCGGCGGGACCGCACCGGCATTGATAGTGTAGACGAACGCCTTGGGACCGGGCGTGGATTCGAGCATGCGGCGCATCCGAACGATGTGAGGGGCGAAGCGGCGGTTGAAGCCGACCATGAGCAGCGGCGGCCGAGCGATGCGGCGGCAGACGGCCTCGATTTCCTCGATCTCTTCAGTGCGCAGGGCCAGGGGTTTCTCGACGAAGACGTGCTTGCCGGCCTGGAGCGCGCGGCAGACCAGACTGGCGTGGCTATCATGGCGGGTGGCGATGACGACGCTATCGACGCGCGGGTCGGCGAGGACGAGATCCACGTCCGTGCAGGCCTCGGCAAAGCCGAATTTCCGGCCAGCCTGGGCGGCATTGGTTCCGCCGCTGGAAACGATCACCTGAAGGCCGGCTCCCGCGGCGCGGAAGGCGGGAATGAGGACCTTGGTGGCGTACCCTCCCGCGCCAATGAAGGCGAAGTTGCCGGAGGCGGCCGTTCGAGGCGCCGCATTGGGTAGCGCAATGCTGCGTGAAGCGAGCAGGGCGCTGTCGGCATCGGCAGGATATTCGAGGAGGACCCCGAGATAGAACTGGTCGCCCTGGATCAGATCGTAAGCTTCCAGAGCGCGATCAAAGGGGAAGCGGTGGGTTGTGAGGGACGCGACATCGAGCCGCCCGGCAGCGATCATGTCCAGCACGGCCTCGAAGTTGCGCTGGGCTGTCCAGCGGACGTAGGCGTGGGGGTAATCGCGGCCGCCTTCTTCGTATGCGGGGTCGTAGCGGCCGGGGCCGTAGGAGCAGGAGACCTGGAAGGTCAACTCCTTCTTGTAGAAATCATCGCGTGAGAGCTTGAGGCCGGTGACACCGACGAGCACGATGCGTCCACGTTTCCGGCACATCAGGGCCGCCTGGTGGACGGGTTCATCGCTCTTGGTCGTGGCCGCGATGATGACGCCATCCACGCCCCGGCCGCGTGAGAAAAGCTCAGCCGTGCGAATGGGGTCTTCGCCGGCCGAGAGGTCGACGGTTTCGGCGCCGAAAGAGCGGGCCAGTTCCAGCTTCTTGGGGTCGAGATCGATGCCTAAGACGCGGCAGCCATGCGCCCGCAGAAGCTGCACGGTGATGAGGCCGATGAGGCCGAGCCCTGTGACGGCGAAGCACTCGCCGAGAGTTGGCGCGGCCAGGCGAACGGCTTCGAGCGCAATGGCGCCAACTACCGTGAACGCCGCGGCATCGTCATTGACGCCCGCGGGTACGGGCGCGCACAGGTTCTTGGGAACGCGCACGATTTCCGCGTGGGGGCCATTGGATACTACCCGATCCCCAGGCTCGAAGCCGGGGCATCCGGACTCGAGCACCACCCCGGCATTGGAGTAGCCGAGAGCGATGGCTTGATCGAGCTTGGCGTTGACGGATTCCAGGGTCGCGGCGACGCCATCCGTGCGGAGCTTTTCGAACACCATGCGGACCTTGTCTGGTTGCTGGCGGGCCTTGTCGATCCAGTTGGCTTTGCCGAAATCGAGCAGCATGCGTTCGGTGCCGGCGGAAATGAGGGAGGTGCGGCTCCGGATTACAAGTTGGCCGCGGCCGACTCCCGGGCACGGGATATCAGCGAGCGATGTCGCACCGTCACGAAGACTTTGAAGAACCTGGCGCACGGGAGTCAGAGGGCTAGTTCCATTTAGCAACTTTGCGCGACAATCATCAAGAGCGCCGAGTTTTGCCCCTGAGTCGACCTCACGGCCCAACCGGAGTTTGCGAGCTGGCGCGACCACTCCGCCGGCGAATGCCGTTGCCTGGAGAGGCTGAGATACTCTTGCCAGTTCCTGGCCGCTCCCCTCAAAAAGGGGCCGCTGAGCCGGGCCGCGGGCTTTATGAAGCGCTCCAGCTTGCGAACTCGATGGGAAACGTTTGGAACGGTCAGCAGCATCCATCCTCCCGGACGGCTGACTCTATGCAGCTCGACGAAGCAGTGCGCCGGATTAGCGACATACTCGAAAACGCTGGACGCGACTATCGCATCGAAAGAGGCACCCGCAAAAGGAAGTTGCAGCGGCTCCGCCTCGGACAAAACGCTAAACGAAACCAGTCCCTCAATATCGCCTTTTTGGGCAGCTTCAATCATTCGGGGAGACATGTCCACGCCGTGGACTCGATAACCGGATTGCGCGCAGGCCATGGCAATTTGTCCCGGTCCACAACCGAAGTCCAATACGTCCGCGGACGCGGAACACGCATCGCGCAACGCATCCAGGAACTGTCGCACACGAGGGAGCATACTTCCGCCGGGAGCGTACTTCGCGCTCCAGCCTGTGGCAAGCCTCTCAAAGTGTGCGCGCGTCGATGGTTCCATTGGGGTTTTTTGAAACAGAGGCATTTGCGCGCATTTCGAGATAGAAAAGGTCGATCAACAGCGGACACCAGAGGGCGTGTAGAAAGTGGTAGATGATCGCCCTCCAACCGTCTAAAAAGCCTCCGCGCAGGATCAAGCGGTAAAAAAAATACAACATGGGCCGAACTAGAGGCGGAAGCCGGTTATATACCTTTACCCTAAGCCAGCGAACCCGCTGGGCCTGCGTTCCCCAAAACCTGGCATTCAGATATTCCGGCTGCGCACCGCTCTTAAGGAGTTGTTCCGCTTCGCGCCTGGCATAGACAATGTGCTTGGCCGTCCAGTCCGCGATTCCTTTTTGGTTGTCGTGGATAAAATCGTTCTTGAGACGACCGGTTGGACCTGTCACCATCAAGTGAGGATTGATTTCGCGTCGCTCCCAACGGGCTTTGTCTCGGCGCACCAGGCGTAACAGCCATTTTGGGTAATAACCGCGGCGAATCCACTTTCCCATCCAGATGAAACGCCAGCGGAGGAGGAATCCGTTTTCTGGGGGATTGGCCCGGATCACAGCATCTAGCTCCTCTTTGAGTTCCGTGGTCATCCATTCGTCGGCGTCAAGGTAAAAGATCCATTCAGTCTCGATGGGTAGGTTGTCGAGGGCCCAGTTCCGTTGTGCAAACTCGACGGAGTAGGCGTTTTGTACGACCTGGCAGTCGAATCGACGCGCGATTGCGACTGTGTCGTCCGTGCTAAACGAGTCGAGAACAAAGACTTGTTTTGCCCATCCACACACAGATTTCAGGCAGACACCAATGTTCACTTCCTCGTTGAGAGTGAGGATAATAATTGCCACGGGGGCGGGCGCATCGGACCGTGCTTTGATCACAGCATTCCCTTTGGGCGTTTGATCACGACTTCGCAGAATACGTGGGTGGAGAATCAAGAGGAGCTAGAGAACGCCCGCAGCGTTGAGTTTACAACAGTGCTCCGGTACGCGATGCACAAATGTAGTCCGCGTGCCCCGGATCGACCGGCCTCAAACTTGCGTCACGAGCGGTGACGCGAAAGCCACAAGCGACGAGTGTGTCGACAAGAACGTGAGGGTTGCCTGCACGCCCGTGGACTTCCATGGCGATATTATCGACACTCTTCAGCCAGGAGCTGTCCCCCAGAAAGACGTCGAACTCAGCTCCTTCAACATCAAACTTGCAGAGGGTAACGCGACTCAGTCCGTACTTGCTCAGAATCTCCGGTACGGTGATGAAACCCGGTGCTTTGGCACCGCCGAGAAATAGGTTTTCTATGTGCACCTTACAACTCGACGGGTTGTCCCGCAGCAGCAGCTGCAGTGCCTGGCGGAAGTGGAGTTGCGGCTCAATGTAAACGACGTCCCGACATAATTGCGACAGAAAGACCGTAAACATGCCCCGATTCCCTCCAGCGTCGATTCCAGCTTGCCATGTAATCCGTGCGACGTCAAACAGTCGTAGATAGACGTTGCGCGCATACATTTCTCGAATCGCGGAAAAAGTCGAGCAGGTTTGTTCGGTCACAATCCGGTCCAAACGGCCGCAGTCGATGTTCAGATCGATGCTCATACCGTACCTTGACATGCCCGCGCATCTTCAGGTCTGCCGGCCACAGTTTTCTGGCGCCCACTAAGGTCGGGACCGAGCCCGCGACACAGGCCAGATAACGGCATGTCGTCGATAACGGCACCACTCGCGAAACGTTTTGTATCTCTTCGAAGAACCTGCGCAGCATACAAGGAGGCCTCTATTCTCAGGTATCAGACAGACAGCACTAAATTCCCCCCGCCCGGGGGGATCTTCACGTCTCTCCAATGCCCCACTGGTGTTGCGGTCCGGGGAATAAGCCAATCCGAGAAGGTAATGATTGATTCTGAGTTTGTACGCCTTTAGATTGACCGGCCCGGCGGTTCCATTCTGCATGACTTGCCTACTCAGCGGACACTCTCAATCAGCTTCACGAACTTGTTCGGATACTCCGCCCAGGAACACCCCAGCGCCGCCAGTTGGGCGTGGCATTGCTGCTCTAAGGCGCCTGTTCCCGCAGCCGCGAGCACGCTCAATACTGCATTGGCGCCTGCCGTCGGGTCGTTCGGATCGTAGTATTGCGCGGCGGTTCCGCAAATCTCGCGATTCACGGGCGTATCAGCCGCCACGATCGGAAGTTCATGGCCCATCGCTTCGACCATCGAATACCCGAAAGACTCGAGCAATGAGGGATAGATCATCAGATCGCACCGCCTGTACAGGCCCCCCATTTCCGACTGTGGGACCTGGCCCGTGAAAACGACATTATGCTGAAGTCCGGCGAACTTCAGTTGATGTTTTACGAAGGCAAGTAAGGCGGGGCTCTCTTCGCCGATTGTGGTGAATAGGGTGTAGTCGAAGTGCCGGCGCAATTCCTGCAATAACCTGAGAAGGTCGGGAAATCCCTTATGGAAGGCGCCGTGGGTGGGATAAAGCAATTTGACCCCGGGGCGGTCCAGTAACTTTGAGACAGCGGAGTTCAGCGGGGAGTTCATGGAGTTGGCCGAAAAGCCGTGATACAGGACACGAAAGTCTTTCTCGCGCACGCTCGGGCAATCGGACTTGATGAGTTCCGCCATGGCGCGGCTGGGCGTAACAACGAAACGCGCTCTTTTCATGGATGCAATGGCCAGTTGCCGCTGCAGGCGCATCTTGGATTGTTGCGGCTGGGGTAGTTCACTGAGATGGATTGGCGAAAACAAGAGTGCGTTGCGCTCGAATACGATGTGTGGAACCGGAGTCAGAATCGGCCCGTAGTTTGTCAGACTTACGATCACGTCGCAACCGTGCCGCCGCGCCAGCTTAGGCGTGCGCACGGTATCGGTAAACAACCGGGATAAGCTAAACCCGCATTTTCTGTCCACGAATCGGATAAATTCCATCCCTGCCATTGAGACTGACGGAAGAACCGACTCACGGCCAAGGACTACGAATTTGTGGGCTCTGGTATCCCTTGCCAGCTCGTTCAGCAGGTTTGTGAGATGGCGTCTACCTCCTCCCATCGACACACCTAAGACATGGAGCAGAATCTTCATACGGTGAAGATGCGCTGTCCGACGTTATAGCGATAGGTGTGATAAACCTCGGACGCCCAGTGCCGCTGGGGTGATCGCTCGTCGCGTGTGCCGCCGTTCTTCCGGGGATCGAAGAACGGCAACGAGAACCCTGTTTTAGGCTTCGACAGAATTCCCGCCGGCAGTGGCGTCTTGGGAGTCTGAGCCACTTGCTCCTTTCGAGGCCATCCATACTGCGAGGAAATCTTCACAACATCACTGAACAACTGGGCGTCAACGAACGGTGTTCGGACCTCCAGCGAATGCGCCATGGAAGCCCAATCGGTATCCCGCAGCAACTGGTTGCGAAGATAGAGTGAAGTCTCCATCTCGACGATCTTATGGAGTGACGACGTCTGCGCGCTATCCAGGCGGGCAATTGGGGACAGTTCCTTGAGTCCTTCGCGTACCAGGTCCGGATCCAAAATTCGCGGCAGTTCCCAGGGCATAAAAAGGCCGCGCCGCAGAAGATAAGCCCCCTCATAGTCAACGCCGTATTGGAGAATGCCTGCGTATTTCGGGCTGGTGAAGTGCCGCAACACCGGATCAGCCACTACGGTAAACATCCTGCCAAACGTGTGGGCTCCCGGAACGCGGGCTAAGGCGCCGACCAGGCGCGGTACATCTTGGAAGGTGCTATAGCCGGCAAACAGTTCGTCTCCCCCGATGCCTGAGATACTCACCTTCAATCCGCTTGCCGCCGCGGCGCTGCTCACAAGAAATGTGTTTAAACCGTCAATGGTCGGCTGATCCATAGACTCGAGAAACCGGTCCATCATGGAAGCGATCTCCGATCGGGACAGGTATATCGAGCTGTGCTTGCACTGCAATTGGTCTGCCAGTTGTTGGGCCAGGACGGTTTCATCCTGTTCAGATCCCTTGAATTCGTCGAATCCAAGCGTCACGGTCCGCAGGCCGGGGTGGCCGAGTTCGGAGGCCAGGGCCAGGAGCGTTGAAGAATCACGCCCCGATGACAGGAAGAAACCGACATCTACATCTGCCACCAGATGTCGCGAGATGGTGTCCTTCAAGGCTGCCGTCAGTATCGGCATGCCGGCCGGGTCCATCGCTCTCTCCGAATTCGATCCGTTCGTATCAGACGCCAGATGAGCGGAGAGCGACCAGAAGCGCTTCGAGGTGGACTGGCCGTCGGCGTCCACCACCATGTACGATCCCGCGGGAAGCTGCCTGATCTCCCGGAACATCGTGTAGGGTTCCGGTACGTGGCCCCAAAGGTGAAAACCCACAAGCCCGGCGGGGTCCTCTGAAATCGGAAAACCCGCCGCAACCAACGCGCGCACTTGGGATCCAAACCAGAGCTCACCCCGCAATTGGGCTAAATACAGCGGCTTGATGCCGAGAGGATCGCGGGCCAGCAGAAGCCGGCGTTTCGATTCATCCCACAGGCCGAACGCATACATCCCCCGCAGGAAACGGAACATTTCCAATTCGTACCGGTCGTACAAGTGCAGCAACACCTCCGTATCGGAGGTCGATCTGAACTGATGGCCTTGAGCGATCAGTTCCCGCCGCAGTTCGGGATAGTTGTAGATCTCGCCATTGAACACGATCCGCAAACGTCCGTCCGCGGTCGCCATCGGTTGCTGGCCGCCCGGTGAAAGGTCGATGATCGAGAGTCGGCGGTGCGCCAGGCCTACCTGGCCGTCCGCTGAGCACCACAGACCGGCGCCGTCCGGCCCGCGCTTCCGCATGGTGTCGCGAACGCTCTCCAGCAGACGTGCGTCCACGGGGGGCCCCGAGCCGAACTTCAAATTACCTGCAATGCCGCACATTGATGCCGCGAGCCTCGAAGAATTGAATCAAATGCCGCAAACCAGCGGCGGCGCATCACGGAGTAGGCGAACTCGCTACAGAGATGCGCAAGAGAGGATTTGCCCATGGCCTCAGCCTGGTCCGGATGCTCGTATAAGTGCTTCAACTTCTGTGCCAACTGCTTCACGTTTCCAAACTCCACCAGGTATCCATCGACGCCGTCGCGGATCACTTCGGGAGTGCCTCCGTGCCGGCCGCCGATGCACGGCTTGCCGAAACTCATTGCTTCGAGGAACACGATGCCGAATCCCTCTCTAGCGCTCGGCAGCGCAAACACGTCGCATGTTTGATATTCCCGCTGAAGGGCATCATCCGGGATTGTTCCCGGGAAATGCACATAGGGCGTTACGCCAACTTTCATCGCCAGTGCCGCCAGGCGCCCCAAGTCATCGCCGGTGCCGACGATCCTCAGCGTGACGGGTATATTCTCACGCCGCAACTGGGCCGTGGCAAGAATCAAGTCGTCGAATCCTTTGTAGCGCTCGCTTCTGTCCAATCGGCCAACGCTTAGGCCCCGCAGTTCCGGTCCGGCTTGCACAAGCGCTAGATCCTCAACCAAAGTGTCTCCCACTACCAGGGGCATGATGAAAACATTGGCCACCGCGAAACCGTTCTGAATCTGAAACTCTTTGGCTGTGAACCGCGTGGTCGCAATGATGCCACTTGCCTGGCGGATGGCAGCGCGAGTCAGCCGGTTTTTCCGTCCCCAAGCTTCAATGCCATGAAGGACGACCAGATAATCGGAAATGATCCCGAGTCGTTTCCTGGCGAGAGCCGTGCTCGCCAGCGCCAAGTGACCGACCACGCACAAGCCGGCCCCTGGCTTTGTTCGCAATAGCGCCTGGCGCAGGAAGTCAAGCTTGCTTCCGCTACATCCGATCATCCGCCGGTAATTCACTTGGGTCTGGTGCATGGAGGGATCCTGCCCCACATCGGTGAGAGAAATGCAATCCAGCGGCTCTCCCCGCTCGTGGCAATAAGCAGTGGCGATTTCGGCGATGCGCCGCATATAAGTTTGCATCCCGCGATGAGTAAGGTAGGCCTGCGTGAAAAGAATGATCACAATAGTTCAATCTTTTGATTACCAAAAGCGCGAGCGCTCTTATCTCCCACAGGAGACTCCACGCGACCCGTGACGTCGTGTCGGGAAGCTTGTGCACCGACAATACGCACCATTGCGACAATGCTAATCCACGCAATAACTTGCTTCAGGTGGGAGGGCACAAGCATGACGAAGCTGAAAAAATCGTTATTTTGAACCATCATAACGGCTATCATGAAGGTCGCCAAAATGGGAGATAGATAATGTCTAAATACGGCCTCCGTCAGCCGGTAGAACGCTCCGTGCAGAACGGACAAGACGAACACGCCGAGAGCCCCAAAGTTTATGAAATACTCACTGACCGCATCAAACTTGGCGCTGGTCTGGGTGTCTCCAGCATTGATTATGCCAACTTGTCTATTAGCACCGACTTAAAATGACAGCGTTCTTGCCGGTTTTGTGGTCGACGGAGGTGTGGATCTTGCCGTCGGCGCACACCACAACGCCGACGTGCGCCGACTCGCGACAGCGGGAGCACGTCCGGTGGGGCCGGGTCTAAGAACACGCCCCCGTTAGCCCATAGCCCACCCTCGACAGCGCCCGGAACAACGGCGCCTGATACTGGATCGGATGCGAGGCCAGGATGGCTAGGCGGATGGTCGATGAAGCGGTTGACGGCGTCATAGACACGCCAATTCCAGACCATGAAGTTCAGTACGCCCCGCTATGCTTTAGCATCCACACGTGTCGGTTTCTACGAGTCGGCAAGATCTACGCCTGCTTATGGACAATCGCAAATAACATTGATCCCCGACGGTTTCCCGCTTCAGCAAGCCACGCGGGTGACAGCGCTTTCAGCAGAACGCGGCGTATCTGTCGCGGTACGGGAAGAGCGTCAGCGTCCTGGCCGAGGGATCGAACCGCTACCTGGTTGAACAGCATTCGAAGAATATCTTCAAGCATGTCCTTCGTGTAGTGGCGAGCGAGGAACCCGTCGGAGTCTGACCACAGACACTCATCCAAACTGCGGCGTTTCCAAAAACCAAGTAGATAGCGCTGCACAATCGTGACGTAAGCGGACATCCCTTCTAGGTTGTAGACCATGATTCTTGCCTCGCCGCCAGGTCTGAGAACGCGGTGGATGTTTTGAATCACCGTGCCCGTACGTGAAGTGTGATGGATCACGCCCCACGTCCAGACGAAATCAAACGATTCATCAGCGAAATCCGAAATTTCAGCGTCCATTTGGCGGACATCTGCCGTAAGGCCCTTTAGTTGCAGGCGCGCCTTTGTGGCGTGAATCGAAGTTTCGGAGACATCAATGGAAGTAAGGTCCGCACCAGCACCTGCGAGAAGTTCGCTGTGTAGCCCCATGCCACAGCCAATCTCGAGAACACGCTGACCCTTGATTCTCTCAAAGGGAATGATGCGATCAAACGGGCGTTTGTCGTGGGCAAAGAGGCGGGCACCGTAGACAAAGCGTCGATCAATTTCCTCAAACCACGCAGCAGAGTACGGCTCGTGGCCTACCTTTTCGTGCCAGTCGTATGACATGGTGTTATCAGTCCACCAGCGCCGGTTCCCGTCTTGCACGGACGAGAGCCCAATGTCACCACTTCGTTTAAATATAGATTTCACACTAAGACCTGTTTGATCATGTTCCTACAGATCTGATTCCACTTTTCAGGCCTCAAGCCAAGGACCGATAGTCTTGGTAAAGCGAGCTTGGAATGCTGAATACCTAAAGTGGTTTCGCCAGCGAAGGCGCCCTGCGTCGCCCATCCGCCTGGAGAGCCCATCGTCCCGGAGCATGAGAACAAGCCTATCCACGATGCCTTTGGTGTCGTGTCGTGAGACGTTGAAGCCCGTCTGGCCATCCACATTGATTTCACAGGAAGCATCCTCGGTTGAAGCCAGGACGGGAACGCCATGTCGCATTGCCTCGATAAGAACGAGGCCAAACCCCTCGACGTAGCTCAACAGCACAAACACGGTAGCCCTTGAGAACTGCTGATCGACCTCCATCTGAGATTGGAAGCCAAGAATCCGGATCCTCGCTGCTGCTGCCGAGGCGCCCGCCAGACGCCTCAACCGGTCGAGGCTGCCTCCGCCGCCGACAAATACAAGCGTCGCGTCCGGCACAGCGGAAACCACTTTCGGCCATACCTCGATCAGAATGTCCTGCCCTTTGGCAAACAGGTCATCCGACCGGCCTAGAAACATGACGGCGGGCGGTCCCGTTTCGCGCGATTGCACGAGTTCGTCACTTTCTGTGCCCAGCCAACATACCTTCGCCTGAGGCAATCGGCCCAACACCTTTTCGGCCCGCTCCAGGGTTGTGTGGCTGTTCGCAAGAACAAGCGCAGCTCTTCTGACCGCGGCCACGTAGTCCGGGCAACCAGCCTCCGAACAACCTTCGCACTTCGGGATGATCGTCCAAGGAAAGCAGAAACCGGCCAC
>OBLU010001060.1_pt1 | contig 25624 bp, 21 predicted proteins | sample 1518681 | NCBI WGS metagenome assembly OBLU01 (sample SAMEA3539304, study PRJEB22396) | soil metagenome | biome: tundra; feature: field; material: soil | place: USA | collected 2010-05 | depth 0.15 m
TTTCGCAAGGCCTCCATCCCATCTTCGGCAACGACGTCTGGGAGCACGCCTACTATCTCAAATACAACAACCGCCGCCCCGAATACCTGCAAGCCTGGTGGAACGTGGTCAACTGGGAAGAAATCAACAAACGCTACCAGTCGTCTCTGAAGAAGTAACCGTGAATCGCTCGTGTAGGGACGGGCGCCCTCGCCCGTCCAAGCCGAGCGCAGCTCGGCAGTTGCCTGTGGTCACAGCAATCTGGATTCGTTATAGAACGTACACACCTTCCATCGCATATCGTCGAGCGCGCGACTGGGAAAGAGGACGATCAACACGCCGAACCATACTCACTGCAAATCCCCTCACGGGGCACAAAAGTTTGCACAAATTGTGCTGAGACCCGGGGAAAATGTCTTCTTGCATCGCCCCAGTTCAGCTATCGCGAGGCGGCCGCTGGCTGGATCTCTTCCACGTCTATCTTGGTAGGGTAATTTCCCGTATAGCAGGCGGAGCAGTAAGTGGTTTTTTCCCCGTCCGCGCAAGCCTTTTTGAGACCTTCCAGCGAGAGATAGGCGAGCGAATCGGCGACGATGTATTCGCGAATCTCCTCGATCGTCTTGTTGGCGCCGATGAGTTCTTTTTTTGAGGGCGTATCCACTCCGTAGAAGCAGGGCGAGATGGTCGGCGGGCAGGAAATCCGCATGTGGACTTCCTTCGCGCCTGCGTTCCGAATCATGCGGACAATCTTCTTACTGGTGGTGCCGCGCACAATGGAGTCATCGACCAGAATTACGCGTTTGCCCTCGATCAGGCTGCGAACGGCATTCAGCTTCAGCTTCACGCCGAAGTCGCGGACAGACTGTTGCGGCTCGATGAAAGTACGTCCGATGTAGTGGTTGCGGATGAGGCCAAGGCGAAAAGGAATGCCACTTTCGGCGGCGTATCCAATGGCCGCGGTATTGCCGGAATCAGGGACGGGAACGACGATATCGGCGTCCACCGGAGCTTCCCGCGCGAGCTGGCGTCCCATGGCGTCGCGGCTTTGATCGACCGAGCGGCCAAACACCAGACTGTCGGGACGCGAAAAATAAACGTGTTCGAAGATGCAGCTCGACAGCGCAGCAGATGGGGAATAAAAACGCGAGCTGATGCCTTCGGGCCCTACGATGACCAGTTCGCCGGGTTTGACGTCGCGTTCGTAGATGGCGCCGAGCAAATCAAAAGCGCAAGTTTCCGAGGCAAAGACGACCGTATCTTTTTTCTCGCTGGTTAGAGCCGGGATGCGGCCCATGGCCAGTGGGCGGAACCCGCGCGGATCGCGGGCGGCGAAGATGCGGTCGCGGCTGAGCATGACCAGCGAAAATGCGCCTTCCACGCGGCGCAGGGCGTCGGCGATGGCATCGGGCAGCGTCTGCTCGCGGGAGAGCGCAATCAGATGAACCAGCACTTCCGTGTCGCTGTTGGTTTGGAAGATCGAGCCCTGGCCCTCCAGCTTCGCTCGAATCGCCTGCGCGTTTACCAGGTTGCCATTATGAGCAATCGCGATCTTGCCCTTATTGGACTGCACCATGATGGGCTGGGCGTTCAGCAAGGCCGAATCGCCAGCCGTCGAATATCGGGTGTGGCCGATGGCGAGAATACCGCGCAGTGAAGCCAGTACTTCATGGCTGAAGATATCGGCGACCAGCCCCATGGATTTGTGCTGGCGCAGCCGCTCGCCGTCGGAGGTGACGATGCCCGCCGATTCCTGTCCGCGATGCTGGAGGGCATGTAGTCCGAGATAGGCAAGCTTCTCCGCCTCGGGATTGTTGTGGATGGCGACCACGCCGCATTCATCGCGAAATTTGTCGGAAGTCATCATTTACCAATTACCCTTTGGTTCTTAACCAATTCAACCTTGCTCGTGTGGGGACGGGCGCCTCGCCCGTCCGAGCCGGGCGAAGCCCGGCTGCCTCAGTCAGCAGCCGCAACGCTCGTTTCCGTCCGCAGCGCCCTCTCTAGCGCGCCTTCATATGCCTCGCGCAATTCCTGCACGCTCGCGGAAATCACGGGCTGCTCGTCCACCGCGATCTCAACTCTGTCTGACCCCGTTTCGCCCAACACGTCCGCGAAGACGTCGTACTCTTCCGCTACCTGTTGGATTCGCGGCAGGTGGATTGGGTCGCAGCTTAGTACGACCCGGCTGGCATCCTCTCCGAACAGCAAGAACTCAAGCGCTAGTTTCTGCTTGGGCAATCTGACGCTCAGGCCTACTCCGCCTGGCAGTGCCGACTCCACGAGCGCCACGGCTAACCCGCCATCGGAGCAGTCGTGAGCGGACTCGACCAGCCCCGCCCGGATTATCGCCACCAGGGCACGTTGCAGCGTGGCTTCTTTCTCGATATCCAGCTCCGGCGGATAACCCCACACAGCTCCCAGAATCTCTTTCGCGTACTCGGACGACCCAAACTCCAACTCGGCGTCGACCGCGTCGCCGGCTTCATTCGCGCGCAGCAGGATAATTTTTCTCCCAGCTTGCGCAAAGTGCATCTTCGCCGTTTTGTGCACGTCTTCGAGAATTCCCACCACTCCGATCACCGGGGTCGGGTAAATTCCCTCGCCGAGAGTTTCGTTGTAGAAGCTGACATTGCCGCCGGTAATCGGCGTATCCAGTTCCTCGCAGGCTTTGGTGATGCCGTCAATCACCTGCGAAAACTGCCACATGATGTGCGGCTTTTCGGGGTTGCCGAAGTTGAGGCAGTTGGTGGCGCCGATCGGAGTCGCGCCCGCGCAAGCCACTTTGCGGGTAGCTTCGGCGACGGCGTGCATGGCGCCGAGACGAGGATCGAGATAGCACCAGCGGCTGTTGCCGTCGAGCGCCATGGCCAGCCCACGATTGGAGCCCTTGATGCGGATGACGCCAGCATCGCCCGCTCCGGGCGCCTCGACTGTATTGGTCTGCACCATGTGGTCGTACTGCTGCCAGACCCAACGTTTCGAGCAAATGTTGGGGCTCGCAAGCAAACGCTTCAGAGTTGGAGTGAAATCGTCAGGGCCGTTTTCAAGAATAGGTTTTGGGGAGGGCACGGCTTCAGCCGTGCCGCTCACAGCTCCGAAAGCCGTGGGCTTTAGCCCCTGAGGGCCGCGAAGGAATGAGAGCTTGATATGCTCCGGCATTTCGCGCTCGATCGCCGGTTCCCAGCGCGCGAGCGGACGTTTGTACACCGGCGCGTCATCGGTAAGGGCGGCGTTCGGAATTTCAGCGACGACTTTGCCGTGTTCGAGTACGCGCATCTTCGCATCGGAGGTGACCCGGCCGATTTCCACCGCATCCAGTCCCCACTTCTGGAAGACGCGGAAGACTTCCTCTTCGCGGCCTTTCTGCGCGACCAGCAGCATGCGCTCTTGCGACTCGCTGAGCATAATCTCGTAAGGAGTCATGCCGGTTTCGCGTTGCGGGACGCGGTCGAGTTCGATTTCGACTCCGGTGCCGCCACGCGCGCCCATCTCGCAGGTCGAGCACGTCAGCCCGGCGGCGCCCATATCTTGAATGCCGACGATCACGCCCGTCTGCATGGCTTCGAGGCAGGCTTCGAGCAGCAGTTTCTCGAGGAATGGATCTCCGACTTGGACATTGGGCCGCTTCGCTTCCGATCCTTCGCTGAACTCCTCGCTCGCCATGGTGGCGCCGTGGATGCCGTCGCGTCCGGTCTTGGAGCCGACATAAATCACGGGATTCCCGTCGCCCGATGCGCGTCCGTAAAAAATCTGGTCGCGGCGAACCAGGCCGAGAGCGAACGCGTTTACCAGCGGATTGCCGGAATAGCAGGGCTCAAACTTCACCTCCCCGCCAAGGTTGGGCACGCCGAAACAGTTGCCGTAAGAAGCGACGCCGCTGACCACGCCTTCCATGACGGAATGATTCTTGTGAATCTCCGCCTGTGTGGGAGCGGGGCTCTGCCCCGCTCGGACGGGGCGAAGCCCCGTCCCCACATGCTCTTTCTCCACACTAATCGGCCCAAACCGCAGCGAGTCCATCACCGCAACCGGGCGCGCGCCCATGGTGAAAATGTCGCGCAGAATTCCGCCTACGCCGGTGGCCGCTCCCTGAAACGGTTCGATAAACGACGGGTGATTGTGCGACTCGATTTTAAAAGCGCAAGCCCAGCCGTCGCCAATGTCCACGATGCCGGCATTTTCACCCGGTCCCTGCACGACCAACTTGCTGCGCGTAGGCAAACGCTTCAGGTGAACGCGCGACGATTTATAGGAGCAGTGCTCGCTCCACATCACGCTGAAGATGCCGAGTTCGGTGCGCGTGGGCTCGCGTCCGCCGAGCAAGCGCTTGATTTTTTCGAATTCTTCCGGAGTGAGGCCGTGCTCCCGGATCATCTCCGGTGTAACGGCAGCGATCGCAGAGGTGGTCATCGGGGAATCTTTATTGTCGCATCTCCACCAACTTTTCGCATGTGGATTCGTCCAAATGGGCGAAGAAGAGTGACAATTGCGGCCTTCTTCGCTTATGCTTCCGTCCACAATGGACAAAGTTGCAGCTGGATCAACTGTGGTTCGCTCCGCCGAACGAAGCTGGGCAAGCAACGGGATGCTTGCCGTCGCCGGAATCGCCGCCGCCAGCTTCGTGCTGCACATGATCTTCAACGGCCGATACGGCTATTTTCGCGACGAGTTCGATTACATTATTTGTGGAAATCATCCGGCGTGGGGTTACGTGGATCAGCCACCCCTGTTGCCGATTCTGACCCGGATTTTCCGGGCGATGTTCGGAGATTCGCTGCGCAGCATCCGCCTGTTGCCTGTCGTTTCCGCCTCGGCTCTCATCCTGCTGACGGGCGTGATCACCCGCGAGTTGGGCGGCAAGCGATTTGCGGTCGCGCTCAGCGCGCTGACGATCCTGATCGCCCCCATTTATTTGTCGTGCGGCAGCCTGCTCACCAGCAATTGTTGCCTCGAAGTATTGCTTTGGATGGGCTGCGTGTACTTCGCGATCCGCGCCGCAAAACATGACCAGCCGCGTTATTGGCTCTGGTTCGGAGTGGTGGCCGGAATCGGCTTGCAGGAAAAGTATTCCATCGCCGTGCTCGGCTTCGCCATTGTCGTCGGACTGCTGCTGACCGGGCAGCGGCGATTTCTGCTGAACAAATGGATGTGGCTGGGCGGCGCGGCTGCCTTTCTGATTTTTCTGCCGAATTTGCTGTGGAATGTCGCATACCACTGGCCTTTTGTTCAACTCATGCGCAACATTAAGGCCAGCGGACGGGACGTCGTGCTCTCGCCTTGGCAGTACTTCTCGCAGCAAATCCTGCTCGTCCACCCTCTCTCTGCTTTGATCTGGATCACGGGCGTGATTGCATTCCTGGTTGCGCTGCGCTTCAAGCCCTACCACTTTCTCGGATTTGCATATCTGGTCAGTTTTGCCGTCTTCGTCATCCTCAAAGGGAAGAATTACTATTTGGCTCCGATTTACCCGGTGTATCTCGCTGCCGGATGTGTTGTGATCGACGATGCCATCGATCGCCTCCGGCAGACATGGCTGAAACCCGTGCTGGTTGTGCTTTTGCTGGCGGGAGGCGCCGTCTTCGCGCCTCTGGTGGTTCCGATTCTGCCGATCGAGCAATTCGTTTCTTATATGCAGCGTCTGCCGATCAAGGTGCCGCGCAGCGAGCACAGTCACATGCGGGCTGTCCTTCCGCAATACTACGCCGACCAGTTCGGCTGGGACGAAATTGTGGACGAGGTCGTTGTCGCCTGGAACAAAATTCCCAACGAAGAGCGTAAAGACTGCGGCATCTTCGCGCAGGACTACGGGCAAGCCGGAGCAATCGATTTCCTCGGGCCGCAGTACGGGCTGCCGCAGTCTCTGAGCGGACATCAGACGTGGTGGTTGTGGGGGCCGAGAGGATATTCCGGCAATTGCATGATCGTGCTCGACGACAACAGCGAGAAATTGAAAACGCTCTACGAGCATGTAGATTTTGTGGGCACCTCACGCGACAATCCCTACGCTCTTGAGCGCGAGCTCACCGTCTTCATTTGCCGTGGCGCAAAGTTCGGCAGTCTAACCCAGCTCTGGCCCCGTCTGAAGAAATGGCGCTAGGCTTGTGTGGAGCGGACACTCTTGTCCGCTGCCTTTGACGTTGACTCTGAAAGTTGAAGAATCAAGATCAACACCGAGATCAAGATCAACACGAGATCAAGATCAACCCCAAGATCAAGATCAAAGGCGGCGGACAAGAGTGTCCGCCCCACACACCCGTCTATACTGTCGCAGATGAAATCCGTCATCGTCGGCACCGCCGGACATATCGATCACGGCAAGACTGCGCTGGTGAAAGCCCTGACCGGCATTGACGCCGACCGCCTCGAAGAAGAGAAGCGGCGCGGCATCACGATTGACATCGGGTTTGCCCACTTCGAACTTCCTGCCCCCGATGGCAGCCGGATTCGGTTGGGCTTCGTCGACGTTCCCGGCCACGAGCGCTTTGTGCGCAACATGCTTGCCGGCGTGGGCGGCATCGACCTGGTGCTCCTCGTAATCGCCGCCGATGAAGGGATCAAGCCGCAGACTCGCGAACACTTCGATATCTGCCGCCTGCTTGCGATCCGCCGCGGCATTACAGTGCTCACAAAATCCGATGCGGTGGATGCGGAGACGCTCGAAGTAGTGCGGCTGGAAGTGGAAGACTATGTGCGCGGATCGTTTCTCGATCCGGCGCAGTCGCCGATGGTCGCTGTGAGCTCGTTGACGGGCGCAGGTCTGGACGAGTTGAAATCCGCGCTCGCCAAGGTCGCGTCCGAAGTTGCGACGAAAAACTCGGCGGCGCTGGCTCGCTTGCCCATCGACCGCGTCTTCACCATGAAAGGCTTCGGCACGGTCGTGACCGGCACTCTCGTTGCCGGAACGATCCGCAAGGAAGAAGAGCTCGAAGTGTTTCCCGCTGGGAAGCGCGTACGAGTTCGTGGAGTGCAGGTTTATGGCTCGCCGGCGGAAGCCGCTGTCGCAGGGCAGCGCACCGCATTGAACCTCGCAGGACTCTCCACCGAGGACCTCGCGCGCGGGATGACGCTCGCGGACACTTTTCGTTCTACGTCGCGAGTCGATGCGCTCCTTTCCCTTCTTCCCTCAGCGAAGCCATTCAAGGATGGCGCACGCGTGCACTTTCACGCCTACACTTCGGAAACCATCGCGGAAGCGCGCCTGTATGGAACGAAACAACTGAAACCGGGAGACGAAGCGTATGCGCAACTAAGATTCGCCGACCCCATGCTGCTTCTGCCCGGAGATCGCTTCATCGTGCGGCAGTTTTCCCCGGTAGTGACCATTGGCGGAGGCGTTGTGCTGGATGCTTCGCCTGCGACTCGCAAGCAACCCGCAGAAGATGCGACCGCATTTCTCAATACCATGCGCGATGGTCCTCCGGCACAAGTGCTGGCAGCGCGCGTCGCACGGCGGGGGGCAATCGGTCTGCGTCTGGACGACATACCCGGAGAAATGAACATCCGGCGGGAAGAAGCGACGAAACTGGCCGCAAATGCCGGATTGGTGTGGTGCAATCCGGTGCTGGTTGCGCCGGCGGCATACGCGAAAGCAAAGGCAGAGGCACTACAGTCCGTCAAGAAATTCCACGATGCGAATCCTCTTGTGGCAGGGATGAGCAAGGAAGAGCTGCGCGATCGGGTCAACCTGGATCCCGAGGTTTTCTACAGCGTGCTGGGAAAATTGGCGGAAGAAAAGAAACTGGAAGTCGCAGGAGAACTCGTCCACTTGCCCGGTCGCGGCGTGGTCATGAAAGACGAAGAAGCCGAGTCCAAGAAGCTCATCGAGCAGGCATTTGCCTCTGCGGGGTTGAAAGTTCCGTCGCTGAAAGAGGTGTTGGCGGGCCTGAAGGTAGATAAAATCCGCGCCCAGAAGATTGTCACTCTGCTTTTGCGCGACAAAGTTCTGATCAAGATCTCAGAGGATCTGGTCTTCCACCAGAGTGCGCTCATGGATCTTCGCCAAAAGATCGCCGCCCTCAAGAATACTGCGCCGAAAATTGATGTCGCCCGCTTCAAAGATATGACCGGAGTCAGCCGCAAGTACGCGATTCCCCTGCTCGAATATCTGGATCGCGAGCGGGTAACGCGGCGAGTGGGAGACGAGCGGGTGATTCTCTGATTGTGTGGGGACGGGCGCCCTCGCCCGTCCAAGCCGAGCGCAGCTCGGCCTCCTTTCGAATCAGAGTTTCCCTAGCAGGCTGCGGAAAAACGCCGGCTCGTATCAGGGTATCGCTTTAGCGATACCATAACTCCTTCAAAATCAGACGCCCCTTTAGGGGCTGGGCTTCGATATTCGACTTTTTCCGCAGCCTGTTAGATCTTTTCTTCCGGGAATTCGACTTCCAACGCCAGTGGGCCGGTGACGCGGTTGGTCAGGTTCACCAATCCAATGAGCATATGCAGGTCTAGGATCTGTTCGTCGGAAAATTGTTTCTTGAGCTCAGTGAAGTCGGCATCGCTGGCGCCGTCGGGCGTGCGCGTAAGCTTTTCGGCATAGCGGAGCGCGGCTTGCTCGGGCGCGCCAAATCCCGAGTAGTTCCCATCTTTCAGAGCTTTCATTTGCTCCGGTGTGAGTCCCGCGCGTTTGGCGCCCTGGATGTGGTGCTGCGTGCAGTAATGGCATCCGTTGATCAGTGAGACTCGCAGATACACGGCCTCGTACAGCTTGCGGTCGAGCGAACGTCCTACGCTGGCATAGAATCCGAGAAAGTTGCCGAGGATAGCGGGACGGTGCGCCAGCGTTTTCTGGATGCTGCCGGGCTTGCCTTTCAGCTTGCCATCGTAGATTTCCTTAACTTCCGGGCTGGCTTGCGCAGGTTCAATCAGACTAATCCGGGCCATGGAATTCTCTCCTGTGTGGTGCGCCCTATAATAAACAGATTCGGCAAAGTGCGCTGCAGTCGCATGAAAACGGAGTTTAATGAAGAAAGTTCGCGTCATCGGGGCTGGCCTGGCGGGATCGGAAGCGGCGTGGCAATGCGCCCGGCGAGGCGTTGCTGTCGAACTATTCGAAATGCGGCCGGTGCGCACGACTCCTGCCCATCAGACGGACAACTTCGCGGAACTGGTCTGCTCCAATTCTCTGAAATCCGAGAGCGAGAACACCGCGCCCTGGCTGCTGAAGGAAGAGATGCGGCGAGCGGGTTCGCGCCTGCTGGAGATCGCACGGGAAACTGCCGTGCCCGCCGGGCACGCGCTGGCTGTGGACCGAGCCGAGTTTTCGCGAAAGGTGACGGAGGCAATTTCCCGCGAACCGCTCATCACGATTCGCCGCGAAGAAGTCACCGAAGTCGAAGCGGACCAGAACACGATTATCGCAAGCGGTCCGATGACGTCGGACGCGCTCTCGCGGGAAATTGTTCGGCTGAGTTCTTCTTCCACCCCGCCTGGGGAATCTAGCCTGGACCTTTCGCGGGCGGGGGCGCCCGCGCCACACAACCTGTATTTTTACGATTCGATCAGCCCCATTGTCGAGGCCGATTCCATCGACATGAGCAAAGTGTACCTGGCGGCCCGCTACGACAAAGGGTCGGCGGACTACATCAATTGTCCAATGTCGAAAGACGAGTACGACCAGTTCTACGATGCACTGCTCGCGGCGCAATCGGTCGATCAGAAAGACTGGGAAAAGCTGAACTACTTTGAAAGCTGCTTGCCCATCGAAGAGATCGCCCGGCGCGGACGCGACACGCTACGCTTCGGCCCGATGAAGCCGGTGGGACTCAAGGACCCTCGCACCGGTAGAATTCCATATGCTGCCGTGCAATTGCGGCAGGAAAATCTGCGCGCCGATTCTTACAATCTTGTCGGATTCCAGAATCACCTGAAATTTGGCGAACAGGCGCGCGTACTGAGCTTGATCCCCGGACTGGAAGGCGCGCGGTTTCTGCGCTACGGGCAGATTCACCGCAACACGTACATCAACGCGCCGGCGCTGCTGAACCCGACGTTGCAGATGAAGGCGTATCCCCAGGTATTGTTCGCGGGACAAATCTGCGGTGTCGAAGGCTACGTCGAATCGATTGCGACCGGCCTGATGGCGGGAATGAATGCAGCCGCGCTTGCCACCGGCGGCGAACCGGCGCCTCCACCGCGCGCGACGGCGTTTGGCTCGCTTATTCACTACATCACGCAAGCCGATCCCCGGAACTTCCAGCCCGCCAACATAACTTTCGACCTGCTACCCGCCCTCGAACGAAAGGTTCGCGACCGCAAAGAACGTCATCGACTGCAGTGTGAACTTGCTCTGCGAGAGTTCGAGACCTGGCTCCAGCGAAATTCCTCAACCCACGTCTGTTGAACTGTAAGTTGTCCCAATCGTGCAATGGAGCGACGGGCGCTCTCGCCCGTCCCGGGAGAATCACGCAGGATGGAGACGTGGCAAGCCGCGTCTCTACTCAGCCTGGAACTAAACGTCTCGATTCCACGTACATCAAAGCAGGGAGCGAGGCTGCGCTTTCATTTCTGGGCGAGCCGCGTCGAACCTTCAGATGTCATTTCGCGATCTTATCCAGGACGTCTTCCGAACCCTTTGGGCGCACCGTGTCCGCACGCTGCTGACCATGTTCGGGATTGCCTGGGGGGTCGTCTCAATCGTCTTGATGGTCGCCGCTGGCGAGGGCCTTCGCGTCGGCCAGGCCAAGCAAGCCGAGACCCTGGGCCGTGACCTGATGATCGTCTTCCATGGCCGTACCAGCCTGCAGGCTGGCGGTACGCGAGCCGGCCGCCTGGTGCACTGGACCGATTCCGATATTCCCCATCTTCAGGAAGAGGCCACCGATTGTCAGTACGCGATCCCGGAACTCGAACAGAATACGGTCCGTTCGCACACTGCTTACAACGCGGCCGCGTTTACGGTAACCGGCTCGACGCCGGAGTTTGCCGAGATTCGCAGCCTCGGCGTCGGCGAAGGCCGCTTCTATGATCAGGATGACATCGGCGAAAGCCGGCGCGTGGCCTTCCTCGGCTCCGATGCGAAGAAACAGCTGTTCGGCAGCCGTCCGTCCGTCGGGCAATTCGTCTACCTCAACGACATACCCTTCACCGTTGTCGGCGTGATGTCGTCCAAGAAACAAAACTCGAGTTACGACGGGTGGGACGTCAACAAAATCTTCATCCCTTTCTCGGCCATGCGCCGCGACTTTCCCGATAAGCCGCCGGGTACGCCGGAGACCTTCGACCAGTTGCTGGTCGTCCCGCGCTCCGTCGAGCACCACGAAGCCTGCAAGGGAGAGATCCGGCGCGTGTTGGGAAGACTCCACAACTTCGATCCCAGCGACAAAGAGGCCTGCCCGATCTGGGACACCATCCAGGAAGCCAAGGCCTTCCGCACCATGACGGATGGCATGAAGTACTTTCTCGGCGCGGTCGGCATCGTAACCTTGTTTCTCGGTGGCCTCGGTGTCATGAACGTGATGCTGGTGGCGGTTCGAGAGCGCACCCGCGAGATCGGAGTCCGCAAAGCCATCGGAGCTCCTGCAAACAGCATCCTGCGGCAGTTTTTCCTGGAGGCACTCATTGTTGCGCTGATCAGCGGCGGCACGGGTCTAATTATCGCGTTCGGCCTGTGCGCGTTGGTCAACCTGCTGCCGATGCCGGACTTCTTCGCCGGCTTGCTGCCAACATGGCAGACGGGAACGGTGGCCATGGCAGTTCTCGGAACCATCGCCATCCTGTCCGCCTTGTATCCGGCTCGCCGCGCCGCCGCCATCGATCCCATCGAAGCCTTGCGCCACGAGGCAGGTGGCTAACATGATCTACCAGATCCTCAGCGAAGCCTGGATCGCGTTGCGGCGTAACCGCACGCGCAGCGCGCTCACCATGCTCGGCATCGTGTGGGGAATTGCCACCGTCACACTGCTGATCGCATACGGGGGCAGCTTCCGCGAAATTTTGGTCAGTGGCTTCGACGCCTTCGGCAAAGGCGCCGTCATCGCTTGGCCGCAGCAGACCAGCGAACAACCCGGCGGCCAACGCGCCGGCAAGAAAGTCGTCCTTGAGCAAGCCGACCTGGACATGATCAAGGAGACCGCCAACTATGTGCGCCACGCGTGTCTGGAGACCGTGCGCCGTCCTGGCATCGCCTACGGAAACCGCATGGTCGGCACTGCGCCCGTCCGCGGCGTTTGTCCGGAATACGGCGATATGCGCAACGAACAACCTTCGGAGGGCCGCTGGATCAACTCTCTCGACGAACTCGAGCGGCGCCGCGTTGTGTTTCTGGGAGCGCGCGTGAGGGAGCAGTTGTTCGGCGGACGCCCCGCCGTGGGCGAAACGGTCGTCGTTGCAGGAGTGCGGTTTACTGTGATTGGCACCATGGACCGCAAGATCCAGCTGAGCAACTACTTCTCCAGCGACGACGAGTCGACGTGGATTCCCTACTCGGCGGCGAGCGATCTCTGGAACGCGAAGTACGGCGACGTGCTCGTGTTTGAGCCGATCGCGCCGCAGTTCGAGGCGCGCGCGGAGGCGCAGGTTCTCGCCGCTCTCGCCACGCGCCAGCAATTCTCGCCCACCGACAAGAAAGCCATCCAGATGTTCGGCCGCGAAGAGTTCCGGCCCGTCATCAACGGCATCACGATCGGCCTGCAAGTGCTGCTTATCTTTATCGGCATTCTGACGCTCGGCATCGGCGGCGTCGGCGTCATGAACATCATGCTCGTCTCGGTCGATGAGCGCATTCGGGAAATCGGCTTGCGGCGCGCTCTCGGCGCTCGGAAGTGGCACATCAAAGCCCAATTCCTCGCCGAGACGCTGTTCATCATGCTGCTCGGCGGCGCCATCGGGATCGTGGTTTCGTACGTGGTTGCCGTGGCTGTTGGGACCCTTCCGCTGATGGGCCCTCTGTTTGAGGACACCTCTGGAAAAGCCGACATCCACCTTAAGATCTCGTTCTTTACCGTCACAATTTCAACGCTGGTGTTACTGGTCGTCGGCGTGCTGAGCGCGCTGATTCCCGCGTCACGAGCTGCGAATCTGGATCCCGTCGATGCGCTGCGATACGAATAATTCCCGGTGGAGCAACGGGCGCCCTCGCCCGTTCCACCGCGAGATCGCCTTCCGCGTTGACGGCGGAAGTCTCAACACGATACCTTGGCGACGTTAGCGCGAGGTGATCCATTGCCCGTCTCTGCCGTTGATTGCGTACAGCCCGCCCTGCAGCACACGCGGGGACAACTCTTCACTCGTTTCCGCTGGGGGCAATGGTCTCGCCTGGCGCTGGTCGGAATTCTGGCGGCGGAACTGCATGTCGGCGGATGCAGTTTCGGAAACTTCGGTGGGGGTTGGCCTCGCGTCCCAAAAACAAATCGGGGCGAGTTTCTGCCGTCGGACCTGACGTCGATTCTGTCGCCCTTCGACTCCAGGCATATTTCCTCTCACATTTCCGAGCATATCGCGCAGTTCATCGGATTGATCCTGTTGGGAATCTTCGCCGCAATCGTGTTGGCATTCGTCTTCCTGTACATCAGCAGCGTGTTCCGGTTCATTCTGTTCGACTCGGTTCTGCGGCGGGAGTGTTCGATTGGCGAAGGCTGGCGAAAATGGCGTCGCGCCGGCGGTCGATTCTTTCTGTGGCAGATTGTGTTTCTGATTGCGACATGGCTGTCGCTGGCGGTTTTCGTGGGCCTACCGCTGGCGCTGGCTGTGGCCGCGGGCTGGACGACAGATCTGCGGCAACACATCGGGCGGTTGATTGTCGGAGTGATTTTGCTTGTGGGTCTGCTCGTAGCGTTCGTGTTGGCAGCCGCTGTGGTTCAGGTGCTGGCTAGAGATTTTCTGGTGCCGATTATGGCTCTCGAGAATCTCGATTTTGCCGATGGCTGGCATCGGTTACTGGCGATGATCCGGCGGGAAAAGGGACGATATGCCGTTTACCTGCTGCTCAAGCTGGTGCTTTCCATTGCGGCGGCCATCCTGTTCAGCATCATCGCGATCATCCCAGCACTGTTCATCTTCGTCCCTGCCGCCGTTGCTGTGATTGCGGGCCACGCCGCGGGGATGGGATGGAGCGTGACCACGATCAGCCTGGCGATCATCTTTGGAACGCTGGCGCTGCTGCTGCTGATTTACCTGATCGCGCTGGTGAGCGTGCCGGCCACGGTCTTCTTCCCGGCGTACGCGATGCATTTCTTTGCTTCTAGATATCCGAACCTCGACGCGCTGCTGAATCCGGCCCCTACGCCTCCGGCTCCAGAATTACCTCCAGTCCCGGAGCCTCCGCCGCCGTTTGAAGCGCCTCCGCTGCCGCCGTCGGCAGAGCCCATCGGCTAGCAGGTTTCCTTAGTCCCGATAGGTTCGCGCACAAATTTAGATTGCCATCCTGAGCGAAGCGAAGGACCTATGCATTTGCGTCTCACTGGAGACTACTTCTGTGCGGCGTTCGGCTTGCGCCCCCAACTGAAGCGGCGTCCGATGATGCACTTTACGATCAAATGATCGGCGGAGTTGGAAACATCCACTCCCGCGCCGAAATTGAACTCCCAGTTGGGCGAAACATTAAGGTCAATCACAGGAAAGATCTGTTGCGACTGCTGAGAAATAGGATCGAAGTTTGAGACCGGCCCGAGAGCTCCGTAGTATTCGAAGCCGCCGGTGATCTTCTTGGTGAAATCGAAACTGACTTTCACATTCGGAGAAAATTCCCATCCCTTGCCTGTGTTCAGCCCATGCAGCGCCCGGTCAAACGCTGGGTTGAAGTCGAAATACCAGCGCCCTATCTTCTTGTCGATGATGGGACGAAGCTCATAGTTCCAACTGTCCTCGGCAAACTTCCGCCGCTGATAGCCAATTTCCTGCGAGATGCTCAGGCCAACCGGCAGGTGCCACGACTCAGGAGCCGTGAAGCGCGGTCGAATGTGATCGCCCACCCAGTTCCAGCCCCCACCACCCGAACCACCGGGCTGAATGCTCGAGAACACGTAGAAGCCGGTCTCGAACCAGTCGGTCCAGCCCTGTGTGATCTCCAGGGTTTCGTGCTCGGCGTGATTCGAAGGAAGCACGCCGTTGATCACCTGCTTCGAGCCGTCCACGGTGAAGTTGGAATGGATTTCCACCATGGTGACGTTCTTCGGGGTCGCTTCCGAGCCGTAGACCTGGATTTCGTAGTTGTCCTGGGCGCGAGCCGGCAGCGTGAGCATGAACAGATTGAGCGCGAAAAAGAGAGTACTGAGTACTGCCCGTGAGAGAACCTTCACCATCACCCCTGATCTACCAAAGTGGAATATGCAGCGCACTGAATGAATAGTCGATTCTAGCGGGTTCTGACGAGAAGCGAAGAATCCGCTGGAACAAAGCTATTACCGCTACCACGCGATGGTTCGCGCAGGGCGGATGAAGGGTAGCGCCGGCATCTTGCCGGCTGGCTCGAGGGCGTCTCGCCGTCGACGGGCGACGGCGGCGCTACAGTCATCCGACATCAGGGAACTCTCTGCGCCGCCTGGGTGTCCAATGAATCAAGACACGCGCGTGCCGTTCCCGTTTCCGATTCCTTTTTTAAAGAGAGGAAATCCGAATGGCATTCTCAACGGCAGGCGGTGGTCCGTTTTCGACAGGTCCAAAGATGAACGTCACTCCCCTGATTGACGTTCTGCTGGTGCTCATCATTGTTTTCATGGTGGTTGTGATCGAGCAGCGGCCAACCGGTCTGCAGACAGAGCTTCCACAACCCAATCCAACAGGCAACACGATCCCGCCGCCGCAGGCGACGATTGTGATTCAGATCCATCACCCGAAGCCGGGAGCGGAACATCCGCAGGTGATGGTGAATGAAGAATCGGTGGAATGGGATCGTTTGCGCGAACGGCTGCGCGATATTTTCGCCATTCGCGTGGAGCGGATCGCCTACGTCGAAGCCGATAACGACATTGATTTCCAGGACGTGGCGGACGTGATCGCCATTGCTCGGATTGCAGGCGTCGACCGCGTTGGGTTGCTAACGGAGGATGGAAAGCATGTGCCGATGGCGGGCTAGGAGCTATCGGAAACCTGCTGCTAGGTCGCCGCGCTCATCGCGAACAGGAGTGTAAAAACGGCCCATGCCGCCCCTAGAAACCACAATCGCGCCCCTCTCACACCAGCGATGATACTGAGAGCCACGCACACTGCAATCCACAATAGGAATGAGCCAGGGGAGTATCCCCAAGGGAACAGAAAGGGTGGCACGAAACTGAACGTCTTGTACGGAAAAGAAATAGACAGCAGGCAGACTGAGGACATGACTATGCTTGCCGTCCCGAGAGTGGCGGGGCGCCACAATGCGTGCCGGATCGTCCACGCGATTCCCTTGTCGGTCCCTGGCATCGAGAACATCCCTTCGAAACAATTGTGCGCGTCCCAGACGTCGGTCGCCACATCACCGAGGTCACCTTTGACAAGAAACGCTACCGCCAAGCCGCGCATCTATTGAGAGGAGCGTTAGTCCCGCGCCCGGTTCTTGATCCAGATGGGCGAGCCCATGAAGCCGAACGCAGCACGGATCTGGTTTTCGAGGAAGCGCTGATAGGAGAAGTGCAGTTTCACGGCGCGGTCGGTGAAGAGCACGAACATGGGTGGCGCCACTCCCGCCTGCGTCATGTAGTAGATTTTCACGCGCTTGCTCACCGGAACGGAGGCGCGGTCGAAGTCAACCGTCTTCAGGAAACGGTTCATCTCGCCGGTCGTGATGCGTTTGCGGCGTTCGGCAGCCACCTTCTCGATCAGCGGAAGAATTTTTTCCGTTCCCTTGCCGGTGTGCGCGGAGAGAAATAGCACCGGAGCGTAGGCCAGAAATTTGAGTCCGTAGCGCAGGCGTTCTTCGTAGAGAGCGCGGTCGTGGGGGCGCTTGGCGTCCTGGATGCGCGCCGTCTTCGACTGGCTGACGGCGCGCTTCTCGCCGCTCGCCACCAGGTCCCACTTATTGATCAGGATAATCACCGAGCGTCCGCTTTCGTGGGCATAGCCTGCAATGTTGGCGTCGAGCCCGCTGGCGCCTTCGGTGGCGTCGACCATGAAGAGCACGATGTCGGCGTCTTCGATATTCTTGCGCGCCATGACCACCGAAAGCTTCTCGGCCATCAGCCGCGTCTTGCCTTTGCGGCGGATGCCGGCCGTATCGATGAAGCGAATCTTGCGGCCTTTGTACTGGATGACTTGGTCGATGGAATCTCGAGTAGTACCCGCAACGGGCGAGACGATGGCCCGCGATGTCCCCGTGAGTTGGTTCAGCAGCGTGGATTTTCCGACGTTCGGGTGCCCGATGATCGCGACCTTGATTTCATGCGGCTCCTCGGCAGTTGGTGTGCCTTCCTCTGCGCTCTCCCCAGTAACCTCAGCGTTCTCTGCGTTTGGCTTTTTGACAGTAGGCAGCACAAGAAGGATGGCGTCAAGCAGATCGTCGATGCCCCGTCCATGCTCGGACGAAACCGGAAATATATTCCGCATTCCGAGCGAATGAAATTCGCCAAGCAACGAATCCTGCTTGTCGGAGTCCATCTTGTTGACGGCAAGAAAGAGCGGCTTGCCGGTACGAGCCAGCAGACGAGCCAGTTCGCGATCGGGTCCAGCAATTTCGGTGCGAGCATCGACGACCATGACAATCGCCGCCGCTTCTTCGAACGCGACTTTAGCCTGACGGAAAATCTCCGACGGGATGAAGTCTTTATCTTCGGGAACAATGCCACCCGTATCCACCACTCGAAACTCATGCCCGCGCCATTCCACCTCGCCATAGAGGCGGTCGCGCGTGATGCCGGGCTCGTCGCCGACGATGGCGCGCCGCGATCCGGTCAGATGGTTGAACAGCGTCGATTTACCAACGTTGGGGCGTCCGACGATGGCGACGAGCGGGAATGGCTTTTTCTTGCTCAAAGTGATTGAGCTGCGGGCCCCGAGCTACGAGCACCGGGTTCGCTCGAAGCTCGTAGCTCGCGGTCTAACGTTATTATAGAGACTCCGTGCCTTCCTCATCCCATCCCGTGTCCCCTCCAGAAACTCGGCCTGCGGGATTCTCGCTCTACCAATTCTTCGCGCCGGGAGGCGTGCTCTCGAAGACGCACCCCGCCTATGAGTTTCGCCGCGGGCAGCTGCAGATGGCCCAAGCGGTGGAAGAGGCCCTCGAAGAGAAGCGCCACCTGATCGTCGAGGCCGGCACCGGTACCGGCAAAACGCTGGCTTATCTGCTGCCGGTGATCCGCTCGGGCAAGCGAGTCATCATTTCAACGGGCACGAAAAACCTGCAGGAGCAGCTCTTCCACAAAGATGTTCCTTTTCTGGAGCAGGCGCTTTTCCCCGACGGCAAGAGCAAGCTGAACGTCTGCTACATGAAGGGACGCAATAATTATTTGTGCCGCAGGAAGCTCTACGATCTCACGACAAATCCTGTGCTGAGCGGATTGGAAGAGATCGATCATTTCTCCGAAATTTCCCGCTGGGAAAAACTCACGCCCACCGGCGACCGCGCGGAATTGGCGGGCGTGCCGGAGACGAGTGCGTTGTGGCACAAGCTGGACGCCCGCTCCGAGGCCTGCACCGGGCAGAAGTGCAGCGAGTTTGACCGTTGCTTCATCACTGAGATGCGGCGCCGGGCGGCGGAGAGCGACATCGTGATCGTCAATCATCATCTTTTCTTCGCGGATTTGACGATCAAGCAACAGTCCGAAAATGCGCCCGATGCGGGGATTCTGCCGGAAGCCGGCGCGGTAATTTTCGACGAGGCACACGAGTTGGAAGACGTGGCGAGCAGCTATTTTGGCGTCTCCATCAGCAATGCACGTATCGATGAACTGGCGCGCGACGTCGAGCAGGCGCTCACCCGCAATCGCATGTTTTCAGCCGGACTCTCCGGGGCGATTGGCAGCCTGCGCGATCATGCGGCGCTGTTTTTTTCGCTGCTGCCCACAGGGAACGGGCGGTTTGCCTTCGAGAACCGGCGCGATTTTCTGGAAGAAAACGGCGAAGAATACGATGCGTTGCGGAATTCGCTGCAGCGCCTCGACTCCGAATTGCAGCAGATGCCCGAGAAGCCCGAGGAAGTATTTGCCTTCTCCCGGCGCGCCGGAGAGTTGCACGTTCAACTCCGGTTCGTGATGGAAGAGGAGAATCCGAACACGGTCTTTTGGATTGAGCGGCGCGGCACCCGGGGAGGCAGAGGCAGAGACCATGACCGGCACACCGTTTTTCTGCAAGCCACTCCGGTTGACGTAGCGCCGATTCTAAAAATGTCGCTGTTCGATAAACTCGATTGCGCGGTGCTGACTTCGGCCACATTGGCCGTCGGCGGAGGCTTCGATTACATGCGCCAGCGGCTGGGGCTCGAACACACGCGAGAACTGCTGCTGCCGTCGCACTTCGATTACGAGAGTCAGGCGCTGCTGTATGTGCCTCCCGATCTTCCCGATCCGCGCACGCCGGAATTTGCGGCGCTGGCGGCGGATCGTATTCGGCAACTGCTTGAGATCACGCGGGGCCGGGCGTTCGTGCTCTTCACTAGTTATGCGCAGATGAAGGATGTTTATGAGCGCCTGTGTTCCCAGCTTCCGTTTCGCCTGTTTCTACAGGGAGAGGCGCCGAAGAACGCGCTGCTAGAGGAATTCCGGCTGACTTCCAATGCGGTGCTCTTCGCGACATCTTCGTTCTGGCAGGGCGTGGACGTGCAAGGCGAACAGTTGAGTTGCGTCATTATCGATCGCTTGCCGTTTGCCGTGCCGAGCGATCCGGTGGTTGCGGCTCGGGTGAAGGCCATCGACGCCGGCGGCGGCAACGCCTTCTTCGAATACCAGGTGCCGAGCGCCGTGATTACGCTAAAGCAGGGGTTCGGGAGATTGATTCGGTCGTTGCATGATCGCGGGCTGCTGGCTCTGCTCGACAACCGGATTTTGAAGAAGGCTTACGGGCGGGTGTTTGTGGAAAGTCTGCCCCCCTACGGCAGAACAACAGACTTGAGAAAAGTAGAGGAATTCTTCGGGGCGGATTCTTGAGAATGTTGTGTGGTGGCGGGGCTTTGCCCCGCCGGGACGGGGCGAAGCCCCGTCACCACACGAGCAGGGTGTGAAACGGAATCATTCCGCCGCTGCTTCTTTATCGACAACGACCTTCAAGTGCGTGGTCACGTCCTTGTGCAGCTTGATGGGGATCGTGAACTCGCCGACGGTCTTGAGCGGTTCGTGCAACTGGATCTTCCGGCGATCGATGTGGAAGCTCTTCTTCTCGAGTGCGTCGGCAATATCGCCAGCCGTAACCGATCCGAACAACTGATCGGTTTCGCCGGACTTCCGCAGGAACTTCACCTCGAGGCCGTCAAACTGCTTGGCCAGCGCTTCGGCTTCCGTCTTTTCCTTGGCGGAGCGGCGCACCGAGGCCGCCTTCATCTGCTCGATGACCGTCTTGTTGGCGGTGGTGGCCTCAATCGCCAGTTTCTTGGGCAGCAAAAAATTCCGCCCGTATCCCTCGGCGACTTTCACCACTTCACCGCGGTTGCCCAGCTTGGGCACGTCTTCTTTCAGGATGACTTCCATGAATGACTCCGTTTCGTAAGTAACCTGGTCGTTGGTCGCTTGTCGTTGGTCGTTTGCAAGTTCTCAAACAGTCAACATGCTTTCCAAATGCCACTGACTGCGAACGACTAGCGACCAATGACCAACGACGATCTTGAATTCACTGTGCGCGTCCGGCGAACGGCAGCAGGGCGATATTGCGCGCCTGTTTGATCGCCCTCGACAGACGGCGCTGGTGCGGCGTGCACACGCCGGTCAGGCGTCGCGGAGTGATCTTGCCGCTTTCCGCCACGAACTGCGCCAGCAGACGCACATCTTTGTAATTGACCGCTTCGATCTTTTCAACGCAGAACTTGCAAACTTTCTTGCGCCGGAAGAACTTACGGCCACCTTCGCGGGGACCGCCGGGCCCTCCGCCGGGACGCGGTCCGCGTGGCGGCCCGCTGCGCTCGGGACGTTCACTCCGCTCCGGACGACTTTCGCCGCCGCTGGACGCGGCCGGTGCTTTTGTTTCTTCTGCCATAGTGTTCCTGCTTTCTAAGAATTCGTAACGGAGGGGCGTGACGTCCGGCCCTCAGGGGCTTAAGCCCGCATTTCTTGGGGCTCTGAGCGGCACAACTAAAGCCGTGCCCTTCCCAAAACCTACCCAGAACGATTTGTTAGGTCCGTTCTAACTAAACCGGCGCCGAGGCCGGCGTTTCCGCGCCCGCTTCCGGCGTTACCGGCGTCGCGGGAGTGACTGGAGCAGCGACGGCCGGTTGTGCGCTGGCCTTCTTTTTCGAGTCGCGGATCTTCTTGATCTTGTCGAGCCGCTTCAGTTCTTCGTCAGTGCGCACGGTGAGGAACTTGATCACCGGCTCGGTCACGCGCAGGCGGCGTTCGACTTCGTGCACGGTGGCGCCGGTGGCTTCAATCAACATCAGCACAAAGATGCCATCGTTGAACTTGCCTACCCTGTACGCGAGACGGCGCTTGCCCCAAACCTCGCTCTTGGTGGTTCCGCCCGCCGAGGTTACAGAAGATTCGAGCGTGGAAATCAGCTTGTTCAGATCCTCGTCCACCATGTCGGGCCGGACGATGAACATCAATTCATAGTTACGATTCATTCGTTATCTCCAAACTCTCTTGGTACAGTCGCTGGTCGTTAGTCGTTCGGGGATTCATCGCGGGCCGGAAGAGCCTGGCCAACGACCGACGACTAACGACTGACGACTAACGCTCACTCATCCGGTTCGTTCTTGCGATTGAACCGGTTCATCGCCGCCGCCGGTCCTTCTTTCAGAATCACCTCAACCGCCTGCAGCGCCGTGTCGAGGACTTCGTCCACAACTTTTTCCTGCGCCCTGCGGAACGGCGTCAGCACATATTTCACGCTGTCCGCGACTTTGCGGTCGGGCGCAGTTCCCAGACGAATCCGCAAAAACTCGTCGGTACCCAGGGCGCCGAGGATGGATTCCATCCCGTTGTGCCCTGCCGAACTGCCCCGCTGCCGTATGCGAATCGTGCCCAGCAACAAGTCGAGCTCGTCGTAAATCACAATCAGGTCCCGCGTCACATCGACCTGATGTTCCGCCACCAGTTCCCGCACCGAAAGCCCACTCAAGTTCATGTAGGTTTCCGGTTTGGCCAGGATCGCCGGCTCACCGGCGATGGTTGCCCGCGCCGTCAGCGCGCGGCATTGGCGATTCCTGACTTCGATCCCCAGGCCGTTGGCGATCCGATCGATCGTCAAGAACCCGAGATTGTGCGGCGTGAACTGGTACTCGATTCCGGGGTTGCCTAAACCGACGATCAGTTTCACGCGGATTCGCTCTTCGCTATTAGCTCGGTGCCCCAGGTTCGCGCCCGTCCTTTGGGCGCTAACCTGGGTATTGGTTCTTAGCTCACAGCTCGCACCTATTTTTTCTCTTTCTTCTCGGCCTTCTCGGGCTTGGCTTTGGCCTTGGCCTCGCCTTTAACCTCGCCCTCGGCCTCGCCTTCACCCTCGGTCTCCTGCTTGCCCTTCTTAATGACTTCGGGTTCAGCCGGAGTTGCCGCCGCCTCCGCCACCGCCTCCGGAGCCGCAACCACTTCTTCCTTCACCGCGGTCATGTGCGCGATCATCTGGTTCTCGTCGGTCAGAAACTTCAGCTTTTCGTTGTGCGGGAGGTCTTTCACCCGCACTTCGACACCGAATACAAGGTGGCTGATGTCCAATTCGATGGACTTCGGAATATCCGCCGGAAGGCACTCAATCTCGATCTCACGCAGCAGTTGTTCGAGAATGCCGCCCTCCGTCTTCACGCCCTCGGCCTCGCCTTTAAGCACGACCGGCACCGTGACCGTCAGTTCCTGGTCCATGGCGATGCGCTGCAGATCCACGTGCAGCAGGGTTCCCTTGATCGGTTCGAACTGCCAGTCCACGATCATGGCCTTCACGCGATCGCTGTCGAGCGCCAGGTCAAAAATAGTGTTGTGCCCGCTTTCCGACCGCAGGATGCGCAGGACCTGCCGCGGATCGACCGCGACCGAAGCCGTTTCTTTGCCCGCCCCATATACCACGGCTGGAATTTTTCCGCCGACGCGCACGCGCCGGGCGGCGTTCTTGGTGCCTGGTTCGCGCTTCTCCGCTTCCAGAAAGCTGATATCCGTTGCAGTCGCCATAATTCCGTTTCCGTCCTTCTAGTTAAAAAGTCTGCTGACCGAAGTTTCTTCGTGAATGGACTGAATTGCCCGTCCAATCAGGCCCGCGATCGAAAGCACCTTGATCTTCGGGACTTGCTTTGCCGCTTCGGTCAGCGGAATGGTGTTGGTCACGACCACCTCGGTGATCGGAGAGTTCACAAGATTTTCCACCGCCGCCCCTGAAAGTACCGGGTGCGAACAGCAGGCATACACGGTGCTGGCGCCATTCTCAAGCAGGGCCTGCGCCACCTTCACCAGCGTTCCCCCCGTGTCGATGAGATCGTCAATGATGAGACAGGTCCGGCCCCTGACGTCGCCAATCACATTCATCACTTCCGCCACGTTCATCTCGACGCGCCGTTTATCCACGATGGCCAGCGCCGCGTCCATCTTCTTCGCGAAGAAGCGCGCGCGTTCCACGCCACCCGCGTCCGGCGAAACCACCGTCAGGTTCGGCAGGTTCAGCTTCTTGAAGTAATCCACCAGCACCGGCGAAGCGAACAGGTGGTCCACCGGAATATTAAAAAATCCCTGCAATTGCGGCGCGTGCAAGTCCACCACCAGCGCGCGATCCGCGCCCGCGGTGGTCAGCAGGTCGGCCACCAGCTTCGACGAAATCGGCACGCGCGGCTTGTCTTTGCGATCCTGGCGCGCGTAGCCATAATACGGAATCACCGCCGTGATGCGTCGCGCGGAAGCCCGCTTGAGCGCGTCCATCATCAACAACAGTTCCATCAGGTGCATGTCCACCGGCTGGCAGGTGGGCTGCATCACGAACACGTCGGCCCCGCGCACGTTCTCCTGGATCTGCACGTACGCTTCGCCGTCGTTGAAGCGCGTGACCTGAGCCTGCCCGCGCGTCAAGCCAAGAAAGTGGCAGACCTCATCGCAGAGCGCCTCGTTGGCGGTTCCACAGAAGACCTTAAATCTGTCGTCGACCCGGGCGCGTTGCTGCTTGCGTTCCGGCTTCTCGTCCGTGATCGGCTTTTTTTCTGCGGCTGTCTTTTCGGCAGTCGTCGTCGCAACGGTGGCCATAGTTTCAGTTCTCAGTTCCCGGTTCTCAGTTCTCGGTTTTGGGGCTCCAGCGTCTCTACTGAGAACTGAGAACTGGCAACTGAGAACTGGTTTTCTGGCTGGGCCGCTAGGATTCGAACCTAGACAAAGTGCTCCAAAGGCACTTGACCTACCATTAGTCGACGGCCCAGTGAAACGATCGGACTGGCTGATTGCACTTCAATTGTCGTTCAAATATTGACGTTCAACAATCGAAAATCAACAATCAAGAATTCTTTTCCAATACTGCTGGCGCGTCAACGTACTGGTCGCCACTGCCTTCAGCCCCTGCTTTCGCAGACGGCTTGCCGCCCTCGCGGCGTCGGCTCGCGACCGGAACAGCCCGTACAGGGTTGACCCTGACCCGGAGAGCGAAGCGTATCGCGACCCCGCGCGCTCCAGCGCACCTTTTATGTCTCGCAGTTCGGGATATTGAGGAAAGACGACTTTCTCGAAGTCGTTTTCAATCCCGGTACGGACAAGGTCGAGAAGCAAGTTCCCGGCCCGGCTCCCACCTTTTGCAGGAGCACCGGTGTTGGGTAAACCACTCAGCCACGCCGACAGCACGCAGCCAACCTCAAATAGTCTATCGGAGGCCCCCGGCCCCGTCAATTGATGATTCCGTGTGGCCCGAGTGGTTCGTGTGGTGACGGGGCTCTGCCCCGTCCCAGCCGAGCGCAGCTCGGCCCCATTGCTCGTGTGGGGTTGGGCGCCCCCGCCCGTCCAGGCCGAGCGAAGCTCGGCAGCCTCTCCCGGACGCACCAGCTCATCCCAATCCGCAAACGCCTTAGCCGTCGAGACCCCAACCTCCGGCGTCACCACCACCATCGCCACCGAAGGCAGGTCCGGCAGCGGATAAACCTCCTCGCCGCGACCCACTCCCAGCGTCGTTCCCCCCACCAGAAACAGCGGCAAGTCCGAACCAACCTCAGCGGCAATGCGCAGGCGCGCGGGCCCGGATAATTTCTTTTTCAGCGCCCGTTCCAGCGCGACCATAGTTGCCACGGCATTGGAAGACGCCGCACCCAACCCTCCCTGTACCGGCAGGCGCTTCTCGATTTCGACGCTGACTCTGCCCTTCGCGCCGAGTTCGTCCATCACTCGCTCGGCCATGCGATAGCAGGTGTTCGACGAATCCAGCGGAACTCGCGGGTCTTTGCACACGATGTCAATTCCGCTGCCACGCCCGACGCTCACCCGGATCACGTCATGCAGCGCGATCGTCTGGTACACCGTGCGCAGATCGTGATATCCGTCCGCGCGCACGGCGCCGATGTAGAGCCCGAGATTGATCTTCGCAAAAGAACGAACCGCGACTGTCATGGAAGGGGAATTGTAAGCGATTTGGGTGCACCCAGCGCTTCGTTGTCCAGCCGGGGACATACTTTACACTTTAGACCGGGCACATACTTTACAGTTTT
>OBLU010001062.1_pt1 | contig 25618 bp, 25 predicted proteins | sample 1518681 | NCBI WGS metagenome assembly OBLU01 (sample SAMEA3539304, study PRJEB22396) | soil metagenome | biome: tundra; feature: field; material: soil | place: USA | collected 2010-05 | depth 0.15 m
CTCGGTCGTGTCGCGGGAAACCGCGATGAGTTGCTCCACTCTGCCGTCGGCCCCCCGCGCCGGGCTAATCCGTACATCCCAACTCTTTTGGACCCCGCTGCGGGTGAGGCACTCCCCTTGAAAACTCCCTATACCGCCAGCCCTCGCCGCCGCGAGAGAGGCCAACGCTTTCGGTTGGAATCACATTGGTGTGTTGGGCGCACACTTTGCGAAAGAGTTCGCCCTGGGGATCGTCCCCGAAGGTTCCAATCGGGTAGGCGCACCGCAGGGAGAAAGGGCAGTCTCGCGCCAGCTCATTCCAAAGTTGCTCGAGCCGAATAGCGGCCTCGCGTTTGCCGTCTGCCCAGAGCAGGGCAACCATCTCTCCGAAGGCCACGAGAGGAGCCTTTTCCCGTAGCCGGCCCGACCTGGCTGCCTGCAGTTCCTGTTCAATGAGCGCGCGGAAGAGAGCCTCGTCCGGCCACCCCCCGGGTGTGAAGCGAGCAAGCGTTTCCTCTGCATCCAGCGCGATATAGCGTTTGTTATCTGTTGCCAGTTGGAGATCGATCCCCGAGTCCTTCAGCAGATCTGCCAGGCCCCGCCGATGGGTTCTGGTGGCGATCACAATGGCGGATCCCCCAGCGCCCAGCGCCGCACCGGCAAACTCGCTCAAGCTCTCAAGCAAGGCGGAATCGTTTTCATAAAAATGAACGGAATGGCCGCAATCAGCCGACGCCGCGGAGAGTCCGCGGGCTGACTCGCTCTCGATACGCTGGGTGTGGGGGTGCAAATTACTCTCCGGGCGTGCCCGAAGTGCCGAACTGCTGTGATGTCTCGTGCACTTTCCGGTGGCTGGCAGGTGCGCGAAGCGCCTTGCTGTTGGGATGCGTTTTCTTACCTGGGAGTCGCCGGATCATTATTCGAGTGAATTATTGGATTCTGCTGCGAAAGGCTGATTCCGATGCGAGGCCCACGCAATATCAGTTTCTCGTCTTTACGCTCATGCAACTCCGCAACCCTTAACCGCAATCAGTGTCAGTAAAGATCGGAACGTTTGAGGGGTCGCCCCCGGGAACTTCCAGTCGATGTACCACAGGAAAGAGGAGGAACTATGAAAGCGATTTGCAAGTCTTTGACCCCAATCAGCGTGGTCCTGCTCGCCGGAGCCCTCCTGACCCTTCCCCAGGATTGCCTTGGGGCGGCCGGGAGAGCTGAACCGATTGCACAAGGGCAGGAAAACAACTCTCTCGAGAGCGCGGCGATGGCCAAGCTCAAGAAATCAGAGTTTAAAGACGTAAAGGTGAGCGTGGACAGCAACGGGATTGCTACCCTCACGGGAACCGTGAACCTTTATGAGCACAAGGTCGATGCACAGAAGCGTTTGAGCAACATCAAGGGCGTGACGGCGGTACGCAACGAGATTGAAGTGGCCGGTCCGTCTATTTCCGACGAGCAGTTGCAACAGAAGCTGGGAGAGGAGCTGGCCTACGATCGCGTGGGATACGGGAACGTCTTTAATGCCATCACACTGTAAGTCCACGATGGGATCGCGACCCTCGGCGGTCACGCACACGACTACCCCGATCGAGATTCGGCCGCTGCGTTGGCTGCCACCACTCAGGGCGTAAAGGGGGTTATCGATGAAATCGAAGTCGATCCCGTTTCGATAATGGACTGGCAAACGCGTATGGCCACGGCCCGCGCCATCTACGGCTATCCATCGCTGAACAAATATGCCATCGACCCGGCCAAGCCGATTCGAATCTCGGTGCAGAACGGGCACGTGGAGCTTTACGGCACGGTGGATTCTCAGGCGGATAAGGAAACCGCGTATATCCGTGCCAACGCAGTTCCCGGAGTCTTCAGCGTGACGAATTACTTACAAGTGGCCAACCAGCCTACCGAGTCGTCAAAGAAATAAAACGATCGGCTCGGAAGTATCAGAGTGCCGGACAACCGCATGGTTGCCCGGCATTTCTGTATAACCCTGGTGGACATTCACACGACTGTAATCATAGAATTCATCCCGTTCCTTACACTTGTCTCGCTATGCTCCCAGACGGACCGCTCACCATCGACCGCAAACAAGGAAACGCCGCAGACACGACGATCTTTCATCTCATTGGTCCGCTTACCCTGCGCAATATGTTTGAGTTCCAGTCGCAACTGCGCGGGGGACAGACGCCGCGGGTTACGATCATCGACCTCACCCAGGTGCCGTATATGGACTCGGCGGGGATGGGATTGGTGATGAACCAATACGTGCATTGCAAGTCAAAAGGCCTCAAGCTGGTCGTCGCCGGAGCCAACAGCCGGGTGATGGATCTTTTCGACGTGACCAAGGTGAGCACCATCCTGCCGCTTGCCGCCACAGTCGAAGAAGCCGAGACCCAGGCGTAGCTTCCGCATCACTGCTAGCCGGCTGCAAGCTTCCCTGCAGTCTGCGCCTATCTGCCGTTCCGGCTTGAATCTGGCACCGTCTTATCTGTCCTGCGCCCTCAGTTACACTGCTAAATGGAACAGGGCGCGATGGGCTTGCTGGTAAAAACCCGGACAACATTGGAGATGATCAAGTGGGAGCACTCCATCTTTGCGCTCCCTTTTGCCCTGACGGCAACGCTGCTGGCGGCGCACGGCGTACCAGGTTGGCGCACGCTGGGTTGGATTCTGGTGGCCATGGTCACGGCCCGTTCCTGCGCCATGGCCTTCAACCGCTGGGCGGACGCAGAACTGGACGCCGCTAATCCCCGTACCCGGAGCCGTGCAATTCCGGCAGGCCTTCTGTCTCGCCGCTTCGTGCTGGGCTTCACGGTGTTGATGGCCTTGGTGTTTGTCATTGCCTCGGCTGAATTGAATCGGCTCACACTCTATCTGTCACCCCTGGTGCTGATCGTTCTGCTGGGCTACAGCTACATGAAGCGCGTGACACGTTGGTCGCACCTGGTGCTGGGCCTCGCCCTGGGGCTTGCGCCGACGGCAGCTTGGATCGCCGTTCGCGGCAGTCTGGACCCTCGGATCCTGGTGCTCACCGCCGCTGTCACGCTCTGGGTGGGCGGATTTGACGTGCTCTACGCCTGCCAGGACTACGAACATGACCGCTCGGCCGGCCTGCACAGCCTTCCCCAGGCGGTGGGGATACCCGCAGCTTTCTGGGCGGCACGTTTGATGCACCTGGGCGTACTCGGACTGCTGGTTTGGTTCGGCTGGCTCTTTGCCTTTGGCCTCGCGGGCTGGCTTGGCGTCGCGGCCGTGGGCTTGTTGTTGGGCTATGAGCACTCCCTGGTTTCGCCGGGCGACCTGCGCCGGCTGAACGCCGCGTTCTTCACCATGAACGGCGTGATCGCCATGGTCTTCCTCGGCTTTGTGGCCACGGATCTTTGGCTGCGGAGGTAAACGACGATGTCTGCAGGCGAAATTCCGAAAGAAGCTGCTGTTGCGCTTTGGTACGGCCCCAGGGGAAATCCTGCGAGGGACGCGTCCCAGTCGTTGGACGCTAAGAAGAGAACTGCAAAGGGCGCGAAAGGAATGAAGGTCGCCATCCAGGGCGAACCCGGCTCATTCAGCCACGAAGCCGCGCTGAAACTGGACTCCGAAGCGTCGATTTGTCCCAGTTCTCTGTCGGCCGACGTGTTTTCCGCGCTGTCAAACGGAGATGTCGACGCCGCGGTCGTTCCCATCGAAAACAGCTTGGCGGGTTCTGTCTCAGAGCACTTCGACCTGCTCCTCACGCACGATGTGACGGTGGAGCGGGAGACGCTGCTGCGCATCCGGCACAATCTGATCGCGCTTGAAGGCTCCGCGCTCGGCGACATCGATCGCGTGTTTTCGCATCCCGTAGCGCTGGCGCAATGCCGGCGTTTCCTCGCAGCCCATGCCGGGATGGAATCTTTCGCCTTCTACGACACTGCGGGAAGCGTCAAGCAACTGGTTACGCTGAGTGACCGGCATGCGGGAGCAATCGCCAGTGAGGCAGCGGCGCACTACTACGGCGCGACGATTCTCGAGGCCGGCATTGAAGACAATCCGGAAAACTTTACTCGCTTCTTTCTGGTCCGTCGCAAGCGGGATGCGGTGCCCGATCCCCTGTCAAACAAGATGAGCCTGGCATTCTCGGTAGAGAATCGTCCCGGCTCGCTGGTCGCTGCGCTTTCAGAGCTTTCAGCCATGGGTACCAATCTGACCAAGATCGAATCGCGGCCGGTCCATGGCAAACCCTGGGAGTACATCTTTTATGTGGATTGCCAGATTCAATCTGCCGAAGAGGGCGGACGCGCTATTGAGGCGCTCAAACCGCATTGCGCCATGGTGAAGGAACTGGGCCGTTACCAAGAAGCTCAACAGCAGGGATCGGGGATCTGACGGCGCAGACCAGATCGCACGCATATCTCACGCACGAATTGTCCCGTCGTTACACAAAACGGGGATGGGTTTTGAATCCATCCCCTTCACTCTCTGTTGGCCGCGATGGTTCTGCTTTAGAAGTGGTACGCGACGCCGACAACCGGGTTATAGATTTGATACCACCGGTTGGTATTTAATTGCGTGTCTCCAAACGTCGGAACTTTGGTGACGAATCCCCGATATTCCGCCCGAATGTCGAAGCTCGGGCTGATTTCATAGGCGAAGCCGGCGCCAAACATTCCGCCGACACTGGTCTGCTGTTTCACGTCCAGAATCTTGGTCCCGGAGTTGCGAATGGGCAGGAAAATCCAGGCGCCTGGACCCGCCTCAACAAACGGATTGAACTTATGGAAGACGAAGCTGCGCACATAAGCGGCCGAAACTTCCTGAGTGCGGGTCAGGACCGGATAATGGTTGGGGTTGGCGTAGAAGGTGATCGAGTTCTGGTAGGTAATTCCGTAATTGGCCTCGAGAGCGCTTGAGGGCGTAAGCATAAAACGGTAGCTGAGCAATGCGCCGTACGCGGTGGTGGAATGGACCTGGACGTCGGTTGATGAGGCTATGAACGGCTCAACAATGGCCGTTCCACTGAGGCTGATGTCTTGCCTGCTCTCTTGAGCGCGACCCGCGGCCACACCTGCGGCCAACAGAAATGCAATAAAGGCGATCTTCTTCATTCGCTGTAGAACCTCACGACTGCGCAACCGTCCGGCTGGCAACGAGCTTGTCGATTCCGGTGCGCCGGTTCGTGCCGGGCCCCGCTCTCAGCATTGTAAATGGCCGGAACGGGTCGAGGCTGAAGGGGTTGACTCGGAATGATCCAAGTCCTTAGACGTTGCATCAGGCAAAGTGGCGCCTTTCAATTCGTATCACGCTCACGGCGTTGAATTCGGCGAGAGAGAAGCAAGACTCATCCGACCCTTTCTCGCTCAACGTGGTAATAGAAGGGCGGGCCCTGCTGTTGCGCCAACGACCTCACGGTACGCAGAAAGGCGCGAGCGGCATAGCTGAGCGTGCCCTGTCGCCTGTGGACCAGCCGCAGCACCCGCTTCATCTCAAGTTCGTCGACCGGAACTCGCACCAGGTCGCCTGTCTCAAGCTCCCGCGCAACCGTCAAATGCGGTACCAGCGCCACCCCGTCGCCCATGGCGACAAAGCGCTTAATGGCCTCGATGGTGGGCAGTTCAATTCCCATGTTCAACGGGGTTCGATAACGCTGGAAGGTTTCAATCACTTTCCTGCGCAGGGGCGATGTGACGTGGTGCGCAATGAAGGTTTGCTGTCCGAGATCGTTGATCGACACACGCGCCGCGCCGGCCAGGGGATGGCTCGGGCCGACGATGAAGGCGAGACTGTCGCCATATACCGCAATGGTGCGAAACTGCGCGGGATCAGGCCGGAAAGAGACGACGCCGATCTCGAATGTGCGCAGGTTCAGTTCCTCCGGGATGCGACTGGCCAGCGTGCGATGCACAGTGACATTGACATGCGGGAACTCGCGCCGGAATTGGTTGATGGCCGGCAGCAGGTACATGCAAGTGTATTCATTGGCAGCCAGTTGGAGGCTCCCGCGCTCTACGCTCTTCAACTCGCCGAGGGCGCTGGTGGCCTCGCGGCGCAAGGCCAGCAATCGCAACGCGTAATCGCGCAGCAGCACGCCGGCCGCGGTTAGCGAACCGTCGCGTGCCGCACGATCAAAGAGGGTTTCGCCCACCGCGGCTTCAAGCTTGCGAATCACCTGGCTCACGGCGGGCTGGGTACGATGCAGCCGCAGCGCTGCGCGGGAGAAGCTTTTCTCTTCCGCGACCGCAAGAAAAGTCTCCAATTGGCTCAATTCCATGAAAGGCTCCAAGAAGGTTTATCCGCGTGATTGGACTATAAGCAATTGTAATCGACTACCCAACAAGAATAACTTTGCCTTATAGAGCGAAATGAGAGAAAATTAGGCTGTTAGCAAAGGTTTCCCCTGGCAGGCGAATCAATGACTTCAGATCACCCGGATCACGTTGCTTTGTTCGACACCACGCTGCGGGATGGCGAACAGTCGCCCGGCTGCAGTATGACGACGCAGGAAAAACTGACGATGGCTCACGCGCTCGAAGACCTTGGCGTGGACATCATCGAGGCGGGATTTGCGATGGCCTCCGAAGGTGATTTCGCGGCGATCGCCACGATCGCCCAGGCTGTTCACAAGCCGCGCATTGCCTCACTGGCCCGGGCGAAAACAGAAGACATTGAAATTGCAGCCCGCGCCGTGCAATTTGCCGATCGCGCCCGGATTCACGTTTTTCTGGCTTCAAGTGATCTGCATCTCAAATACAAGCTGAAGATCGGCCGGCAGGAGGCGCTCGACCTGACGGGCGAGTCGGTCCGCCAGGCCCGTAAGCACGTTGACGACGTGGAATTTTCGCCTGAGGACGCAACACGCTCGGATCGCGATTTTCTGGTGGAGATGGTGCGCGTGGCTGTTGAGGCCGGCGCCACCACCATCAACATGCCTGATACAGTGGGCTACTCAACGCCAGAGGAATATGGGCAGATGTTCCGCGAGGTGCGCGAGCGCATTCCGGCCATTGATGAACTGGGCATCGTTCTCTCATCGCACTGCCATGACGACCTGGGACTCGCGGTAGCCAATTCGCTGGCCGCCATCTCAGCCGGGGCACGCCAGGTGGAGTGCACGATCAATGGGATCGGCGAACGGGCCGGCAATGCCGCTCTCGAAGAGATTGCCGCGGCGCTCTATGTTCGCGGCGACCACTATGGCGTCTCCACCGGCATCAAGCTGGACCAGCTTTATACCACCAGCGAAGTGCTGGGGCAGATCATCACCTTCAAGCCGTCTCCCAATAAGGCGATTGTGGGCGCTAACGCGTTTGCGCACGAGTCGGGCATCCACCAGCACGGCATGCTGGCCAACCCGCTTTGCTACGAGATCATGACGCCGGCGCTGGTCGGCGTAGCCAAGACGCATCTCGTTTTAGGCAAGCATTCTGGCCGCGCGGCGCTGCGCCATCGGCTTGAACAGTTGGGGTTCACACTTACGCGCGAAGAGTTGCAGCATACCTACTATCGGTTTGTGGCCATGGCCGATCGCAAGAAAAACATTTACGACCAGGACCTGGTGGGGCTGCTGCCCGACCAGATTCGAGAGCGACGCGCCGAGCCGGTATCTGAACTCGATTGAATGGTCCAACAGCGAAATTGAACCGCATGGCACGATAAGCGCAGCCACGCTCGGAGCTGATGGCTGAACTCTAAAGAGTGAATGAATGAGACTGAAGATTCTTGTCACCGCCGGCGACGGCATAGGCCCTGAAGTCACCAACGAAGCGGTCACGGTCCTGAAGGAAGTAGCGAACCTTGGCGGCCACACGATTGATCTCAATGCCAAGCGCATTGGCGGAGTGGCGATCGTGCATGACGGCACGCCGCTGCCCGCCTACACGCTGGCTGCCGCGCTCGACTCGGATGCAGTGTTTCTGGGCGCAGTGGGCGGCAATGAGTTCAATTCCCTACCCCCGGATAAGCGCCCTGAAGCCGGCCTGTTGCAAATTCGCGCCGCTCTCGGCGGATTCGCCAACCTGCGCCCGGCGTTTGCCTTCAAGGAACTCGCCGTCAACAGTCCGCTGCGGCCTGAGATCGTGGAAGGCGCAGACATTCTGTTCGTTCGCGAGTTGCTGGGCGGGCTCTACTTCGGCAAGCCACGCGAGTGGAATCGCAAAACCGGCGAGGCCTGGAATACCATGCGCTATACGCGCGATGAAGTGGTGCGTGTCACCCGCATCGCTTTCCAACTCGCGCAGAAGCGCCGCAAGAAGCTCACGAGCGTCGACAAGGCCAATGTGCTCGAAGTGTCGCAACTATGGCGGGCCACAGTAAATGAAGTCGCCGCAGAATTCCCGGATGTGACCGTGGAGCATCAATACGTGGATGCGATGTCGATGCACCTGATGAATCAGCCGCGCAACTACGATGTGGTATTGACGGAGAATCTATTCGGCGACATTCTCTCCGACGAGTCCGCAGTGATCACCGGATCACTGGGCATGCTGCCTTCGGCCACCATCGGCGGCAAGGTCAATCTCTACGAGCCGGTGCACGGCTCCGCGCCTGACATCGCTGGCAAAGGCCTCGCGAATCCGCTCGGCGCGATTCTCACTGGGGCGCTGATTCTGCGCCACTCCGGCGGCCTGGAAGCGGAAGCTGCCGCAATTGAAGCGGGGGTACGCAAGGTGCTCGAGCAAGGATTCCGCACGCCCGACCTTGCGCGCGGAAACGCCGCGGGATTCACCGTACTTTCGACCAAAGAGATGGGTGCGAAGGTCCGCGAAACCGTCAAGAGCCAGCTCGTCAACGCATAATTCAACATTTGATTCTCTGGGGATGGATAGATGAGTTCAGAACCTAAGACATTATTTGAAAAGGTCTGGAAGCAGCACATTGTGGTCGAGCCGGAAGGCGAACCCACGGTGCTCTACATCGACCTGCAACTCGTGCACGAGGTGACATCGCCGCAGGCGTTCGAAGGGCTGCGGCTGGCCGGTCGCAAAGTGCGCCGCCCGGACCGCACGATTGCCACCGTCGATCACAATGTGCCCACGACGATTGAGGGCCGGCTTCACATTGTCGATCAGATTGCAGCCACGCAGATTGCCACGCTGCGCAAGAATTGCGCTGATTTCGGCGTCGAATTGTACGACGTAAATTCGCGTGAACAGGGCATTGTGCACGTCATCGGACCTGAACTTGGGATTACCAAGCCGGGTATGACGATAGTTTGTGGGGACTCGCACACAAGTACGCATGGTGCATTTGGCGCTCTCGCTTTCGGCATCGGTACCAGCGAAGTGGAGCACGTGCTGGCCACGCAAACGCTGCCGCAATCCACGCCCAAAACTTTCCGCATTGCGATTGAAGGCGTGTTGCCGACCGGCGTCACGGCGAAGGACATCATACTCGCCATCATCGGTAAGATCGGCACCGACGGGGCCACAGGATGTGTGATCGAATACGCAGGGTCTGCCATTCGCGCGCTCTCAATGGAAGGCCGCATGACGGTCTGCAACATGAGCATCGAGGCTGGTGCGCGTGCTGGCATGATCGCACCGGATGAGACGACGTTTGCATATCTCAAGGGACGCCGCTTTGCGCCGAGGGGCGACGCATGGGATGAAGCAGTCCGCGAATGGAGCAAGCTACCCACGGATCCGGGAGCAAGGTTTGATCGCGAACTGGTCATCGACGCGGTGACTCTTGTTCCGTATGTGAGTTGGGGCACGAGTCCGGGGATGGTTGCGCCGGTCACGGCAACGGTTCCCGATCCGGCTGCCGCGGCGACCGAGCAGGAACGCAAGTCGTTCGAGCGCGCACTCGAATACATGGACCTGAAGGCCGGTACGCCGATTCAGGATGTCGCGATTGACCGCGTCTTTATTGGTTCGTGCACCAATGGCCGGCTTGAAGACCTGCGCGCTGCCGCACGCATTGCCGCAGGCTACAAGGTGTCAACGCACGTAAGCGCGATGGTGGTTCCCGGCTCGCAGCAGGTGAAGGCAGCGGCGGAGAAGGAGGGACTGGACCGTGTTTTTCGCGAGGCAGGTTTCGACTGGCGCGAACCTGGCTGTTCGATGTGCCTGGGCATGAACCCGGACATTCTTTCGCCGGGAGAACGTTGTGCCTCCACCAGCAATCGGAACTTTGAAGGCCGCCAGGGACGCGGCGGGCGCACCCACCTTGTCTCGCCTGAAATGGCAGCGGCAGCCGCGATTGCAGGCCACTTCGTCGACATTCGCAACTGGCCCGTTCGCGAGCCTGTACTCCATGGAGGGAAGGCCTGATGGAACCCTTTCGCACACTGACCGCACTGGCGGCGCCACTCGACCGCAGCAATGTCGACACGGACCAGATTATTCCGAAACAGTTCTTGAAGCGTATTGAGCGCACCGGCTACGGCGATTTTCTTTTCTTCGATTGGCGCCGCACGGCTTCGGGCGATCCCGATCCATCGTTCGTTCTCAATGATCCACGTTACAAGGGCGCACGAATACTCATCGCGAACAAGAACTTTGCCTGTGGATCGAGCCGCGAACATGCCGCCTGGGCACTGAGCGATTACGGCTTCCGCGCAGTGATCGCGCCTACGTTTGCCGATATCTTTTTCTCTAATGCAGGCAAGAATGGAATTGTGCTGGTTCGGCTCAGCGAGGAACAGGTTGCTGAACTGCTTAACAACGCGAAAACAATTCCGAATTATCAGCTCACGGTTTCGCTTGAAGATCAAACCGTGACTGACGGCCAGGAATTCCATGCACCGTTCGAGGTGGACCCTTTCCGCAAGTTCTGCCTGATCGAAGGGCTGGACGACATCGGCCTCACGCTGCGGCACGAAGCAGTATTGGACGCATTTGAAGCAAAGCACGACGAAGCTGGCTGGCTGAAAGCGAAATAACGAAAGCGGAGTTAGTGGAGATGGCGATGTTAGCGGGGTCGAAAAACCAAAAGGCTAACACCGCTAACTCTGCTAACCGCTAACACCACAAAAGGAAGACATGACCATCGAAGGCAAGCGTCAAAGTATCCCGATGACAGAGGGCCCGAGCCGGGCCGCGGCACGCTCGTATCTGCGCGGCGTGGGCTACAGCAAAGAAGATCTGCACAAGCCGATTATCGGCATCGCCAATACCTGGACCGAGATCGGCACCTGCAACGTGCACCTGCGCGAGATTGCCGAGGCTCTCAAAGAAGGGATTCGCGAGGCCGGCGGCACGCCGATGGAGTTCAACACGGTGACCATCTCAGACGGCATCACGATGGGCACGCAGGGCATGAAGGCTTCGCTGGTTTCGCGCGAAGTGATCGCCGATTCGATTGAGTTGGTGGCGCGCGGCAATCTTTTCGATGGCCTGGTCGGGATCGGCGGCTGCGACAAGAACATGCCGGGCATCATCATGGCGTTGTGCCGACTCGACATTCCCGGGCTCATGCTCTACGGCGGGTCGATCGCGCCGGGCAAGCTCAATGGAGTGGACATCACCATCCAAAATGTTTTTGAAGGCATCGGTTCGCACGCTGCGGGACGGATTGATGACGCCGGACTTGAGGCGCTCGAAGCCAATGCCTGTCCCGGCGCCGGGGCGTGTGGCGGCCAATTCACCGCCAACACCATGGCCATGTCGGGCGAGATTCTCGGCATTTCGCCGATTCAACTTTCGGGCGTTCCTGCCACGTCAAAAGACAAGCACGCCGCCACGCGGGAAGCCGGGCACATTCTGATGGATGCCGTGCGAGCCAATCGCCGCCCTTCGCAGATCATCACCCGCAAATCGATAGAGAATACGATCGCCAGCGTTGCCGCGAGCGGAGGTTCGACCAACGCCGTGCTTCACCTCTTGGCTATCGCGCGCGAAATGGGCATCGAGCTTTCGATCGATGATTTCGACGCGATCAGCAAGCGGACGCCTTTTATTTGCGACCTCACGCCGGCAGGCAAATATGTGGCTTCGGATTATCAGGCGGCGGGCGGCTCGCGGCTCCTTGCCAAGCGTCTAATCGACGCCGGCCATGCCGACGGGTCGACACTCACGATCAGCGGTCGCACGTTGGCGGAGGAGGCTGCGCTCGCCAAAGAGACGCCTGGGCAAGTGGTCATCCACACTTTCGAAAAGCCTATCAAACCGACTGGCGGGCTCGTCATCCTCAAAGGCAACCTGGCTCCGGAAGGCTGCGTGATGAAGATCGCGGCGGCCAATCGCCTTGAGCATCGCGGCCCTGCGCGCGTTTTTGACACGGAAGAGGCCTGCTTCGCGGCCGTGCAGTCCGGCCAGATCAAGCCGGGCGACGTTCTGGTGATTCGGTATGAAGGCCCGAAGGGCGGCCCCGGCATGCGCGAGATGCTGCAAGTGACCGCCGCGATTTCATCCAATGCGGAACTCAGTGCGCACGTGGCATTGCTGACCGACGGCCGCTTCTCCGGCGCGACGCGCGGCTTCACCGCGGGCCATGTCGCTCCCGAGGCTTTCGTCGGCGGCCCTATCGCTGCGGTGCGCGAAGGCGACACGATTCACTTCGATATTCCGAACCGCAAGCTGACACTCGAGATCAGCGACGAAGAAATGGCAACGCGCCTGAAGAACTTCAAAGCGCCGGCGCTGCGCTGGCCCGCAGGTGTTTTCCGCAAGTATGTGGATCGCGTCAACTCCGCTTCATTGGGAGCAACGACTTAGGGATCAGAGATCAGAGACCAGGGGTCAGAGATACGAACCAGGCCAGCCAGTTCAAAGGAGTCACTTATGGGAAGCAACGCAACTACGCAAGCAACAGACGCACCCATCACCACGCCTACACGCCTGACCGGTGCAGAAATTGTGTGGGCCACGCTGGTAGGCGAGGGCGTTGCGGACGTCTTCGGCTATCCCGGCGGCGCCATTCTGCCGGTTTATGACGCGTTGCGCAAGTTCCCCATACATCACGTACTGGTACGCCACGAGCAGGGCGCCGCGCACATGGCCGACGGCTATGCGCGCGCGTCGGGCAAGGTGGGGGTGGCCATTGCCACCAGCGGTCCCGGCGCCACGAACCTGATCACGGGCATCGCCACGGCCATGCTGGATTCGATCCCCATGGTCTGCATCACCGGCAATGTTTCGAGCAAAGTGCTCGGCACCGACGCCTTTCAGGAAGTGGATATCACGGGCATTACGTTGCCCGTGACCAAGCATAATTTTCTCGTCATTCGCACGGAAGATATCGCGCCGGCCATTCGCTATGCTTTCCAGATTGCGCAGTCCGGGCGCCCCGGCCCTGTGCTGGTTGACATCACCAAGGATGCGCAGCAGGGCACGGCTATCTTTGACTTTGCCGCGGCCAAGCCGCGCGCCTATCGCCCGCATCCGATGCTGAAGGTGGAAGACCAGGGGCTGGCGCAAGCCGCCGAATTGATCCGCAACGCGAAACGGCCGGTCATATTGGCAGGCCACGGCGTCACTGAGTCCGCGGCGATGGAGCAGGTGCGCACACTCGCCGAACGCGGGCAGATTCCAGTGGCTCTTACGCTGCTGGGGCTGGGCGGATTTCCTGCATCGCACCCGCTGAACCTGGGCATGATGGGCATGCACGGCGAAGCCTGGGTGAACCACGCGATCCAGGAGGCCGATCTGCTGATTGCCTGCGGCATGCGTTTCGACGATCGCGTCACGGGCTCGACCTCAACCTATGCGCTGAAGGCGAAGAAGATTCACATTGAAGTCGATCCCGCCGAGATCAACAAGAACATCAAGGTGGATGTTGCGTTGGTGGGCGACCTGCGCGCGGTGCTGGAAGAGTTGCTGCCACGCATTGCGGGCCGCGACGGCAGCGCATGGATCAAGACCATCGAATCCAGCAAGGGCGCGGTTGCGGTGCGCGACATCAAGAACCTGCCTGACTCCGGCCACCTTTATGCCGCGCACGTGGTGCACGATCTGTGGCGCATCACCGGAGGCGACGCCATCGTGGTGACCGACGTGGGACAGCATCAGATGTGGGAAGCGCAGTATTTCCACCACGAGCATCCGCGCACGCTGATCACGTCCGGAGGCCTGGGGACGATGGGTTTCGCGCTGCCTGCGGCCATCGGGACGAAATTCGCTTGCCCGGACAAGGAAGTGTGGGTGATTGCCGGCGACGGCGGATTCCAGATGACCGCCGCCGAACTTTCGACGATCGTCCAGGAAAAGATCAAGATCAACATTGCCATCATCAACAACGGCTACCTGGGCATGGTGCGCCAATGGCAGGAGTTTTTCTACGAGCGTAACTATGAGTCGACGCCGCTGGTGAGCCCCGATTTCGTGAAGCTGGCCGATGCTCACGGGATTGCCGGCCGTGCCGTCAGTACGCGCGCCGAGGTCGAGGCTGCCGTCAACGAAGCGCGCTCCGCGCCCGGCGCGTTTCTCATCAACTTCCTGGTCGAAAAGGAAGACTCGGTCTACCCAATGATTCCTGCGGGTTCCGCGTTGCACGAGATGATCCGCAGGCCCGGCAAGAAGAATCCGCTGGTCGAATCGCCGGACGACATTTAAGAACAGCCTCCAGCAATCAGCTTTTAGCCTCTAGCTTGTAAGTGCCAGACGCAGACATTTGGCGGCGACCGACAAGCCAGGGGTAAGAGCTAGAAGCTAGAGGCTAGAAGCTAGAGGCTCTCATGCTGCACACATTCGTTGCTTATGTTGAGGATTTGCCGGGCGTGCTTACGCGCGTGGCGTCGCTCTTCCGCCGACTGAACATCAATATCAACTCGCTCACCGTGGGCCGCAGCGAGCGCGCCGGATTGTCGCGGCTGACGCTTGTCTGCGAGGCTTCTGCAGAGGCGGGTCATCGGATTCGCGCCAGCTTGTTCAAGCTTGAAAACGTTGTGGACGTGGATGACATCGCAAAGGCTCCGTCCGTCACGCGCGAGCTCGCGCTCATCAAGGTGGCCGCCACGCCGCGCAACCGCTCTCAGATCTTCGACCTGGTTGAGGTGTTTCGCGCCCGCATTGTCGACTTGACTTCAGAGTCGCTGATGATTGAGATGACCGGGGTTGAGAGCAAGATCGAAGGCCTGATTGAGGTGCTTCGCGAAGACGAAGGCCGCATTCTCGAAATCTGCCGCAGCGGCAAGATGACCATGCGCCGCGGCCATCACATCTCAAGCGTGCTCAAGGCGATGGATGCCGTGCCCAACGAAAAAGCAACGGCCGAGGTTGAATCCGCAGACGCCACTGAAGAGAATGCGGACATCGAGCCGGCGTAGTCAAAGGGGCTTTTCGACGCCGCCCTATCGGGCCTAGGCTCACATTGGTATTCTCACCTGGAAGGATTGAATCATGGACCCAGACAGCAAAGCATGCCCTGTTTGCGGAGAAACCATCAAGGCCGCCGCGATCAAGTGCCGTTTCTGCAACACTGACCTGACCACATTTAACGCGACCAAAGAACTTGAGACCGAAAGAGACCTGTTTGTCGGTCATCCGGCACTGATCTACACTGTCGGCCAACTCATGCCGTTTCTGATTGTGACTGCCATAACGGCGCTGGTCGGGTACGCGATGAAAGCCGGATATATTGAGCGCTCGGATCAGTACATCCTGTACCTATGCCTGTTTTTCGTGGCGGCGTGCGCGTTGATTCTGTTCTCCTTCTATATGAAGAGCCGCAAGGTTTACTACCGTATCACCACACAGCGAATCAAACTTGAACGCGGCGTGCTGTCGAAGGTTCAGGAGTCGCTCGAGCTTTTCCGCATCGACCATTTTGAATTGCGCAAGCCTCTGGGCAGCCGCCTGCTGGGACAGTCTTCTCTCCACCTGTACTCCTCCGACGCTGAGCTTGAGAATTTTTCGATCTACGGAGTGCCGCATCTCGAAGAGCTCGCAGATGAACTACGCGACTGCCAGCTCCGCGAACGCACGCGACGCAGCCTTACCACGTTCGTCAAGGCGTAACAGCGCCATCAAGCCCAGCGTCACTGGGTCCACAGAATATCTCAACCCGCAAGCAAAGGAAAAACCGAGAAAACATGGCTACGACTTACTACGATAACGACGCCGACCTCACGCTGATTCAAGCCAAGAAGGTCGCCATCATTGGCTACGGCTCCCAGGGTCACGCCCATGCTCTTAACCTGAAGGACTCCGGCGTTCAGGTCAAGGTCGGCCTGGCTCCCAATTCCAAGTCCATAGCGAAGGCGCAAAAGGCCGGCCTTGAAGTCACTACCGTGGCTGAAGCGACCAAGTGGGCCGACGTGGTGATGGTCCTGGTTCCGGATCAGACAGCGGCCAAGCTCTATGCCGAGGAGATCGCGCCCAATCTTACGGCGGGCAAGATGCTGCTCTTCGCGCACGGATTCAACATTCACTTCAAGACCATCGTGCCGGTGGCCGGCATCGACGTGGGCATGGCCGCTCCCAAGGGACCCGGCCATCGCGTGCGCGAAGTCTTCATCGAAGGCGGCGGCATTCCCGGCCTCATCGCCATTCACCAGGACGCGACCGGCAAAGCCCATGCGCTCAATCTCAGTTATTTGAAGGGCATCGGCTGCACGCGCGCCGGAGTGCTCGAAACGACTTTCAAAGAGGAGACGGAAACGGATCTCTTCGGCGAACAGGCCGTGCTCTGCGGCGGCGTCAGCGCGCTGATCAAAGCGGGCTATGAAACGCTTGTCGAGGCCGGATACCAGCCGGAGAGCGCCTATTTCGAGGTGCTGCACGAATTGAAGCTGATCGTCGACCTGATTTACCGCGGCGGGCTGGCTTACATGCGGTACAGCATCTCCGACACGGCTGAGTGGGGCGATTATGTCAGCGGTCCGCGCGTCATCAATGCCGAAAGCCGCAAGGCGATGAAGGCGATTCTGACCGAGATTCAGAACGGCGAATTTGCCAAGCGCTTCCTGGCCGACCAGAATTCCGGCCGCAAGGAGTTTATGGCCTTTCGCGAGGCGGAAGCGAAGCACCCGGTCGAAATAGTCGGCAAGAAGCTGCGCGCTTCAATGCCCTTCCTCGATCCGGTGACGGTGGAAGAAGTGGCCAAGAACCGCTAATCAAAACAGCCTCCAGCCATTAGCTGGGCGCCCCATCCTTGCCGCGTCCTTTGCGGCAAGGGTGGGAGTGCAAGAGCACCGTCCCTCACAGTCCGTCTTTTTTCTTGCCCACCTCCCGAATCTCAGTCACAATGAGGGGCCGCCCTTGTCATGACCCTACCCATCGAAATATTCCGCTTCGATGCGCTCAAGAAACTCGCAGCTGAGCGATTGGGTGAGATCACCCCAGCCGAGGAAGAGGTTCTCTGGCGCTCTGCATCGACTGAGGACAAGCGTCCGCCCGCATCTGATGACCACTCCGACGTCCGCGCGGCCTTCCTTCGCTGGCTCGCCACCGACAAGGAAGCCGAAGCCCACATCGACCCCTTGGGCATTCGCGTCGCAAACGACACGATCACTTCTGCCCTCAACCTCAACTTCTGCAAGCTCCCGTTTCCCTTGGTCTTCTGGTTCTGCACTTTACAGGACCAGTTGTCCCTCTTCTCGGCAGAGCTCCCTGCCCTCTACCTATTCGAATGCAAGACGGAAAAGGGCATCTCCGCTGCCTTCCTAACCACACAAAGGACCGTCTTCCTCCAAAAACTCAAAACCAACGGACAGCTCAACTTCACTGGCGCTCAGATTGGCGGCGACCTCCACTGCTCTGGCGCAACTCTAACCGTCGAGGGCAAGGCACTCAGCGCAGACAGAGCCAACATCGCCGGAAGCGTATTTCTGCGAGAAGGCTTCACTTCGAGCGGCGAGATTCGCCTCCTCGGAGCGCAGATCGGCGGCGACCTCGACTGCTCGAAAGCAACGCTCGCCGCCAAAGGTAGCGCCCTCAATGCGGATGGAGCCAGGATTGGCGGCTACGTTCAGCTCAGACGGGAGTTTTCGTGTTCGGGCACCATGAATTTTCTCGGAGCGCAGATTGGTGGCGACCTTATATGCTCCCACGCAACAATCCGCAACCTCACCTGCGAAAATGTACTTCTCGCAGGTGATCTGATTTGGACAGCGATCCGAGAACCCGAGGAGTCATATCTCAACCTTTTCGGGGCCTCAATCAAGATGCTCCGGGACGACACCCCAAGCTGGCCAGCCCGTGGCAACCTCGTCGTCAAAGGGCTGGAATACAAGGACCTAATCCACCACGAATCGGCCACACAGGAACACCTCCGTTTGAGACGTGGACCACCTCAGCGCCCGCTCGACGCCGGGGAGCGCGTCCGCTGGCTCAACCTGCAGGACGACGAAGACCGCCTCGACCCGCACGCGTGGATGTGGCTTGCAAAACTCTTCAAGGAGAAGGGGCAGGACCACCATGCCCGCTGGGTGCTGCTCAACTACCGCCTCAAGCGCGCAACCGCCGGAAATTGGCTCCTTTGGCTGGGACGCGTGGCATTGGCCCTGCTTTCGTGGGAGCCGCTTCTTGTTTTATTGCCCTTCCTTTTCATCCTCTGTTGGGGTTCCCAAATATACCAGCGCGCCTGGAACGAGCAGTCGATCCGGCCCACCGCCTCCGACGCATACACGGCACATCCCGCAGTTCCTGCGTCCGCGCGCGCCGATGAATATTCCCGCGCCTACCCCGCTTTCAATCCGTGGATTTACGTACTGGAGAACGAACTCCCGTTGGCCAAGTTCGGCATGGACGATAAGTGGGCCCCCGACCCGAACCTCATCGCAAAGGGCAAATCCGGAGCTTACTGGTCTTTAGCGGGGTTCCGCTGGTTCCTCATTCTTGCAGGCTGGGCCCAAGGCATTTTGCTAACCCTCGGAGTCAACCGCCGCTTCCGAGACTGATAGGCGTTCCTCTCCTCACCTCCGATCGAGCCGGAACGCCGCCGCCAGGAAATCTCCGCGGAATTCTTCGTCCATGTCGAGTCCATGATTCATCCACCATGCTCCGCTTGCCGTGGCGGGTGTTCCCGCTTGCGCCTTGCCCTCAATGGACGTTAGCGCGTACTCGGCGGCCGGATCGAGCCCGTTGAGCTTTAGCCGCGGGAACAACCGTTCCTCCTGCGTGGAGTGGATGAAGAGGAACACGACAGACCGGCTCTTGTCGTGATTCACCGTCTGGGTGGCCGAGAATTCGCTTCCGTTGCGCGGAGAAATGAGGCGGTACAGGCTTCCCTGCACGATCGTCGGCTGCACCTGATGGTAAGCGGCGATGAGCCGCTTGGCCGTCGCCATTTCGTCGTCGTTCCACTTGGCGAGGTTGGCGCCGATTCCCAGCGAGCCCTGCATCGAACTCAGCATTCTATAGGTGACTGAAGTTGTTCGGTGGTTGAGCCCGTGAGGCGAGTCCGTCACCCACGCCATCATGACTTGCGGCGTATAGGCGTAGGTAAAACCGTCCTGCTGCGTCAGCCGGTCGAAAGGGTCGGTATTGTCTGAGGGCCATACCTCGTCGGTGTATTTCAGAATTCCCAAGTCGACGCGTCCACCTCCGCCCGAGCATGACTCAATCTCAAGCTTGGGGTGTTTGCGCTCCAACTCCGCCAGGATTCCATAGAGGCTGCGCGTGAATTCGACGTAGACCTTCTTTTGCTCCGCGGGCGCAAGCTGATCCCATCCCGGCTCGCTCCAGTTGCGGTTGTAATCCCATTTCAAAAACGCGATGTCATTGTCGGTGACCAGCTTGTCAAGGAAGCTCAGGACGTACGCTCTCACGTCGGGCCTCGCCAGATTCAATACGAGTTGATTGCGCTGCTCCGAGCGCGGTCTTCCAGGAAAATTCAACACCCAATCCGGATGTTTCCGGTAGAGGTCCGAGTCGGGATTGACCATCTCCGGCTCGACCCATAAGCCAAAATCCATGCCCAGCGCGTGGACCTTGTCGATGAGCGGCTTGAGGCCGTGGGGAAACTTCTGCTGGTTCACATACCAGTCGCCAAGACCTGCGTGATCGTCCTTGCGTTGGCCAAACCAGCCGTCGTCCATCACAAAGCGGTCGACACCCAAGGCAGCTGCTTTCTCCGCCAATGCCATCTGGCCGGCCTCATCCACGTTGAATTCGGTGGCCTCCCAGGAGTTGTAGATGACGGGTCTGGGCTTGGGCGCAGCGCTGTCGCGGGTTCCGATTCGATGGGGCAATACGTGCGCAATCTCAAAGTGGTGCAGCAGCCGTGAGGCGCTGCCAAGTCCATTCGCCGCGTAGCCGCCATAGAAAACCGGCGTATCGAACGACTGGCCGGGATGCAGCACGTAGCCAAAATCAAATGGGTTGAAGCCGCCGGTCACGCGCACTTCATCCAACTGGTCCTGCTCAACCGTGATGCGCCAGGAGCCGCTCCATGCCAGTGCGCCGAACCACACCTCGCCGTGATTCTCGTCGGAGTTTCCGGACTGAATCGCAAACCACGGATTGGTCTGGTGACCGGTAGAGCCGCGGCGGCTCTCGATGACACGCTCGCCCGGGTCGAGCTTCTCCTGAGTCAGCGTCCATTCGCCGGCCCAGCGTCCGGTCAGGTAATTCAGTGTGTAGTGTGCCGGAGGCAGCGCCCAGGCCGCGGCCGCCGCCTGTTCGATGGTGACCGGCTGTGCTTCGCGGTTCTCGATGGTGGCGGACCGCGACAGAATTCCACTGTCAGGATCGATGGCATAGTGCAGCGTGACAAGAATGTTGCGTTTGATGTCCTTCAGGACGACATCCGCGCCGTTGGCCGTCAAGGTGTGGCTGTCATAGTGCAAAACCAGGTCGCGGTTGCCGTCAGCGAATGTGACCTTCAGCGCGGGTTCGACAAACAGCCCCGCGCCCCAGCCGGCGTACTCCTGCGGCGTATTGGTATAGGAAGAGTCGAAGGAGGCCCGGGCCGGCATCGGCACGGCCTGCGGAAAATGGTCTGACGACGCCAACCTCCCGCCCCAGTAGAGCTGCTGCAATTCGCCGCGCGAATTCACGCCAAAGACATAGGACGCGTCACCACCATCGAGTCGAAACACTTTGGAAGTGGGGTCAAAGGTGGCAGCAGGCTCAGCCGATGCGATTGCGCACACGGTCATCAAAGCCAGAAGGCATGAAAAGGTTTTCAGCATAAGCGACGTCCTTGTTCCTGAATTCAAACCGCCCCATCATATCACTCAGTCATAACGCCTCTTGCACCGAGTGAGCTGGGCAAGCCGTCAGGAAATCGGACGCTCGTTGATCAATCATCTCTGCAAAACTCCGGTTCTGAATCGGATATCCTGTATTTGCACCCCGGAGGTCCCGGATGCTTGCCCCCAGCGTTACGCCCCCCGCCTGTCCCACCCCCGTCGAAGAGATCGCGGAAGCGATTGAACGCATCGGCCCGCTGCACGGTCTTCCTTTTGAGGACCGGCTGTGGCTGGCACGACACGGCGAAGAGGTAGTGGCCGAGGCCGGGAACATACTTTTCGAAGAAGGCGCCGCGGCCAACCGCATGATCCTCATTTTGAAAGGGGAGATTCATGTGCGCCGGCAGCACGGCGGCCCAATGGCGCTGTTTATCGGCCGCACCGGCCAGATGACAGGGTTACTCCCGTTCTCGCGCATGAAGAGTTACGGCGGCCAGGGCTTTGCCGTCTCGCCGGTGTGGGCCATTCTGATTAACAAGTCGCTTTTCCCCGAGATGCTCAGCGCCATCCCATCGATGGCGCAGCGGGTGGTCTCAACGCTGCTGGACCGGGTGCGCGAGGTAACGCGCATCGAACAGCAGGCTGAAAAGCTGACCGCCCTGGGCAAACTTGCCGGCAACCTGGCGCACGAGCTGAACAATCCAGCCTCTGCTGCCCAGCGCGCGGCCTCCAGCCTGGTTACGGAGCTTCGCGCCAACCGCCAGAACCGATTCAAACTGGTGAACCTCTGCCTGAACGACGAACAGATTCGAGGCATCGAAGACTGGGAGCAGCGCATCCTCAGCCGCCCGGTGCAGCACGGCCCGCCGGACGCCGGAGCGCTGATTGCCCGCGATGAATCGCTGCGCACGTGGCTCACAGAATTGCCGTGCGAAGGCGCATGGGAGGTTGCGGCGCAGCTCGCCGAACAGGCCGTCAACGTCGTCGATCTGGAAGCGCTGCGCGCGTTTCTCGAGCCGAGAGAAACCTGCGTCGTGGTGCAATATTTCGCCCGCTATTTGCGCGCCACCCGGTCAGTGGACACGCTGCTGAACTCAACCGAGCGCATCTTCGATCTCATTAGCGCTGTCAAGGCCTACTCGTATATGGATCGCGCGCCGATCCTTGAGGTCGATGTGCCTGCCGGGCTCGATGCCACGGTGCAGATGCTGCAGTCGCGGATGACCAATGTGACGGTGGAGCGCGATTACCAGCCCGACCTGCCCCGCATCAGCGCTTATGGCAGTGAATTGAACCAGGTGTGGACGGCCTTGATTGAAAACGCTCTCGATGCGCTCGGAAACCGCGGTCTGCTGAAGCTGACCTGCAGCCTGGAAGGCGAGATGCTGCTGGTGGAGATTTGGGACACCGGTCCGGGGATTCCGGAAGACCTGCAGGACCGCATCTTTGAGCCGTTCTTCACCACCAAGGCGCCTGGCCAAGGTCTTGGACTGGGCTTAGATAACGCGATGCGCATCGTTCGCAAGCATCGGGGCCACCTGAGCGTACACTCCGAACCGGGCTCCACCTGTTTCCGCGTCCGACTGCCGCTGGATCAGTTGCAGGCGTATTGATCATCTGCCGCGACGTCTGCTCATACGGCAAAACTCATGGAGACCTTCAATGGCAGAATCCTCAGACCCAGAGCAGAAGAAAACCACAATCGCCGCTTTGCTCGGGGTGCGCAGCGGTGCGCGCGCGATTGACTTCTACAAAGCCGCCTTCGGCGCGGTTGAGTTGTTTCGCACCACCAGCGAAGACGGCTCGGTCGTCGCGCAATTGTCTCTCGGTTCATCCGATTTCTGGGTTGCCGACGAGGCCCCGGAGCACCAGAACTTCAGCCCCGCGACGCTGGGCGGAAGCACGGTGAGAATGGTGATGGTGGTCGATGACCCTGATGCGGTCTTTGACCGGGCCGTAGCGGCCGGCGCGAGTGGCTTATGGCCTGTGGTGGACCAGCCCTATGGCTGGCGAATAGGCCGTGTCGTCGATCCTTATGGGCATCACTGGGAGATTGGCAAACCCCTTCCACAAGTTTCTTAAGAATGCGGGCATATTCATGAAGGCGCCAGAAGTGATTGAGACAACACGGCTGCTGTTGCGTAAGCCTGTCCCTGCCGATGCCGAGGCCATTTTTCGCCGTTATGCGGCCGATCCAGTTGTCACCCGCTACCTGAGCTGGCCCACTCACCGCAGTGTCGCCGATACGCAGGCGTTCCTTACATGGAGCGACGAAGAATGGGATCGTTGGCCGGCAGGTCCCTATCTTGTGTTTGCCCGCGACGGGCAGGTTCCCGCTCTGCTGGGCGGCACCGGCCTCTCGTTCAAAAGCACATCCCGCGCCGTCACCGGCTACGTTTTTGCGCAGGATGCATGGGAGCAGGGCTTTGCCACCGAATCTCTGCAAGCTATGGTCGAACTGGCCCGGCAAACTGGCGTTGAGCGGCTTGAGGCCATCTGCCACCTGGAACACAAAGCCTCAGCACATGTGCTTGAGAAGTGCGGGTTCCAGCAGGAAGAGGTCCGTCGTGAGCACTTTGCCTTCCCCAACCTCGCGCCGCAAAAGAAGGCGGATGTGCTCAGCTTCGCCCACCACTTCTGAAATTCAGAAGGAAACTTCAGCGGGCTCGGTCACGCGCATCACGGATTGATCGCCGGTTTTCTGCTTCCAGGCCACCCGAATCGCTTCAATTCTGTCGCGGTTTTCCTGCGTATCGGGATAGTCGATGATCAAAATCTTGCTGCGAAGGCGCTCTGGCGCGGATTCGTTCTTTCCCTGCCATTGTCCGAATACATTCAATACACTCAGACCGTTAGGAAAGCGCGGGGTTACCTGCCTGTCGAGGAACTCTACCCACTGCGCCTCGCTGACGCCCTGCTCGGGCTGATCAGCGGGACCGAGGCCAAAGTAGAGTTTGGTGTCGACCCAGCCCTTTGTCTGTCCAGGATGCGCGGGATCGCCGATGAGGGTGGGCGCAACCGCTGCCGGGGCTGTAGAAACGGATTGATGCGCGCAACCGGCAAGGGCAAGCCCAAGTATGGGAACAAGCAAGAGGGAGCTAAAGCGCATTCGTACTCCACGCGGGACGATGGGAAACTGTTCTATTTTTCGACTTCCACGCCCCGCCAGAAGGCCACATGGCCCTTGATCTTGCGCGCGGCCGGCTTGGGATCGGGATAATACCAAGCGGCGTCGGGATTGTCCTGCCCGTCAATGAGCAGGCTCAAATAGCGTGCCTGCCCCTTCCACGGACAGGTGGATGTGGTTGAACTTGGGCGAAAATACTCCCGCTTGAGGCTGGTCTCGGGAAAGTAGACGTTTCCTTCAACTGTCTCCGTTGTCTCGCTTTCGGCAATCACTTTGCCGCTCCAAATTGCTCGTGCCATGAGGTTTACCGGGCGAATCCAAGTCGTGCCAGTTCCGCCGGGTACACTATGTTCCCGGCGAAACAGCGACGGATAAGACACTAGCAGAGATTGCCGGGCTTTGCGAATCCGTATCAGGCCCGGCTGGGGTGAGGAATCCTACTTAGCGGCTGCAATGGAATCGATGTGAACGCTCTTCTTGGCCGAATCCGCGGTCGCAGTGATGGTGACGTGATCGCCATAATGCCCCTTCACAGCGTCGGGGTTATCGATGGTCCAGACTGCCTTTTTGTCTTCATCCACAAACACCGGGGCCATACCGCCTTCGATGCACTTCTTTACGCAGGCCGCACCTGAGCCCGCGTGCTTGGCGCCGCACATCGAGTCGGAAATCCAGCCGTTGATATGGGAAGAATCAGCAGCGCTCGCAGCAATTGCGCCAGCAGTAAGGGCAAGAACCAGAATCGCGAAAATCCTTTTCAATTGGAACCTCCTTGAGCCTTTGGGTCGAACTTCATCATGCGCCTGCAATCCCAGGTTGCGCAAGCCGCAGAACTCCGATGATTTTGCCCGATGAAAAACTAGGCTGGGATTGGTTGACTTGGCCGTAAGCTCCGACGCCGGGCTTCCACATTCTTGAGCACACCTTCATAGCGCGCGGAAGCCGCCGTAAAGCGGTTCACCAATTCGGAGGTCTTCATCATGAAGGTGGGGTTTTTCTCACGAATGCCCTCGAGGATGTGAGAAAACTTCGCCAGCAGAAAGAAACCCTCTGCGTTGCAATCGACGAACAGCTCCGCCGAAACCGCGCCGTGTAGGACCATGGCGGACGCCATCTCCCAATAGGTAATGACCTGTCGAAACCACGCATTATGCGGATCGGAGGGGTTCCCTGAGACAGCAAAGAATTCCTCGACTGTTTCCGGCCAGAACTCTCCCGTGATCCAGGCGCGGGCCTGGCGCATCACAGTTTCAGTACGCAGTTCATAGAGTTTAAGAATGATTTCGGCATCGGCCGGGCTGGCGAGCATACGTTCCATTGGGAGTTCTCCGATGCCCCATACTAACGGATTCAACAGAACCGTGCAGGTTCAGCAGAAGCGGGAAAGTGCACGAGCGGGACGATCACGCCCGCACACTGTTTCAATGTCCCTTACGCCGGCTGCAGTTCTTTCTTGTTGCTCGTTTTCTCTGCCACCGGCCCGCGTGTCTCAGCAGTAGGCGGAGGCGGCGCATCGCCAATGCGCTTTG
>OBLU010001065.1_pt1 | contig 25595 bp, 22 predicted proteins | sample 1518681 | NCBI WGS metagenome assembly OBLU01 (sample SAMEA3539304, study PRJEB22396) | soil metagenome | biome: tundra; feature: field; material: soil | place: USA | collected 2010-05 | depth 0.15 m
TCCGGCGGCCCATTCCTTCGGTGAATAGGAATCAATGTGTTGAAGGCTATTCGCACCCATCGTCGCACAGAGGTCCGGTTGACTGGCAAGACTTTGCATGACCGATGCCAGCAACGAGACATCCCTCGGGGGAACCAGCAAACCGTTCCAGTTCTCTCTTACAAGGTCAGCGGCGCATCCAGCCACGCGACTCACAACCACCGGCAGGCCGCAAGCCATTGCTTCATTCACCACCAATCCCCAAGGGTCAGTATACGTTGGCAGAATAAGCATTTCGGCAAGCGCATAGTAGGTCGCTAACTTCTCCCGCTGGGCAAAGCCAGCGAATTTTATCGCTCCCGGCGAAATGGAGCCCGATTGCTCCTCCAATTGCCGCCGACATGCTCCGTCGCCGACGAACACCAGGCCGACCTGCTGACGAAGCGACGCATCCAGTTTCGCATAAGCAGATGACAATTCGAACACTCCTTTTTCCCGCACGAGGCGCCCCGCAAAGAGAAAATAACGCCTCGGCAGACCGAGATCCGCGCGGCATTTGGCGTCATTTTGGCGAGCGGCGGCTGCTGCCGCCGTAAAGAAGTCGTTGTCGACGGCATTCGGCGCAATAAAGATTTCGCCTTCGTTGATGGCATGGGCGAGAAAGTATTCCTTAGCCGACCGCCCCGCCGCGACGAATCCGCTGCACCGGCGCAGAAACACGCTTTTCAGAAATTCGACCAAGGCATGGCCACCGCGCAAATCCTGCGCGTTGCTCTCAGACCACAGAAAAAAAGGAACGTGGTGAACCCTCGCCCAACCGAGAGCTTGCCAGGAAGCCACATAGCTGTAACCTCCGCACAGAATGACATCGGGCGCAGCCGTACGCAGCGCCCGGGCCACACCACCGTTCAGCAGTGCGTTGTACCGCCCGACCCGCTTACGCCACGACGGAAGAATCTGGTACGCGAACTGAATCTCGTCCTTGTAGATCTGCCAGTGCCTCAGTGTGGGGTCAGTCTCGGACAGGAAGATCACTTGAAGATTCACTTCCGCACGCTGCGCCAGTGCATTGAACAGCGGGATGCGGTAGGGCGAGATAATCTCCGTCAGAATAACCAGACGCCGCTTCATTCCGCGGACTCCCGGTAGATTCGTGCCAGGCTCTCCGCTTGGTGCGCGAGCGTAAGCCTCTCCAGAATCGTGTCTCGGGCGGCGACCCCAAGATTGCGTCTGCGCGGTTCGTCGCGGAGAAGCATCGCCAGCCCTAGCGTCAATTCCCTCTCATTGTCCGGTCCTACCAGAAAGCCGTTGGAACCGTGCTGGATGACTTCCGCAATGCCCTGCCCTCGGCATCCAATCACCGGCTTGCCCACAGACATGGCTTCCAGGTAAACGCAGCCCAAACCTTCATAACGGCTGGGCAGCGCGAACACCGTGCAACGGCGCATGGCCGCGGCAACCTCCTGGCGTGATTGACGCCCAAGAAAGCACACGCGTTCTCCAATCTGCAGTTGCTGAGCCAAAACCTGCAGGCGGGACCGTTCCGAACCGTCTCCGATGATTTCCAGGGTCAGAGCCGGAAACTCCTGAGTGAGGGTTGCAACTGCGCGGATGACGAGTTCGTGCCCCTTGATCGGGATCAGGGTGCCTACGCTAAGCACGATCGGCCCATCCGAAGAGGAAACGTTGCCCGGCGAAAACAAATCCGGATCCACGCCGTTGTATACGACCGATGTCCGGCAACTGGGCCCAGTGCCCTCCAGAACCTGCTCGCGGACGCGCTCACTAATGCAAATTACTCGGCGCGAGGACCGATACACGCGCTGGGAGATGCGGCGGCACCATTCGCCGGCGCGTCCACCGACCTGCTCCGTCGAATAGGCGTCGAGACCGTGCACTGAGACCACATACGGCAGCCCTAACTCCGAGCTCAACAACATGGCAGCGTGCCCGCAGGGCAGCGGCGCATGCGCATGGATCAGATCGATCCGGTGCAAACGCCTAAGTTCGCGAACCTGGCCCACGATCCGTGCGAAAAGAAAAGCGCCCGCGGTCGGAAGTCCAAAGCCACCCGGCAACGACAAATAGCGAAGCCACTCCGCACTCACGCCAAGTCCCTCTACGTGACGCTTCCTGCGGTAAACCGGCTGCACCGCGTAAACGGTGTTCACCAGACCCACGTTGGCGAGCGCATTGAGCGGCTCCGCGATGAAGCAACCATCCGCGTCGTTGTGCTCGCTGGGATAGAAGGGTGTAAGTGTGAGAATCTGCAGAGGCCCGCCGGTCTCTTTTGTTATCTGGCCCCGCGTCTGCCAGAGGGCGCGCGGCAGTTGTGGATTTCCAGTCACGAGCGATGCGCCTTCCAGCAGATTCTGCCCATCTCAGTGGTTTCGCCTCTTAGCTAAGTGGTATCGTTCGTCGGCGCACTACGGCGTAAGAATCGTAATCTTTCCGGGCAGTAAGAGGGCCAGTCGCGGGTCAGGAAGCCAATGGCGAAGCCTCGTCTGCTGGTTTTGTCCATTCTAGCTGAAGTTCGCGGAGGCGCGCCCGCACCCGCGTCCCCCAATCCCGTTGCTCGCTCGATCGCCGCAGATGCTCCCGTGCGATTTCCAGCAAACGCCGACGCACGGGCTTTTGAGCGGCATGGGCGAGCGCTGCTTGCTCCCCAGGGTCTGCTTCGAGGTCGTAGAGATCCTCCGCCGGAGGATCGAAATGAAGCACGAGTTTGAAGCGCGATTCCCTGACCGACAAGACGCGGGGCCCCATCCGATTCTCTGCATGGAAGGGATTGGTGCATCCCGTGACGCACTCCGAGATCGCAACCCCGTCAAAACTCCCACCTTCCCTTAACTGTTCATAATGGCTGCGCCCCTGAAACGCTGGAGGAGCTGGCAACTCCGCAGCTTCCAACAGTGTTGGCGCCAGGTGCAGAATGCTGAACGCAGAGTTCGCCACCTCGTTTTTCTCGCTTCCGGGCACACGTAGAAGCAGAGGCACGTGAATCAGCTCTTCCCTCAGTCGCGAGGGCGGATGATAACGCCCGCCATGTTCCAGAAACTCCTCTCCGTGGTCCGCTGTGAGCGCGAAGATACAGTCGTCCCAGCGCCTCGAGCCTCGCAAGGTTTCGACCAGACGTGCCATTTGCACATCGACCCAGCGAATGCCCGCATCGTACAGCCCGACAACTTCGTCGCGATGGCGTGCCAGGCGTCGCCCTCCTAGATCGGATCTGTTCCAGTAAGAATTCAGGTAACGCGCACGATAGGGCGTAATAGGGCCGTTCCCCATGAGAGCGCGAGCCGCCTCCTTCGGATAGTAAGGCGAGTGCGGGTCCATCAGATGCAGCCACAGGAAAAAAGGCGCATCGCCGACAGACGAGAGCCAGGCGCAGGCGTGGTCCACGATCACGTCGGCCGCGGGAAATCGGCGCAGGGCCTCGAGCGACTCCGCCACCGGCGTCACTCGCTGGCAGTATTCAAAGTAAAGTTCGTCGTAAACCATTCCCAGAGGGCCCAATGCCGGGCGAACCCTCCGCAATTTGCGGTTGAGGCGGCTTGCCCAACAGTCGCCGGGCGAGACATACACCTTCTCGTCCGCGAGCATCACACGTTCTCCTTCCAGAAAATCGCGAAACGCGTCGAATCCCTGCTCATAGCCGAATCGTGATGAGATATAGGGATTGGCAGCGCTGAACGCCGCAGTAACATATCCGGCCTGCTTCAGCACGGAAGCGAGCGTCGGCTCGTCCGGGCCCAGGCCGACTACATCGCGACCCAACGCCAGCGGATAGCGGGAAGCCAGAATCGCTGGAAACGAGTAGAAAGTCGGAGCCCCGGCGACGATCGCTGCCGGAACCACAAAGCTCTCGCTGGCAAGGGAATCTAGAAACGGAGTGGTGGGGCGGTGATAGCCCATAAAGCCGGTATGGTCGGCCCGCAAGCAATCTACCGTCACCAGCACGATCGATTTCTGTCCCATCTATGCGTCCCGCTGCTGTCTCAACTGGGCCATCGTGAATTTCTTTTGGACAACGTTAACCTGCGCACTTCCGTGCGGCGTCTTATAGGACCCCCTCTGCACCAACTCGTGCAGATCCTCATCGTGAAGATACAGCAGATCGGCGTGCCTCGACTCCAGCGTCGTGAGAAATTGGTCAAGGAATTGCAGCGTCCGGCTGCGAAAATTCCGCAGCGTGGAATGGAAATTGATGGAATGCACGGAAACAATAGCGGGAACACCGCACTCAAAACATCGTTCCGCCTGCCCCAGGCACGCCTCCACTGAAAACGCTGGATCAACCGCGGGTTCCAGTTCAACCGTTCGAAACAGATGCAAAATATCGTAGCGGCCGAAGTGCGGCGGAACGAGCCCTCCCGGCCCGTTCTGCGCCACGCTAATTCCATGTTGCGACCATGCGCGGTGCGTATCGTCGTTAGAGCGGTATCCGGGAGCACAGGCCGAATGCGGAAGCGTGGAAAACATTTTTGAAAAGGTCCTTACGGTCTGCCCGATCAACTGTTGTTGTTGTTCTGCAGGTAAGAACCTATCTCCATCAGGTTTCTCCGGATCCCAGTATTCATATCCGATCCACGGCATGCGCCAATGGATGTAGGGAGTTCCCGCCCGCCAGAGCGTTTGTAAGAGCTTGCCGCGTTCGCGGTCTCCGGCACAATTCCGCTCGACTGCGGAGCGGCAAAAGTGTGTGGTGCCGTGCAGAGCCGCGCGGAAGACTCCATCCCCAATGCCCGCGCGGTAGCCCTCGATAAGATTCGGCCGCTTCCAACCTTGCGGAAGACCTTCTGCCAATGGTAGAAGGTGCAATTGCCCCACTGAATCGGCGCACATCTTGGCAAAGTCCAGATTCACCACGATGAAATTCATCTCCAAACAGGGATGCCGTCCGCTGCAATCACGATGTCGGCTCAACAGCGCGGTCAATGCAGCCAGATCCTCAGCCGTCTCGAGCGAGTAGAAGTCGTACGGACGCTCGCCCAGCGCGATCCCGGCAGACCTCAATTGCTCCCATCCTTCCTGATCGCGCACTCCGGCGCGTCCCCAATCATCGCTTTGCAGCAACACAAGGGGACGGTCAAAGTGAAATCCCGTGACAGGAATTAGGTCCAGAGTCCGATGCCAGAGTCTTCTCGCGAATTTCACGAAGTCTTCTACCTGCGGGAGATCAAGATCAACCGAATGAGTTCATTTCTTGGCAAGGGCGCAATAATTCCCTGCAATCTGGTCGTTGCTGGAAATACTTGATCGATCAAGCGCCAGGCCAGCGAGATTGAAGACCGGCACAATCGTATGATGTACAACCTGCCGTACAACATTGTACTTGGCAAAAATACTGACCGACGCGGCCATCACCCGGAAGAACCCTCCAATGCTGGCCACTTCCGGCACAATTTCAGTCGTAGAGAACGGCTCGAGTACGAATCTCAGCCCGGCGGGCAAATATCGCCAGTGCTCTTCATCTACCACACGCGGATACACAGACGCCACGCTCAACATCAACTGTCCTCCTGGCTTCAGTACGCGATGGATTTCCGCCCCCGCCACGCGGGGCTCGGGAAAATACTCGAAGACACTCGTCGCGATTACCAGGTCAAAAGTGTCAGACTTGAAGGGTAACTCCTGCCCCCTGCCGACCACATCTACCAATTGTGTGCTCAAGACGTCCAGAGCCACATAGCGTCGGACCCGATCCCCCAGCAGCGGACGATAGGGCTGATACCGCCCACCGATGTCCAAAACTGTTAACTGGCTCGCCGGAAGTTCCTCGATCCATCGGCCAAAAATCTGCCGTCGCCTGCGTTGCACCAAATACGCCGGATTTGTCAGCGACGGATACAGCCTGTCGTGAGCAAGCTTCAGTAATTCTGCGTGTGAGTAGGTCTCTTGCATCTAGCCTTGGGTCTGGCGCCCCCTGGTTCAGAGATAGCCGAGCTCTCGCAGCCGCTCTTCGATGAGGCCTTGTTCACGCTGATCGAGGACGTCCGCGCCGTCACGCAGCACCTCATCGAGGACAAATTTCAGAAACTCTTCCAGATTACCGAACCTGCGCTCTGCGGCCACACACAGATCGTCGGGCAAAGAGACTTGACGTATAGCAGCGCTCATGCGATACCCGCCTGCGAATTGGGCAGGAAGTTTCGAACTCGTGACCAGATTGCGCTCGCGATCAGCCGATCGTCAGCTTCCAGTCCTGCCATTAGAACCGCACCAACAAAGACAGCGTAAACCACTGCCGCAGCCAGAATGACCATCAGGATATCGGGACTCACCGATCGCAACGCAATTCGCAAACCGACTGCGGCGGCTACACTCACCAACGCGGGCGGAGTCAGCCGCCAGTAACCTCGAGTATACGGGAACATCCCAAGCACTCTTTTGACCTCCCAAAGACACCAGACGTTCGATCCTGCGTTACCCAGTGCCATGGCAATCGCGGCGCCCGCGAGGCCCCACCTCGGTACCATCAGCAGGCAGCAGCCCACGGTCACTACGGCCGTCACCACCTGAATTCTCACCAGCCTTCTTTGGTTACCCGACATCAGCAGCAGGTATCCCACGGATCCGACAGCACAGTTTACCAGTTGCCCGAGAGAACCAATTACCAGAATTGCCCATCCGACTTCGAAGTCATGACCGAAGATGCGCATCAGCACGCGCGAAAAGGCTACTACTACCGCTACCAGCGGCAGCGTCAAGCCCGCAACCCACTTAGTCAGAGTCTGGAACAAGCGGTTCAGCATCGCGGTCTCGCCGCGCGCGTGCAGATCGGCAATCGTCGGAGAAAATATCTGATTCACCGACTGTAGTGCGATGGATAGAAATTGAATAATCGTCGCCGCCACCGCGTAAATTCCAACCGACCGTGCATCCAGGTACACACCAAGGATGACCTTATCCGTTTGCGTGTACAGAAATCCCAGCACATCCATTGCAAACGCCGCGGCAGCGAACGACAACACCTCCCGCGGCGGAAAGTGAACCGGCCTGAAAGAAACCCGCGCAGCGCCGGGAGTCAGTCGATAACTCGCCAACGCCAGTAGGATCAGCACCACAACGGCGCTCGCGAGCTGAGCGAAGATATATCCCCAAAGACCGGTCCCCAATTCCACCAGGACAACCGTGAACGCCATGGCGAGCACAGCGCCCACGAAATTTGTGATCAGCGTTCGCTTCGCGACCTGTTTGTATCCCTGCAGGAGTTGCCCAAAGAAATTGGTCAGTGTGCCCACGAACATGATCAGGCCAAACAGCAACAGATAATTCACCAGAGACGGCGTGTGATAAAACGTGGTTGCAAGCCAGTGACGCGCGAATACCACACCCAGCACAAACAACCCATTCACGCCGGCCAGGCTCAAGATGCTCCACCCGAGAAAGGACCGCAGATCCTCGAGCCGCCCACTGCCGCTGTAGACCAACGGAAATCGCGACGCTGCCGAAGTCAACCCCAAGCCGCCAAAAATGCCAACCAGCCCTACCACGGTCATGCCGAGAGCGTAGATGCCAAGGGCCTCCGCTCCCAGCACTCGTGCTAGATACACCCTGAACGCGTAGCCGAGCGCAGCAGTGAAAATGGCGCCTAAGAAAAACACGCCGGACTGCCGGGAAATCGTTCCCATTTCCCGCCGGAACGTAAGCACCTCGTCATCGGAATTTGCTTTCATCCCCAAGCCGATTTGGGATTCGGTAGTCATTGGTTACAGCGATGAATCGAGTTTGCGGATTCGCACAATCTATGAACCTTCCTCGAATTCTGCCCCGCTAGTCAACCCTGCCGCACCAGATGCTCCACGGTTTGGGCCCAGCGTGCCGCAACGTGGCGCCAATCGTAACCCTGAGCGTGGGCCACCGCCGCTGCACCCATTTTCTTCCGCAGCGCTCCATCTCGAATCAGTAGCTTGAGCCGCGCCAGCATCTCGTCGAAAGTCTTCACCTGGAACCCCGTCACTCCATCCACCACCGATGGCGTCTGGTAATCATCGAAAACAATGCTCGGCATTCCGCTTGCCGCCGCCTCCAGCGTCACCTTGGGCACTCCCTCAATCCGCGATGGATGCAGCAGAAGATCGCTCTCCCGTAGGACGTCCGCCAGTCGCGCCTGCGGCATAGGATTTTCCAGTCGCACATTCGGAAGCGATTTGCATTTCTTCCGCAAGTCCTCGCCAAACTGTCCGCGTGGCGAACCCACCAGCCGAAACTGTGTCTCAGGAAACTGCCGCGCCGCCTCAATGAACAGATGCGGTCCTTTCCGTTCAATTAGATGCCCGACAAAAAGCACTGTCGGCACTTTGCAGTCTCGCCCCTCTGGAGGATGAAACGTGTTCGTATCAACTCCCACGGGGATGATGCAGTCAGCCCGCACTCCGGTGAGATCCTCGCTGTCGTGCGCCACAAACTCACTGATAGCCACCCGCAGATCCGCATGCCGCACAACGTAATCGGCGTATCTGCGAATCGCCTTCGATACGTCGTCGAGATTCCCTCTCGTGCCTTCAATCGACAGAACCGTCCGCGTGGAACGCCGCACCAGCCGGGGCACGTGAAGATAGGCGTACGAGGCCGGGCTCAAATCCATATACAAGATCGCGTCATAGTCTCCCAGCATCTCGCGCAGAAGGCGTAACGTCCGGCGCCTCTCCGGCAGCTTCACCAAGCGAATGCCCGTCCGCGCCAGCCTCGGATCGAGAGTTCGCTCGAAGAACAGCGTGGAATGAAAGCGCTCCGGATCAAGCCGAAGCGCGATTTCCCTGGCATTCAGGCTTTGCGCATTGTAGTTCTCTGCGTCAGCGCAGACGTTGAACAGAACACGAATTTTCCGATTTCCCATCGCGTGTGAAAAAAAAATGAACAAATCCGCTTCAGTCAGCCGAGTTACTTTCTTGGTACTACCCACTGTTGATTATGGCATCAATCTGCGCCTCACGATACTAAGCTGAGAAGTGAATAGTCCCTCAGTTCGAAAAAAGGACGCATTCAGCCTAAAGAATTTGTATCAGGGCATCGCTTCAGCGATGCCGCCCAGCGGAAGCAAATAGCACACGGCCTTAGCCGTCGGGCTCGGGAAGCGGAACCGCTTTAAGTTGAGGAGGACTTGTGGAGCAACACGGGGCGAAACGCGCAAGAGATGTCATCAACCGTTGCATCGAGTTCTCCAACGTCGGAGAAAGCGGCAAGGCGCTCGATCTCCTCGACAAATTCCTTGCTGAAACTATTCCAACTAACGCCGACTGGATCGAACGGGCCGGCGGGATTCCGCAATTCTATCTGCAGCGCTGGATCGCTTCCGGCGAGTCGCGCAGCACCCCGAGCTACGTCTCCCGCACGTTCTTGGTCATGCTCATGCGCTGTATCACCGCGCACGGCCCGCACTCCGTCATTTCAGCGATATTTGGGATCGAAGAAGCTTGGAGACCAGCCGACGATCAACTCCCCGTCGAATTGGATGTACTCGTCCACTCCAACGAGGCGATGCCAAGTCTTAATCCTTGAGGAATGGCCGGCAACTGAACCGTGCCAGCATTACTGGACTCTCGCGAACTTGCAAGTCGACGATTGCAGCAAGACTTGAGAAAGCTCTCTGGGAGAAATTGTCTGCAAGAGCCGTTTGGCAACGCCTGCTGCCGGCATTGTCTCTTTCAGCATCTTCGGAATCCGCAACAGCTCGTCCGGCCTTTCCATCATGCGCCCCACGCCAAAGCGAACGTACTGCAGGGCATACCCGCTATAAGCATGACGCATCCAACCACATAGAAACGCCGGAATCCCGACCACCGCGGATTCAAACGCCACCGTAGACTCGACCGTCACGGCACACCAAGTCTTACTCAGGATCTCGGCCGACAGCGGTGCATCGGTGACACTCACGAGTTTCTGGTCGTTCTCGCTCAGCGTTCGCTTTACCAGCCTTCGCCGTTGCCGCGCGCTCTCGAACGGATGCAGCTTCAGCAAAACCGCCTTGCCCGCCTCCCGCCCGGCGGCACATAGCCGGGGAAGAACCTCCCGATACACCGCCTCTGTACGCCACAGGTCGGTCTCATAAGGTTCGCTAAAGAACACTATCCAGGGAGAATCATCGCTCCAGAGCAAACGATTCTCTTCCGATGAGCCAGCCGCCCCAATTCGAATCCGCCGAGCATCGACGCCGCAGATCCTCTCCACGTAATCGCGCTCCATCTCACCTTGAGCCAGATAGGTCGAAAAGCACGGTGCTTTGAATGCCATTCGACAATCGAGCGCTCCGTGATGGCAGGAGACTGCAGGGATTCCGCGACTGCGTGCCAACAAGAGTGGGATTCGCGTATACGGGTTCGAATCGTCGGCGCTCAGACAACTGACGACGAAATTGCGCTCGAATACCTGTTTCCAGGCATCGCGAACCGTCAGTCCCCAGCGTAGCCAGTGCGGTCCCTTTTTCAAGAGGCCAACTTGAACGGACAGCCTGAAGTCAGGGTGTTCTTGCAAACACTGTTCCAACTGCATCCAGCAGTTTTCGAGCTGCCGCACTTCCTCCCCCTCGGTTGGTTCTTGCGCAAAAGCCGCCAATGTTGCCATCCGAACATTCGAAGGAAGGGCCGCCGCCGCAGACTCGCGGGCCAGCACGAGCAAAAACCGCTGCTCCGGCAAGAGACTGGCGTAATGCAACGCAGTCTTTGTTACGTTCGAATAAGCCGTCGGAAGCAAAACAACTGGCTCCGGAAACCGCGCTGGCATACTCGAAAATCTTCGTCTCCAGACATAGTGCGAATCGTACTTGTCGTACACCACTTGGCGCAATTGCCAAAAACTCAGATTGGCCAGGGCGGCTCCATAACGCCTCGCACGGTTTGTCAGCCGCGTCCCCATCCCTGACTGGAGGATCGTCAGTCGTATTCCCAACTGCAGCCGCAGAGCGTCCGCGAGCAGCGAGGGACGGCTCGCCACGAGCGTCCGGCACTGGCGGAGCTCTGCACTAAGCCTCAGTACCAGCCGCATATTCTGTAATTCCGCCTGCAGCAACAAACCGAAAACATCCCACCAGTCGATGCCGAAGCGATCCACCACCCGCCCCATTCCCGATCCGAGCAGATCGCGCCAAATCGTCAGATCATCGACCTCAAGCGCGAGGTCGAAGATAGTGAAGATCGGACAACCCAGCCTGCGACGCCATTCCTCGTAAAGGGATCGTGGCGCCCTTCCGAGATCGACAATCAAATCCCAATGTTCGAGGGCCCACGAATCTTGAATGTCGTCTTCGGGATCAAGTAGAAGAACTTTCATGACTAGAGAACAAGCTGGAGCGTTTCATCGCTCTACCATCGTCCAACTCAAAGGGGTTCCGCGCTCGATGTCGCAGGCAGCGCGCTGGCCAAGAATTTCATCTATGTGCCGCGGGTGCAGCCCGTCCGCGGGTCTGATCGAACGCACATTCTTCTTAGTAAACACATCGCCTCGCTTCACATCCTCGACGACGAACAGTGAACGACGGAACTTGAGGCTGTTAGCTTCCTGCTTCCCCAGTGTGAACTGCGGCGAACCGAGAGTTTTCTCGGCTGTGCGCACCGCATCCACCATCGCCTTGAACTCTTGAGGTTCGAGTGAAAAAGCAGAGTCTAGGCCGCCATCCGCGCGGTTCAAACAAATATGTTTCTCAATGATACAGGCTCCCAGCGCCACGGCGGCCACGGGTACTACTATGCCCATCGTGTGGTCAGAAAGACCAACGGGACAATTGAAACGGCGCGCTAGTTCGGGAATCGTGAGCAGATTCGCTTCCTCAGGTCGCGCCGGGTAAGCACTCGTGCACCTCAATAAAGCAATTTGGGTTGCACCTGCCCCCCGTGCGGCCTGAACCGCTTCTGCGATCTCTGCCTTACTCGCCATGCCAGTTGACATAATCAGAGGCTTCCTGGTGCGGGCCATTTTTTGGATCAGGCCGATGTCCACGAGCTCAAAGGAAGCTACCTTGTGGGCAGGAACATTCATCCGCTCAAGAAAATCTACTGCGCTCTCGTCGAACCCACTGGAAAACAAGTGCATCCCGAGGCCCTCTGCCAATTCCTTCAGCTTCGGGTGCCATTCCCACGGCGTGAATGCCTCCAGATAGAGATCATGCAGAATGCGACCGTCCCACAGCGTTCCACCACCAATGCGGAAAACTTCCTTGTTGCTGCGCAACGTGATCGTGTCAGCCGTGTAGGTCTGAAGCTTCACTGCGTCGGCGCCAGCCTCCTTAGCGGCTCGAAAGATCAGGGCTGCCTGTTCGAAGCTCTGGTTGTGATTGGCAGAAAGCTCGGCAACTATGTAGGCAGGTGCGCCGGGGCCAATGCTCCGGCCGCTGATCTGGATGTTGTGGACCATTACGAACTCACCTTCTCGTTGAGGTGAGCTGCCGCTTGTTGTGGCAGAAAGGCCGATCGGCGACCGCCACGGATGACCTCGAGGGCACGCTGTCCTTCATTGAACAGCAGATCCAGAATGCAGGCATACGGCCCGAAGGGAGGGAATAGTTGCCGATAGACAGGGTGCTCGTAATGCTGAAAGGTTACATCAATCCCACGTCGAGTCAGAACGGGCAACTCACTCAGCAAATACTCGGTCGACCCGAACGGGGACAGATAGTTTGTCGCTCCGATTGAGTCGCAAATCTCGGCTAGCAATGCGGTACGCTTCCCCTCCAGCTGCAGTTCGGAAGAGCGCATCGTCGGGGTCTTGATGCCAATCACATGTGAGAACCAGTGCAACAGGCCGGTCGTTAGACAGGAGAGATTGAGATGGGCAGCCTCAGAGCGCAGGATGTCGCTGAATTCCTCAAAGTACTGATTGAAAAACGGTGCACGGCGATAGTTCAGTTCGATAGCACGGAGATGGTCTCGCCAAAATCCGGGTTCGCGGATGCTTACATTCCTAATCTGCTGGTTCAGCCTTCCCCGAAACACGACCGGTATGGTGAGCCACTGCAGCCCCATAGGAGTCTTGATGCGGTTACGCTGCTGCCATGACTGCTTCTCAAATTGCACACTGTCGAGAAGAACGAATTGGTCGACCTGGTCCAACAGATCGAAATACCCGAGCCAGGGCAAATAGGTTGGCTGTGCGATTGCAATTTTCACGGTATCGTCCGGGTAAGCACGAAACGTTCGGTAACCTTTTGAAATCCGAGGGACTTCCAAAGTGCCGCCGCAGCCTTGCGCCCCTCCATCACTTCTAACTGAATTTTCGAGGGAGAGTACGACCACAATTCCCGGATCGCTTCGAGGGCACACGCCTTCGCAATGCCTCGCCGCCTAAATTCGGGACGAACGTAGAGCTCGTAAATGGCACCGCTTTTTCTTGGCAGGAAGCGGTGCTCCTCTAGTCCGAACAGGATGAAGCCCGCTCTTTGTTCATCGCTGACAATCCAGCGGAGAAAGTATTGCGGATTTGCCAGGATCGTTGCGAAATATCGCTCTCTCCAATCCTTCTGCGGCTCAAAGGCAGGGTTGAGTTCGGAAAAATGGTCCACCGCCATGCTAAGAAAATCATCGCGGTCCTGCGTGGGTATCGGAGACATGCTGATCAATGCCCTGCTCCCGAATGCAGAATTGCTCGAACTGCGCGTGCGGCGCCCAGACCGTCGATGAGCGTGTAGCCGAGCGACGCCATTCGTTCGCGGGTGGACTTGGAAGCCATAAGACGTCTCACCGCGGAAGCGAGGCGTTCTCCATCAAAGTGACAGCTTTCACCCATGTCCACCACAATGCCATCTTTCGCCAGAGACTGCACAACCCGCATCTGTACGGTATTTCTAGCATAGCTCAACACCGCGCACCCGACAGAAAGCAACTCCCATAGCGTTCCTCCGGCAGCGATGACAGCAAGGTCGGCATCCTTCATGAGGCCAGCCATATCTTGCGAGTCAACCAGGACTCTGATGTGGGCGGTGTTTAGTCTTCGCAAGTCGTCGACAAACGAACATCCGACTCCAACAACCACCGTAAGTTGGAGATCATTGCATTCGACAAGACTCGTCACGATCCGCGGGGTCAGCTTGTCGGGATCGCTTCCACCCAGTGTAATTAAGACTCTGGTTCCCTTTTCCCGAATCTGCCCTTTAGAACATTTATGGAACTCTCGACGGAGCAGTACATAGCGTGGCCCAATCAGCACCGGGCATTCGCACCCACGAGACCGGTACACCTCCACATCGGCGCCAAAATTCGGATTCAGGATCAAGTCTGCCGGAAAAAACTTTCGTTCCGCAAAGTCGTCAATAAGGAGCACTCGAACTCTTGCGTTCTGGACTGTTGTGAGGAAATCGGTGCCGAAGCGGTCACCATCGACAACAATCCAATTTGCACTGAGTTGGCTCGCGCGTGCGATGGTTGCGAGGGCGTCTTCAGCACTGCCGGGAATCGTCTTCAGACGCTGCAGCGAGATACCACTGCGTGTCAGTCTGTACTCGAGCGCGAGCGGCAGTTCCGCGAAGGCAAAGATTGCCTCTCCGCCGGCATCCTGCCATGCTTCGGCCAGAGCCAGGCAGCGCATGACATGCCCAGTACCGATTGAAGCATTCGCGTCTGCGCGGATCAGAATTGCTTCTGATTCCATCGAAGCAAGAATCTCGGAATTCAAGTTGCGGCTCCGGATCAGCGAACTTTGAAGACTGGCTGAATCATCTCACCTTCAAGATACCGTTCTGGATGCGGGTCGCTCAGCCATATGGATAGCGTCTTGCACACTTGCGCATACGCCTTCAGAGTTTGTTCCACGGAAACCGGATCATGAGCAGCCGTCATATTATGCGTGGCCAACAGCAACACTCCGCGCTTTACGCATTCCTGGGTGAACAGACTCCTCACAAGGAGGCTGTCTTTGCCGTCTGAGGCGAGAAACTTGATGAGAGACCAGAAGGGATACCCAATGCACTTCACTTGGTCCTGCAATCCGGCCTCTTTGGAAAGCGCATTCAGTCCTTCTTGCAACACGCGCCCATTCGCTTCCATCCGCGCCATTGCGTCTGAGGTTTCGAGAACGTCCAGCACAGCCATGGCGGCAGCCATGGAGGCGACTTCGCCGCCGAAGGTGAAGCTGAAGAAAATATCCTCGAACACCTTCATCACGTCACCCTTGCCGACAACGCATGAAATTGGGAATCCGTTCCCCATGGCTTTACCGAAACACGCCATGTCGGGAATTACCCCAAACCTTTTCTGCGCGCCTCCCAGTCCAAAGTGAAACCCGCTGCAAATCTCGTCAAAGATGAGCACGGCCCCGTGTTCGTGTGTTAAATCTCGCACGCCTTCCAGAAAACCATTCACCGGTGGCCAGAAGTTCACCGGTTCCAGAATGACTGCGGCGAACTCGCCGGGACGGCGATTCAAGACTGTGGCCAGAGATTCGAGATCGTTATAGACAAACGGATGGGTTAGGTCCCGCACTGCTCGCGGTACACCGGAACTTCGGGTCGTGCTGCCGATGAACCAATCCTGCCAGCCATGGTAACCACAACATGCTATTCGCTCGCGCCGCGTGAAAGCGCGCGCGGCGCGCACCGCCCCGGAAGTCGCATCCGATCCGTTCTTGCCGAATCGCACCTTTTCCGCACACGGAATCAGGCGAATCAGGCGCTCCGCCAATTCTACTTCGACGGGATGCGGCAAAGAGAAACTGTGACCTTTCGCCAGTTGTTCAGCGACCGCCTCATTGACCCCTTCATGCGCGTACCCGAGAATGTTCGGCAAGAGGCCCTGAATATAGTCAATGTACTCGTTCCCGTCCACATCCCACACTCTGCACCCCTTGCCTTTGGCCAGAAACGCGGGAGCCACGCCGCGGACATGCTGATTCCATCCCTTGCTGAAAGTCTGCGAACATCCGGGAATGGACCTCTCGGCGCGCTCCAACCAAGCCTTTGATCTTTCGATGCTTCTTCTCGGCGCCGCCGACGGCTGGGCCTCTTCGAAAAGGCTCTTGTAATATCCATGGTTGGAAACTATCTCGGAGTTCAACGCTTGCAGTTCGGGATTCGTCTCAATCAGATGCAACACGTCCTTCATCCGAAAATCCTGTTTTTCGCGCAGCGTACGGTAAACGGCCCGGATGAATTCCAGGTCTTGCGGTTCATCCACCGTCCAGCGGTAGCGCTGGTATATGGCACCCGAATCGCCTTCTACATTCGCCGTACGGAAGTTATCTGAGCGCAGATAGGGGGTCACATGCTCACGTTCCGAACTCTTGGTCGCCTCATGCCAGGCTCGTTCCAGCGCGGTGAAGGAGAAGATCTCCGTATCCAGGCCGTCAGGATAAGTGCGTACCATCGCGTTCGAAGCGTAGTCGAGATCTCCCCGCTGGAACCTGCGAACCACGCGGTCGATGACTTCAGGATCGATTAGTGGGCAATCGGCGGTGATTCTAACAATCTGAGATGCCTTTTCCCCTCGGGCCGCGAGATAGTAGCGATCGAGTACGTCCTGTTCGCTTCCTCGGTAGCAAGTAATGCCGTTTTGCCGACACATGTCTGCAATAACGTCATCGTCTGTGTTCGTCGAAGTCGCCACAACCACGCGATCCACCAAAGTGGCCCGCTTCACGCGTTGAATCACGTGCCACAACATCGGACGATTTTCGATTTCGGCAAGACTTTTTCCAGGCAGGCGGTTCGAGCCCATGCGAGCCTGAATGATGGCTACAATGGGGCCTTCGGGAAAATCACTGGTCCAATTTAGAGTCTGCGACTTGCGCTCGACCGATGATCGTTTCGCTGCCTCTATCACCTGAATCACTTCCAAGCCCTGCCCGACGGTAATCGCTGGCCCCGTACCAGCTTCCAGAGAGTCCATGAAGTGACAGATCTCGGCGAGATACATATCGTTGGTCTCGAACGCGTACGGGACAGTCTTCCACTCTGGCTCCTCGACCGAAAACCAGCGCACTTCCCTCGAATTAAAATCCCATAGCGCGGTCCCGGTCTCCCCGACGACCTTGCATGTGCGCGTGTACCCGCGCTGCACGAAGTCCAGATGAAGCTCGGCACGGCGTCGCTCTGGAAAATCCAGATAAACCCATGCAGAATCCTCAACATCCACATCCAAACTGCTGAGGCGCTCAGCGTGGCAACTCACTTCCGTCGGCCGTCCCAAGAGCCAGAATATGTAGTCAAGTTCGTGGGAACCATCCAGCAGGATTCCCCCGCCTAAATCCTTTCGCGCGCTGTAACTGCTGCGGTAGTCTTGCCAGGGCCGCCAGTCAGGCAGGTATTGTCCTGCCTCCGCATTGAGCCAGAGCACGCGCCCGATCTTCCCGGAATCGATCAACCCTTTCAAAATCTGCAAGCCTGGATGAAAACGCATGTTGTAGCCGACCTGCACACTTCGCCCGTGGCGGCGCGCTTCGACTACGAGGAGTTGGATTCCACTCGATTCGTGCGACAACGGCTTCTCGATAAACACATGTGCTCCGGCCTGCACCGCCTCCACCGCCTGCTCGATATGGCACACCGGTGGCGTGCAGATCACCACCACATCCGGCTTGAACTGTTGCAGGGCCTCTGCGTAGTCCGTAAAGCATTCTCCCTTCACCGCTTTACAGCATAGTTCCGTCGCCTGAGGATCCTGGTCGCAAAAAGCAAACCATTGCAGTCCCAGGGACTTGAGATTCTCAGCGTGCCGCCGGCCAATCGAACCGCAGCCGACAATCAAGATTCGGAATCCTGCCCAGTCAGAAGTTTTCGACATGAAATTACTTGGATCGCCCCGACTCGAACGCAAATCCTCTCTCGTCTTTCACCGCGTAGTTGTTCAGCACCTTGTGGACCGCCCGGCACACATCATCCACATCCGTTGGCGTCATGGAATGGAACATTGGCAAACTGATCAGCCGCTCGTAAGCATCTTCGGCGACGCGCAGGTCGCCTTCACTAGATCGGTACGGAAACCGCTCTCGATAGTACGGGTGTTGGTGCACTGGGATGTAGTGAACGTTGACTCCAATATTCTCCGCTCGCAAAGCCCTAAAAATCTCCGCCCGCCCCGCCGAAAGCGATGCCAGCTTCAGCCGGATCGGATAGAGATGCCATGCCGGATTTACGCCTTCGCGCACAGCAGGACGCACGATCGGAAGATCCTGAAACGATCGAGTATATTGCGCGGCAATCTCGCGCCGGCGCGCCAGATTCCCGTCGATCTTGCCCAGCTGTGACAGCCCCAAAGAGCAAGCAATGTCAGTCAGCCGGTAATTGAATCCCAGCAGGACCATCTCATACATCCACTGCCCCGCTTCTTGCCGTTGCCGCGCGTTGCCGCTGATACCGTGGTTGCGAAACCGCCGCAGCATTTCCGTCAGTTGCGCATCGTTGGTTGCCACCATGCCGCCTTCGCCGGTTGTCAAGTGCTTCACCGGATGAAAGCTGAACGCGGTCATGTCGGCGATTGAGCCAACGCGCTTCCCCTGGAACTCCGCCCCGAGAGCATGGCAGGCGTCTTCGAGCAGGAGCGCTCCACACGACTCTGCAATTCTTCGCAACTCGTCGAGCGCGGCAGGATGCCCCGCATAATCCACGCCGATAATAGCTCTGGTGCGGGAGGAAATCTTTTTCGAAACTTCCTGCGGATCAAGATTCAGTGTGTCATCACAAACATCGGCGAACACCGGCGTCGCGCCTTGGTACAGCACGCAGTTAGCGCTGGCGCAAAAAGTCATGGGAGTGGTGATCGCTTCATCACCCGCTTCCAACTTCGCCGCAAATGCCGCACCATGTAAGGCAGCCGTACCTGAACTGAAGCTGACGGCGAACTTCGCCCCCACGTACGCCGCAAAAGCTTCTTCGAACTCCTCCACCTTAGGCCCGGTTGTAAGCCAATCGGAGCGCAGCACCCGCACCACGGCCTCGATGTCCCCCTCATCCACTGATTGCCGGCCGTAAGGAAGAAACGTGCTCCGAACCGGGCTACCGCCATGCAGAGCCAGGCTGTCTTGCCGCGTCATGGTCATAGTCACGAGGATTAAGCGGGGATCGTGGTCGCAGTTGCGACCGAGTCCGGTGGCGCCAATAGCAAATCCTGCAGTTCTCGCCCCGTCATCCATTGCGTATTCGAATCGCTGGCGTAGCGGAATCCTTCCGGCAACGGCCTCCCGTGGATCCAATTCTGCCTACTCCACCACGGATGGTTCGGTTTGATGACGTACATGTCATTCGTCTCGACGGCGTGACGCGCTTCATCCTCCGAAAGGAGCGCCTCATGCAACTTCTCACCCGGCCTGATCCCGATGTACTCCACTTGGCAACCGGGAGCGACCGTCATCGCCATGTCCACCAACCGCATGCTCGGAATCTTGGGCACAAAAATTTCTCCACCGTGCATCTTGCTAATGCATCGGATCACGAAGTGGACACCTTGCTCTATCGTAATCCAGAAGCGGGTCATGCGCGGATCTGTGATCGTGATCTTCCCACGCTTCCGCTGCTCCAGAAACACCGGAATCACGCTGCCTCGGCTACCCACAACGTTTCCGTATCGAGCACAACTGAAACGCGTGTCCTGTGCCCCCGCATAAGCGTTGGCCTGCACGAACATCTTTTCTGCGCACAACTTCGTTGCGCCGTACAGGTTGATCGGATTCACCGCTTTGTCGGTGCTCAACGCCAAAATCCGCTTCGCGCCCTGGTTGATGGCCGCGTCGATGACGTTCCGGCCGCCGATGACGTTCGTCTGGATCGCCTCAAAGGGGTTGTACTCGCACGCTGGCACTTGTTTCAGAGCAGCGGCATGGACGACAACCGTGACTCCAGACAACGCCCGCTCGAGGCGCCCCTGATCGCGCACATCTCCAATGAAGTAGCGCAAGCTCTCATGATCGAGCCCCGAGGCCCTCATTTCGTGTTGCTTGAGTTCATCGCGGCTGAAAACGATCAGCCGCTTGGGGCGATACTCCCGCAGCATAATTTCGACGAACTTCTTCCCGAAAGATCCCGTCCCGCCCGTCACTAAAACTGACTCTTCCGACCAATTCATCCCATCCGCCTCGTCACAAGCCGTTGTAAAACCGGAAAAGCTACATCGAAACCCGCTGCGACCGCTCGTCCTGATTTCCAAATTCAGAACCATCCCGAACATCTGTGGAATAAGCGGCTGTCGGCTGAGTCTGACGTTGCCCGCTAGTATAACGGACTTTCCCAGGAATCGGCGGGCGATCACGCTTCCAGGTAGTGGTGCAGTTTGAAATTCACAGGGGTAGCAATCCGGTCGGGCCTGTGGGAAACTACGAGTATGACAGAAAAATTGCGGACTCCTAGGGTTGGCGACATTGTAGGAATCGCGGAACAGCGCGGGACGTTCGTTGTGTCTGGTATCGACCACCATGGGGAAAAGGTTAATCTTGACAGTCTCGGCAGTCAGGGGCCGAAAGCTCTCGGCGTTTCTTGGGCATCCCTGACGTACCGCGACGAACTGGACGAAAGCCAGAACGCCCTGCGGATCGTGAGAGAAGCTACGGAAGACAAATAGCCGTCACGCCTTAGCTTTATTAAGATATTTTAGGTCGGGAATAACGACCTTGCTTGGTAGTTCTGGAATAGTCAAGATGCCATTCCGTCGTTCATAATCTTTTATATTTGCCTGCATGATCTCGGCTAATATTTTAGCCTCAAGCCAACCCATGCTGACTTGCGCCCGTTGCTCGACTATAATATTTTCCTCGGTAGCCTCGACGATTTCACCAAATATAAGTCTCACATCAAAATTGCTGCTTCCAATGGCTATATTGTTAGCATAGAAATACTGGATACCATCCTTGGCGGGACGGGTCGCTAATGGCCGCGTCTTTGCAGCTTCTAACGAGGTATTTTCCGATTCCATTGTTGATGGTTTCCTTTATCTGAATACTTCTGGTTGTTGTTCTGCCGTCCCCGTCATGCTGGGAAGCATAATCATTTCGGGAGTTGTGGAGTCGTAAGGGAATGCATCGTCCGTCGATCCGACGTAATTGACATTCTGATTACCGCTGGCGGCGATGCCCTGATTAACACTGACGATAACAAGGCTGTTCCCTGATGCAATATCCTGGTGTCGAGGCTGCACAGCGATCTGTACACGTGTCGCAGCACTTTCCAGGTCAGGCAATTCCTGCTCAAAGCTACGTACTTCAAAATAATCTGGCCCTTGATTTGTCAACTCGCGGAGGGCGCGAGAGAACGGTCGGAACTTGATCTCCAAATCTATATCAAATGCCTCCGCTAGGCTAAGCAGCGTAGCTACGCTCATTTTTCCGTACTCAGGGTCTTCGAGTACCGAAATCCACGTCTGAGCCTTACCGATAGCGTGCCCGAGTTGCTTCTGAGTCATCCCATCTCGCTGCTCTCGCAGCGCACGAATTTGTAGCGCCACCGAACTCCGCACGCGCTCCCGCACAAATTCGGCCCGATATTCGGGGTCCTTCCACGATTCCAAGAGTTGCTTAGCTAAAGTCGTGAGGTCGGACTCGTCTTGGATCGGCGCGAACAATTTTTCTGCGTTCATCGGCAACCTTGAGGGTAGATTTTGGGACTTTGCCTTTTTCGATACTGCCAACCAAAATCGTGAACTGTCTTTGCTTTGGGCCGTAGAAACCGAATGGGCGGTATTGAACTCCTCCGTATACGATCCTCAGTTCGTACAGATCATCCCAGCCTCGGTAAGAACTAAAATACTGTTCTGGAAGGATCGGAAATCCCTGCATAGAGATGAGCCGAGCGTTGACCTTGGCCTTCGCTTCCTTCCGTACTTCTTTCGAGTTTAGCCATTCGTGAATCTCATTGCTGCCGCGAGCACTCACGAAATCGAAGAACGTCCAAAAAGGCATAATATAAGAAAAATCTTCTTATTGCAAGCGCTTTCTTCTTGACACTATACAAGAAAAATCTTATATTATCTAGCGTAAACAAAACAAAGGGATAAAATGAACCGGTTGAACATTTCCGACCGCACCCAAGTTATTGCCGCTCTTGTTGAGGGTGCCTCGATAAACGCCACTTGCCGGATGACCGGTGTCGCCAAACATACCGTCTTGAAACTGCTCAAGGACATCGGGTGCGCGTGCGCAGCTTATCACAATGCTCATGTCCGTAATCTCCGCACGTGCCGCGTACAGGCGGATGAAATTTGGAGCTTTGTTTATGGCAAAGACAAGAACCTCACGCTGGAGCAGGTAAATAGTGGACTTGGAAGCGTCTGGACGTGGAAAGCGATTGACGCCGATACCAAGCTCGTCATCTCGTACACAATCGGAGATCGCGGAGCGGACACAGCGAAAGTCTTCATGCAAGACGTTGCTTCGCGAATCAATAGCCGGATTCAGCTAACAACAGACGGGCATCGCGTGTACGCGGATGCCGTGGAAGATGCCTTTGGCGCGGATATTGACTACGCGATGCTGGTCAAGATTTACGGCGCATCGAGTGAGAATCCAGACTCGCGCTATAGCCCAGCAACTTGTATCGGGTGTCGCACTGGGGTTCTCGCCGGAAGTCCTGATCCTGACCACATCTCAACTTCGTTCGTGGAGCGCAGCAATCTTTCGATGCGGATGGGAATGCGCCGTTTCACGCGGCTCACGAACGCTTTCAGCAAGAAGCTGGAGAATCACGGACATATGGTTGCGCTGTACTTCATGCACTACAATTTCTGCCGTGTTCACAAAACACTACGCGTCACGCCCGCGATGGAGGCTGGATTGACACACCATGTTTGGAGTCTGGGGGAATTGATTGATCTGCTGCGATAGGGGAAAAAGAAACGACCGCTTTCGCGGTCGTCGGGTCCAACGTTACTCACGTTGGAGCTGCTATCTACGTCTTAAAGTTTAAGAGGTTTCGAGAATGTTTGTCAATGACCAAAGTAACGCTCAGAAGTCACGTGTAATCACGTACATCGACGGTTTTAACCTGTACTTTGGCCTCCGCTCGAAGGGCTGGAGCAAATATCTGTGGCTGGATTTATGCAAGCTCTCCGAGGCCCTGATGGAAAGCAATCAAAGCCTCCAGCACACGAAATATTTTACATCTCGCGTTCGCGGCAATATCGGAAAACAAGAAAGGCAAACTGCATACCTGGACGCCCTCGCCACCCTTGACCGCTTTAGCATTTACTGGGGACACTACCAGCCAGATCAGAAACAATGTCAAAAGTGCGGTCATTATGCTTACCACCCAATCGAAAAAAAGACCGATGTCAATATCGCAACGCAACTACTTTGCGATGCGTTCCACGACTTATTTGACACCGCTTTAATCGTCTCCGGAGATTCCGACTTGGTCCCTCCGATTGAGGCGGTCAAGAAACTCCATCCGAAGAAACGCATCGTGGTAGCCTTTCCTCCGAAGCGTTTTTCGTCCGAACTTGCGCTACAAGCGCACGGATATTTCAATATCTTTGAAGCCAAACTCAGGCAGAGCCGATTACCGTCGAAGGTCACCCTTCCATCCGGTATGCAAGTCGAATGCCCTTCTAAGTGGCGCTAAATTCAAACTGCACCACTACCCGCTTCCACTAGCAGTTGCCGTTGAAAATTCGTCACGGTTACTGCTGATCCAATGCTAAAATGCCGAAACAACTTCCCTGCGCGATAGACCAGCCTCTTCGACCCGGGATTTAGTTTGGGGGGCCCTGTGTGGGCCTTCGAGCAGTTAGAGAATCGTTGAGGAGCAGGTATGGATTCGGGATCTTTGATACCGGCGAGTGACCCCGTCGTTCGAGAAATACAGCCGTCCCAAGTCCTGGACTTGAGAAAGCCAACGGGGCCGCGCCTCTATCCAGATCTGCCCTCGCACGAATCCGCCATTAGCGAACCGCTTCGGATTTTGCGCAAGCGCAAATGGGTCATCCTTGTGTGCCTGGCAACGATCTTATCCGTCGTCGCCATTGCGAGCCTGAAGATGACGCCCGTCTATGAAGCGGGCGGCACAATTGAAATCAACAAGCCTGACGCCACTCTGAACTTTCAGAATTCTGCCACTTTCAGTCTGGACTACTTCGATCCAACCGAGTTGGAGACGGAAATCAAGATTCTGCAGAGCGATCTTCTGGCACTGCAGGTGATCCGGGAGCTCAACCTAGACCGGCAGCCGGAGTTTGGCGGGCAGGCGCCACCTGCGCCCTCTCTCGATCTCGCCCCTGACCCGCTGCAGACAGATCCATCGCGGGCTTCGGCCCTGATCGGCGGCCTCAAGGGTGGTTTGAGAGTTGTCCTCAGTCCGAATACGCGCATCATTGAGATCCACTACCGCAGCCCTGATCCCCAAATGGCCGCGAATGTCGTCAACACGCTGATGCAGACCTATGTCGAGAATAACTTCAAGGCTCGCTTTGAATCGACGATGCAGGCCTCGGACTGGCTTTCCAAACAACTCGTCGATCTGCAAATGAAAGTGGAAACTTCCCAGGAAAAGCTGGTGCGCTATCAGAAAGAGCACGAAATCCTGGGCATCGACGAAAAACAGAACATCACCATGACGAAGTTGGACGAACTCAACAAGCAACTCACCTCCGCTGAAAGCGAACGAATGGACAAGGAGGCCTTATACCGGCTGGTTGAATCCGGAGACGCGGACTCGATCGTCTCGAGCGCCGGGGGGCTTGAAGATTCCGGCTCCAACTCGCAATCTGCCTCCCAACTGCTGGAAACCTTGCGTAGCAAGCAGGCAGAGATCAAAATCCAGACAGCGGATTTGAGCACCCAGTTCGGCCCGTCTTATCCCAAGCTTACTCAGTTGAACAATCAACTGAAAGAAATCGACGCTCAGATTCAAGGGGAAATGAAGAAGATCGCGAGCAAGGTCCGGGGCCAGTACACAACAGCCCTGCAGCGCGAGAACATGTTGCACGACGCATTCGAAAGACAGAAACAAGAAGCCAACAAGCTCAACGAGAGCGCGATCACCTATACCCTGCTCAAACGGGACGTTGAAACCAATCGCCAGCTTTACGAGGGCCTTCTCGAGAAACTGAAGCAGGCAGGAGTCTCGGCAGGATTGAAATCCAATAACTTCCGCATTGTGGACAGCGCGCGACCGCCGACTGGACCGATCGAGCCGAACGTCCCCCGTAACTTGCTCTTCGGCTTTGTCTTGGGCCTGACATCTGGCGTGGGACTGGCTTTTCTGCTGGAGGGATTGGACAACACCGTGCGGACGACAGAACAGGCCCAGATGATTTCCGGCCTGGCGTCGCTCGGCATGATTCCGCTCGGTTCCAAATCTGCTCGCGAAGGTCCCAACCCCAAGCGACTGGTGATCGCTTCCTCAAAGGAAGCGGTAGAACTGGTCACACAAGTCAGGCCACAATCGCAAATGGCGGAATCCTACCGTGCGCTGCGCACGTCCCTGCTGCTCTCAAACCTCGGAGCTCCTCCCAAGGTCATTATGGTCACCAGTGCGCTGCCGCAGGAAGGGAAGACGACAACCAGCATCAACGTTGCGGTGGTGCTCGCTCAGAAGGGCGTTAGGGTTCTTCTGATCGATGCCGATTTGCGCCGGCCCAGTATTCACAAGACTCTGGGCATGGGGCCGCACAGTGGATTGAGCAATGTGCTAACCGGCAGCACCACCATCGAGCAGGCAATCACGCACACGTCGATCCTTCCCAATCTGGATGTGCTCACGGCTGGAACGCCGC
>OBLU010001066.1_pt1 | contig 25572 bp, 23 predicted proteins | sample 1518681 | NCBI WGS metagenome assembly OBLU01 (sample SAMEA3539304, study PRJEB22396) | soil metagenome | biome: tundra; feature: field; material: soil | place: USA | collected 2010-05 | depth 0.15 m
GTCAGCAGCGAGGGCCGGCGGAGCCGCGCCGGTCACGAGGCGCTCAAGCTCGCGTTCGAGGCCAACGGTGCCGACGTCCAGCACCGTCAGCGGCAGGCCGAACATCGCCGCGATGGCGGCGGCCTCACGATCCAGAGCGGCCCGATCCAGAGCGGCCCGATCCGCCGCGGGGCCATCCGGCGCCGCGGCACTGGCCTGCGCCAGCCACACCAGCCGCCGGTAGTGCCCGAAGTAGTCCGGCCACAGCTCCGGATGGCGATCAAGGCCGAGCTCGGCCAGCACAGTCCGGCGGAAGCTGCGCACCAGGTAGTCGGTCAGCAGGTAGGTCCCCGGCTGCGACTCCAATTCCGCGCGCAACCGGTCGGCCCCGCCGAACACGTCATAACAGTGCAGCCCTGCCAGCCGCTGCAGACCCAGCCGTGCGCACAGCTGGTCCAGCGCCCCGTAGCTGCCGCAGTCGGCGTAGGCCAGCACCACCCGCAGGCCCCGGCCCTGCAGCCGGAGCGCCAGGTCCTGCGCGGCGGGCGCGATCCGCTCGGGCCGGTTGTGCAGCAGCGCGGGCAGCAGATGCAGCTCGATCTGCCAGCCGCGCCGCGCGGCGATCTCGCGGATGTGCGCGCCGAGCGCGCCGCACCCGATCACTGCGACCGGCGCTGAGTCAGGCAGCGCTGACTCAGGCAGGGAACTGCAGCTGGTCGACGAAGGCGTCGTTGAAGTCAGGCCGATCGGAGAGCTCGACATACCTCACCTCCTCCAGCAGCGCGAGGGCGCCGGCCCGCTCGCGGACCGACAGCAGCGCCATCTTGGCTCCCTCGCCTGCCACGTTGCCGGCACTGACGACCCGCAGCACCGGCAGCCGCGGCACCAGCCCCAGCCGGATCGCGTTGGCCGGGGACAGGTAGCTGCCGAACGACCCGGCGAGCAGCACCTGCTGGATGTCGTCGGCCTGCAGGCCGGACTCTTCCAGCAGGATGTTCCACCCGGTCGCGATCGCGGCCTTGGCGAACTGCAGTTCGCGCACGTCCCGCTGGGACAGGAAGATCGCATGCTCGGCGTCGCCCGGCTCGGCGAGCCAGTGCAGCACGAAAACCCGTTCGGCCCCGAGCTGAGTCAGCCGGCCGGCCAGGCCCGGCGCCAGGGCCGCGGCGTCCTCCTCGGGGATGAACCGGCCGCTGCGATCGAGCAGCCCCAGGCCGACGAGCCCGGCGACCGCGTCCACCAGCCCGGACCCGCACAGCCCGGCCGGCTCGGCGTCGCCGATCACCTTCAGCTCCACGCCGCCGGGCGACAGCGAGACAACCTCGATCGCCCCGTTGGCGGCCCGCATCCCGCACCGGATCGCCGCGCCCTCGAAGGCAGGCCCGGCCGGCGCGGCGGTGGCGAGCAGCCAGTCGCGGTTGCCGAGCACGATCTCGCAGTTGGTGCCGATGTCGATGAACAGCCGGGTCCGTGCGTCCCGGTTCATCCCGGTGGCCAGCAGCCCGGCAGTGATGTCACCGCCCACGTACGCACCGAACGCGGGGAACAAGAACGCCCGGGCCCGCGGGTGCAGCTCCAGGCCGACGTCAGCGGCCAGCACCTCAGGCAGCAGCCGGGCCGACATAATGAACGGGGCCACCCCGAGCGGCTCGGGATCGACCCCGAGCACGATGTGCGTCATCGTGGCGTTCCCGGCGAGTGCCACCTCGTAGACGTCCCGCGGGTCGACGCCCGCCTCCGCGCAGACTTCGCCCGCCAGCTGGGCCAGCGTCTCGTGCGCCCGCGCGGACAGGCTCGCGAGCGCATCAGGATCCATCATGATCGCACTGATCCGGGTAATGACGTCCGCGCCAAACGGCTGCTGCCGGTTCAGCATGGACGTCACCGCCTGTGGCGTCCCGGTGCACAGGTCGAGCAGCGTCGCGACCACGGTCGTCGTGCCGAGGTCGAACGCGATCCCGTACACCTGCCCGGTGGTGTCCCCGGCCTGAACGTCAATCAGCACGTCGTCGACGATGACCGCGGTGACCTTATAGTCGGCGGCGCGCAGCACCCGCCCGATCGTCCGCAGCACGGCCAGATCCGCCCGCAGCTCGAGGTCGTCCAGCCCGGCGAGCACCCGTTCGAGGTCAGTGTGCTGGTCGCTCAGCGAGGGCTCGGCCAGCTCCAGGTAGCGCTTCTGCACGGCGGGGCGCAATATCACCTGCCGGCCGACACCGACGGTCGCGGCCTTCGGCCGGGTGGCCAGCGGCGGCACCTCGATCTGCAGGTCGGTGGTGGCGAGGGCGCGGCAGGCCAGCCGCCAGCCGTCGCGCAGCTCGTCGGGTGAGAACGCGCGTGCGTCCAGCGGCGAGGCGGGCACGCTGCCGTCGGTGACCCGCACCCGGCATTTCTTGCAGGTGCCGTGGCCGCCGCAGGTCGAGTCGATCGCGATGCCGTTCCAGCTCGCCGCGTCGAAGATTGTGACTCCGGGCGGCACCCGCACGCGATTCCCGTTTGGCGTAAAAACAAGATCGACTCTGGTCGGCAGCTCGATCGCCGCGTCGGCCGGCGCATGCGTCATGGCGAAGCCGGCGCCTGTGCTGCCTCGGCCTGGGCCTGCGCCTGGGCTTGCTGTGCTTGCTGAACCTGGGCCCGGTGCGCGGCGATCCAGGCGGCGCCCCACGGGTCGCGGTCGAGCAGCAGGTCGGCTGCCTTGACCGAGCGGACCAGCTGCGGCGAGCGGGCGTCCATGATCGCGCTGGTCAGGCCATTCGCGATGGCGATCGGCAGGAACGCGGCGCCGATCGAGGCGCGGTCGGGCATGCCGAAGGAGACGTTGGAGGCGCCGAGGGTCATGTTCACGCCGAACTCCTCCCGCAGCAGCGCGATCGTCTCCAGCGTGCGCAGCACCAGCGTGGTGTCCGCGCCGACCGGCATCGCCAGCGGGTCGATCACGATGTCCTCGATCGGGATGCCGTATTTCCCGGTCGCCACCTCGACGATCTTGCGGGTGAGCTCCAGCCTCTTGCGCGGATCCGCCGGGATCTCCTCCTCGTCGTTGGGCAGCGCGATCACTGCGGCGCCGTGCCGTTTGACCAGCGGCAGGATGGCATCCAGCCGCTCGTCCTCGGCGGTGACCGAGTTGACCAGGGCCTTGCCGTCGCAAGCGGCCAGGCCCGCCTCCAGCACCTCGACGATCGAGGAGTCCAGGCACAGCGGCAGGTCGGTCAGCCCCTGCATGAGCGTGACGGCCGCGACCATCAGCCCGGTCTCGTCGGCCAGCGGCGCGCCCATGTTGATGTCCAGCACCATGGCGCCGCCCGCCACCTGCTGCGCGACGTCGATCTCGAGCCGGGACAGGTCGCCGCGCCGGAGCTGTTCCTGGAACAGCTTGCGCCCGGTCGGGTTGATCCGTTCACCCACGATGCAAAACGGGTGGCCCGGCCCGATGACGACCTCACGGCTGCGCGAGCGCAGGACTGTTTCCATGGATGTGCCCCCTCGTTAGGCCGGCGCGGCGGCGCGGCGTCGTCGCAGCAGCTCTTTGGCCCGGACGACCGCGGCTGAGGCGTCCGCGGCGTAGCCGTCGGCACCGACGACGTCGGCGTACTCCTGGGTGACCGGCGCGCCGCCGACCATGACGATCACCTGATCGCGCAGGCCCGCTTTCTGCAGCGCGTTGATGTTGGCCTTGAACATCGGCATCGTCGTGGTCAGGAACGCCGAGAAGCCGACGATGTCGGGCTGGTGCTCCTTGATCGCGTCGATGAACCTCTCCGGCGCGACCTGCACGCCAAGGTCGATCACCTGGAAGCCGGCGCCCTCGAACATGATGTTCACCAGGTTCTTGCCGATGTCGTGCACGTCGCCCTTGACGGTGCCCATCACGATCGTGCCGATGGGCTCGGCGCCGGTCTCGGCCAGCAGCGGCCGGAGGATCTGCAGCGCGCCAGCCATGGCCTTGCCCGCGATCAGCATCTCGGGGACGAAGAAGTCGCCGCGCTCGAACCGGGCGCCGACCTCCTCCAGCGACGGGATCAGCGCCTCGTACAGCAGGGTCTCCGGGCCCATGCCCATGCCCAGGCCCTCCCTGGTCAGCAGCAGCACTTCCGGGGCGTTGCCGACCAGGGTGTAGTCGTAGAGCTGACGAAGCAGTTCCTCTTGCGTCACGCAGCACCTTCTCTCTGCGGCGGATGCCCGGCGGACCGGCTCGGGCGGGGCGGGGTCTGGGCGGGCGGTGTCTGGGCGGGGGCTCGGTGTGCGGGGTCTAGGTGGTCGGGGACCGGGCTGGCAGTGTCGGAGACGGCAGGTGGCCGAGGGCGGCGGAAAGCTCGGCGGCGCGGGCGATGCAGCGGGCGGCCACCTCGGTGATCCGGTCGCCGGCCAGCCGGGTAGCGGGCCCGGACACCGACAGCGCGGCGACGACCGTGTCCCGGTCCCGGTGGACGGGCGTGGCGACGGCGACCAGGCCGGGTTCGAGTTCTGCGTCGGTGACGGCGTAGCCGCGGCTGCGGGCCGCGGCCAGCTCGGCCTGCAGCGCGGTCCGGCTGGTGATCGTCTGCGGCGTGCGCTGCGCGAGCCTGCCGGGCGGCAGCTGCGCGGCGCCGTAGGCCAGCAGCACTTTGCCGAGTGCGGCGCAGTGCAGCGGCACCGAAAGGCCCACCCAGTTCGTGCCGCCGATCAGGTACCGGCTGTCGACCTGGGCAATCTGCTCGACCATGCCGCCCGCCCGGGCGACGCCGAGATTGACGGTCTCGCCGGTATCGGCGCCGAGCTGCTGAAGGACTGGCTGGGCCACGCTGACCAGGTCGGCCTCGGCCCCGCCGCGGCAGGCGTAGGAGATGAACACCTCGCCGGGCGCGAACCTGCCGCTGGAGTCCCGGCGGACCAGCCCGTTGCGCTCGAGGGCCATCAGCAGTCGCGAGGTGGTGCTCTTGGCCAGTCCGGTCAGGGCGGTCAGCTCGGTGAACGTGACCGGGTCGGGGCCGTGCACGACCTCGAGCAGCAGCTGCGCTGCCCGGTCTACCGCCTGCGTTCCGTTCGGGCTGGTCACGACCGACCCTTCACTCCCGGCTTCGTGCGATCCCGGTTCCATCCGGCGCCGGTTCCGTCCGATCCCGGTACCATCCGGCACCGAAGATCCATCCGGCACCGAAGTTCCATCTTACGGAACCTTGTTCTACTATGTGATCCTAGATTCGGGTATCGGCCGGGTCAAGCGAGCACGGTTTCCAGCGAGCACCGTTCTGTCTGCAGCCGAGGTGGTCATGTTCCGCAACCGCATGCCCCGTTACGAGATCCTTTCGCCGGACGCGATCGGCGTGCTCGACAAGGGCTGGCGCCGGATCGTTTCGGAGATCGGCGTGCAGTTCGCCAAGCCGGAGGCGGTCGAGCTATTCCGCAAGGCCCGGCAGTCGGTCGACGGCGACGTCGTCAAGCTGGATCCCGAGTTCGTGCTCGAGCAGGTCGCCAAGGCGCCGAAGGAGTTCGACGTCCAGGCCAGGAACCCCGCCAATAGCGTGCACATCGGCGGCGACCAGATGGCGTTCGGCGCCGTGTACGGGTCACCGTTCGTGCGCGACGGGGACGTCCGCCGGGACGCCACGATGGACGACTTCCGGCGGCTGGCGATGCTGTCGCAGTCGTTCGGCGAGCTGGATTCGGCCGGGGGAGTGATCTGCGAGCCAAACGACGCCCCGCTCGACTCCCGGCACCTGGACATGATCTTCGCCCTGCAGACCCTGACCGACAAGATCTACATGGGCAATGTCGTTTCCGGGCCGAACGCGGCCGATACGATCGCGATGACCGAGATCCTCTTCGGCGGCCGGCCGGCGATCGAGGCAACGCCCGCGACCATCTCGCTGATCAACTGCAATTCCCCGCTGCGCTGGGACGACCGGATGCTGGACGCCCAGTTCGAGTACTGCGCGGCTAACCAGCCGGTGGTGCTGACCCCGTTCCTGCTGATGGGCGCGATGTCGCCGGTGACCATCCCGGCGGCGCTGGTGCAGCAGCTGGCCGAGGCGCTGGCCGGGATCGCGCTGGCGCAGCTGATCCGGCCGGGCTGCCCCATCATCTTCGGGTCGTTCCTGTCCAACATCGACATGCAGTCAGGATCGCCGAGCTTCGGGACGCCCGAGTCGGCCATCGGGCTGCTGTGCACGGGTCAGCTGGCCCGGCACTTCGGGCTGCCGTTCCGCACCGGCGGCGGCCTCAACTCCAGCCAGACCGTCGACGCGCAGGCAGCGTATGAGTCGCTGATGACCCTGCTGCCGACGTTCCTGGCGGGCGCCAACTGGGTGATGCATGCGGCGGGCTGGCTGGAGGGCGGCCTCGTTTCGTGCTACGAGAAGTTCATCGTCGACATCGAGCTGCTGCGGATGCTGCGGGTGGAGTTCACCCCGCTGGAAATCGACGAGGCGTCGCTGGCCTTCGGCGCGCACGAGGAAGTCGGGCACGGCGGCCACTTCCTGGGCGCGCAGCACACGATGGAACGGTTCCGCGAGTGCTTCTACCGGCCGCTGCTGTCCTCGACGTCGAACTATGACCGCTGGCTGAAGCAGGGCGGGAAGGACGCGACGGCCCGGGCCCGCGAGATCTGCGCCAAGACGCTGGCGGAGTACCAGCAGCCGCCGCTCGACGACGCGATCCGGGCCGAGCTCGAGGAATACGTGACCCGCCGCCGCGCGGAACTCGGCGACTAGGCGACTGCGCCAGGACGGCGCCTGCGCCGCGACAGAGCGTCAGCTAGCCCCCGGCTAGCCCCGGCCGGCCGGGGGCTAGCCGCTCGCGACGGGGGCCCCGTCTTCCGCGCGGTGCACGCCGGGACACTGAAGTCAGCTGGGTGCTGACACTGCGCGGATCTGGCCGGCCCGCCGGAGCCGGATGACGAAGAAGACTGCCGCGGCCAGGGCCGCGGCCGCGAGGCTGAACGGCTGGCCGGCGCCTATCCCGCGCTGCACCATCTCCAGGTCGATCGCGCTCCCGAGCATGAACACCATGACGAGCGCGGCCAGGATCGCGCCGGTGGCTTCGGCACTGCCGACGGGCGCGCGGTCAGCGTGCCGCGGTCCTGCCAGCGCCGCCGCATCAACCAGAACGCCAGCAGGGTTACCAGGCCGAGGATCCCCGCGGCGAAACTCGACAGCAGGATGTCGCCGACGTGGTCGGCACCCATGGCTGTGACGCAGCTATGGGTGCCGGGATCGCCGGCCAGCCACCGGACGCAGTCGGCGCGGCTATAGCTGCCGGGCGGGAAGGGCGCGGTGACGAACTGGCCGCCGCCGATCGCGGCGAGCGCCCAGGCGATCGCGCCGGACAGGCCCACTGCCACCAGTGCAACTCCGGCCACCAGCGAACCGGTTAGCGCCGTGCGGCGGGCCAGCGCCGTAGCCGGGCTGGCGAACAGCGCGGTGCGGCCGCTGACCGCGTGCGCGGGCCCGATCCGCTGGACCGCGGCCAGCTGCGCCTCGTGCCCGCCGAGCCCTGCGGCCATTGCCTCGGCCACCGCGTCGTGCAGGTGCGCCTCGACTTCGGCGAGCGTCTGACGGACCTGCCGCGGCGGTCCGCTCAGGAACAGGACCGGCGCCGGCGCGAGCACTTCGAGGGCTGCGAGCGAGCCTGGGCCGTCGACATCAGCTCCCAGGGTCGCCGAGTTGCGGGCGATCATCGCCGGGCGTGGCGGTGCTTGATCACCGTAGCTGGTCGCCCTAGGGTTCAAGTCATGAAATCGAGGTGTTTATAGCATTCGAGGTAAAAGGCGGATGCCTCCTCTGGGGCCTCCTGCTACTGGCGACCTTCCTGTTGTTCGTGAATCCCGCCGTGCTCGGCGCCACCCTGATAACGCTCGGCCACCTGGTCCAGGCGATCGGCACGGGGATTGCGCACTTCCTGGCCACGGTCACCCATGAGCATCCGGGATAGACGGCGCCACAAGCGCCTCAAGGAAACCCGCCCGGCGAGGACGGCGGCGAACCCGAGCCGTTCGACACCGAACGGATCAACCGCCGCCTCGCGAGCATACTGACAGCTTCCTGACCGCAGGGCGACCGCCTTCGCTGTCGGATGGCGCTACGCTGTCGAGAACGCAGCCGCCCTGGTTCGAGCGGTCATGAGGACTGGCGCCTTCACCTCAGCGGCTACACGAGTACACCTAACCGCAGCGGTCAGCGGCGCCCAGACTACGCTGTCACCGGCGCGCGACCGATCCGGCCAGGCCAGCCACTCTCCGGCTTGTCTTCGCAGGCAAGCTGGCCGGCGATCTCCCGGACGTTGCGGAGATAGGCGGGGCTGGTGATGGCGGCGGCGAGTCGGCTGGCGGTCATCCGGGAGAGCGGGACCGGGGGCGGCCCGGCGCCGAGTGCCGCGACACAAGCGGCCCAGCAGGGCTGCCGGCAGTCTCCGGGGGCTGGTCGCCGCTGTTGATGACCAGCATGGGCAGCATGCCGCTGCGGAGTGGCGGGAATTCATCCTGAGCATCGCCGCCGTGGCCCGCGCGTTCCGGTCGGCAGCCTCCCGCACCCAGGCGCTTTTCACCGCGCTTTCCCGCTTGGCCCGCAGCGTCTCCATCCCCCCGTAATACGCACCCTCGGGGGTGGACAGGTCCAGGTCACCGCCCGTATATGGGCTCAGCAGCACGCCGTGCAGCACGCATGCTTTCTCGAACCTGTTCCAGTTGGTCAGGTTCCGGGTCAGCCGGTCAATGTCGCGGATGATCACCACGTCGATCTCGCCGCGCTCGATCGCCCCGATCAGCTCTCCGAACCCGTCCCTGGTGATCTCCTTGAACGCCGAGTACCCGTCATCCTTGAACCGCGCCGCTAACGCGGACTTCCGCTCCGGTATATGAACCCCAGTCTGGCTGAAGCCCCCAAGCGGCTGACCGGCGGTGTGTCGCCGGGATCTGACTCGTGTCGGTACTTGAATCAGGGGCGAAATACGGGATGATTCGACGATCTGATAGTCCTTCTCTAGACGAGGCGTGAGGCACTCAGAAGTGAATCGTCCGAGTCCAATCACCCCAGACGGCAGCAAACAGGCACACAGAATGCATTACGGTGCGCGAGTCGGCCACCGCCGGACGGCGCGGCCCCTGGGGTAGACCGGCGACATGACCGCCGTATCGGCCCCGCGCCCGGGCTGGGAGCTGCTCGCCGGCCCCGGCCAGGTGAACCAGCGGCGCTACGAGGCGCTGCGCGCCTGCCTGTATGAGGGCGCATCGTTGCAGCAGGCCGCGGCCGCCACCGGCTGCACCCGCGCCGCGCTGGCCTCCCTGGTACGCGACCTGCGGGCAGGCAAGCTCACCGTGTTCGCGCCGCCGGGCGTACCCGGGCGCAAGAGCGCGCCGAAGAAGGACGCCGCCCGCGCCCGCGTCATCGAGCTGCGCCGCGAGGGCCTGCCGGTCTACGAGATCAGCACCCGGCTCGGCCACGGCTCGGCTGGCTCCTACCGCTGTAACGACAACGTCCTCGCCACGCCTGGTGGCGGTCGGCGCTGCGGGAGGAGATCCGATATGAGCAACGTGCCAAGGCCGCAGCGGTCACGGGCAGCATTTTCGCGGCCGCGGCGGCCGGCCTCGCCGTGGTGTTGCCGATACACGGCGGCAGTGCCGCAGCCTCCGGCCAGGCTGCCGCAGCAGCGACCCAGGCCGCGAGTTCGGCGCGGCGCGGGAAGAACGGAGCCGGCCACGGACAGGTCGGTGCCGGTGGCGGGAACGCGGTCGGCACCGGCGGCACCGGGACGGGAACGAGCGAGGGCGGGACAGAAACTGGCACGGGGACAGAGAGCGCTGCGGGGTCCGGTGCAGGGTCGCGGACGCTGCACTCGCTGATTCCGGGCTTGCCGCACACCTTCATTCCCGTTGTTACCGCGATCCCGAGCCCGACGGGCACGATCGGGCCGGGCTCGTGCACCTGTGCCGGCGACTGCTTTCGCCAATCACGACAGCCGGGCAGGAGAATCCCGACAATGCGCGGCACGGGGTTGGGATGGCCGCTGCGGTCCAGCGCGTTGCCCGGATTGTGGATATCCACGCCATCAAGCGCGGTCGCGAGGGCGTTGGAGAAGCTCTCCCGGCTGATCTCGCCGCCGGGTGATGATGTCCAGGCCAGCCTGCTCCTGGTCGGTGATGGCAAGCCGGGTCGCATCCCGCTGGCCCTCGGCCAGGCCCGCCACAGCTCGCGCGCCCGCACCCGGGGCGGGAACCGGCCCGCCAGCCGCTCGCGGTCGGTCAGCCAGTCTGGCTGCGGATAGCTGCCGACTAGAGACGTCGGGAAGAGCATGCCTGGCCTCCGCTTGGCTTGTGGCGTGATCGGGTATCCGCGGCCAGTATCCCGCTTAGCCGTTGCCGCTACGCCGGGCCGAGCTCAGCCCGGACCTGCGCCGCGGCGGCCACCAGGACGGCCAGCTTCGCCGTGGCCCTCGACCGTGCTGGCGTGCAGCGCGGTAAAGACCGGGCCGAGCGGCTCGATGAGGTTCAGCGGCTCCGGGCCGCGGAGCCTGGCCACCGGGCGTACCCTAATGCGCACCGGTGCTGCCTTGCGCGGTGCTGGCGGGAACTGGCCCGCCAGGCCGGGCCGCGAGGCCCGCCTGCCGCAGGATGCCGGGAATGCGGCGTTCGTTGGCCACCGCCATCACGTGCACCCCGGCGACGCCGGGAATCTCCCTGAGCTGGCCGACTATTTCTGCGCACAGGCGCTCGCCCTCCTCGGCGAGCCGGTCCTCGCCGCCGCGGCGCAGCCGGTCGGCGACGGGCTCGGGGACATGCACGCCCGGCACTTTGTCCTGCAGATGGCTGAGTGCCCGCAGGGACAGGATCGGTCCGACGCCGGCCAGGATGTAACACTGCTCGTCCAGCCCGAGGTCGCGCAGCCGGGACATCCAGGCTGCGAAGGCGGGCACGTCGAAGACGAACTGGGTCTGCACGAACTGCGCGCCCGCGGCTACCTTGGCAGCCAGCCGGGCAATGCTGACCTCGGCCGGGCCGCCCGGATTCTCGACGGCGCCGATCAGCCAGCTGGGCGCGGGATCGAGGGCGCGCCCCGACATCAGCTTTCCCTCGTCGCGCATGGTCGCGGCAACGCTCATCAACTCGGTGCTGTCCAGGTCGAAGACCGGCTTGGCATCAGCATGATCGCCGAACCTCGGATGGTCGCCGGTCATCAGCAGCACGTTGGGTATGCCCATCGCCGATGCGGAGATCAGCTCAGACTGCAGCGCGATCCGGTTGCGGTCCCGGCAGGTCAGCTGCATGATCGGCGCTACGCCGACGGATAGCGCGGCCAGGCTTCCGGCCCAGCTCGCCAGCCGGACCGACGCGCTCTGGTTGTCGGTGATGTTCACCGCATCGACCCAGTCCCGCAGCAGCGCGGCCTTGCGCCGGACCGGCTCGGCGTCGGCGCCGCGCGGCGGCCCGATCTCCGCCGTGACCGCGAACTCGGCTGACTCCAGGACGCGCTGCAGCCTGCCGGGCGTCCTCGCCGCGTGCTGATCGGGTCCAGCCATGCCACCGTCCGGTTTGTCCGCCATGCCGCGGAGCCTACCCCGCCACCGTGGCCTCAAGCCGCTGCAGCTGCCGGCCCCGTCAGTCCTGCCCCCGGTGTCGCGCGTTCATCAGCCGACGACCGGTGCCAGAACGGCGGGCCGGCCCTCGACAGCCGTGCTGACCTGGCGGCGCAGCACGCTTACCGGGCCGAGGCCGGACAGCGCCGCGGTCACCTCGGCGGCGAGCCCGGCGCGAGCCGAGGTCGACTCCGCGATGCCCAGCGATGCGATCGCGGTGAGCATGGCCGGGGTGATCTCGCCAACATCGGCGACGGCCTGCGCCCGGGCGCCGCAATCGCGGGCCAGCCCGGTCAGCTGCCGGACGTCGGCCGACTCCGGTGCGCCAAGGATGAGTACCAGGTCGGCACCGGACGCGATCGCGCGGATGCCGTCGGCGCGATCGGAGGCCGCGTAGCAGAACCCGTCCGGATGCGGCCCGCGGACAGCGGGAAATCGGGATCGCAGTGCCGTCGCCACTGGCGCGCTGTCCTCCACCGGGATGCCCGGCTGCAGTAGGTAGGAGACCCGCCGGGCGTCCGTCACCTGCAGCGTTGCGGTGCCGGCCGCGGTGGCGACAATCGCTGCCGCCCCGCCGGCGTGGCTGGCTATCGCGGCCGCAGCCGGGTGCTCCGGCTGCCCGATGAGTACCAGCTGATCGCCCCGGTCGGCCAGCTTGCGTGCCTGCGCCTGGGCCATGGCCACCAGCGGGCAGGTCGCATCGATGATCTCGAGCCCGCGTGCGGCCGCTTCGTCGCGCACCTCGGGCGAGACGCCATGCGCGGCGAAGATGATGACGTCCCCGCTGGGGATGTCCGGCACTGAGCTGCCGAATACGGCGCCCCGGCCGGCGAGTTCGCTGGCGGCCTCCTGCGTGGCGGCGAGCTGGCCGTAGATATGGACGCTGCGGCCCCGGCTGTCGGCGTTGGCCACCGCCTTCTCGGCTGCCTCGAGCGCGCGCTGCGCGCCGTCGCACCACGGGGCCGCTCCCGTCAGCAGTCTGCGGGTGCCGAGCACGGCCGCCCAGTCCTCGACAGCCGAGCGAGCGGCGGCGACGGCAAGCCGGTCAGCGGGCGACGCTGCGGCGGCCAGTGCGGCCGTCGCGCCCTCGTGCTGCTGGCAGGTTGCCACGAACAGCACAGCGCCGTCAGCGTCGTACTGCGGATCCTGGAACTGCGGCGCTGTCGCGAAGCGAACGGGCCTGCCCTTGCGCCGCAGGCTTCCGCCAACGAGCGGTGCCGCCGGGCAGTTCAGCGGGCCGCGGGCCGGATCTCCAATCTCGACCGGCACCAGTACCTCGCCTGGCTGAACTGTGAGGCCGGGCACCTGGAACTCCCGCACCACGGATCGGTTCATCCCGCTATCCCCCCGGTGGCCACGTCACCCTTGCGCGCGTGGCCCGGCACGCGCGGTGCGGCCTTTTGGCTGACGCACCACGCAGCCGGTGCGGCCATTCTTCCCCCGCTGACCTCCCAGTTCACCCTAGGACTCGCCAAGCTTCGGTCTGCCGCGGGCGCAGCGGCCGATTAGGTATTCTATTATCCCGATCTTCATTATATCGATTGCACGCAGTAATCTCGGAGGGCAGGACCGCACGGCACTGCACGGCATCGTCGTCGTGCAGGACTGTCATCAGCCACGCGACCGAGAGGATCCGGCTCTATGTCCGTAACTGACGAGCTGCTCGAGAACAACCAGCGGTACGCCGAGTCCTTCCAGGGCCCGCTGCCGCTGCCGCCCGCCCGCGGCCTTGCCGTGATTGCCTGCATGGACGCGCGCCTCGATGTCCACGGGCTGCTGGGTCTGCGTGAGGGCGACGCGCACGTGATCCGCAATGCAGGCGGCGTCGTCACCGATGACGAGATCCGGTCGCTGGCCATCAGCCAGCGCCTGCTGGGCACCCGAGAGATCATCCTGATCCATCACACCGACTGCGGCATGCTCACCTTTACCGACGACGGCTTCAAGGCCAGCATCGAGGAGGAGACCGGCATCAAGCCGCCGTGGGCCGCCGAGGCATTCAGCGACCTGGACGCTGACGTCCGGCAGTCGGTCGCCAGGATCAAGGCCAGCCCGTTCGTGCCGCACAAGGACTCGGTCCGCGGGTTCGTCTTCGACATCGCGACGGGCAAGCTCACTGAGGTGAAGTAGCACGCAGCAAGCGCAGGAGCAAGACAACAGCGGCCAACAGGGGAGGGAGCAGGGCTGGCGCGGCAAGGGCGAACGCGGCGCGAGCCGACTGCGGTCAGGCGTCGGGCGGTTCGCCCTTGCCCTGCTGCTCGGCGAGGAACTGCTCGAACTGGGCGCCGAGTTCCTCCGCGGTCGGCATCGCCTCCGATTCCTGCGCCAGCAGCCCCTCGCGGTCGGCGGTGAAAGCGTCGTACTGCTCCTCAAGCGACCGGACTACCTCGGTGACCTCGTCCGAGCCTTCCACCTGCCGGGTGATTTCCAGGTCAGTGCGCCGGGCCGCCTCGCGCAGTGCATCGGCAGGCAGCGAGAGGCCGGTGGCCCGTTCGATCGACTCCAGCAGGGTCAGCGCCGCGGCGGGATAGGCGGCCTGGGCCAGGTAGTGCGGCACGTGCACGGCGAAGCCGATCGCGTCCCGGTCCTGCTCGCCGAGCCTGAGCTCGAGCAGGGCGGCCGCGCTGCCGGGAACCTGCAGCCGGTCGACGAGCGGCCGGTAGCCCTCGACCAGCTCCTGCCTGGTGCCATGTGCGGTCAGGCCCAGGGGCCTGGTGTGCGGAATGGCCATCGGAATCCCATGGAACCCCACCGACAGCCGGACCCGCAGCTCTGCGGACAGCTGGCGCACCGCGCTAGTGAAGGCCTCCCACTCCCGGTCCGGCTCTGGGCCGGTCAGCAGCAAGAACGGGGTTCCGGCGGCATCGTGCAGCCGACACACCACGAGCTCGGGAGCGTCGTAGTGCTCCCAGTGGTCCTTGGCGAAGGTCATGGCAGGCCGCCGCGACCGGTAGTCGATCAGCGCGTCGACATCGAAGCGGGCGACCTCATCGTGCTCCATCGTGCTGGTCAGGTGAGTCGCGACCAGCTGTCCGGCGGCGCCGGCGTCGATAAACCCGTCGAGGTGGTAGAGCATGACGATGTCGTCGTCCGCCGCGGGCGCGTCGGGGCTCCGCTCGTAGAGCTCTCCAGGATCGCGCGCCACCGTCACAGCCTTTCCCTTGGCCGGCCTTTCTGCAAGCTGCCGGACTTCCTGCCAGTCATACCAACGCTGAGCGGCTGCTCAGCAATCCTTGCGGCATTACTTCTCCGCCGGGCGGCACTACTTGCCCGCCGGGCGGCACGTCAGCTTCCGGAGCCTAGTCGCTCCGCACTGACTTCAGCCGCGGCGGCTGGCCCGCTGCGACCTCCTGCCAGCTGGCGAGCAGGCTGGGCATCGAAGAATTGACGAACTCGAAGTAACGCGCCGACCCGGCCATCCGCGCGCCTGCCGGGGTGTCAGCGCCGAAAAGCTCCGTGCCCTCACGGAGGGTGCCAGCCCAGCGCTGCAGGATGCGATTGCGCAGCTGCAGCAGTTCTGGCCAGACGTCGTCGGGGACCCGGTAAAAATGGCGGCGTGAGCCCGGCTCGCCCTCCCGCCGGATCAGCCCCACCTGGACCAGATAGCGGACCCCGCCGGAGACGGCGCCCGCGCTGGCCTTGAGCAGCGCGCCAAGCTCGGCTGCCGTCAGGGTGGAGTCAGCGGTCAGCAGCGCGGCGAAGATCCTGGCGGGCATCCGCGGAAAGCCGGCTTCCTCGAGCATCGGCGTGAAGCGCTCGATGAACCGGCGGACCGCCTCCGCATCGCGAGCCGGGCCACTCTCGTCACTCATGATCGCTCCGTCCGCTCCGTCCGGCCGTCCGAAGTAATTTTGCTAGTTTCATAAGTCTATGAATCAAGTGTAAGCTGCGAAAACGTGACCGAAGCCATCGCCATCGCCGGTCTACGTAAGTCGTTCGGTGCGACGGTCGCGCTGGATGGGCTGAATCTGTCGGTCGCGACAGGCGAAGTGCATGGTTTTCTCGGCCCTAACGGCTCCGGCAAGACCACCACTATCCGGATCCTGCTAGGGCTGCTGCGCCCGAGCGGCGGCACGGCCCGGCTGCTCGGCGGTGATCCCTGGCGCGACGCCACCACGCTGCATCGCAGGCTGGCTTACGTGCCAGGCGATGTCATGCTCTGGCCGAACTTCACCGGCGGCGAGGTGATCGACCTGCTCGGCCGGCTGCGAGGGAGTATTGACACGGCCCGGCGGGACGGCCTGATCGAGCGGTTCGAGCTGGATCCGAGGAAAAAGGCCCGTGCCTACTCGAAGGGCAACCGGCAGAAAGTGGCGCTGATCTCGGCGCTAGCCTCCGACGTCGAGCTGCTGCTGCTCGACGAGCCCACCGCAGGTCTCGACCCGCTGATGGAGGCGGCGTTCCGAGCGTGCGTTGAGGAGGAACGGCAGCGCGGCCGCACCGTCCTGCTCTCCAGTCACATCCTGTCGGAGGTAGAAGCACTCTGCGACCGGGTGACGATCATCCGGCTCGGCCGGGCCGTCGAGTCCGGCACGCTGGCCGAGCTGCGCCGCCTCACCAGGACCTCGATCAGCGCGGAGCTGGCCGGGCCGCCTGGCGCGCTCGATCAGCTGCCCGGCGTGCACAACCTGGATGTCGAGGGCAGCCGGGTCCGGTGCGAGGTGGACACCGAACAGCTGGACGGGCTGCTGCGGCAGCTCACCGCCGCGGGGGTACGCAGCCTGACCAGCCAGCCGCCCACGCTGGAGCAGCTGTTCCTGCGGCACTACGCCGGCGACGGGGTGCCAGCGGCCGCGGGCGTGCGCGACGGCGCATCATGACCGGGCCGGCCACGCTGGCCGGAACCGGCGCGCTCGCCAGGCTCGCGGGCCGGCGTGACCGCATCATGCTGCCAGTCTGGGTCTACGTGCTCACCGCACTGGTCGCCGGCACTGCCTACACCTTCAGGAAGCTGTACCCGACAGCCGCGGGACGGGAGCAGTTCGCCGCGGCGGCCGGCCACAACCCGGCGCTGCTCTCGCTCTACGGGCCGCTGTACGGCAACTCGATCGGGTCGCTGACCGCCTGGCGGTATGGCGCGATCGCCGCTCTGGGCGCTGGGCTGATGAGCATCTTCATCGTGGTCAGGCACACCAGGGCGGACGAGGAGACCGGACGGCTGGAACTGATGGGCTCGGCGGCGGTGGGACGGCACGCGGCGCTGGCCGCTGCCGTGCTGGTCTCCTGCGGCGCGAACGTTGTGCTCGTCGCGCTGATGTCGGCCGGCCTGATCGCGCTGGGGCTGCCTGCTGCGGGCTCGGTCTCCCTGGCCGCTGCCATCGCCGGCTGCGGGCTCGTGTTCACCGCCGTCGCCGCGCTGACGGCACAGCTGGCCGAGACCTCGCGGCTGGCCAGGGGGATTGCGCTCGGCGCTCTCGGCGCGGCGTTCCTGCTGCGGGCTGTCGGTGACTCGGCCAGCGCAGCGGGCCCGCGCTGGCTGACCTGGCTGTCGCCCGTCGGCTGGGCCGAGCTCATCAGGTCGTTCGGCCAGATCCGCTGGTGGATACTGGCGCTGCCGCTGGCGACCACCGTGGCCCTGACCGTCGTGGCCGGCGTGCTGGCCGCCCGTCGTGACTACGCCGCCGGCATGCTTCCGCAGCGACCGGGACCGGCGAAGTCCGCCGCGTCACTGCGTAGCCCGCTCGCGCTCGCCTGGCGGCTGCAGCGCGGCACGCTCATCGGCTGGGTCATCGGGGCGCTGGTGTACGGCGCTATCATCGGGGAGGCTGCCAAGGGAATCGGCGGACTGCTCGGCAGTAGCGAGCTCAGGAAGATAATGCTCAAGCTCGGCGGTCAGGCGGCGCTCACCAACGCTTATCTCGCGGCGATCATGAGTTTCAGCGGGCTTATCGCCGCCGGTTACGCAGTCTCAGCGGTGCTGCGGCTTCGCGCCGAGGAGACGGAGGAACGCGCAGATCCGGTGCTGGCCACCGGCACCGGGCGGATCAGCTGGGGGCTCAGTCACCTGTCTATCGCAACGGGTGGCACGGCCGCGATCCTGGTCGCGACAGGTCTGGGCGCGGGCCTCGGGCTCGCGCTGCGGTCCGGGGGAGGCGGCAGTGAGGTAGCCCAGCTCGTCGGTGCCGGGCTGGCCCAGGTACCCGCCGCGCTTGTGCTAGCCGGCATCGCCGCGGCGCTGTTCGGGCTCGCACCGAAGGCCAGCGTGGCGGGCGGCTGGACGGCACTGGGCGCGGTCGTCCTGATGCTGTTCCTGGGCGCCTCGCTGCAGCTGCCGCACTGGGTGCTGGACATCTCGCCGTTTACGCACGCGCCGAAGCTCCCCGGCAGCGCGGTCAGTGCCGGGCCGCTGGTCTGGCTGAGCGCCACCGCGCTGGCACTGGGCGCCGCCGGGATGGCCGGCCTGCGCCGACGTGACATCGGCTGAGTGCACTGGGCTGAGCCTGCTAGGGCTGGGGCTGAGCGCGCTGGCGCCGGGGCCGCTCACGGGTGGATCGTCTTGTGCTCGGCCAGCATCGCGACGTACTGGGCGATCTTCCTGGCCCGGGTCGCCGGGCGCTTGACGGCCCCGATCCGGTACAAGACCGCGTATCTGTTCACGCTGCTGATGGTGCCGAAGAACTCCCGCGCGGCATCGTTGGCGGCCAGGGCGTCGGCGAGGTCGCCGGGGACCATGACGGTGCGCTGGCCCGCGTACGCGGCCTCCCAGCGGCCGTCCGCCCTGGCCCGCTCGACCTCACGAAGCCCGGCGGCCTGCATCCTGCCCGCGTCAATGAGCACCGCGGCCTTCTCGGTGTTGATCCTGGACCATTTGCTGCCCGGCTTGCGCGGCGTGAAGCGCTGCAGCCAGCAGTCGCCGTCACCGCGGCCCTTCTGGCCGTCGATCCAGCCAAAGCACAGGGCCACGTCCAGTGCCTGCGGGTAGGAGACCGACTGCTGGCCGGAGCCCTTCTTCGCGATCTTCAGCCAGATCCCGGCCGAATCGGCGTGGTTGCGGGTCAGCCACGCATCCCAGGCCTCCGCCGACTCGAAGCTCATGATTTCCCGATCAGCCTGATCCACTCAGCTAGTCAACCACCCGGAGCCTTTAGCGGCCTGACATCAGGGCGGAGCGCTACTGCCTGGCCGATGCGGTGTCCGCGTCCCCGGCTAGCTAGTGGCAGGCCGGCCGGCGGCAAACTGCGGAATCCGGCCGGGATCGTGGCATGCAGCAGCGCGGCGCGCAACGCGGACAGACTGGCCGCGGCCGGCGGAAGCCGCTGGCAGTCGTCCGCCAGCAGGCTCCCCGGACTTGACCGTTCCTTCCGAGCAGCCGGGCAGCGCAGCGTTTCGGCCTGGCTGAGCTGATCCCAGTACCGGAGCACGATCACGGCGCGCTGCCCCGGCGGTACCGGAGCAGCAGGTGAACCAGCGCGTCGCGGAGGTCGACCACCCAGGAAGTGCGCTGCGGAATCTGTTCGGGGCCTCGCGTCCTTGCCGCAAAGGCGGCACAGGTAGTTAGTTGCTGGTCAGCAAACGACGAGAGGCATACTGCAGTCATGAGTCCGAGCGAGCTCAGCCCGCGGCGCAGGAACCTGGTGCTGGCGATCTGCTGCATGAGCCTGCTTATCGTCGGCCTCGACGTGACGATCGTGAACGTGGCCCTGCCGTCGATCCAGCGGGATCTGCACGCTCCGGTCTCGGGCCTGCAGTGGACGATCGACGCATACACGCTGGTGCTGGCGAGCCTGCTGATGCTGTCGGGGTCGACCGCCGACCGGCTCGGGCGCAAGCGCACCTTCATGACGGGCCTGGTCCTGTTCACCCTCGGGTCGCTGCTGTGCAGCCTGGCGCCGGGCCTCGGCTGGCTAGTCGCCTTCCGGATGGTGCAGGCGGTCGGCGGCTCGATGCTCAACCCGGTGGCGATGTCGATCATCACCAATACCTTCACCGAGCCGAAGGAACGCGCCCGCGCGATCGGCATCTGGGGCGGGGTGATTGGCATCAGCATGGCGCTCGGGCCGATTGCCGGGGGCGCGCTGGTCGGCTCGGTGGGCTGGCGCGGGATCTTCTGGGTGAACATCCCGGTGGGCCTGGCGGCGCTGGTGCTCACCTTGCTGTTCGTGCCGGAGTCCAGGGCGCTGCACGCGCGCAAGCTGGACCCGGTGGGACAGCTGATCATCATCGTGGCGCTGGCGTCGCTGACGTACGCGATCATCGAGGGTCCCAGCTCGGGCTGGAGCTCGGCGAAGATCGTCGGCTTTTTCGCGCTTGCGGTGGCAGCGCTGATCGCTCTGATCGTCTACGAGCCGCGGCGGGACGAGCCGCTGCTGGACCTGAGATTCTTCCGGAGTGCTCCGTTCTCGGGCGCAACGGTCATCGCGGTCAGCGCTTTCGCCGCGCTGAGCGGATTCCTCTTCATCAACACCCTGTACCTGCAGGACGTCCGCGGCTACTCGCCGCTGCACGCCGGCCTGTACATGCTGCCGATGGCGGTGATGACCGTCGTGTTCGCGCCGCTGTCGGGGCGCATCGTGGGCGCCCGGGGAACCCGGCTGCCGCTGATCGTGGCAGGCGTCGCGATCACCGTCAGCGCCGTGATGCTCACCCGGCTGACCAGCAGTACCTCGATGGACTGGCTCATTGGCGCTTACGTGATCTTCGGCCTCGGCTTCGGGCTGGTGAACGCGCCGATCACGAACACGGCAGTCTCCGGGATGCCTCGGTCGCAGGCCGGCGTCGCCGCAGGCATCGCGTCAACCAGCCGCCAGGTGGGCGGGTCGCTCGGGGTGGCAGTAGTCGGCTCCGCAGTGCTGTCCGCACTCGCCGGCTCGTTCCGCACCGGCTTCGCTGACGCCAGTCACGTGGGCTGGTGGATCATCGCGGGCTGCGGGGCGGCGGTGCTGCTGGTCGGCCTGCTCACCAGCGGCCAGTGGGCGCGGGGAACCGCGGAGCGGACCGCCAGCCGGCTCATGCCGACCGGCGCCAAGGTGCCGGTGAGCGCGTCCTGACGCGGATCTGCTAGCTCAGGATCAGGACCCGCCTGCCCCGGCTGACTCGGCGGCCAGCTGCATGAGCGCGAAGGCAGCGCCCTGGTCGTCGGTGACGACGGCCATCCGGCCGTAGGGGCTGTCCCGGGCGGGCCGGACGAGAACGCCGCCTAGCTTCTGCGCCCTGGCCACGGCCGCGTCGGTGTCGGCCACGCCGAAATAGGTCGACCAGCGCGCTGGCGCGTCGGCGGCCTGGTCAGGCCCGATATCGCCGATACCGCCGACTATGTGGCCGCTGAGCTCGATGGTCGCGTAGTGGAACGCGTCGCTGCTCATGTCGCCGTAGTCGAAGCCGAAGACAGCCTGGTAGAAGCTCTTGTTGCCGTCGAAGTTGCGGCTCAGGTTCTCGTTCCAGCACACCGAGCCGGGCTCGTTGGCCAGCCGGAAGCCGGTATGCACGCGGGCCTGCCAGAGGCCGAAGACGGCGCCATCAGGATCGGCCGCCACCGCCATCCGGCCGACATCGAGCACGTCGAACGCACCGGTGAGCACAGCCCCGCCGCCGGCCGTGATCCTGGTGATCGTCTCGTCGGCATCCGCGGTGGCGAGGTAGGTCGTCCATGCGGACGGCACGTCCGGCGGGCCCATTTTTGGCCCGATTCCCGCGACTGGCCTGCCGCCGACCTCGGCCATCGAGTAGCCGCCCGCCTCGGGCGGGCCTTCCTGAATCTCCCAGCCGAACAGGCTCGCGTACCAGGCGCGTGCCCTGGTGACATCGTCGACGCCGAGGTCGACCCAGCAGGGCGTGCCCGCGGGCCAGGGGGTGTCGCGCGTGACCATGTCTCCTCCAGGTATCTGGGCCCGGTTCCTCCAGGTTCCTGGGCCGGGCTGCGGATACGTGCTCGGATTCCTCGTGCGCAATGGCGGCCAGCGTATACCCGCGCATCCCGGCACGGCCGGGATGCCGGCCAGAGTTCATTTCCGCAGCGTCGGCGCGATCAGCCGATCGGCGGATGCGCCGCGTCAGCCGGCCGATCCGCCGATCAGACCGCTGCCCCTGCGATCTGGCCTGCTGGGCGACGCGCGCCCGGCGTCTGCGCCCTGATGCTGAAGACAGCTCAGGCAGCCATCCGCAGAAGGGACGAGCGAATGGCCGGCGGTCATCGACGTGCAGTACCTGCACAAGCGCCATGGCGACACGGTCGCGGTGGACGATGTCTCGTTCGCTGTGCACGCGGGCGAGGTCTTCGGAATCCTCGGCCGCAACGGCGCGGGCAGTGGCGCTGATCGACTCCGGCTGGGTCGGCGGGCGCGAGCGCCGAGCAGCGCATCCGGTTCCGTCCTCGCTGCCGCTGGACGACCGGATGCTGAGCGTCCTGCCCGAGGTCACAAGAATGACAAGACGCGGCGAAACGGTAGTGGTGACCGGGACTGGCAACGTCACGGCGGCTGTCATTTCGGTGCTGGCCCGATGCGGCATCGTGGCCGAGGAGCTGCGGGTGGAGCAGGCCAGCCTGGAGGACGCCTTTGTCGCGCTGACCGGGCGCCACGGCATTCGGCCGGAAGATAACGCCCGAATTGGAGAAGTGTGATGTCGACTGCCGTCCGGGCGATGCCCGAAGTATCCGCCCTGCGCAACCTCACGCTGACCGAGCTGAAGCTGTCGGTGGCGCGAGCGGGTCGGGATCATCGGGGGCGTGGGCTTCCCGGTGGTCCTGCTGATCATCTTGGGGAGCATTCCCGGATTCCGGCACCCGGTCAGCAAGAGCACCGGCGGGCTTACCATCCTGGACGCGTACGTCCCCATCCTGGACGCGCACGTCCCCATCCTGATCGCGTTCGTCCTCGCCATGCTCGCGCTCAACGCGCTCCCGCCCGTCCTGGCCGGCTACCGGGAGAAGGGAATACTGCGCCGGCTGGCCACGACGCCGGTCGGCCCCGGCCGGGTGCTGGCTGCCCAGCTGGCCGTCAACCTGGCGGTCGCGGCGGCCTCGCTGGTCCTGATCGTCGCGGTCGTGCGGATCTGCTTCGGCGTGGCCCTGCCCAGGCAGCTCGCCGGGTTCGTGCGCGCGGTGGTCCTGGCCGCGGCGGCGCTGTTCGCCATCGGCGTGTTCATCGCGGCGGTCGCGCCCACCGGCCGCGCCGCGAACGCTATCGGGGCGATCCTGTTCTTCCCGATGATGTTCTTCGCCGGGCTGTGGCCGCCGATCACCGCCATGCCCGCCACCCTGCGGTCCATCAGTCACCTGACGCCGCAGCCAGCGGGAGCTCGAGGTACTCGCGCTGGTGGCCGCCGGGAGCACGAACGGGGAAGCCGCCGACCGGCTGTTCATCAGTGCGGCCACGGTGAAGACTCAGCTGCACATCTATGCCAAGCTCGGGGTCAGTGACCGGGCAGCAGCCGTGGCCGAGGCATTTAGCCGAGGGCTGCCAGGCCAGCGCCGAAGGGATAGCGATGGGCACTAGTGACGAGCGTCCTGGACGCAGCGCCGTCGAGGTCGCGAGCGTCTGGGATGCGATCAGGGCACGCCGCAACGTCAGGACCTTCGCCGACAGGCCGGTCGATCCGGCTGATCTCGACCTGATCCTGGAGGCAGCACGCCGGTCGCCCTCGTCGCAGAACTGGCAGCCGTGGGACTTCATCCTCGTCACCGGCCGGGACCGGCTCACCGAGCTGGCCAAGGTATGGCGCGGGGCGGGCCATGTCGCGAGTTCGGCAGCCACCATCGCGCTGATCGCGCCCGCAGCGGACAACGAGTTCCGGCGTGCCCAGTTCGATCTGGGGCAGGCGACGATGAGCATCATGCTGGCCGCGGCGGGGCTGGGCATCGGCAGCTGCCACGCGGGAGTCGGCGACAAGCAGCTGGCCCGCGAGCTGCTCGGCTTCCCCGCGGACCGAGACTGCGCCTTCCTGGTCTCCCTCGGCTACCCGGCGGACCGGCCGCTGCGGCCGATCGCCAGGCCGGATCGCCGGCCGTTCGACGAGGTCGTGCACCGTGGCCGCTGGTAGCCGGAGCGGACTGCGGCGGCCGCCAGGCGGCTGCGGGTAGGGCGGCCACCGGCCGTGCAGCGGCGCGCGTTACGACGAGAAGCAGTACGAATCGCTGGAGGCATCCCTGCCCTGCAGCCGGATCTGGTGCACCCGCCTGCCCCGGAACGCCTCGCCTTCCACGAAGAACCGCTCATCGAACGCCATGCTGCCATCCTCGGCGATGTCGAGCTTGGCCATCCAGGCGCCGACGCCGTCGGGGTAGAACTGCTCGTCCCAGGCCCCGTACAAGGAGCTGGTGAAATACACCCGCTTGCTGTCGCGGCTCACCTCCACCATCTGCGGGCCGCCGTGCAGCGGCTGGCCGGGCCGGGCCGGGTGGGCCGCCTGGCCGACGATGCCGCCGATCCTGACCGAGCCCTTCTCGACCGGGTGGAAGGGATCGGAGACGTCGTAGCGCTTCAGCTCGCCCGTTCCCCAGCAGGACACATAGAGCGACTGATCGTCCACCGACAGGGCCAGGTCGGTGATCAGCGGCGGTACCGCGCCGAATCCCTGCAGCAGCGGCGGCAGGTCCTCCGCCGCGGCAGGCTCCGCCGGGATGGAGATCACCTTGTGCGCCCTGAAGGTGCCGTTGTCGTCGTGCCACAGCCAGACGGCCGCCGACAGGTCCGCGACGCTGACGACCACGCCGACGAAACCGTATTTCTGCGTCGGGTCGTGCGCCGGGCGCAGTTCGAGCACCATCTGGTGCTCGTCGCCCAGATCGATGGTCTGCAGCTTGGTGCGGCTTCTCATGTCCCAGAAGTGCAGCTGGTGCCCGTACTTGCGGCCGAGCAGCAACTCGGGCAGGATTCCGTCCTCGATCATGGACGGAGTGCCCCATTCCGACGTGACGGCGATGTCGTAGTTGATGTGCCACCACACGTCCGTAGGCAAGGTACTGGTCACCGCGGTCGGCCTCCCACGGCCCGACGACGTCGAGGGTCTTGTGGTCGAGCAGCGCCACTCCGCCAGGGCCCTCCCCGCTGCCGCCGCCCAGGCAGGAGACGAACACGCCGCCGGGTCCGCAATGCACGGTGTGCGGCCGGGAGTAGCCGGCCCGCTTGCCGAGTTCCTCGGGACCGAGCACCTTGACGATCTCCGCTGCGGCCGGGCGCTCTTTGGTATCGAGGATGTAGAGCCGCGACGAGCGGATGCCGGGGACGATGAGGTACCGGCGGTCGCCGTGATCGTGGCCGCCGCCGGGGCACAGAGCGCTGGAGCAGGCGTTCCAGCCGAAGTGGTGCAGCTCGTCGCCGAGGTTGGTCAGTTCGGTGAAGCCCACCACCGAGCCGTAGTCCGCGCTCTGCGGGTCGACGTCGACGACGGCGATCGCGTCGGGCTTGTCGGCCGGCCGGGAGAAAGCAGCCACGTAGGCGAGGCGCTCAGGTGGCGCCTGCGCCGCGTCTCGCGGCGACCGGTAGAAGGTCGGGTCGAGGTGGTGCTCGTGATGGTCATCTGACGCGATATGTCCCTTCATAATCGCCCTACAAAGTAGGAATCTCTGCCCTCTGACTCGTACCTCGGCGTAACGAACGGGCGAGCGGCTACGAAGACTGACGGTCAGCGCTGTCCGCGCGGCCGGGACCGATACGCAGCCGGGCTACCAGAAACGGGGTGCGCAGGGCCATGCGGGCAGTCTGCGTGATGTCAGGACGTGGTGTCAACGAGGGGAAGCCGAGCCAGCATGCACCCTAGTCAGCCCGGTCTGCGTCGTGGCGCTGCCACAAGCCGCTGCCAGCCGAAGGGTGCTTCTTGCGGCTACGGGGAAGTTTGGGCTATCCGCGCGGCGTTGCTCACTTCTGGCAGCGTCGGCTACCACGGCGCCGCCTGGTCCCGCTCGCGGAGAGGCAGCTTTTTTTTGCGTTTTCCCAGGCTCTGGGTCGGCGGCGGCGCGGCTATCGTCGTCGCGCTCGCCCTTGTCCTGGCGGTAACCGCAGCAACGGGCCGCTTTCCGTTCTCGCATCACCAGGCCAGCCGCGCGGCGGCCGCCGCGCGGTCGGCCGCAAGCCGGGCGTCCGGGCAGGCAGCGCCGGGGTCGCACAGCGCCAC
>OBLU010001068.1_pt1 | contig 25565 bp, 32 predicted proteins | sample 1518681 | NCBI WGS metagenome assembly OBLU01 (sample SAMEA3539304, study PRJEB22396) | soil metagenome | biome: tundra; feature: field; material: soil | place: USA | collected 2010-05 | depth 0.15 m
ATACGCTTAGTTGCTTATCTGATACAAATATACACAATATATCTCATATACCTAATTATTTTTTCAAATAAATGCGAAACCCTTACAAACAGGGCAAAGTATAATTTATTATGTTAAATAGAAACCATTATTTAATTGCTTTTAGATGCAATTTATATTATTTGGATTGGTAAAAATAAGCATTGTTGCAACCTTCTCAAAATATTGCAGGCATACGCGAGGCATATACATATAATAAAATAGTGCCGGAAAATTTTAATGTTAAAAAAAATTAGTAGCTTTGACCTTATAAAGCCGGATAAGACCTTATAAAAAAAATGCCAAAAATTAAAAAAAATAATATATAAATGATATTTACTCATAAAAAATAGTATCTTAGCACCAAAATAAATAATGTAGAAAATTTAGAATGGTTTCATCGAGAGAAAATCAAACACACCAATGAAAAAAATTGAAACTTTTGAAGGTGCTTGCAAAGCATTAAAAGTAAATCCGTCAGCACTTCCTGATGTTTCGGCGGTCCCGAAAAAATACAGAAAAAGAATGATTGCTGATTACAAGCTAATGATCATAACAGAGGCGATTAATGCCGGATGGCAGCCGGACTGGAATGATATTAATGAGTATAAATACTACCCGTGGTTTAGGATAGGTGCTGACAAGAATAGACCTTCGGGCTTCGGGTTCTCGTATCCGGGTTACGATTCTGCGAACTCATATACGACTGTCGGCTCGCGCCATTGCTTTAAAACGAGAGAAATGGCATTGTATGCAGCGGAGCAATTTGAAGAGTTGTACAAAGATTGGCATTTGAGTTAATGCAATCAATTTTCACAACTAAACTAATGGAAAAACAGCTTAGACCAATAGCTGTAACAATCTTATAAAAATGGAAGACCAAAATAAACCAATTATAAGAAGACCAAGACCAATTCCTAAAAATCATTTAAAATATATAGAGCTATGCGCTTCGGGCGTTCCTCAGGAGGATGCTTACAGGCAATGTATAGGCAATCCAACAACCAAAGAGACAACCGTCCAATGCAATGCTTCAAAGTATGCCAAGCGTTACCACCATCTGATACATTTAAGCCACGATAAAGAAAAAGAGATAATACAACAAGCCCACGAAAAGAAAGAGGCTGTAAACGCCTTGAATGGAGTTTTGGCTTTGACTGCTAAGATACTAACACAAGCTCAGGTAGATGCTGTGTTGTGTGAGATAATCAATGGAGAGATAGCAGGCGCAACAGCCGCCGACCGGAACAGGGCGATTGATATATATAACAAGAGATTTGGCAGCAACGCCGCTAAGCTAATAGACATCAACACCACAACCGATATGCGTGTGCTGGTTATGAACGTAGTGCCTAAGACCGAACGCAATATTTAATAGAGTAGGGGAGAGAGATTGAATGTATTGTATTTAAAGGTGTTTATCGTTCTATTTAACATAATATTAATTATAAGACTGAAAAAGCCAAGCCCCCCACCCCCCCCCTCATGTCCAAAGACTACACTTTGATTCGGATGAATTCTGGCACTTTTTTTTATTTTGGGGGATTAAAAAATACGCGGAATAAATTTTGAGAGTTTTTTTTGTTTGATAGATATTTTTTAGGGGAACTTCATTATATTAAAATATCTATTGCTTTGCACGTTGGCTCGAAACACCTCCACAATCTATCTTTGAAAACTTCGTATATGTTTTCTTTTTTACAATTCGGACAAATTATTTTTTTGTTGATTTTTTCAACTTTTTCTTCCTCTGTAAAATCTATATTTTGGTTTAAAAACATAATTAGCTTAATTGAGAAACCTTAGACTTACTGCATAGTCAGCCTTAGCAAAAATCAAAGTTTTAAAAAAACTCAAATTTCTGTTAAGACTGAAAATTAAAAAAAACTTAGCTTTAACCGAGCCAACCCCTTCCTAACTGAACAAAGTCAATTTAAGTGCTTTATCTTGCCGACTGCTTTGAAGTGCTTAACCACCCCTATACATTCACGCTCCGGCTTAGTCCTCGTGTGTAGCTTCTGTATATCCTTTTGTAGCTACTATCTTAAATGTTTTGCAAAAGGCTTTTATATATCCGAACCAAAACATCGCAGTACATTTTATTTTGATACGATTGCAGCCCACGTATTAAAAACACAAAAGTCCCAAACATTTCTGCGTGGAACTTCTTGTAAGGGGCTAATGTGTTTGCCTTTCGGCAATATCTTTATTCTAAAATCTTAGAATTATTATTTTGCTTCCACGCAGAACAACAGCACAAATATACAAATAAATTCAATATGTAAGCAATTTTTTTTAATTTTGTAAAATAAAACAGGCAATGAATATAAACGAGGCTTTTGTACCATTTATGAATAGTAAGAGTAGGTATAACATACTACTTGGCGGGGCAGGTAGTGGCAAATCTTTTTCAGCTATACAGAAGATATTATCGCGGATATTGGTAGAGCCGGGTCATCGTATATTGTGTGTTAGAAAGGTAGCTGCTACGTTGCGTAATTCTATTTATCAGAATTTTGTTGATATAATTTCCTCAGAGGGAGTTTCATCAGAATTCACAATTAATAAGTCGGAGATGCGTTTTACACATCGTTTAGGGGGGGAGTTGATACTTCATGGGATGGACGATTCGGAAAAAATAAAATCAATAGCTGGTGTTACGAGTGTTTGGTGTGAGGAGGCTACGGAATTAGAGGAATCTGATTTTAATCAGTTGGAGTTGCGTGTTCGAGGCGAAACTGTAAGTTACAAGCAATTTATTTTAACCTTCAATCCGATAGATGAGGATCATTGGATAAAAAAAAGGTTTTTTGATGTAAAGGATTCTGACTATTATATTTTTCGGTCCACGTATAAGGATAATATGTTTTTGGATAATGAATATATAAAGCATTTAACGGAGCGAGTAAGGATTGATGAGAACTTGCATAGGATTTATGTTTTAGGGGAGTGGGGGAAAGAGAAAACGGGCGGGGAGTTTTACAAGCAATTTAGTTACAGCAGACACATCAGCGTTTGTAAATACAATCCGGATTTACCGTTACACGTTAGTTTTGATGAGAACGTAAATCCGTATTTTCCTTGCGCTATTTGTCAGATTGATGGGGGTAAAGTTATGATGATAGATGAGATATTAGGACGGAACCCGAATAACACAGTAACTTATCTTTGCAATGAGATAAAGCGTAAATATCATAATCACGTTTCAGGGATGTTTATTTACGGAGACGCGACATCGCAAAAGGCGGATGTTAAGATAGAGAGGGGTTATGACTTATTTCGGCTGATTGTGGATGGTTTGGCGATGTTTCGCCCTTCGCGGCGGGTTTCAAAGTCGAATCCGAGCGTAATTATGCGGGGGAATTTCATTAACACTATTTTTCAGCAAAATGTTGAAGGGATTGAGGTTTTTATAGACGAAAATTGTAAATCTGCTATTAACGATTTCCTTTACACCAAGGAGGGGAGTGATGGGAAAAAGGATAAAAGAGTAAAAAAAGACCCAAAGTCAGGCATAAGTTATCAGGAATACGGACATTTGGGGGATTGTTTTGATTATATGATATGTTATGCTTTTTCAAAAGAGTATCAATATTATCAAACAGGCAATAAGCCGCATCAGTTCAGTATGGGGCAGAATTTGTCAAGAAATGCCTGGTAAAGTAATTTTTACTATCTTTGCGATATGAAACACCGTGCGAAATTGCTATCTGGCGAATAGCTTAAAGTTGAAATTTTAATTTTGCTCCTGACTCGAAAGAGTCGGGAGTTTTTTATTTTAGTAGTGTAAATAAATTGTTTTTAAATAATTTTTTTCTTATTTGCAAAATATTTAATCTACGGATGTATTTAATTTCAAAAGACTACCAACGCATAATTCAGACAAGCGAGTTGAACGCTATTACAAGCAATGATATTAGTATTCGTGTGCTTGTAGAGGGTAGCGTTCAGTCAGAGGTTTATGCTTGGTTGAAACAACGCTTTGATTTGGATTCAGAGTTTACAAGCACCGATGCTTATTCCAACCAACTAATTTATAAAGCCAATCAGCGTATTTATTTGGATGCCACAGCTTACAATCCCGCCTCAACTTTTGTATTGAATTCTTTAACGCTGATTAATGGTTTAGTTTATTACTGCTCGACAGCAATAGTGGTTCCGGAGGTTTTTAACGGAGCGAACTGGACATTGCTGGGTACTCAATACGATTTATTTTTTGTAACGCCTCCGGAACAATTGTTTGATGAAATGACGGTTTATAAAGTAGGAGATAAGGTTTTTTGGAGGAATAAAGTTTACACATCTCTTAAAGATTCGGTTCGGGAGGACCAACAAAACGCTTTGCAGGCATCATCAATTGAATCTATCGGATTGGGTAATGTATTGCCTGATGATAGAACTAATGGTTTATCATTTTGGGGCGTAGGCATTGCTTATTCGGTAGCGGTAGGCACTTACCCGATAGATATTACCAAATGGACTAAGGGGGACAATCGGAATCAGATGTTTGTAACGATAATAATGGTTATTGTTGTTTATAATTTATGTAGCAGAATTGCGCCTAACAACGTACCCGAAGCTCGGCATAATGCTTGGGTTAAGGCTTTAAAAGATATAAAAGATATGGCATCAGGCGATATAAACGCACAATTACCAATTATACAACCGGCAATCGGCAACAGAATACAGTTTGGAGGCGACCAAAGACAAATAAATTCGTGGTGATATGAAGAAGTTATATAAAAAATTCTTGCTTTTTTTAGAAAATCGCAGAGAGAAAAAACACGAAAATTTAATAAAAAATCAATATAAATTAAGTAATTGGGCGCAAAGAGAGCGTTATAAGCGGAAATTGAGAACACGCGGATATAATGATGACTTTATAAATCAGTTTTTAAATGGCTAATCAAATCGCTAAAATATTTAATTCTGTTTCTTTGAAAGTAAAAAACTTTCAATTGGTGCAACTGATGGGTGGCGTGAAAGGCTCGCCGCAGAATATTCCGATAGTGGAGGATAACGCTCACAAACCGAGCGCGTTTATTATTCCTCTGCAATTAGAGCGCGTTAAACAAGATGTAGCGACATGGCGGATTGCTATCGGGGAGGCTGAAAATGCGTATTATCCGCACCGTTTCAGGATGCAACAAATGTTTGTTGATACTGTTTTGGAAGGGCATACCTTTGCCTGTATTCAAACGCGCAAAGATATGACATTGCTGAAAGGATTTAAGGTAGGAAAAAAGAATGCAGAGGGTGTTTGGGTTGAAAATAAAGAAACATCACAATTATTTCAAGATAAAAAATGGTTCAACGATCTACTCGGATATATTTTGGATGCTCAATTTTTCGGTTATTCGCTAATTCAGTTGGGGGACTTGGAAAGTTCCGGTAAAGAATATAATTTTAAAAATCTTACCATCATTAAGAGGTGGCACGTTTCGCCTGATCGTAAACAGTTAGTACAGATACCTTACCAAACGTGGGGACTTAACATTAGCGACAAAACATATTTCAGCAAGGGCGCGTTTGAGAGCCACGACAAGCAAAACGGAGTTTCGTTTACAGAGGATTGCGATGCTAACGGAGTGCCATATAATGATTGGATGCTTTATGTGGACACGCCAAGTGAGGTAGGAACAAGTATCTGCGGCTTTGGACTTTTATACAATGTTTCTATTTATAGTATTTTGCTTAGGAACAATTTAACGCATAACGCGGACTACAATCAGATGTTCGTAGCTCCTTACAGACACATCAAGACTAATGAAAAGTTTGATAGCGCTGAATATAAAAATTTGATGCTTGCCGCTTCGCAAATGGGTAATAACGGATTCCTATTGACTTCAAAGGAGGAGGAGGTGGACTTCATACAAGCGAACAATGGCACAGGATATACCTCTTACGCTGATTTGGAGCGCAGATGCCAAGCGATGATCAGTAAGATGATTTTGGGACACGCTAACGCGCTGGATGCTCAAACTACCTCTTTGGGTGGTGGCGGAACCAGCAAAAAGACAATTGACGAAGATTCTACACCCGAAGGCAAAGCGAAAATGATAGTAGAAAAAAGGCAGGACCTCTTTGTGTCGAATATTTTAAACAACTTATTGTATTATAAATTAAAAAAATTAGGATTTCCTTTAAAAGATGGCGAATGTTTTTACACATTAAGCAATAAAGAGGATTTTGAGCTACGTAAAAAGAATGATGCGGCTAATTTGGTAACCGCCACGGTGGCGCAAACGATGAAGTTGGCAGGATTGCAGTTTGACGCTAAACAATTTAATGATATAACAGGTATAAAAACAACACTTGATCCGGTGGAGACAAAACCTGATCCGTTCACAAAAGAAGCATCAGCAAAATTAAAAAATAAGTTGGACGCTATGTATAAAATAAAATAACGTGGAGTTTACTGAAGAAGATAGAGATATACTTATTTTGGCATTGTTTCTCAATGAAATAACCGCTTACGCTTTGCCGGAGGAACTGTATTTGGCAATTGGTAAATATTTGATGAAAGGAGTGCGGGAAGGATTGGCGGGAGAGATAGCCGGGGAGGAGTTGGAGGCTGCTTTATACGAAAACATTTACTTATTTTCAGCAGCAAAAACCTTTAACTATGTGTTGGAAAGTAAAGCTGTAATGTTTGATGAGAATGGTCATTTGAGGACATTTGATGAGTTCAAAATAATTGCGCGCGATGTGTTTGATAAATATAACGGAGCCTTGACAGGCGGGGAGAAGCCGGGATGGTTGGAAGCGGAATACAACACAGCGATAATACAAGCGGGTAATGCTTATAAGTGGCAACAGATACAAGCCAATAAGGATGTTTTACCTTATCTGATATATAGCACAGTTGGGGAGGGAGCTTGCGATATTTGCGCTCCAATGAACGGTATTTGTTTGCCGGTGGATGATAAGTTTTGGGATGAGTTCGCCCCCGCGAATCATTTTTCCTGCCGATGTGTTGTACAGCAGTCGGATGGTAATGAAGGGACAAATAGTTTAGATGGGATTGATTTAAGTAAAGTGCCGGAATACTTTAAGTACAATGCGGGACAAATGCAGGAGGTTTTTAGTACAACAGGAAAAAGTAGGCATCCTTATTTTGATGTGCCTGATAAATATAAAGATATAGCATCCGAAAATTTCGGGTTGCCAATACCAATACCAAAAATGAAAAAACAAAAACTATGAAAGTAAAAAACATTTTTTTCGTGAGTTCGGTACCCGGATTTCCGATTTATGAAATGATGAACGGCGATTTGAGATTGCCGTTTCCGAATGGAGCTACAAAAGAGATGCTGTATTTAACCGAAGCGGAAGTTTTGAAAAGTTCATCTAAGCGCGAGCCGAAGGATTTATCGAATATTTCTGTGATATTCTCAAATGTGAAAAAACAAATTTTGAATTTAGAAACGAAAAAAGAATTTATAAATTAAATGGCGGAAGGCTTTGGTTTTGATAGGATATTAAGTGAGTTTCAACGCAATCAACGCAAGATGGTCGTTGCGGTTGGCAATATGGCGTTGCGGGAGTTTGTCGGAACATTTGAAAAACAGGGATGGGAGGGTACAAAGTGGCAGGAAGTACAGAGGCGAATACCCGGCACAAGAGCTTTTAAATATGCGAAGAGGTATGATGTGGGCGGGATTAAAAGACCTATTTTAATAGGCAAATCGGGTGGCAAAGATGGAGCGCACAAACATTTAAGAGCCGGTGTAAATAATTCTTTAAGCGAAATAGGAAAAGATTTTGTTTTGTTTGTTGTGAAGGCGGGGGGTAAATATAATTATGCAGAGAGGCATAACGAAGGGTTAGATGGGATGCCTAAGCGGCAGTTTATCGGGTATTCAAGACTATTGGCGAAACGATTTGAGGATTATATAGATAGTGAAATGGCTAACTGTTTTAGAAAAGCATGAAAAAACTATTTTTAATATTATATGATAAAATAATTGCAATTGAAGGGGTATCATATTGTAGAAAATGGAACAATCAGTTATCTTTATTATTAGAAGGCAAGATTGAGTTATTTGGTTTGCCTGCTGTATTCATTGCTTTTAAAACAGGCGAAATACAGCAATTAGGGGGAGGGGTTCAGCTTTATGACCCGCTTACTATTGAGATACATATTTTGGATTGGCAATTAGATGCAGGTGATGGAACCTTTGAGCAAAATTTGCAAGTGTTTGATTTAAAAGACAAAGTATTTCAAGCGTTGCAAAAGTTTGAACCGGGATTAACAAATTCGGATTGCCTTTGCGGAACACTTGTAAGAGTATCGGAGGAAGAGGATAACAATCATAATGGCGTGTTTCATTTTATTCAAACATATCAAACGACTTATGTTGATCCGTTGATGAATGAGCCTGTTAATGGGATAGATTCAATTGAGCCTATTCCTTTTGAATTGGACAGATTAAATGATGACGGAACTTTAGATAATGTTTTAATAACAAACGGACAATGATTTCTGAACCGATAAGCGCAATTGAAAACAGATTGACTGTTTTACTCAAGGCTACACCGCCTTTTGATGCTATAAATATGTCGCCTTCCAATGTAGCAATTTGGAGCAACTTTTTAAACACCATTGCTACTGAAATATTTACTTTAGAACAATTAAACAATGTTTTTCAAACAGAAATTGAGGCGACAGTAGCCAAAGCGATACCTGCCACTGCTGTTTGGATTAAGGATGAGATTATGAAGTTTCAATATCCCGATGTGGCGCAGATAAACCCTGATTTCACTGTAAGCTATAATGCTATTAATGCGGTGTTGCAGATTATCACAGCGGCGGCTGTTATTCCAAGTTCATCAGGACTAATAAATATTAAGGCTGCAAAAGGAAGTCCTCGAGTGCCACTATCAGCACCCGAATTAACTGCTTTGAAAGCATATTGTGAAATATTTTTACCTGCCGGAGCTTTGACAAATATTATTTCGGTTGATGCTGATACCTTGCAAATTAACGCGGAGGTGTTTTATAACGGTCAGTATGCGGCGAATATACAGGCTGATGTTATTGCGGCATTGACCGCCTATATGGCTTCGTTGCCTTTTAATGGAGTAGTTAAAAATTCGGATATAGAAACAGTTATATTGGGTGTTGCAGGCGTTACCGATGTGGTTTTACAGCAAGTAACAGCTACACCCTTTGGAGGAAGTCCGATAGATTTGATTTTAGGAAGTTTGGAACAATTAAGAAGCTATCAGACGTATTCGGGAAGTATCAATAATGCTGCGGCGCCTTTTGATTTAGCGACTACACTTACATTTACAATATCTAATAGCTGATGAGTATTTACGATTACGATGTAAACAACGCGACAAAAAACTTATTGCCGCCAAATAAAAGGAAGCCGAATAATCTTGCTTTTTTGGGTGTTTTCGGAAATGTTTTACAACGGCTAAGAGATATATTTTTTAATAATTATGCTGATGGAAGTATAGAGGGCGATTGGGTAAGTGCAGGGACTTATCATTATGTGGACAGGGTAAGGGGAGCGGATAACGCTATCTATGAGTTGATAACAGTAGCAGGGATAACAGGGATAACAACACCCCCGGCGCAGGATTCTGTTAATTGGATTAAGATAGTTGATAATTTTATTGGAGTGCGGGAGCGGGCGCATTACACCTCACAAAAGATAATGATAGAATACGCGTTGAACAGGTATTTTAAAGTAGGCGCTCCTTCATTACCATTTACAGGAGCGAGCCACACAATACAGATTTATATTTTATCAACACCAAATAGTATTTCAAACTTTTGGTTATCGAATGGAGGACCTAACGCTTTGACTTCTTATTTGAGTAATGGAGTTTATTTTCAAAGAAACTTTTTAGGAAACAGTTATACTTATTCGGCTACTTCATTTACAATATATGTGCCTGCCGCAGTTTGGGCAACACTTGGTGCGAGTGATACTATCAGGGAGGGAGTAATCAGGGGGCAAGCTGACAAATATGTACAGTGCGCTAAGTTTTATAAAGTTTTAAGCTATTAAATTATATTAATTTTAAAAACAAAATACCATGAACAAAATTGACACAAGTCAAATAAGCGATCCAAATGTACAACAGGGTTTTACAGGTAAATCATTAGCGTTCTTGCAAAACGCAACGAATGAGGCTATTTTAGCATTAGCTCAAGCATTAATTGGTGAAACGTATGATAGCACGAAGGCTTATATTTTAAAGGGCGTAGATGCTTACGGAACAAACCAATATAACGAAGGGTATATACTTTGGTCAGGGGAAGTTTATTATACATTAGGAAAGTCAAGCATAACAGCGTTTTCAAAGGTAGCTGTAATGACTATTGCCGTTACTAATGACGGAACTGCTGACCCCGCGCCTTTCTCCGATGGCTCAACAAAGTATGTTCACAATATTCGCAGATTCGTATTGAGTGATGCCTTGACCGGAACCGGAACTTTTGATTTGAGTGCAGCAATTTATATTATTAAGAACAATACTTGGAATGAAGTTGGAGCCAGTGGACAACCAGCATATAGTAACTCTTATGCAGGCGCAATAAGTTCACGCGCAGGCGCAAATTTAAAATTTAGCAAAAGTGTTTTAAAAAACGCTGTAACATTTATGGGAGGAATTCAAAGGGGAATCGGTATATCAAACACAATAGTATTTACATTGCCGGTTGGTTATAGACCAACAGTAGAAAGGTCAATGCCATTTACTACCGAAGATACTTCGGGAATATTCGTTGGCTATATGCACGTTGATACCAATGGGGATGTCAAACTATATTTAGGCGGCGGCGATAACACAACCAATACAATTCATTTTTGCGAGGGAATAAGTTTTTCATTAGATTAAAATGTTTGTTTGAAGGGAGAGGCGAAGTCGAGAGGCTTCGCTTTTTTTATACTGTTTCCGCTAATTGTTGGTCGTGGCTGTCTTTAGCCTTTTGGAACTCTACCTCTGCTAATTGTTGAACATTTTGCGCTTGCATAAATAAGGCGCGCTTTTGCTTTAAGTTTTTACGTGCATTATTTAACGCATGGTGCGCCGCATCAACTTGTTTAGCGGATTCCGATAATGTGTTTGTTGTTTTCATGGGTTTTTGGTTTGGTTTAAATATTGGTTTCGATGAGATTTAGGTATTTTGTTTTTATCCTCAAAAGCGCAAAGCTGCTTTTCAATATCATAAGCTAATATACGAGTTATTTCAGCCTGCCTAATAAGGTCTATGTATTCTTTCATAATTTATGTGGATGTTTTTTTTCTTCATCGGTCATTTCTAAAAAGGCTTTAGCATATTTTTCTTTCTCCACATCTGTGAATTTATTATAAAAATGTTTTATCATTTCTTCCACCGCCGCTGATTTGTGTATTAAGTTTTGTTTGGAATAAGCCAAAACAAATGCATAGTAGCGGGGATGCGGGTAGGTCATTAGTTGCCTCTCTATTGTTTTGTTGATATACTTTTTTCCCGCCATAAAAAAATAGTTTGGCAAATATAATAATTAATAGTGTAGTAATAGTATAAATTAAATAAAAAAGAAAATTTAATGAAAATATTTGTAAAATAAAAAACGTGAGCTACTGTATAAATCCAAATTCTGATGAGCCTATTTTTTGTTTACTTGAACAGATAGGAAAAGATGATAAAGACCCGACCGCAGCGTATGTAAATGGTAATGACTTCGCAAGAGAGTTGTTATATATGGATGGGGAAGGTAAAAAAAGAATACAGATTTGGATTAACAGCGAAGGAGGGAATGTAAAAGAGGGGTTGAGTATCTGCTCAGCGATTTTACAAACAAAGACAAAGATTGACGTTCTTATAATAGGTATAGCATATTCAATAGCAGGAGTAATTGCGCTGATGGGCAGAAAGGTTGAGATGATGGATTTTTCAACGCTTATGTATCATTTGGCTTACAATGAAGATGGAACAAAGGATGAAGGTTTGGATGTTGTAAATAAAATGTTAGTTACAGCGATAGCCGGTAGAAGTGGAAAAAGTGCAGAGGATGTTGAAAGTTTGATGAAGGCTACAACATTTTACCACGCATCGGAAGCAAAGAATGAAGGATTAATCGATTATGTTATTAATTGTGGAGAATCAAATGTTCTACGCGCAACAGCAGACACAAAAGCAAAACACGCATTCGGAATAAAGTATATCAATAAAATATTACCAAACCAAAAATCAAAAGAAATGACACCAGAGGAAATTCAAACCCAAATTGAAGCAGGCGTTGCAAAGGCAGTAGCCGCAATCAATAAAAAGAAAAATGACGATGATGCAGAGGATAAAAAAAACGCTTGGCCGGACGAAAAAGCGGCTTATGATAAAAAAATAAAAGATTTAGAAGACGAACAAGCGAAGGCAAAAGCCGCAGCAGATATGGTTACTCAAAAAGCCGCAGCAGATATGGTTACTCAAAAAGCAAAAGCGAAAATCGAATTGACAATCAAAAACAAAGGATTGAAAATGTCAGACAAAGAAATTGCTAACTACGTTGATTTTGCAGGCACAACAGAAGAAACACTAAATAAAGTTGTTGAAACAATCGAAGCAATCCATTCAGTAAAAAAAGCCCCTGTGTTTAATAAAACTGTAAATACAGATTCTTCAAATAAACTTTCTGAAATTCCTTTGATTGAAGCAAAAGGAACGGATGCTGACGGTAACCCGATTGCTGGAGATACCACATCGGTAATCAATGCAATCAATTCTTTTAATTATAAAAAACACAAAAACTAAACTAAAAATGAAAAACAATATGAAAACTCCAAGTTTATTTCAATATGCAAAATCGCTTGCATTGATGGCAATCCTATCATTTGCACTTGCATTTGTGTTTAATATGGAAGCTGTAGTGGGCGGCAATATGCACGATGTTTATAACGCCACAGCGGCTTTATTTACATTGGGATTAGTTATTAATATGATTATTGGATTTGCAATTTCTAAAAATGAATTCAGTTTCAAAAATTCATTGCGAAATGATAGTTTGGTAATTAATGATACAAGCTATGCCGGAACGGTAGCTCCTTATTTCGTTTTACCTGCATTGTTTAATTTTGATTCCGTTTTGAAAAAAGCCGTTTATCTAAAGGATGGCATTAAAAAACGACACACTATTCCTACAATGGACTTTTCAGGACCGTTACAACCTCGTGTTTCGACACCAACAGGCAGCGGCGGGAACCTTACCATTGATGCAAGAGTATTAGAGCCGGAAGATGTTATGGCTTACCAAGAAATGAACCCTCGCAATTTTGAGGTGCATTGGGATGCGGAAGATTTATCACAAACTTTATTAGCAAGACAATTGCCTGCGACTGCGGAAAATTATATTATGCTATTGCTTTTAGGGCGTTCGTTTGAACAATTTGAAGTAATGATATGGCAAGGCAGCAAGCAATATCAAAACAATGTGAATGTACCGCAGTTTAGTTCTCCGGGCGTTCCTAATCCTTATTACCAAATTCAATTTATTGATGGGTACATAAAAAGAATGTTGAATGATTCGGCAGTACACGCTATTAGCCCGGTAACAATTACAGCGGCAAATATTGTTAGTGCAGTTTTTTTACCACTTTATCAAAGTGTGGTACAAAATAATAAAGGGATGATTGCTAATGATCCGACAAGAACTAAGATGAAATTCTTGGTATCTTACAATACAAAAGCATTATGGGAACAATATTTAACAACCCAACCATTTAAGGGTAACGACCCTACAAAAGCGGGGGTTGATGCTTATTTGAACTGGGAAATAATGCCGCTTGCAGGCATTCCTGATGACACTGTAGTATTTACAGAATCAATGTCAAATCCAAACGGTAATCTTTGGGTTGGGATGAACAGTGTTAGTGATGAAAACTTTATGCTACAAAGATTATTTCCAAACTCTGAACTATTCTTTTTCAAAATGTTAATGAAATTGGATGTTAATTACGGACGTTCTGAAAAAGTTTTTATGATGACAACTTTAACAACAGCTTCTTTTATTCAATAATTCTTAAAACAAAAAAACGAAATGAAAAAAGTATTATTTTTAATTGCTTTTACAGCAACAGTATTTACAGCAAATGCCCAAAGATGGGATAATTCGCCCGGCGACAATACAGGTCGTAATTTAACATATTCGAGTCGAGTAAAAACGCTTGCAAGTACCGATTCTGTCTATGGCGGAGTGTCAGAAACATTTTATGTGTTTACAAAAATAACAGCAGCGAAAACGCTAAAAATAAAAACAGCGCAAGCGAAACTGTTTGATAGGTTGACTTTGGAGTTTTCAGCCGACAGTGTTCGTATCGTAACGTTTTCAACAACCTACAATGGTAACTGCATGGTAAATACCGATTCTGGAAGTGCAATGACTATCAAAACAAATAAAAAGGCACTTATACGTTTTATCTTTGATGGCACTTGTTGGATTGAAGAATATCGCTCTGTTCAATATTAATATTTAAAAATATTCTGTAATGAAAAAAATACTATTCCCTTTATTATTTATTTGCTTTTCTATATCCGCGCAACAAGGCTATCGTTATGATATTGTTCCCGGAAGCGATAATACTTATTCTTTAGCACATAAAGAAATAAAGAAAATTACTTACGCATCAAGCAAAACGCTTGCTCCTACAACGGAGGAAACGACTTATGACTTTACGCAACTAACAGGAGCAATGACAGTATTGGTAACAGTAACTCCTTGTTATACTGCTGATATTATGACTTGTTTATTTCATGCTGACGGATCGGATAGAGTAGTAACGTTTTCTACAGGGTTTTCCGCAGCAGGAACTTTAACGGTACCAGCAAGCACTTATACGGCTGTTAAGTTTACATTTAATGGTGCCGCTTGGTTTGAAACCTCAAGACAAAATTTAGTTGGCGGAAGCGTAACTACATTATTAGCAGGTAACGGAACAGTGGGTACGCCCGCTATTTCATTTACATCTGATACAGATTGCGGATTATACCGAATAGGTGCCAATGAAACAGGAGTAGCAGAAAACGGAGCAAAGGTTTTAGACATTTCAACAAGCGGATTAGCGGTAACAGGTAATATAACCGCCACTGGGTTAGTAACCAAAATAAGAACTGCAACTACCTACACAGCAAGTGCAACAGTAACAGCAGCGCAATTAGCTGGTGGTGTGCTGACAGTAAGTTCAGGAACGGTAACACTTACAATGCCAACAGGCACAGATGCGGGAACGCAATTAGGTGCGGGAGCAGGAAGTACTTTTGATTTTATTGTATTGAATATCGCAAGCGGTGGAACAGCGACAGTTGCTGTTAATACTAATATAGTGGCTTCCGGATTTCCTTCTTCAAACACGTTGACTTTAGCTAATAGCGCAACAATTGGCGTGGCAACATTTAGATTGACTTTTATTAGCGCAAGCGTAGCAACACTCACACGAATAAATTAAAACAAAAAATAAAATGGCAAAAACAATTTTAAAAAACAAAGTTTCTCAATCATTACAGGAAACTGTTAATGCAAATCCGCATGTTAAAGAAGTGCATTTTGATATGAAAGGCAGACATTATTTTAATGTTCATACATTTAAAGGAGTAGGAAAAGCTGAAAAAGATAACGGATTTTATGCTCAAATTGGAGTTAAGAATATCGTTGATAAAGAAGGCAAACAACTACGTGTTGAAAGTCCGAATCTGACTACCAAAATTGTTGAAACAGCGAGCCGTGAGGATGTATTGGCTGCGGAGCCGGTAAGTGATTTAGCAATTAACCTAAATAATTTGTCTGTTGATGAGCAAGCGGCAATAGTTAAAATGAGATCAGGAAAATGATAAATACCTTAGAGCAAGCAAAACATTATGCCTCTAAACACTTAAACCACCCATCGTTGGTTGTTTCAGAAAAAGGAAACATTTATGCTTCCTGCGATGTTGAAAAGGTTTGTTCTGATTTAGAAGAAAATAATGAAGCCTTTTTTATTGTAAAGGGAGAAAGAAAAACAACAAGGAATACACATTTTAAAGAAGAAGAAGATGCAAAAACTGAATAATATAAGTTTTACTTTAGGTCAAGGTGGAAGCGGACGTGTAGCCAATGGCTCTGATTATATTTCAGGATTGCTATTTTATAACAATACAAGACCCTCAGCATTATTGGCTTCTTTACCGGGTGGTGTTGATAATTTTTCATCCGGTTCTGTTGTTCAAATATACTCTCCACAAGATGCTTTTAATTTAGGGATTAATAATCTTTATTCAGACGAAACGCAATCGGTTTCTAAAGTAGTTATCACAAATGCAGGAGCAACAGGCGATGCTATCACAATAAAAGTAGCGGACTGGATTGGTGGCAAAGGAAAAGGAGTAGTTTCTCTTGGAACATATATCAACATATCTTCTGACATTATAGAAACTGTCGTTGATGGATTGGTAGCTGCTATCAATGCAGGCACTAATGTACACGGATATACAGCTGCTGATACAGGAGATACCGAAACAACTGTATTCATTACAGCACCAAAAGGAAAAGGAATATACTTTAATTCAGGAAGTCCATATACGCAAGTATTAACTGGCACAATGGCGGCAACAATAACGCAACCAACTGGTTCAGGAAGTACAGTCTTAGGTGTTGCATCTAAATTAGCTGTTTATTATTATCACATTCAAAGATACTTTGCTGTAAAACCTGATGGTACTTTATATATTGGAATATTCAATGTTGCCGGAAGCGGTGCCTTTACGGACATTGATAATATGGTAAATTACTCAAACAACACTCTTGTTCAACTGGGTATATGGGATGATACACAAACTTATGCGTTGGCTTCTTTGACTGCTATTCAGGCACGAATAAACATTTTAAAAACAGCACATAAATTACTTTCTTCATGTGTTTATGCAGCCGATGTAAAAGCAATAGGAGCGATTACATTACTTGCCGCAGGTCCTTACGATTTATCAACCTTAAACGCTCAAAACACTTCTGCATTAATTGATAATGACGGAAATGCAAATGGGTTGGATTTATTCTATGCAACAGGAAAAACGATCAGTTCATTAGGTGCATGCATCGGCTGTATTTCGGAAGCTGCAATCAGCGAAGATATTGGTAATCCTATTGACAGATTTAACGCTGATGACGGTATTGAATTTGATACTTTAATGTTTGGAGACGGAACGTTCTATAATTCTGTTTTACAAAATTATTTAGATTCGTTGAATAACAACAGATATATTTTCTTATCAAAAATTCCTTTTACCACCGGTTCTTTTTATTCTGATGATCATGCGGCTATTGCTTATACAAGCGATTACGCTTGGATTCACGACAATAGAATTATTGACAGAGTTATAAAAGATACCTTTGCGGCTTTGGTACCTGTTTTAAAATCAAAATTAAAATTAAATACAGACGGCACGATGCAAAACACTACCATCATTCATTTAATGTCTCTCGTTGGGGATGTTTTGAAACCATTGATTGCAAGTGAAGATTTGGCTGGAGATATTGATAATTTTGATGCAAGCAACTGGGTGTTGATTGATCCGCGTCAAAAAGTAAATACAACAGGATTGTTAAAAATCGGTGTTAAGTTGGCTGAAAATGCAATAGCTCATTCAATAAGTGTTCCGATTGGTTTTGGTACGGTTTAAATAAAATATAAAAAATGGCAAGTTTAATATTAAAAAATGGTGTTGTTTCCGGTTGGGCTAATACAACTTGCGTGATTGGCGGGGTTATCATTACGGGCATTAAGTCTATTGATTTCGGATATTCTCAAAAGAAAGAAAATATTTACGGTCAAGGGAAGAATCCTGTTGGACGCGGACGCGGGAATAATGAGTTTCCTGACGCCACCATAGATATACTGCTTGAAGAATGGAAGGCATTAGTATTGGCAGCGCCTAATAATGATCCTACCCAAATACCAATGTTCAGCATACCGATAACTTATGATAATGGAATACCTCCCGAAATATTGAATAACGCCGAATTTACAGGAGTAAAACAATCTAAGAAGCAAGGCGACACCGCTAATTGGGTGGTAGTTGGTATCGTATGGGCTGGATTGACCCAATAAGCAAAAAAAACATAAGCAATGGACGAAATTATTTTAACTGAAGAAGAAAAAGCGAATCAGGATTGGTTGGATGCTATCAATGCAGAAGCGGATGAAAAAGCAACTGAATTATCAGCAATATTTAATTGCGAAGTAAAACCCTTTGTATTTGTAGTAGAGCCTTTAAAAGATGCTGCTGTGGGCTTTATGAAAGTACCTGATGCGAAACAAAGTTTTAAGTTAATGCGCGAAATGGCTATTAGCCTTGAGGCTGGTGTAGAATTGGCGGCAAAAGCACAATTAATCCGTATGGTTGGTGAAGACAGGGCAAGCGATATACGTTTTATGGATGAGAATGGAAATTATGATGCTAAGAATTCAACCTTAAACTTTTCATTGCTTTTGAAAGCGCAAACAACAATTGCGCTTTATCAGGACGCGTTTAAAAAAAAATAGAATTTTATAGATTAATTGACAATAGCAAAAGCGAATTGTGGCAAATGGATGCTATGATTCGCTTTTGTTTTTTAGTAGAACCGGAAGATTTGGATATGGACAGGTACGCTAAACTTTACGGACAAGCTCAATTTATGATAGACTACACCAATTTAATAGCTGCTAAAAAGGCGGTAGGACAATAAGCAATGGATAAAGATTTACGCTATAAAATTTCGTTACAGGACTTATTCACCAAAGGGATAAAGGATGCCGGAGCGGCGGCGCAGGCTTTTGAAAAAAATGTCGCGGGAATACAGGCTACCACTAAAAATATGGAGAGCAGTTTCGCATCGCTTCGCTCCACTATTATTGCTGCCTTCAGTATTTATGAGGTTGTTAGTTTTGGAAAGGAACTTGTAAAGACTGCTGCGGAGTTTCAAGGGTTTGAGAATATGATAAAATTCACTTCTTTAAATGCTGCCGATGCTGCTACTAATAACACATACTTGAGTAAGACTATTAAGGATTTACATTTAGATATGCGGGAAACGTACAAAGGGTTTGCCCAAATGGAGGCGGGTATGTATGGTACAGGAATAGAAGGCGAAAAGTTGCGGAAACTTTTTACAGGCTTATCTATGGCAACAGCAACTTTACATTTGACGACTGATATGTCTGGAAGAGCTAATTACGCAATAAAAGAAATTGGCGAATTGGGTACTGTGCAGGCGCGTCAGATGCGTATGCTCGCCTTAGCTTTGCCGGGGGCTTTTGAATTAGCTGCTGATTCTATGGGGATGTCTTCGAGTAAATTTCACAAAGCGATGAAAAAAGGGCTGTTACACGCTTCTGATTTCTTACCTAAATTCGGTGAGGAGCTGACAAAGCATTTTAAAAGCGGGACTGATGCGTTCGGGAATAGTTTACAAGGCAAGATGAATGATGTAAACACTTCGCTGTATCAGATGAAGATAGATTTAGAAAAAGCGTTTGACCCTATCTTTTTGTCGGTTCTCACAGGACTGAAAAATACTTTTGAGTTTATATCGGTTCACGGAAAGGCTATAAAAGAGTTGGCGGTATTCGTTGGCATACTTACTGCTGCCATGGGGCTGTATAAGGCTCAACTAATGCTGACAGCAGGCTGGCAGGAGATAGTATATATGAAGAATATGTACAAGACGTGGTTGCTGGTTAAGGATCAGATATTTGTAACCAATGCATTAACAGTAGCGCAGTTAGAATTAAACGCGGCAATGAAGGCTAACATGATTGGTGTGATTATAACAGCGGTAGCGGTACTGACTGCCGGCATTTACCACTTAATTGAAGTGCAGAAAGAATGGGACGATTTAATTATAGGATCGGCGGAGGGGGCTGCCCAGATTCAACTACGAAAAGAATATGACAAAGTAATTTCTTTAATTACCCAATATGAGAAATTGGGTAAAACGAAAGAGGTCGCACAAAATATAGCGATTGGAGATGAGAAAAGTTATATAGATAAACAAATCAAAAGGCTTGAAAGTGAACTGCACAAATTTGATAATATCGGCGAGCCAAGGGGAGAAGCTGAATTAAAAGGTATTCAAAGGCAAATAGATAAATTTAAAGCGTTTTTGAAAGTGTTGCCAACCATACGCGCGGCAGATGCAAGCAGAGCAATTAAAACTGGAACTGGCGAAACAGATTTGGGCAGTGGAATATTAGAACCCAAACAAAGCAGAATACAACACATTGTAATTAATATTATTAAGCCTTTTGAAAATCAAAAAGTTTCGATGGGGGGAGGAGATTTGAATATAAAAGAGTTGGCGCCGAAGTTTACAGAGTATTTGCTTTCGTTGGTGGAGGATGCAAGTATTTTGGTGAGTGAGTAGTTTGTAACATTAATAATTTTTTGTATCTTTATATCAAAACGGTTGGAAAACCCGATAAAATGGCAGAAATAGAAAATACAACACCGATACGACCTGTACCTACATTTAAGCATTTCGACCCTATCCACGGGGCGACAGGAAAAACTATTGCGCCTAACTTTACCAAAAATGTAGATGTTTTCAATCCTAAAAAAAATATTCCATTATTTGAATCGTTGGCTGTTACATTAGGGATTGGCGCAGCGAAAACAATTGTTTTAAAAAACACCTTTAAATTTTTTCAGACAAAAGAAGTTCCGCAAAATAAAAACAGGTTTGTAGATAAGTTGGGTAAACCTTGCGACAAATCGATGCCGATTGTAGGTTATTCTGATTTTGGATTTCCTATTTTTTCAAACTTAACTTTATTGGGAGACTCTTATCAAGACAATTCAGGTCAGACCATAGGAACATTTGATACTGTGATATTGGATGCGGTCCTAATGGATATTTCAAACGACAATAACATTGTTTCAACAGATGTACAAGGACGCAACGGAACGGTAATAGAGTATATTAGCTCAAAGTCGTGGTATATAAGTGTGAGAGGGCGATTGCTTGCGAAGTGTCCGGGTGTTTATCCTTTGGATAGTAGCAATGATGATAAAAACAAGCCGAAGGGCGACAATTTAAACAATATGATTGCTATGCTTAATTGCAACAAAGCTATTCGGGTTCAATCATGGTTTTTAAATGCTGCCGGGATTCATAATATTGTTATAAGGCATAAGAATTTTCCACAGGAGGAAGGTAGTCAGGAATATCAGAAATTTGAATTTGAGGCTATTTCTGATAAGCCGGTAATATTAAAAATGGTTAAATAAATGTTAAGACCAAATACTTTAATCACGATTACGCAGCAATCCAACGATGCTATTCCAACCGGAAGGACTAAAACCTTCACGCTGGACTTCGTGGAGAGGGGAGATATTATTACTACGTGGCAAAACTTAACCGACACAGCAAAAATAATATTTCCACGTAATGTTTATGTGGATGATGGTAGCGGCACTCCTTATCAATGGGGTTCGTTTAATGGATTAAAAGAAAGTTCTAAAAATATTTACGGTGATCCGGCAAACTCTACTTCACTACCTCTTTTTATGCGAGGGGACAAAATAAAGATTGAACTCGGATATTTTTTTAATACCTCATTAGAAAATACGAATGAAACAAAAATAATGACCACTGTGTTTGAGGGTTACATCACAAAAATAAAAAACAGGATGCCTATTGAATTGGATTGTGAGGATGAGATGTGGAAGCTAAAACAGATAACGTGCGTAAACAAATTGTATAAAAACTGCATTGTGCAAAATATGCTTAAAGAGATGTTGGCTGGAACCGGAATAGTAATAAAGGATGATGTTAAAGGCATAGAAACGAACATAGGAGATTTCAGGGTACAGAACGAAACGGTAGGAATGGTATTGAATAGATTGCGTGATGATGCTCATTTATACAGTTATTTCAGAGGTAACGAATTGCGGTGTTCGGGTATTGTTTATTTTCCTGAAGATAGGAATACGGAAATTTTTAACTTTCAGGATCAACAGAACCCGGGCGAGGGCATCATTATTTCTGATTCATTAGAATACACGAGGAAGGAAGATTTGAATATAGCTGTGATAGCGCACTCTGAATTTATAGAATCGGGAAACGGACTTAATCAGGATGGAACCGCGAAGACAAAAAGAAAAAGAATTCAAGTTATGGTAGGAAAGGATGGGGAGATAAACGCTAAAGACAAATTTCAAGGGAGTACAATTACTATACCTGTCTTAGGAGCCACAACACATAAGCAACTTATAGATGCGGCAATGAACCATTTTAATAAAAATTATTATACAGGATTCAGAGGTGGATTTACAACTTTCGGATTACCTTATGTGCGACACGGTGATGCGGCGCAGATACAAGACAAAGTAATACCGGAAAGGGATGGCGTTTATTTGATTAAGCAAGTTTCAACGTCTTTCGGATTGCACGGATTGAGGCAACACGTATTGCTTCATCTGCGTATTGATAAAGGATATACAGTAGCGCAACAAAATGCAGGAACTTAGCGAAGGCACAAAACAAGCAGCACGTACAGCTATCAGAAAGATAGCAGGCACTTACAATTTAGATATTGTCGAAATAATTTTGGCGACAGTAGATAAAGTAGATAAGGTTGGTAGGACCTGTGATGTAACACCTTTATCCGGAAGGTCGGATACTGCCATTGCTGGTGTTAATCTGATGGCGGAATGTAACGATGGCGAATTAAAGATACCTGCTATTGGTTCCACTGTCGGGATAGCAATAAGCACACAGGTAGAGCCTTTCGTTTTTTCATGGTCTGATTTATCAGAATGGTATTTAGTGATTGGCAATACTACTATTGACATTTTGGATGGAAGTATCAAGTTTGGAGATGGCGTTTATAACGGACTTACAAAAATTGATGAGTTAAAAACAGCGTTAAATTTATTGCAATCAGATATAAATGCTTTGAAGGCAGCGACAGGTGCGGCTATTACTGTTTATTCGGCTGCTTTAGATAGTGGTGCATCGGCGGGGACTTTCAATGCGGTTGTTTTGCCTCAAATAAATTTATTTGATATTGAAAACAAAAAAATTTTGCACGGAGAAATTTAATTTTATTATTTTTGTAATATGAAAATTTTGGTAGAAGATTTTAAACAAAATGATGATGACATAGTAATTGATTCGGTTACAGGGGATTTTTTATTTGTTCCAAGCGACAATCAGCATATCTTAGATATTTTTGTAAGCGCACCCGGATGGTGGAAAAATTCGTTAAGTACCGGCGCTAAAGTTAATCAATTATTAAAGGGAAAATTAAATATTCCGAATTTAGAAAGTGTGATAAAAATACAATTAGAGGCGGATGGGTATCAGGCTGGCAGACCATCAATAAAAAATGTGTCAGGAAACTTCACAATTGTTCCAAATGCAGTGAGATTATGAATTATAAAGCAAAAATAGGACAAAGCATTTACGATATATGTTTGCAAACGTATGGCAGCCTCGACCATTTTATCAATGGAGAAAGCACATTGTTTAAATTGATTCGGGAAAACAATATTGGTAGTGTAAATGAAAGCGGTTTTGCTGGTAAGATTTTTATATTTGATGCGTCATTGATTATAGATAATTCGGTTTATTTAAAGAATATTTACATCGCCGGGGACGATACAAAAGGCAGTTTTGATGATAGTTTTGATACAAGTTTTGATTAATTAAATTCAGATGAAAAAAATAATTTTAATATTAATCCTAATTTTATTAGGTTTACAAGGTTTTTCACAAGAAACGAAATCCGCTGTTTTACAAAGAATTGATAAGAATGTTTATGAAAATCTTACACACCAGATGAGGGGAGATAGTTTAAATGCTGTTTTAAAAGCTATGGTAAATAGTTTGGCATCTTATACCGTTTCATCAAGCTCGGGAAGCATAACACCAACATCGGTAACAACGCAGACTATTATTATTAATAATAGCGGAATCGCTACATATACAATAGCACCAAGAGATAGCACAACAGTAATTCCCAATACAAAATGGTGCGAACAAAATTTTGTTAAAAGCGTTGGAGAAATTGCCGGCAATGGGATAGGTATAACAGGGGTATCACCCATAGTCGGTTATGGTACATATACAGTAACGAATACCGCACCTGACAAGACAGTAATACTAACAGGGGGAGCGGGCATGAGTGTTACAAGTGGTTATCCTTCATTCACAGTAACTAATACTTCCCCATTTAGCGGAGTAACAGCAACACTTCCACTATCAATAAGCACAAATACAATTTCATTAAATTATGGTAGCGGTTTGTCAGTAAGTAGCGGAACTTTGACAGCTACTGGATTAGGAGGCACTGTTACAAGTGTAGGAGAGGTTGCAGGAACAGGAATTAGCATTGGTGGTTCTTCGCCAATTACAGGAGCGGGAACTTTCACAGTTACCAATACAGCGCCAGACCAAACGGTGGTATTAAATAATGGTACAGGAATATCGGTAACAGGGACATACCCAACTTTCACCGTTACTAATACTGCTCCAAATGTCGGTGTTGGAACAGTAACAAGCGTAACCAGCGCAACAGGAGATGCAACGGTAGCAACTACAACAACTACGCCTGTTATAACTATTGTTTCAGCACCTAAATTAACAACAGGAAGAACGATAAGCGGAACAGGTGATGCTACATTTACAACTGGTTCATTCGATGGTAGCGGTAATGGTACTGGGGCTGTTACGGTTGTTAAAGTTCAGACTACATCCGTTACTACTAATGCGACTTATTATCCATTATTTGCACCAACATCTTCCAATGGAAGCAACACTGTTAATGTGGGGACAGGAATAACATTTAATCCAAGCACGAATAATTTAACGACCACCACATTTACAGGGGCGTTGACAGGTAATGTAACTGGTAATGCAACAACAGCAGCAACTCTATTGACGGCTCGTAATATTTGGGGGCAAAGTTTCAATGGCAGCGCAAATGTAACGGGTTCATTAACATCAGTTACGACTATTGCTACATCGTCAGATGTCAGCGTAGGAGGAAATATTAATTTAACAGGTGCAATTGGAGCAACGAAATATATTATTACGGACGAAACAAATACAGGTACAGGAAGGGTAGTTATACAAGCAGGTGGTGGTTCTGCTACATTCGGTGGTTCTGCTATCTTTTATGCAGGATCACATGCAACAAAGCCAAATCAAGTTGCAATTGGGTTAGGAACATCAACATCAGGAAACTTCAGAGTAAATCAAGATGGTCTTGATGGTGGAACGGATTTGTTTACAGTATTAGGTACTGGTTTGGTTGGTATTGGTAGAACTCCACTAACTCACAAATTAGAAGCAGCAGGGGTAATAGCAGCATGGGATAATTCAGGCTATGCAGGTGCTTTTATGGAAGGGGGTAATGGTATAAGCTATTTCGGTTCTCTTGGAAGTGATGCTATTAATCTATATACAAATGGTTCGAGCAGAATGACGATTTTAGGGTCAGGAAATATTGGCTTAGGGAATGTAACATCCCCCTCTGCAATATTACACCTGCCCGCAGGCACAGCAACAGCTAATACAGCGCCACTACAATATACA
>OBLU010001069.1_pt1 | contig 25539 bp, 19 predicted proteins | sample 1518681 | NCBI WGS metagenome assembly OBLU01 (sample SAMEA3539304, study PRJEB22396) | soil metagenome | biome: tundra; feature: field; material: soil | place: USA | collected 2010-05 | depth 0.15 m
AAAGGCGCGCTGCAATACGACATCGCGTCTCTGCTTTACGATGGCAAAGCCGATCTTCCGCCCGCATTGCGCCAGGAATTACTTGACTGCTACCTTGAATGTCTTGGCGGCTTTATAAAGGTTGAGCGCGACGCGTTTATGGAACACTATTACGCGTACGTCTATGTTCGCATTCTTCAGGCGCTCGGGGCCTACGGTTTCCGAGGGTTTTATGAGCGCAAAGCGCATTTTCTGCAGAGTGTTCCGTACGCACTGAAGAACTTGCGCTGGCTTGCTCTCGCCGTCAAGCTGCCCATAGCCCTGCCCGCTCTCATGGACGCCCTGCAAAGCATGTTGGCTTCGGAGAAATTGCAAGGTCTATCTTCTTCTACACCCGGGCTGACGGTCCGCATTTTCAGCTTTTCATTCTACCAACAAATGCCTGCGGATGAGACCGGGAATGGTGGCGGTTTTGTCTTCGACGCGCGTAGTCTGCCAAATCCCGGACGTGAAGAACAGTTCAAGCAGTTGACCGGTAAGGACGCAGCAGTCATCGACTATTTGAGCCGTCAACCAAGTGTGCATCAGTTTCTTGCCGGCGTTCTGTCGCTTGTGGATACAAGCGTGAGCAATTTTCAGAGCCGCGCATTTAAGAACCTCATGGTATCGTTCGGATGCACCGGCGGTCAGCATCGATCCGTATACTTGGCTGAGCAGTTGGCGAAGCATTTGCGCGCCACCAGCGGAGTGGAAGTTATCCTCCGCCATATCGAGTTGGAGAAGATGGGCAAATGAAGGCGATGATACTGGCCGCCGGGCTGGGCACCCGTCTACGGCCGCTAACCGACGATCGGCCGAAGGCACTGGTGACGGTTGCCGGCCGCACGCTGCTTGAAATCACCCTATGCCGCTTGAAGTCCTCCGGTGTCAGCGAGGTCATAGTGAACACACATCATTACGCTGACATGATCTTCGAATACCTCAAAGCGAACAACAACTTCGGCATGCGTATTGAAGTGTCTCGCGAAGAGACGTTGCTCGACACTGGCGGCGGATTGAAGAGAGCCGCCGATTTCTTTCTTGAGGGTGGCAGCAATTCGCAGGAGCCATTCATCCTGCATAACGTCGATGTCATTAGCACCATCGACCTTGAGCGCATGGTGCGGTTCCACCAAGAGCACTCTGCACTCGCCACTCTTGCAGTGCAGAGCCGGAAGACCTCGCGCTATTTGCTCTTCGATGAGCATGGCCTGCTGTGCGGCCGACGAGTTAGCGGTGGACCGACAGGTGACAATGAGTTGCCTGAATTGGCTCGGCCTGCCCATCAAGTGCATCCATTGGCGTTTTCGGGCATCCACATCATTTCTCCCCGCGTCTTTGCCGAAATGAGAGAGGAAGGCGCTTTCTCCATCATCACAACCTATTTGCATCTCGCTGCCAGAAACGAGAAGATCGTCGCCTTTCGCGCTGACGAATACTATTGGCGCGATCTCGGAAGGCCGGAGAACTTAATCGAAGTCGAACGCGACCTTGGCAGCGGATTGACGCTATCAAGGAGCACCCCATGACTGCGCATGGCAAGCCCCGTTATGACTGCGAGTACATCGTTGTTGGATCAGGGGCGGGCGGCGGTACGGTTGCTGCTCGCTTGGCAGAGGCTGGTCACACTGTCGTTTTGCTCGAGGCGGGTGGAGATCCCCGCAAGTCCACCGGCAGCGATCCCGTCGCTCCTTCCGTAAATCGTCTCCCTGCCGATTACGATGTGCCTTGCTTTCACGCCTTCGCATCGGAGAACGCGGCCATGAAATGGGATTTCTTCGTGCGCCACTACAGCGACGACGCTCAACAAAGACGCGACCCCGCCTATCGCGAGATGTGGGCAGGAAAACGAGTTGACGGAGTGCTCTATCCGCGTGCAGGTACGCTTGGCGGATGCACGGCGCATAATGCAATGATCCTGCTCTATCCTCACGATGCTGATTGGGATGACATTGCAACTCTAACGGGTGACTCAAGCTGGCGTTCGGACCGGATGCGAAAATACTTTCAGAGGCTGGAGGACTGCCATCATCGGCCGGTTCATCGCCTACTCAGCAAGCTCGGAATCAATCCTACCCGGCATGGATTCAACGGTTGGCTCAGTACAGAGAAAGCAATCCCCATGGTTTCGCTGTCCAATGTAGATCTCATCGAAACAATTCTAAAGTCCACAGAAACTGCGATTAAGTCCGGGAAGAGAAGTTATCCTAATCGAGGGATGGTGGTTTTGAGCGTCGCGGCAGTGATTATCCTACAACCTGTTGTGGCCACCTGAATCAAGCAGATAGCTACCAAGAAGAATTTCAAATGAGAGGACGCGAAATCATGGAGGCTAAGACAGTGATCAAAGTGGTCAATTGGATACGAAGAGCAATTCCGCTCGTTTTGAGTGTGGTATGTATGTATTTCCTCACTCCGGCGATAGCGCACGCTCAAGTTGATACCGCAGACATCGTTGGAACTGTGACTGACCCAAGTGGCGCGGCGGTAACCAACGCTACCGTGACCGCAGCCAGTCTTACGACCGGCATTACACAAAAGGCAGCCGTCAACAATACCGGTGGTTTCGAGTTCACGCTGTTGCAAGTGGGCGCCTACAAGCTGACTGTCCAGGCAGCGGGCTTCAAGAACTATTCAACTCAGGTGACACTGGCGGCTGGCGACCGTGCTCGCGTCAACGCGCAACTGGTGCTAGGCCAGGCGACGGAAACCGTCACTGTGGAGGCGACTACGCCGGCACTGCAGACCGACGAATCGACGATCGGCACGCTGCTGACCAGCCAGGCAACGCAGGATCTTCCACTCAATGGACGCAACGTAACCAGCCTGATTACTCTAGCTGCCGGTGTGACGGGCGGTCTGCCCAACGCCTTGGCGAGCGGTACGCGGCCTGACGATCGCCGTCAAAGCGCCGCCTTTGCGGCCAACGGGCAATCCGATCAGTACAACAACATGATGATCGACGGCATGGACAACAACGAGCGCTTCATCGGCGGCGTGGGCGTTCGTCCCTCGATCGACGCTATCGAAGAAGTCCGCGTCCTCACCAACCTGTATTCGGCAGAGATCTCTCGCTCCATGGGCGGTGTTGTCGACCTGCTTTCCAAGTCGGGCGGCAACAAATTCCACGGGACGGTGTATGAGTTCGTGCGCAACGACAAGTTCGATGCCAAAGACTACTTTGCCGCGTCCGGACCCAAGCCGGAGTTGCGCCAGAATCAGTTTGGCGGCAGCGTAGGCGGGCCGATCTGGAAGCAGAAGACGTTCTTCTTCTTCGACTATGAGGATTTCCGCAAGATCAGCGGAGTGACCGCGGACTCGACGGTGCCGACCCTCTATGAGGAACAGAACCCGGGAGACTTTTCCGATCTGGGCCCGGGGTGTCCAAACCTCACCACGAACGCTGGGTGGAAACCCGATACCATCGGCCTGAATTACTTCAAGCTCTTTCCGGCTCCAACGCCCGGACTCAATGCGACACCTCCCGGAAACTGCGCGGCGCCGTCAGGCAACTTCAGCTATACGGCGGGGGCGAAGCAGATGGTCAGCACCTATGACGCCAAGGTTGACCATCGTTTCTCGTCCAAGGACTCGGCGTATGCCCGCTACACCTACAACGATACCAACGCATTCGAGCCGCCTCCGCTTCCCACCACGAAAGTGGCTGGAATTACGGTGAACCCCGGCGCCGGCCCGTGGAATAATAACTTTCCCGGTCCGGCTACCGATCAGGAGCACAGCATCATGCTGGGTTACACCCATCTGCTCAGCTCGAACCTGATCGTGGAACTCAAGGCCCAATACATGCGGCTGGACAACATATCGAATCCGATCAACGTGGGCACAGATGCAGCCACGGCGTTCGGTTTCCCGAGCGGCTCCAGCGCATACGCCATCAACCTGCCGAATGACCTGGTCAGTTCCGGCCTGCCCAACATTCAGTTCAGCGTACAGGGTTACTCCGCGTTGGGAGATGCCGACTACGTTCCGCTTCACGACCAGAACAACAGCTTCCATTACACGGAATCGATCTCGTGGATCAAGGGAACGCATAGCTTCAAGTTCGGCGCAGGCATCATCCGCCGTCAGGGCACTCAGGCACAGAGCGCTCATCCGCGCGGTTATGCGCAGATCAACAGCAATGATCCGACCCTCCCGGGCGCTGGCAACGACCTTGCCGTCCTGTTGAGCGGCCTGACGACAACTACCGCGAGGAGCTACTCGATCCAAACGCCTGAATGGCGGGCTTGGGAGCCCTCTGCTTTTGCGCAGGACAACTGGCATGTGATGCCTAAGCTCACCCTTAACCTGGGCGTTCGCTACGACATCTTCACCCCCTTCACGGCGGCCAATAACGCCTTTGACTACTTCGATCTGACACAGGATCTGCTGTATGGGCCAGGATTGCCTAATAGCCAAGGGTCCAATGCCACCGGTGGCGTCAAAACCGACTACTCGAACGTGAGCCCGCGCATTGGCTTGGCCTATGAGGTAAAGCCTGACACGGTCATCCGCGCCGGTTATGGCATCTCGTATATGCCCGCAAACTCCCTCAATTCCGGCGGCTACACGAACGCACCTTTTTCCTTCAACGTAGCTTGCGGAGACACCAACTCCCCAATCAACTCACCCACGGCCTGCGTCGCGCCATTGGGCGGCACGAGCGGGTCCTGGTATATGGCCGGAGGATTGCCGATACCTTCGGCAGATATGTCGCTGGTTACCAATTCGGCGAACTATATCAATGAGGGAACCATCTTCAGCATGGACCCCAGCATCAAAAACATGTACCTGCAACAGTTCAGTTTGAACGTGGAAAAGGACTTCTTCCACGGCAACGTAGCCACCATCTCTTATGTGGGTAACCGCGGTTCGCGGATACCGGAGTTGATTCCCATCAACCAGCAGGCTTATGCGGGGGGGGCATACCCACTTTCTACCCTGCCAGGAGTCATTATCGATGATCGCGAGAGCGTCGGGAGTTCCAGCTACGACGCACTCCAGGCTTCGGTTGAGCGCCGGCTCAAGAGCGGGCTCGCGTACGACGTGAACTATACCTGGTCCCACGGTCTGACCGATGTAACGGGAATTGGAGAAGGGAATGCGGCAACCAGCTGCATAGGCCAGTGCCATGTTGACAACGGCAGCGGGCAGTCAGTCACCTACAAAAGCTTCTACCAGTACGACCAGGGCAATTCGGACCTGGATACGCGCCACCGCATCGCCCTCTCAATGACCTACGATCTGCCCTTCGGCAAGAACGTGACCGGGCCGGCGGCGTACGCTGTCAAGGGCTGGACGGTGAACTCCATCTACTACGCGCAAACGGGCAACCCGAATACGATCGCGAGCTCGGTTAACCCCAGCGGACTCCCTGTGGGCGAACGGCCGAACAAGGTCGCGGGCACATCGGGCTTCCACAAGAGCATTAGCGAGTGGTACGACGTGACGCAGTTCACGCTGCCTGGCACAAACCTGTTGGGCAACGCGCATCGCAACTCGGTTTTCGGACCGGGGACACAGGCGCTGAGCTTCTCGGTGTTCAAGTACATTCCGATCTACGAGAGCGTGAAGCTTCAGTTCCGTGCCGAGGCCTTCAACACGTTCAATACGCCGAGCTTCAGCCAGCCGGGCGGGACCGTTTCCTTTGACGCGAACGGTGTTGGCCAAATCGGCAACGGCGCCGGAGCCATCACCAGCACCCCAGCCTCCGCTTCGCCGCGGCAACTCCAACTTGCGCTGAAGCTGATTTTCTAAGCGACAGAGCCGAAGACGGCGACCTGTGCATAAGGAGGCGGAAGTCGCCTCCTTATGCACATCGGAGGGTGGACCGGATTATGTTGCGCCAGGCGATCTACAGTCGCTTGGTCGGGTGTGAAGTTCTCAACGACGCCGATGTCCTTCGCAGGACCCGACCTTCCGCCCGACTGGCTCAGAGAATATCCGGAGGAAGGTACGCTTCTTTCACCCCCACCTGAGCGAATCGAAGTCGAAGGACCAGCAGTGCAGCCCATATCACAGAGGCTGCTTGTAAGCCGGTTCTTCAATGATCATTTCCTTGTTGAAAGCCTGGCCCCAAATCTGTCGGCTCGGTCGGGAATGGAAAGAGAGGGTCTTCATGTCGAATACACGTCGAGAATTCTTGCAGTCCTGCGCGGCCGCAGCGTCACGGAGCAGGATACGGCCTCGACGCTGAAGGTCGCGGTAGTCGACGAAGCCTTTGTGCGCAAGTTTTTCAAGCCGGGAGAAAATCCAATCGGCACGCATTTTGGTGTCAACCTGCCCGCGTTGAACAAGACGTTCGAAATTGTCGGCGTGGTGCGCGAGGGCAACTACACCGATCCCAGTGGCCATTGGAGACGCCCCCTGTTCTTTGTGCCGCTCGCCCAGCACGTTCATTACGACACTCCCATGATGCAGATGATCGACGATCGCACTCACCTGATCGAAAGCGTGGTGTTGCAACTGCGCGGAAGCATGGACGGATTGGAACCGCAGGTGCGCCGCATCTTCGCGGAAGTCGATCCCAATCTCACCATGATCAGAATTCAGACCATGCAGGAACATGTGGCAAACCGGCTCGATCAGCAGCGCACCATGGCACAGATGACCGGCCTGTTCGGAATCCTAGCGCTCATCCTCGCTGTAGTTGGACTCTACGGCGTGACTGCTTTCACTGTGGAAAGACGCTCCGCCGAAATTGGCGTTCGCATGGCCCTGGGCGCAAACCGCGCCAGCGTGGTCCGCTTGGTCCTGCGGGGCGCATTCCTGCAGATTCTTATCGGCCTCCTGATCGGGATTACAGTTTCTATTGGATGCTCTCGACTGATCGCTGTGCAGCTTTATCACGTGAAGGGATGGGACCCTTTCGTCCTGTTCGGATCGATCCTTGCGCTCGGAGTTTGCGCCCTGGTGGCAAGCATCGTCCCTGCGCAGCGGGCCGCTTCCATCAACCCGGTGACCGCACTACGAGTGGAATAGAAGACCAAACCCTGACATCCACGTGCTCCAACTGTTGCCCCCAACCGGTTAAACTCAATGTTGACCCAACGGTGAGTCCCGGCGGGCCAATTTGTGGAGGGGCAATCTTTGACCCGCGAGAAGGACCGTGTCCTAACCATCAACCCCGGTTCCACATCAACCAAAATCGGAGTGTACACGCGGGAGGGCGCCAAGTTGGTGCGGACCATCCGCCATGGGGATGAAGAACTGGCGCGGTTTGGGGGGCGGCCCATCGTGGCTCGTTTGGAGTACCGCGCGGGGATGATCAGGAACGCGCTCTTGGATGCCGGATACAACGGGACAGGGTTGGCCGGAGAGCGTTTTGCCGCAGTGGCCGGGAGAGGTGGCTTTCTGCCCCCTGTCCCCTGCGGTACCTATCTTGTAGATGAAACGATGGTGGAGCATCTGCACCTGGCTCGCCGTGGAGAACATGCGTCGAACCTGGGTGCTCTACTCGCGTTGCAGTTCGCACAAGCGGCCGGCGTCAACGCCTACATTGTGGACCCCGTTACTGTAGACGAGTGGCAGGACTGCGCCCGCTTCTCCGGTTCGCCGCTCATAAAACGCGCTGCGGTTGGCCATGCGCTGAATATCAAGGCCGTGGCCCGGCGCTTTGCGCGGGAGCGGCAGAGTGCCTACGAGTCGCTGCGCCTCATCGTTTTGCACATGGGCAGCGGCGTCACCGTTTCAGCCCACCGCGACGGCCGCATGATCGACAACAACACTCCCGAGGATGGCCCCTTCGGCCCTGACCGGACCGGCTCGCTTCCGGTACGCGAACTCATCAAACTCTGCTTTAGCGGGGATTATAGTGAACACCAAATCGATCGCCACGTTTTTGGAAACGGCGGACTTTTTGCCTATCTCGGCACCCGCGACCTCGAGGAGGTCGAACGCCGCATCGAAGCCGGCAACCGTGCAGCCGCCCAGGTCTTCGAGGCCATGGTCTACAAAATCGCCAAAGAGGCCGGAGCTATGGCCGCGGTTCTCGAGGGCAAAGTGGATGCGGTGCTCCTGACCGGAGGAATGGCATACTCCAAAAGGCTTGTCTCACAGCTTGAGGACTACCTCGAATGGATCGCTCCTATCAAGGTCTATCCAGGCGAGGACGAATTACAGGCTTTGGCAGAAGGTGTTTTCCGCGTTCTCGACGGCCAGGAACAAGCCAAGCGAATACCGCCGGAACCCGCCGACGCGGCTACGACCAGGGCAAACGAAAAGCGGTTGGTAATTGGCCTGGAACTAGAGGATGAGCCTCTCACTTAGCGAACCGCGACGGCGCAATATTACTTCCCTCCAACTAAGCGCGCAGTTTATCCAGTTTGTCCCGCAGGCCAAACTTGCCGCCGAAACAAAGTAATATGATTGCAACCTGCCTGCATCAAACTCGCACGATGAGGTGACCACTTTGACGGCTTTAAGATTCTGCGCGACGGCAACCCTTGCACTCGCCATCAGCGGCCTTTCCGCGACGGCACAGCAGTTTCAGAACCACCTGATGCCTCAGCCCGCAAAGATTTCGATTGGTTCCGGCGGCCTTGCGCTCGACTCAACATTCGCCGTCGAGGTTCCCGGCGTATCCGACGCGCGTCTCACCGATGCGATCGACCGCGCCGTACGACGCATCGAGATGGACACAGGCCTGCGGCACGCCGGTCGCGGTGAAGTCGGGAAGACCAAGCTCGTCGTCAAAGTCGACCGCCCCTCAGCACCGGTCCAATCTCTCGAGGAGGATGAGAGTTACGCGCTTGTTGTTACTCCCGCTGGCGCAGAGATTGATGCCGCGACCGAAGTGGGAGCCATGCACGGCCTCGAGACCCTGATTCAACTCGTGCAGCCGAACGGCGCTAGCTATTTCATCCCTGCAGTTACCATTAACGACACGCCTCGATTCCGCTGGCGTGGTCTCATGGTCGATTGCGCACGGCACTTCGAGCCCGTCGCCGTTATCAAGCGAACCATCAATGGCATGGCGGCCGTCAAGCTCAACGTCTTCCATTGGCACCTCACTGAAGACCAGGGCTTCCGCATCCAGAGCCACGTCTATCCCGCACTCACCGGCAAAAGTTCTGACGGCCTTTTTTACACCCAGCAGGACGCAAAGGAGATTGTCGCCTATGCGCGAGCGCGCGGCATCCGCGTGGTGCCGGAGTTCGAGATGCCGGGACACAGTACTGCCTGGCTCTTCGCTTACCCCAGCCTCGCCAGCGGAAGCAATCCCGATGGGGTCCGCCGCGAGTTCGGAATCAGCGATTACGCCATCGACCCCACGCGTGAAGCGACTTATACATTCATCGATCGCTTTCTTACCGAGATGGCTACTGTCTTCCCCGACTCATACGTACACATAGGAGGAGACGAGGCGCCCGCTCCCGACTGGAAAACGAATCCGCGTATTCTCGCATTCAAGAAGGCGCATAACCTTAAAGACAACGACGCCCTGCAAGCCTGGTTCAACACCCGCATCCTCAAGATCGTCGCCCGCCTTCACAAGCACATGATGGGTTGGGACGAGGTCCTGACTCCCGGGCTGCCCAAGGATGTCGTCGTGCAATCATGGCGCGGCGAGGCCTCGCTCTCCAAAGGTGCGAAGCTCGGATACAAAGGCGTTCTCTCCGCTCCCTACTATCTCGACGCCATGAAACCTGCAAGCGTGCACTATCTTGCCGACCCGCTTCCTTCCACTTCCGACCTCACGCCAGACCAGCGGGCGCTAATTCTCGGCGGCGAAGTCTGCATGTGGGGCGAGCACATCTTTCCGGGCACAATCGACTCGCGCATCTGGCCTCGTACCGCCGCAATCGCAGAGCGTTTCTGGTCTCCGGAAAACGTGCGCGACGTCGACGACATGTACCACCGGCTGATCCCCATTTCCGTCGAACTCGAAAGCCTCGGCCTGACCCATATTCAGTCCGAAGACGCCGCTCTGCGCGAACTCACCGGCACCGAGAACATCGACGCCCTCCGCACATTCGCTTCAGTAGTGGAGCCGGTCTCGTTCAGCGAGCGGTCGGAAACACAGCGCACCAGCCAACTCACTGCGCTCGATCGCTTAATCGATGCCGTTCGTCCCGACCCGCCCGCTCGACACTGGTTTGAAGCCGCTGTAAAGCGTCTTCTCGCTGACCCCAAGGGCGACTCTGCGGATCGCGCACTCCTTGCCGCGTGGTTCACCACGCTCTCCGACGCCGTACCCGCCGCGCGGCAGCAGATACTCGCCTCGCCCTGCCTCGCCGAAGCCTCCACACGCGCCGACCAGCTTCTTATGCTCACCGCCATGGGGCAACAGTCACTGCAGTACCTCGCGAAGGACGAGAAAGCTGCACCCGGTTGGAAGGCGAAGCAAAACCATGCGCTCGACGAAATCAGAAAGCCCAGCGCTCTGGTTCGTTTCGCTGTATTACCCACATTCAGCGACCTTGTGCAGGCTGTCCCAGAATAGCGAACGAAATCATCTCGTGGGCCAGGACGAGACCTCAAATTCTGGCCCATGATACTCACCACGTTGATTCATTCGGACTACTTTCATTGCTCTGTCGCCAACCTGCCCAAACGCTCAATTACATTCCAAAAAGCTCGTCCATCGTGGTATGCCGCCTTCCAGATGACGCCTTTGTCCTGACTTATAGGCGTGCCATCGGCCTTTGTCAGGTTGTAAGTGCCATGAAATTCTGTATCGATAGTGTGCTTCTTTATAAACTCCCATTGCTCGAGGAACCGTTCGAAGTAAATGCCATTTTGTTTACCGTACCGCTCGTGCATCAGAAGCAATGCATTCAGCCCTTCTACTTCCACCCACCATTCTTTAATGGTATCTTCTGGCTTGCCAAACGTAGTGCCTTCGCGAAAGAAGCCGCCGTTCGCCTCGTCCCAGCCATAAGCAAGAGCATGATCGACTAGCATCTTGGCCATCCTTTCAGTCTTCGGGCCAGCCTTATGGTGAAGGACCTCGTCGGATTCGAGCATCAGATAGGCCGTCTCACATCGTGGCCGTAAGAATCATGATCGGGAATGGGTTGCCATGCATTGGTGAAAAAGAGATTCATGACGCCAGGCTCAACGCATATCTTGTCGCGCACGATCGCCAGCAGTTCTTCAAGTCTGTCGCGCAGTGTCGGGTCGGGCCACACCTGGTAAAGCTGCGTGAACGCCTCAAGCAAATGAATGTGAGTATTCATCGACTTGTAGTTCACGGGGCCAATCGGCCCCATAACAATCTGCCCATTCGGCACATGAGGCGCCACTGGCTTTCCGTCGCGGGTTAGCGTCTCAAAGTATCCGCCATTTACTGAGTCATGCCCATGCTTGTCCGTCCAAAGAAATCCTTCCTTCGCGACAGCAAGCGCTTTTGGATCGCCGATCGCCTGGTAAGCGGCCGCTGCGCCATAAATACAAAACCCAACCCCGTAGAGGTTCTTGCCATCGGCGAACTCCGGAGCGATTTTGCCTGTGTCGTCAAGCCCCCAGAAGAAGCCGCCGTCCTGCTTATCCCACATCACGTTCTCGAGAAAATCGACGCCGTGCTTCACAATCGGCACAAAGTCGTCTTTCATCTTCGGCTCGCGCAGCACCACCTGCGACGCGACCCACGTCATCCTTCCTTGAAAGACAGAGAACTTGCCATCGCTTGGCGCCCACTGCCAGTCGCGCGTGAAATGAGAGTGGAAACCACCGTGCTCATGATCTACTGAACGTGGAAACCAGACATTGAGGACGTCCGCATGCAGGGCGTTCTCTGCTTCCGAAGCCAGCTTAAGATAGGTCTCGCGTGTGATGGGTGCGGCAGTTGCCGGCGAAGAAGAAGAGGGCAGTTGCCCGACGCAAATACTGGAAGACAAAAGCAGCACAGGAACGGCGCGATTTATCAGCAAGGCAGTACCCTCATCATGCGGGTTAACTCGCCAAGAATACTACACGGCTAAGACGTGTCACCTGGCAGGCACGCCATGATAGGACATTGCGTATATTCGATTAACTGAATATACTAATTCCATGCAGGAAGCTCTGCGAAACTACAAGGCCAGCACCTTTCAAGCCTTATCCCACCCCACGCGAATCGCCATCCTCGAGGCCCTGCGGGAGGGCGAACTCTCCACGCGCGCCCTTCAGGAGAAGCTTGGCGTCGAGCAGGCAAATCTATCCCAGCACCTCGCCATTCTTCGCAGCCGCCAGATTGTGAATAATCGCAAGGATGGCAACCAGGTCTTCTATTCCATCCGTAATCCAGTGCTCATCGAAGTTCTAGACACCATGCGTCGATACTTCGAGACGAACCTGACCGAGGCCATCCAGATGCTGGAGGAAGTGGCGCGTGAGGCTCACGCCCGATGATTGCTCAGTCTCTATTTGAAAGCGGCCTCATTGTTTGGGTAGTTGGCGCGGTTGTATGCCTGGGTCTTTGGCTAAGCCCGGAGGCAGCCCGGAAAACCGCCTGTGCGACGGCGTTGGTGGGATCGCTTCTTCAATTGGCGGCCTCTACTGTTGCCCTGCTTGCCGGCGGCATTGCGGAATTTAGTCTCCCCTTCGGCAACCCTATTTTTTCCTGGACGGTCCGGATAGATCCACTTTCCGCTTTTTTCACGCTGATCCTCGCCATCTTGGCGTCCGCGGTTTCGCTCTACTCATTCGGATATCTCAAACACATGGAGGGCCGGCGGAATCTAGGCGCCTTCGGGTTCTTCTACAATGTGCTGCTGCTCAGCCTGGCACTTGTCTTCACTGCGGCGAACGCATTCTTCTTCCTCCTGGCCTGGGAGGTCATGGCACTCTCGGCGTTCTGCCTCGTCAGCTTCGAGCACGAAAAGAAAGATGCGCGCGATGCGGGCGTGTTGTTCCTCATCATGTCGCACGCCGGCACTGGTTTGCTGTTGATCGCGTTTCTAGTTCTTGCCACGGCCAGCGGCAGTCTTGATTTCTCACACTTCCACTTGCTGGCTTCCACGTTGTCGCCGCTCCGGCAGGGAGTGGTCTTTCTGCTTTTCTTTTTTGGCTTCGGGGTCAAGGCAGGTATCGTTCCCATCCACATCTGGCTTCCCGAGGCGCACCCGGTAGCGCCCAGCAATGTCTCCGCCCTTATGTCCGGCATCGTCATCAAGTCAGGCATTTACGGTATGGCCCGTGTGTTCTTCGATTTCTATGGGCCGGCCCCTCTGTGGATGGGGACCGTCGTATTGACGCTGGGACTGGTCTCTGCGCTGCTGGGCGTGCTCTATGCGCTCATGGAACACGACCTCAAGCGCCTGCTTGCCTGGCACAGTATTGAGAACATCGGCATCATCCTCATCGGATTCGGCGCGGCGCTCATGTTTCGTTCACTGGGGCAGGTGAATCTCGCTGCCCTTGCCCTTATCGCGGGCTTGTATCACACCTTCAACCACGCAACTTTCAAGGGACTCCTCTTCCTGGGCGCGGGCTCCGTGGTAGAGGCCACTCACACGCGAAACATGGAAAAGATGGGAGGCCTGATTCGGCGCATGCCTATGACGGCCTTCTGTTTCCTCATCGGCGCAGTGGCTATTTCCGGCCTGCCGCCGCTCAACGGATTCGTCAGCGAGTGGCTCACCTATCAGGCGCTTCTGGCCGGCTTCGGCACCACTACGAGTCTTACCCGCGTCATGTTTCCCATCGCGGGTTCGCTGCTGGCGCTTACGGCGGCCTTGGCGGCAGCCTGCTTCGTCAAGGCATTCGCCATTCCGTTTCTGGCTCTTCCCAGAAGCGAGCAAGCCTCGAAAGCGCAAGAGTCTTCGCCTTCCATGCAGGCGGCTATGGGGCTTCTCGCAGCTGGATGCGTGGCTCTGGGACTGGGGGCTGCGTGGGTTCTCCCGGCCTTCGATCCCATAACACAGCAGACCTTGGGTGTCAGGATCAGCTCATCCTTGGTCACCGCTCGAAGTTTCGCGCTCTCCGCAGGCACACCGCACGGGGGAACAATTTCCACCTTCGGCATCGCCCTGTTCTTCCTGGTTGCTGGTGCAGCACTCGCGCTTCCATTTGCCAGGCGCTGGGTTCGTCGAAACAGGCCCGGTCCGGCATGGGATTGCGGCCTGCCCGGGTTGACCTCCGAAAACGAATACACCGCGACCGCATTCTCGAAACCGCTGCGCATGATCTTCTCCGCGCTCTACCGGCCAAGGCGCGAGATACAGCCGGAATTCGATGTCTCGCCGCACTATCCCACCGCAATCCGTTTTGAAAGCGAAATCGAGTCCACATTCGAGAAGCGCATCTACGGCCCGCTGCAGGCGCGCATCATGGCCTTGGCCAGCCGCATGCGGGCCATTCAGGGCGGAAGTATTCATGCCTATCTCGCATACATTTTCATCGCGCTTGTACTGCTGCTGATTTTTGGGGTGCGACGATGATCGCACGGCTTCTACAAAGCGTGATTCAGATTTTTATTCTGCTTGCGCTGGCGCCGCTGGTAAGCGGCGTCATCCGGACCTTGAAGGCTCGTCTGCAAACGCGGCGCGGCCCAAGCATATTGCAGCCCTATCGCGATCTTCGCAAGCTATTCGGCAAAGGGATGGTGATTCCGGAAACCGCTTCGTGGATTTTCACATCCACCCCCTGGGTTGTGTTCTTTTCGACCGTGATGGCGGGGCTCATGATTCCCATGGTTTCCGCGCAGGCGCCGCTTGGCTTGTTCGGCGGAGTGCTGGCCGTCATCTATCTGTTAGGCTTGGGCCGCTTCTTTCTCGCATTGGCGGGCCTCGACACTGGCGGCTCATTCGGCGGTCTCGGCAGCAGCAGGGAAATGACAATTTCCGCTCTCGCGGAACCGGCCATGATGCTTGCCATATTCACCGTCGCAATCGGGGCGGGCTCTACCAGCCTTACTGAAATCGCACAAACCGCCATCGGACAGAACTGGCGCTTTCTCGCCCCCGCCCAAATGTTTGCCTTCGCCGCGTTGGCGCTGGTGCTCATCGCGGAGACCGGCCGCATCCCGGTTGACAATCCGGCCACCCACCTCGAACTCACAATGATCCACGAGGCCATGATCCTGGAGTATTCCGGCCCCTATCTCGCCCTTATCGAATGGGCCGCTTCCATCAAGCAACTTGTGTTGATGACGCTGCTCATCAACTGCTTCTGGCCCCTGGGCCTGCACCCCGGATGGTCCGGCACCGGAGCGCTGGCCGGCGCCGGTTGGCTGCTTCTGAAACTGCTGATTCTAAGCTGTGCCATCGTGCTCATCGAGACGACCAACGCCAAGATGCGCTTGTTCCGTGTACCTGAACTGCTTGCCGTCGCATTCACCCTCGGCGCGCTGGCGCTGGTTTCCACTTTCCTTTTCTAACTATGAGACATCTACTCGACTTACAACTCGGCGACAGGATCATCACATTGATGGCCGCGCTCGTGCTTGTTCTCCAGATAGCGATGGTGGCGCAAAGAAGAATCGTCGCCCACATTCGCATCTTCACCGCGCAGTCGTTCCTGCTCGCCGCCATCGCCGCAACCATCGCGTGGTTCAACCATGCGCCCCACATCTATATTGTCGCGGCTCTAACCCTGCTCGTGAAAGTGATCCTGGTGCCCATCCTCTTCAAGCGCCTTGTCGAGCGCATCAAGATCAGCGACGAAATCGAGCCGATAGTGAATGTGCCACTTTCCGTGGTGATCTCCGGTGGGCTCACATTGCTTGGCTACGTTGTGGCGGAATCTTTCTACCGTCCCGACGAAACGAATGCACCCGTCAGTCTCGGCCACAATGCACTGGCTGTGGCCATTTCGCTTTTCCTCATAGGGTTCTTCACCATGATCAACAGGCGCAAGGCCCTGTCGCAGGTACTGGCTCTGCTGTCTCTCGAAAACGGCCTGTTCCTGGCGGCGATTTCGCTCACTTACGGCATGCCCTTGATTGTCGAGTTGGGCGTCTTCTTCGATGTCCTTGTAGCGGCAATGGTGCTCAGTATTCTCGTGTATCGAATCCGGGAAACCTTCGAGTCGATGGACGTGAGTCTGTTGAGAAAGCTGCGGGGGTAAAATGCTGCTAATCGCGCTGCTGCTGGTTCCCATCGTCACCGCCGCTCTCTCGTACTTCGCCCGACGGCGCGCTGCAATGGAACTGGTGAACCTGGTCGGATTCTCCGCATTCTTTCTGCTCGCCCTGGCTCTTGCCGCTCAGGTGCTGGCGGCCGGCACGGTCACGCTGGCGAACGGCTTCTTCTATGCCGATGCGCTAAGCGCATTGGTCATCGTGCTCACGGCGGGAGTAAGCCTGCTGTGCGCAACTTATGCGATCGGCTATCTTCGCGATGACCAGCAAAGCGGAGCACTAGGCGACGAGGCTGACGGCGAAGAGTCGATTGCGCGGCTTCGCAAGTACTATACCCTCACGCCACTGCTCGTGTTTTCCATGCTCTTCGTAACCATTGCGAACAATCTGGGCGTGATGTGGGTAGCCGTTGAAGCCACTACACTGGCTTCGGTTTTTCTGGTCACGTTTTATGGACGCATCACATCGCTCGAGGCCGCCTGGAAATACGCCATCATCGGCGGCGTCGGCTTGTCCATGGCGCTATTCGGAACCGTGGTCACTTACTACGCGGCGCACCTGCTGGCCGGGTCCGACGCTTTATCCGGATTGAACTGGTCCGTGCTTGTACAGCATGCCGGACAACTCGACAAGCAATCGATGCGCCTGGCGTTCGTTCTCATCCTGCTGGGCTATGGAACCAAGGCCGGCCTCGCGCCCATGCACACGTGGAAGCCGGATGCTTACAGTGAGGCGCCGGTGCCTTCCGCCGCCATTCTCTCGTCTGCGATGCTCAACTGCGCTCTGTACGCCCTAATCCGCTTCTATATTCTTACCAGCCGCTGTCTAGGCCCCGAGTTCCCGGGCCGTCTGCTGCTGCTGTTCGGCATACTCTCGATGGGCATTTCGGTGCCCTTTATCCTGGTTCAGAAAAATTATCGCCGCCTGCTCGCGTATCACACCATCGACCATTCCGGCATCATGGTAACCGCTTTGGGCATCGGCAGTGTCATGGGCAGCCTGGGACTCATGCTCCATATGACGTTTCATACCATCGCCAAATCGCTGCTGTTCCTGTGCGCGGGGAACGTCTATCAGTATTTCAAAACCGATCTGTTTGCCAAGCTCAAAGGCAGTGTGATCAAGGCCATGCCGCTTACCGGTGTGGTGTTCCTCATGGCCATGCTTGCCATCGTTGGCATGCCGCCATTCAGTTTGTTTCAGAGCGAATTCCTCATCGTCCGTGCGGCGTTTGATAGTGGCCACGTTTTGTCGGCGGTTCTGTTTATTCTGTTTGGAACCGGTGTGTTTGCCGGCGCTCTGCTGCATGTGGGCGGCATGATTTTAGGGCCCGGCGATGGCGGTGTGGCGCCGCTGCGGCCGTGGCGCGAGGGCTCCTTGATTGTTCTGGCCGTGGTTCTCGTCGTAATCGGATTCTGGGTGCCCGGTCCATTGCTGGAATTGATTCATCGCGCGGCCTCGGTGGTAAGCGGGTATACATCATGAGCTTTCAGCAGGAATTGCGGCAGCTTTTCCCCGGACAAATCCGTTCGGTGGATGCGACTGGCAACAACGAAATCGTCATCCTGCTGAACAGGTCTGACGTCGCGCCCTTCGCAAAGTACTTCCTCGCCGAACATCATGCGCGGCTGGCAACAGTCTTTGCTGAAGATCGAGTGGGCCCGGAAAGAACCTACTACATCTATTACGTATTCGACCGGCCCGGCGAGTCGCCCTGGTTGATCCTCAAGGTCCCCATTTCATCCTACGAGCCCTCATTCCCTTCGCTGGCCGCCGATATGCCCGCTCTCAACTGGCAGGAGCGCGAGATCCAGGATTGGTTTGGTATCGAGGCCCAGGGCCATCCGAATCCGCGACGCGTCGCCCTCCACGATAACTGGCCCGACGTTCATCCGCTGCGCAAGAGCTTCCCGCTTGAAATGGTGCTCCCGCCTTTTGTAGGCGAGCAGCATGTATACCGCCCCACCCTCGGCGAGGGCGTTTTCCAAATCCCCGTGGGTCCGGTTCATGCCGGCATCATCGAGCCCGGCCACTTCAACTTCGCCGTCGCCGGAGAGCCAATCCTCTATCTGCAACTTCGTTTGTTTTACACGCATAAAGGGACCGAAAAGCTGTTCGAGAATATGCCCATTCATCGCGCGGTTTTTCTCGCCGAGAGTATCTCCGGCGATTCTGCATTTTCCCACGGCACCGCGTTTTGTCAAGCCATAGAGCGGGCCGCCAACATCCAGGTCCCCTCCCGCGCGCAATACATGCGCACCATTCTGCTCGAGTTGGAGCGAGTGACGAATCACATATCTGACGTAGGCGCAATCGCCACCGATGTGGGATTCGTTATCGCCAACGCCCACGCCGGCCGCATACGCGAAATGCTGCTCGGCATCTGTGAGACGCTCACCGGCAACCGCATGCTGCGAGGAATGGTCTCCATCGGCGGAGTCCGCAGGGATTGGGACGAATCCCAACTCGAAGCTCTCGAACCAACGCTTACTCTTGTCGAACGCGAGTTTCGCGATCTGGTGCGGTTAATCGAATCCTCCGATTCCACCCTCGACCGTCTCGAGCACACCGGGATTCTTCGCCCGGAAAAAGCCAAAATGTTGGGCGTCGTAGGTGTAGCCGGGCGTGCTTCCGGCATCGACCTCGACATCCGGCGAGATCATCCCTACGAGGCCTACAGCCAGTTCGATTTCCGTGTGCCTGTTTACGACGGGGGCGATGTCTGGCATCGCACGCAGGTGCGAATCGACGAGGTTGGCGAGTCCTTGCGCATCATCCGGGCCGCCATGGCCGGTTTGCCGCCTGGGCCTTATCGTGCGCCTGCGCAACCCGTTCCACCCGGCAACTGCGCCATGAGCGCCGTGGAAGGTTGGCGCGGCGAAATCATTCACTGGGTGCGAATCGGCGAAAACAACCGGCTCGAACGCTGCAAAGTGAAGGACCCTTCCCTCAACAACTGGCCGGCCATTGTCGAAGCCGTCGAGGGCAACATCGTTGCCGATTTTCCGGTCATCAACAAGAGCTTCAATTTGTCCTATTCGGGCACGGATCGCTGACCCATGTTCAATATTCTCCAGAAGACATTTCGCGTCGGCATTGCGACATCGAACTATCCGCAAGCGGACGCGCGCATCTCAGCCCAGTTTCGCGGGCGTCCCCAATTCGATTTCACCGTATGGCGCGATGCCCGCCCGGCAGCGAACGTATGTCCAACCGGCGCCATCGCCATCCACGATCGCGCCCAGGTGCGCCAAGTCACCGTGGATTATGGGCGCTGCATCTTCTGTGGCGAATGCGCCGAGGCTTCCAGCGACGGAGCGGTTCGCATGACCCGTGAATTCGAATTGGCCGCAGCAGCTCGCGGCGATCTTGTCCTCAAGGCTGAATACGCGCTCCTTCCCGATGGCAGCCATGCCGGCCTTAAAGAAGCGACCGTCGTTCCCGCCCGTGCCCGCCTGGGAAAACGGGTTGACGCGGCCATCCAAAAATTGTTGGGCAGGTCCCTGGCCATTCGGCAGGTGGACGCGGGCTCATGCAATGGATGCGAGCAGGAAATCGTTGCGTTGAATAATCCCATTCACGATATTGAGCGATTCGGAATTCACTTCGTCGCCTCGCCCCGCCATGCCGACATGCTGCTCGTCACCGGCCCCGTCACAAGAAACATGGAACTGGCGCTGACCAAGACCTATGCCGCAACACCCGATCCCAAGGTAGTAGTGGCGGTGGGCGCCTGCGGCATCAGCGGAGGAATCTTCGGGCAGAACTATGCTTCTCTCGGAGGCGTGGATGTGGTGATTCCTGTGGACGTATACATCCCCGGATGTCCGCCAAGACCGGAAGCGCTCCTCCACGGCATTCTGCTCGCCCTCGGCCGGCTCGGCACACTACGAAAAAACTCGGCTAGCTGAAAGGTTCGGACCTCAGACCGTCCAAGGGCGACGCGTCGTCAAAGACCGCGCCGCCCTTGTATCTCTTCCCCCCGAGATTTCGCTTACTCTAAAACTTGCTCCAAAGCGACTGGTTGTAGACCTCGTGATGGTATTGCACTTCTGAGCCCTTCACGAATGTCCCCAACTCGCGCGGAGAACGGTTGGCCGCGGCCTGTTTCAAGTCTGCATAGCGGCTTTGCACATCGGGGCCAAGTATCTCCGCGATCCACTTCGAATCCTGGAAGTCCTCGATCGCCGCCTGGATGTTATCCGGCAGGAACTTGCCCCCTTCGCGAAGACCGGAAGCAGTCGAAATCTCCCCATCGATTCCCGTCTTGAAGATCGAGTACATCGTCAGGTATGGGTTCGCATCCGGGGCCACCGCTCTTACTTCGGTTCTCATGGACCGGTGGTTGCCGATAGGTACGCGCACCATTGCACCGCGGTCTGTAGCCGAGGCGCGTATCTGGTTGGGCGCCTCGAAATGTGGATCGAGTCGCCGGTAGGCGTTCACGCTCGAATTGAAGACCAGGCAAAGATCCAGCGCCCGCGTAAGAATGCGGTCAAGGAAGCTCCAGCCAAATTTTGAGAGCTGCTCGTCGCCCTTCTCCTCCCAGAAAAGGTTGGTCTTGCCCTGCGAGACCGAAACGTTCGTGTGCATGCCGCTGCCGTTCACCCCAACGACTGGTTTTGGCAGGAAGCAAGCTGTAAAGCCCATGTTGTTTGCGATCTGGCGTGTGAGCAGTTTATAGAGCTGAATCTGATCCGCCGCAGCCACCACCTCGGCATAGCCATAGTTGATTTCGAACTGGCTGGGCGCCACTTCGGGATGATCCTTCTCGTTCTGGAAGCCCATGGCGCGCTGTACCTCGGCCGAGGTGTCGATAAATTGGCGCAGCGGGTCCAGAGGCAAAACGTGATAGTAGCCCCCCGTGTTAATGAACTCGAACTTGCCCGTATCGTGGTAATGCCGCTCCGCGTCCTTGCCCGCGAAAAGAAACCCTTCAATCTCCGTCGCCGCGTTCAGCGTGTAGGTCTTTTCCTTGAAGAGCTTGTCCGAATAGTTCTTCAGCACCCCACGCAGGTCGCCTGTATAGGCGGTGCCGTCCTTGTCCAGCACCGTGCCGAACACCAGTACCTTGCCGTTGCCAAATACATCCGCAGGCACCCAGTAGAAGGCGCTCCAGTCGATGCCCAGGCGAAGATCGCTCTCTTTCTGCGCGGTGAACCCGCGGATCGAAGAGCCGTCGAAGGTCAGGTTTTCGTAGGCTCCGAGCAGGAATTTCTTGTCATAGTCCAGCAGATGCAGCCGACCCTCGAGGTCGCTGAACAGCACGGTTACAGCCTTGATTCGCTTTTCATCGGTCAGGTACTTCAACCGCTTGTCACGAATCTCGTCGGCCGCGACGCGACCGATGCGCTCAGCTTTGGCTGTCAGATTAAGCTCTTCAAGCTCCGCATACGACAGAGCCAGAAAATTGCGGTACTCAGTGGACATGGATCTCCTTCCAGACGCAAACGGGAATGAACATTCACATCAAGCGTAGAGTTTGGAGCATAAAGAACCCGTGAAGATTTAAGAGGAGTCTGTGCAAAAACCTGAAATTAGCGGTGGTGCGCAATCAGCACCATCAGCAGCAGGATCGCCACCGGGATGAGAGCCAGTGCAGAGTAATAAAGTATCTTGCGCGGAAGCTGGGCCTTGCGTTTGTTCCAGTCCCGTAGCTCAGCCCGGTCCTCCACCCCGACCTCATCCAAATGCTCCAGGTCCCTGGCAAAATCATGGGCCTTCGCATATCTGTTCTTCGGATCTCGCTCCAAAGCTCGGTACAAAACTTCCTGCAATTCAGGAGTGATTTCAGGGTTCGCGATTCGCGGCGGCATTGGGTGGTTCAGCAGGCGGTCGTTCATTGCGGCCAGCGGCGAAGGCCCGGAGAAAGGCTGCCTGCCGGTGAGCATCTCGTACAAGATTACGCCCAGGGCATAAATGTCAGAGCGGCCATCCCCGCGTTTGCCCTTCACCTGTTCCGGAGAAATGTAGTCGGGGGTACCCAGGGTCGCGGTAAAGTTGGCATAGGTAAGCCGTCGGGCAGCCGAGTCTCCGGCAATGCCAAAGTCGATGAGCTTGATGTTGTCCTTGTCATCGACCATGATGTTCTCCGGCTTCAGGTCCCGGTGCACCACCCCGTGGTCATGAATGTATTCCAGTGCATCCAGCACGGCGATGGCGATGCGGATGGCGCGATCCTGTGGGATCCTGCCCTCGTTTAGAATCTGGCGCAACAGGCGGCCCTCGCACCACTCCATCACCATGTATATGCGTGAGCGGTTCTCTCCTCCAAAAACGCGCATCACCTTGGGGTGACAGAGCTTCTCGCCAATGCCGGCCTCGCGCTGGAAGCGGTCGAAGAGGATCGGGTCGGCTTCCATGTCGGGGTGCGGGATTTTCAAGGCTACGACGCGGTTGTCCCGCGTGTCGGTAGCGCGAAAGATCGATGCCATGCCGCTGCGCGCAACAGGAGCCTCAATGCGGTAGTAATCGATCTGCGAGCCGGATTCTATGTTGTCGAGAAAACCCATCTTGCGAAATACCCCGTGTTATTCCCTTTCTCTACTCTATCGGGAAATCGCGGGAAAGCCGTAAAGCTTCCATAAGAGTTTTCGCAAGGTAACGCTAAATTGAACCGTCCCTGGATGAGCCATACTAGCTGGGTGCCCCATCCTTGCCGCGCGGCAAGGGTGGGATACCTCGAACCTCGAAAGTTCCGTTTCATCAGGCGCCGTAGTGGGGTTCTTGAGATTCGCCCCACTACGATGGCAGCCGGTATGGCCGGCCTCGGTACATGCCAACCTGCTCAACTGACCGCACCCGGATCACCTGTGCAGTCGTATTATCACCCCCATCGATCTCGACAGCGCGGGCCACCAACTCACGGGCAACTTCGTCGATATTCGTGTTCTGCGAAACGATTTCTGCAATCGCCTCGTCGCTCATTTCGTTATGCAACCCGTCTGAGCAAAGCACCAGCACATCCCCGGCAAGCAATGTGACTGCGGTGGTATCCGGGGCGACAAACATCTCCGGGCCCAGGGAGCGAATCAGCACATGTCGCGATGCGGACTCTGCCATCTCGCTGGCTGAAATCAGGCCCATCTTTCTCTGCTCGTTCACCCACGTATGGTCCTGGGTCACCGCCTTCGCGTGGCCGTTGCGCACATGGTAACAGCGCGAGTCGCCAACGTGCGAAACTATTGCCTGATCGTAGCGGATCGCGCAGGCCACCAGCGTGGTCGCCATCTTTTTGCCGCGATACTCCTGCGCCAGGCCACAGTCGTGAACCGCCGCGTTGGCATGTTGGATGAGGCGCGGCAATAAGCTGATCAGCATGGTTCCGGCCTGCGCCTTGGCGAATCCCTCTGTGATGACTTCTATTGCTTTTGCCGATGCCACCTCGCCCAGGTCCATCCCGCCCACTCCGTCCGCCACAGCAAATAGGAACCCATGGGAGCGTGCCTGCTGGCGCGAAATCGGGATGAACGACCCCATTGCGTCCTCATTGTTGGTCCGAACTTTGCCGAAATCGCTTGCCTGGCCGAACACTACATCCAACATTGAACCCGCCGCCTCGCGCATCCTTTCTTGTTATCAAGGATGCTCTTGAGATTCTGTAACATCGGTTTCCAAAATGCCACTGGGTGGCTCTCGGTCTTCGTCTCCGTGAGGAAATCGAGGAGAGATGCCACCCAGCAGCCGTTTCGGCGCGGTTGATAAACGTCAGACAGTCGTCTTCGAGGTAAGCAAAACAGCCTTGCCCTTTGCCTTGGAGGTGCGAAGGAAGTAGATGGCTCCGTAAATGCCCCAGACTGCCGAGATGCCCAATGCAAGCAGCGGTTCCTTGAATGTCCCCAGCCCGAACACCGGACTGATGATGTAGAAGGCCATGCAGACCAGGTTGGCTAGGAGACCGAATCCGGGGATGATCAGGTGCAGAACCGGGTTGTAATCGGGCCGCTTGTGGAATGCAACGATGCACAGGAAGCAACTCAGCGCATACAAAATGAATGTACCGAAGTTGGAAGTAAGCGTGATAGTCAGCAGCGAGTTGGGCAGCGCCGCCAACGTGTCGTGTGAACTGTAGCCGAAGCTCGAAAACAGACCGTGGGGCAAGGCTGCGATGGTTGCATCGGTTGGTGCGCTGCCGTCGGCAAAAACCAGTGAGACGGCGATCACACCGATGACTGCTGAGATCACGACCAGGGTCCAGATGGCGCGCCTCGGAGAGAGGCTCTTGGCGTGCAACATGCCGAAGTGCTCGGGAGCTTCGTCATCCTTGCCCATGGCATAAGTGACGCGGGCGCCGGTGTTCATGCAGCTTAGCGTGGTGCCGATGAGCGCCAGGAAGACTGTGAATGCCTCCGCCAGCATGAAGTACTTGCCGTGACCCTGCCCCAGTAGCGCATCCCCGACAATGATCATCATGTCGCCGATGGGAGCCGCGGAGCCCGCCGCGCTCTGCATTGTATAACCCGAGTTAAGGAAGTAAGCAGCTGCGAAATATTCAATCAGATAGCACACAAGCCCCTGTATCAACAGCGAGGCGATCACTGCGATGGGAATGTGTTTCGTCGGATTTCTGGCCTCGCCTCCCATCGATGTCACCGATTCAAAGCCGACCAGGATGAGAATCGCGACGGTGGCCTGAATGAACACAAAGCTGAATTTGTGAGGCGCGATTACCGAAGTCGCATTGGGGTGGGTGAGGAAGGCACCGCTGGCGTCTGTTTCAGGATAAGTGATCTGGAACGGAACCGGCTTGCCTGCTGAATCCAGCAACGGCTGTGGCACGCCGCTGGCGTCGCGAATCGTGGTGCCATCCTTTGGATTAGTAGCGAATTGGTAAGTGTAGGTGGCCAGTGATTGTGTGTCGTACTGGAAGCCTGGTGTACCTGACGGGTGGACCTGACGGGTGGCTGGCGCGATACCCGAGTGCCAGCACACTGAAGACCATCAGCGCGGAGATCTGAATGATATTGATGGCCAGGTTCACAGCCGTCGAAGCGCCTGCGCCCTTTGACGCGATCCAGCCTACAAAGAACGAGAAGACAACCGCCACCAAAGCCATGAAGATTGGCCCCGGGTTCGCCCCGCTCATGGCGCTCGGATAAAGGAAGCCGACAACATATCCCACAAATACACCGGTTACGGCCACCATCACACCCGGATAAACCCAGTAATAAAGATGCGAGCCCCACCCGACGATGAACTTCGCCACGCGGGCATACTTGAAAGCCTTGTCTTTCGATAGCAGTGCCTGCTCCGCATAGTAGTAACTCGAGCCGGTACCGGGATAGAGTTTCGAAATCTCAGCGTAGGCGACCGCCGTCGCCAGGCAAAGAAGCAAGGCGGCAAAGATGCCCAGCCACATGGTCGGCGCCGTGGTGCCGGTTGTTGCTTGAATAAAGAACGTGAGCCATAGAAAGGCGCCGGGGGCGATAAGTGCCATTGCATTGCTGGTCAGCCCGGTTACGCCCAGAGTCGCCTGCATTTGAGGTGCGCTTTGATCTGCCATGTGCATTCTCCTGAGA
>OBLU010001072.1_pt1 | contig 25501 bp, 22 predicted proteins | sample 1518681 | NCBI WGS metagenome assembly OBLU01 (sample SAMEA3539304, study PRJEB22396) | soil metagenome | biome: tundra; feature: field; material: soil | place: USA | collected 2010-05 | depth 0.15 m
CCCTGGCCCGTCATGATCTTCCCTGGCCCGTCATTCTGACTCGCATCGGGGTCCCCGGCCAGCTTTGCGGGCAGGGGTGAGAGAGTCAGAATCTCCGTAGTCGCTCGGGTGCCCGCAGCCTGCCCTGAGCTTGTCGAACGGGTCGTGTCCTCGCTTCCCTCACCCGGAATCCCGGACCGGACCTGAAACCTGCCGAAGCCCCAGGGAATAACCAAGAAAATATATACAACTCCGTATATACGTCCCCGCAAGTCCATTAGCATCATCGAATCGCGTGTATATACAGGGGGTGGTGGAATGTACCAACTACCACGACTTCGTCAAGGACGGCGCCCACTACAACGCCGACGCCGACGCCAACGTCTTCCAGCGCGCCGCTGCCCGGCTGAAGGAGCTGCTCGGGAATCAGAACGCCCCGAACGCCCCGAACCCCCCGGCCGCCGGCCAGTAGCTACAGCCGCTTCAGGTAGGCCTTGGCTGCGTCCAGTTCCGGGAACAAGCGCTCGTCCGCCTGGAACGCCTTCGAGTGCACGCACCTGCGCCCCGCCTTCACCCGCACCGGGTGCTTCAGGTGCAGCATCTCGTGGTAGAGCAGGTACTCGACGGCGCAGCGAGGCGTGTCGGCCCGGTCGAAGACGCGGCTCACCATGATCGTGTTGTGCGCCGCGTCGTAGTGCCCCAGCATCCGCCGCGCGTGGTGCGCGCTCCAGGTCAGCAGGGGCCGGCCCAGCAGCCCGTGGAAGAACCGCGCGTTCAGGCTCTCGAACACCTCGTCGAGATCGTAGTGATGCCCCTTCGCCGTGAGGATCGTCTTCCGCCCGCGCGTCTGGCGAATGTGCTCAGCCTGCCGCGCCACCGCCTCCGACGACACGTAGCGGCGATAGCGGTCCGCATGCGCCCGCTCGATCGGCAGCTTCTTGTACAGCTTCGCCAGCAGGATGTGGGCAATCGCGCGGTGCACCGACTCCGGCGCATGCTCCAGCAGGTCGGAGAGCCGCACATGCAGCCGCCCCTCGCGCAGCCGGATCGTTGTGTTCAGCGACGTGAACCGCCGGAAGCGTATGTCGAGCGCAGGAATGGGCGCGCGCGGGCGAAGCTCGCGGTACTCCTGCTCAAAGATTTCGGTCAGGGCTGTCGGCACGCTCAAGTTCAAATTAAACCAGTTCTTCCATGAGCGCGAAAGACCCCCCGCTCACCTGCGAAGTGCGGACGCCAAACCAACAACAAATCAGTTGGGCGCGGTTGGCGGATTCGCAGGCGGATTCGCAGGCGGATTCGCAGGCTGGTCCGTGCGTCGCCGCAGCGTGGAATTTGCGTTCCCGTTTGAGGGCGGCGCCACATTCGTGCCCGACACCGGTACGGAAACCGCAGGCGTCGCCGAAGGCGTCTCCGTCGGTGCCGCTGCCCCTGCCGCAGGAGCCGTCGCACCGGCCGCCGCAGGAGCCGTCGCATCGGGAGGAGCCCCATTCGCAAAGGACCCCGACGTTGCGGTCGGCACAGCCGGAAGCGGTTGGAGGGGTTCCAGGCGCGCGACTGCCAAAACCGGAACCTCGACCGCTCCTACCCGGTCCGACACCATGTCATGAATGGAGGTGCGCAGATAGTGCTCGCCCTTCACCGGCACGCTGATTTCCTGATGGAACGCCATGCCGCCCGCCAGCAACTTCGCATAATCCGCCGGCAACAGACGCCTGTAAATGCGGTTGCCCACCGTCACCAGCAACTGGCCGTCGCGGTCATAAACGTAAGTCCAGACCTCAAGCGCACAGTGCCGGTCGCCGTTGGAATCCTGCCGGCAACTGACCGCATGCGGATCCGGCACCAGATCGACCCCGTATTCCTTATACGGTCCCTCGACCTTCACCTTGGGATCGGGATTCGTCTTGTTGCTCGTCAACGGCGTGGCTACGGGAGGCGTGTCCGCCGGACGAATCCGCACTTTGAACAGGATCTCCGCGGGGTCCGGACCGCCATGCATCATGGCCGTCGCCATCGTGGTGGGTTGGACCATGGAGGTCGCCGCATTCGACGCATTCAGCTTGTTCCGGTCATTCGGATCGACTGCATAGTAGCCGTTGCGATAGCTCAGCTTCACGCCCGGCTGGTCCACCTTCACCTTGATCGCCCGGAATCTCGCGTCCCACTGCGTGTCGGAGGGCGAGTAGGTCAGCGTGTAGTAGTTCGATCCGTTCCGGATCGCCTTCTGCACCGCCTGGGTCAGTCCGTTGGTGTTATAGAACGGCGTGCCCCCCGTATCCTCCGCCATCGCGTCCATGGTCTCGTGCTCCTGGGCGATCTCGTTCAGGTAGGACGTGTAGGAATTGGCCACGGCGGCACCGGTGCCCGAGTCGATATTCGTCAACGAGTTCGCAAAGTTCAGGGCCGGGTCCGTCGTCAGCCCGCGCGCGTCCACCGGATATACCGCTACCTGCGCGCGGGTCAGCAGATTGTCCGTCTTGCGGATCTCTTCGTCGTTGCGCACCACCGAGTCGTTGGGGTCGGCCTCGTTGACATTGGGCTCCACGTCCAGCGGAAACCCGCCGGAGAACCAGATCACGTTCTTGCGCCCCGGAATGCCGATCAGGTAACGGGCCAGCATGTCGAACGCGCCCAGCGTGTACTTCGCGATCATATCCTGCTGAAACGACGTCGCCAGCGCCTGGAACCGGTTGATGGAATCCATATCCTCCTGGGTGAGCATCCCTGCGACCGCGGCGGGATTGGTTGAGAAGGAGTCCGAAAGCGTGGTGTCGCCGATCGGCCCGCCGTTAATCGGGTCCGACAGGATATCCGACGCCTGCGGCGCTCCCTTCTTGGCCGAGAGCACCGCCTTCAGCACCGCCATATCCGACGTGAACCCCTGCAACATAATCAGCTTTGTGGTCAACCCGAAGATGGCGATCCGCGTTCCCGGCGCCGCGTGGTCCAGGTAGTCAAGCAGTTGCCTCCGCGCATAGGGCTGAGAACTCAATGGCGTGTTCAGATAGTCGAGCAGCAGCACGTTCACCGGGCCGTTCGCCGGGGCCGGCGACTTGTTGGTAAATAGGCCGGCCGGCAGCTTTGGCGCCGGGGCAATCTGGATATCCGAGGCCGGCACTTCGCTATGCTCCTCGAAGTGCCTGACGGCCTGCGACTTGTTGTTCTCCGTCAGAGTGAAGTCCGACCCCTTCAATCCGTGGATCGGATTCCCCTGCGGGTCGTTGACCACGACGTCAATCACCACCAGGTTGCTGTAGGTGCGGATCGTCGTGATCTGGCTTGCGTCCTGCTGACTGTTCGAGGACAAGCCGTTCGTCCGCGCCGGCTGCGTTGCTGGAGCAACAACCGCCTGGCCGCGCATGGGCAATTGAAAGCACGCCGCCGCAAGCGCAAGTACGGCAACTGACTGGAGCGGAATACCCCGGTACGTATGATCCAAAATAGCCCCTCCTGCGGGTGCACCTGCTTAAGGATACACTCCTGTTAGACGAGTGAGATGCATCTTTGGCCGCGGCAGGCTATGGCGGCTGTCCTACCCGCTCTCACCCCGTCCGGCCACCCGATTATCGCTCGGTCGTTGCCTTGGTTGGGGTGGCGCCAGCCCCATTGGAGGCCGGTTGCGGCGGCTCTTCCGCGGGGTGGGCGATGTGCCCAACCTGGAGTTTCACCAGTTCCGGCTGGGCAATCCTGGTTGGGCCAAGCACGGCGATCCTGGGCAGCGGACCGCGCACCATGGCCACTTCGTCGCAGGCATAAAGGCGCGGGCAGGCCTGGCAGTCCTTGTAGATCTTGTCCGGCAGCGTGGTGCGCTCGGCGATCCGGAAGCCGAAGCGGAAGAAGAACTCCGGGATCCGGGTAAACAGGCATACCGACACCACACCCTGGGCCTCAGCCTCGTCGATCAGTGCCTGCAGCAGCCGCCCGCCGGCTCCCTGCCCCTTGGCCTCGGGCTTGACCACGATCGACCGCACCTCGGCCAGGTGCGGCCCGTACAGATGCAGCGCGCCGCAACCCAGAAAAATGCCGCTCTCCGATTCGGCAACCGCAAAGTCGCGCACGTTCTCGCATATCTCGGCATAGCTGCGGCGCAGCAGCGTGCCGTCGCCGGAGAGCGAGTTCACCAGCTCGAAGATGCTGACCGCATCCTGTAGCCGCGCCTGGCGCACTGCCGCACCGCCGGCGCGGGCCCGCGGCGAAGCAGTGGATTCGCCGGCGGCAAGCAGAGATGCTGTGCTCATCTAGATATTCTCCCCCAAATTGTCCTTCGCCGCAGCCAGCGCGGCGGCCACACGCAACCGTGCGGTACCTCCGACGACATCATGGCAATCCAGTGTCGCTTCCAGCGTAATGGCGGCAAAAAAGTCTTCGGCGAACGCACCCGAAAAGGTGCGCAGTTCCTCCAGCGTCAGATCGTTCAGCTCTCTGCCGGTTTCCAGCCCGAGTCGCACCGCATTGCCGATGATCTCGTGCGCCCTGCGGAACGGCACGCCCTGGTTGGATAGATAGGTTGCCGCAGCCATCGCATTCAGATAGCCCGTCGTCGCGGCGGACTGCATGCGGTCGAAGTTGAACTTCAGCGACCGCGTGAACGCAGGCAGCACGCTGAGGACGCCGGCAATGGTGTCGACCGCGTCGAAGACCGGCTCCTGGCCCTCTTGCAGGTCCTTGTTGTACGCCAGCGGCAGGCCCTTGATCAGCACCGTCAGCGTCGTCGCCGCGCCGGTCAGTCGCCCGCACTTGCCGCGGATCAGTTCAGTGAAGTCCGGGTTCTTCTTCTGCGGCATCGCGCTCGAGCCGGTCGAGAAGCTCTCCGGCAGATCGAGGAATCCAAACTCGGCAGTCGAGTAAAGCGTCAGCTCCTCGGCAAACCGCGAGATGTGAATGCCGGCCGTCGCCAGCGCCTGGGTGAATTCCAGCAGGAAGTCGCGGTCGCTGGTCGCGTCCATGCTGTTGGGCGTGGGGGCATCGAACTCCAGTGCGCGCGCGGCAATGCTGCGGTCGAGCGCCAGCGTCGCGCCCGCAACCGCTCCCGAGCCCAGCGGGCAGAAGTTCATGCGCCTGCGCGCGTCCATCAGGCGAGTGATGTCGCGCTCGATCATGCTGACGTACGCGAGCAGCCAGTGCGCCACCAGCACCGGCTCGGCCCGCTGCATGTGCGTGTACGAAGGCATTACCGCCTCACCCGCCTGCTCCGCGAGCGCAACCAGCGCGAGCGCCCAGTGCCGCAGGCCCTTCACCGTCGCGTCGATCGCCTCACGAACATAGAGCCGCATGTCCGTCGCAATCTGCTCGTTGCGGCTGCGGCCGGTGTGGAGCTTCAGCGCAAGATCGCCGATCAGCTTGGTGAGCTGAAGCTCGACGAAGTGGTGGATGTCTTCCGCATGCGGCGCGGACGCAACCAGATCGGCGTAGGTCCTATCCAACCAACCGTCGCCCGCGTATTCGCCCAGATTGAGATTTTCCTGAATGGCGAAATGCGTCTTCAGCCTGGGCAGCAGCGGATCGTCGATAGCCAGCGTGATCCGCGCCCACTTCACATGGTGGCTGCTGAACTCCGGCTGCTTGCGCAGCCAGCGGCGGATCGATCCCGGCGTTGTGCCCAGCTCCGCGCCCAGCTGCCTGGGACTGACAAGGTTCGGATCATCCTGTCTTCCGTCGCCGGAAATGTCGCCCACAGCATCCAGGCCGTCGATCGTCTTCTCCAGCTCGGCATCCGTCAGAATGCCCGCCGCTGCGATCATCCGCGCGTGTGCCTTCGACGCCTCCACCTCCTGCGCCAGCAGCCGTACGTCGAACGGAAACGACCGTTGCCACTGCTCGAAGACTCGATCGAGCGGCTCGCGGAACCGGCCCGACCACATCTTGCTGGGTTCGTTAGACATCGTTCCTCAGTCTTACAAAGTGCAAAAGCAAAAGCTTTGAACGGAAAGTTTGCAAAGTTCAATACGCAAAGTACGCGGAGTGAAGACCGCGGCAACCGCTAGGTCATGCCTCTTTGTCGGCAGGAGCGGCCTTCACGATGAATTTTTCAACGAATCGAACCGTTCCCACATCGATCAGAAGATCCGCAAGTCCTATAGGTAAGAGAGCGATCTTAGAAACCCACCAGTGTGGCCACTGAATCATAAGAATCAAGGGAACATGAAGTGCCAACAGGAAAACAATGATCATCCAGAACCAGAGGTGGCTTCTCAAATCCCAACACATTCCAACGGCAAGCACCATCATCCCCAGGCAAATACCCACGCTGAGGCCCATCTCAGTTTTCCCAATATGCGTAAAGAACAACAACACCGGCAGTGTGCAAACAAAAATAATCAGGCCGGTGTAGTTCGTCGGCTCTTGCTCTCTAGGCTTGTTCTCTTCCAGCTCTTCGAACATTGTCTATGTATCCTTTCCATGCAGTCGCCCGAACCATCTTCTCCGCAGTTACTCCTTATCGCTCCCGCTGCTCAGTCGTGGCATCTCAGAGCCTTTGCTCAGCGTGAGCAGCCCACTCTGCGCGTAGGTCAAAAGCTTTTCGCGGGTGTCGGTGATGTCGAGGTTGCGCATCGTGAGCTGGCCGATGCGGTCGCGCGGGCTGAAGCTGGACTCGCCCTTTTCCATGGTCAGGCGCTCGGGCTTGAACGTGAGATTCGGCGAGTCTGTATTCAAGATGGTGTAGTCGTTGCCGCGGCGCAGCTCCAGCGTGACCTCGCCGGTGATGGGCTTGGCGACCCAGCGCTGTGCGGCCTCGCGCAGCATAATGGCCTGCGAATCGAACCAGCGGCCTTGATACAGAAGGCGGCCAAGCTTACGGCCGCTGTCGCGGTACTGCTCGATCGTGTCCTCGTTGTGGATGCCGGTGATCAGGCGTTCGTAGGCGATGAACAGGAGGGCAAGGCCGGGCGACTCATAGATGCCGCGGCTCTTCGCCTCGATAATGCGGTTCTCGATCTGGTCGCTCATGCCCAGCCCGTGGCGGCCGCCGATCCGGTTAGCTTCGAGCATCATCTCCACCGGATCCGCAATCTCCTTGCCATTCAGCGCGACGGGAAAACCCTCGTCGAACCGCACCGCGATCTCTTCGCGCTTGATCTCAACGTCGTCGCGCCAGAAGGCTGCCCCCATAATGGGCACAACGATTCTCATACTGCTCGAGAGCAGCTCGAGGTCCTTGGCCTCGTGGGTAGCGCCGAGGATGTTGGAGTCGGTCGAGTACGCCTTTTCAGCCGGCATCTTGTATCCAAAACCAGCCTTCTGCATGAAGGCCGACATCTCGGCCCTGCCGCCGAGCTCGTCGATGAAGCTGGCGTCGAGCCACGGCTTGTAGACCTTCAGGTCCGGATTGACCAGCAGGCCGTAACGATAGAAGCGCTCAATGTCATTGCCCTTGAAGGTCGAGCCGTCACCCCAGATATTGACGTCATCTTCCTTCATGGCGGTCACCAGTATCGTGCCGGTGACCGCACGGCCGATCGGTGTCGTGTTGAAATAAGTCGCGCCAGCCGTGGTGATGTGGAACGCACCCGCCTGCAGCGCGGCAATGCCTTCGCGCACCAGCGGCCCCCGGCAGTCGATCAGCCGCGCCTTCTCCGCGCCGTACTCCAGCGCCTTCCGCGGGATCTCGTCATAGTCGGCTTCATCCGGCTGACCGAGGTTGGCGGTGTAGGCGTACGGCACAGCGCCCTTCTGCTTCATCCAATGCAGCGCGGCGCTGGTGTCTAGCCCGCCGGAGAAGGCAATGCCCACCTTCTGGCCGACGGGCAGCGTTTCGAGGATTACCGACATGGCAATGCAGACCTCAATCTTTTCGTTAGGTGCGTTTGCGGGACTGAATACCGCGTTCCCGTGCGTTGGAAATCCGTTTCGCCCCGCCCAGCAGCATCAGCAGCAGCGCCTTCTGCGCGTGCATGCGGTTTTCCGCCTGGTCGAAGACAATTGACTGCGGCCCATCCAGCACCGCATCCGTCACCTCGGCGTTGCGGTGCGCGGGCAGGCAGTGCATGAACACCGCGTCCTGTTGCGCATGCGCCATCAGCGCCTCGTTCACCTGGTAGGGCTTGAAGATCGGCGCGCGCTTGGTGGCCTCGTGCTCGAATCCCATGCTGGTGCACACATCGGTGTAAACCGCATCCGCTCCCGTGACTGCCTTCACCGGATCGTGCATCAGCGTAATGCTTCCCCCGGTCTGCTCGCTGATCTCGATCGCCTTGTGAATAATGTCGAGCTTGGGCGCGAAGCCCTTGGGCGTAGCCACCGTGCAGTGCACGCCCAGCTGCGCGGCCGCCAGCATCAGCGAGTGGCACACATTGTTGCCGTCGCCCACATAGGTGAAGCGCAGGCCTTCCGCCGAGCCAAACCGCTCCTCCAGCGTGAAAAAGTCGGCGATCGCCTGGCACGGGTGCTCCAGGTCGGAGAGCGCGTTGATCACCGGGATGCGCGCGCGCTCCGCCATCTCGGTGATGGTGTCGTGCGAGTAAGTGCGCAGCACCATCACGCTCATCCAGCGCTCGATGTTGTGCGCCATGTCGGGGATGGATTCACGCTCGCCCAGCGGCGACTTCGTCTGGTCGACGAATACGGCGTTGCCGCCAAGCGTATTGATCGCAGCCTCAAACGTGAGCCGCGTGCGCAGCGAGGCCTTCTCAAAGAACAGCACCATCTGGCGGCCATCCAGCGCGTGCCGGAAATCTTCGGGCTTGCTCTTGACCGCGTGCGAAAGCTCCATGATCGCGGCCACCTCGTCGACCGCCAGGTCGCCGACCGAGCAAAGGTCGCGCCCGCACAGGCGCTTGGCCGCCTCCGAGAAGGCAACATCGGATTGAATGCCAAGCGATGCGGCCTTCGCGGGACGTGCGGACTCGGTGCCGGCGTCCGGCTTTGGACTCATCATTACGGTTTTGCTACCCATGGGAATGTTCTCCTGCCGGCGCGCGGCCGGCTAATGCTGGACTTGTCGAAGTCAGGCTGGTGAGTATTTCATCGAGCGCCGCGATGGTTCGATCGACGTGCTTGCGCTCCAGGATGTACGGAGGCAAGAATCGCAGCACCGTCTCACTGGTTCGATTGATGATAATGCGCTTTGCCATCATCTCGGAAGCGGCCTGCTTGGCCAGATCGGCGGAATCGAGTTCTATTCCAAGCATCAGGCCCATGCCGCGCACGTCGAGAATGCAATTGTGGCGCTGGCGGAGCGCCTCAAGCTGCTGCTTAAAGTAACCTCCGACATCGCGAATGTGCGCGAGCACGTTGCCCTGTTTCATCGTGTCGATCACGGCGATGGCAACCGCGCAGGCCAGCGGCCCGCCGCCGAACGTAGTCCCGTGCATGCCCGGCGAGAAGGCGCGCGCAGCCTCATCCGTGCACAGCATCGCCCCCATCGGCAAGCCGTTTGCAATCGGCTTGGCCAGCGTCGTAATATCCGGCTGGATCCCGTAGTGCTGATAGGCAAACCACTCGCCCGTGCGTCCCATGCCCGACTGGATCTCGTCCACCAGCAGCAGCGCGCCGGTGGAATCACACAGCTCCCGTGCGACCGCGAAGAACCCCTGGCTCACCGGACGAATCCCTCCCTCGCCCTGCACCGCCTCGATGCAGATACCGCAAACCTTGTTGGAAAACTTGGCGCGCAGGTCGGCGACGCTGTCGAAGCGTACAAACTCGACGCCCGGCATCACCGGCGCAAACGGCTCGCGGTATTTCTCCTTGTGCGTGGTTGCCACCGCGCCAATGGTCCGCCCGTGGAAGCTCTGCTCCACCGCCAGAAAATCTGTCCCAATCTGCTTGCCCTTGGAACCTGGAGCGCCAGCACGCAGCAGGCCCGCGTGCGCCCGCGCCAGCTTCAGCGCAGCCTCCCAGGCTTCAGTGCCCGAGTTGCAGAAGAAGACGCGGTCCAGCCCGCTGAGTTCCGTCAGTCGCACCGCAAGCTCGGCCGTGTGCTCGTGGTAGAAGAGGTTCGAGGTGTGCAGCAAGCGTTTGCTCTGCGCCACAATCGCCGCTTCAACCGCGGGATGCGCGTAGCCCAGGGCCGAGACCCCGATGCCGCTCAGCAGATCGAGGTAGTCGTTGCCCTGCTCGTCGCGCAGATAGACGCCGCTGCCCTCGACAAAGAGGACCGGGTTGCGCTCGTAGGTTTCGAGCAGCAGCTTCTTCTCCGCTGCCTGGATCGATGCGAGCTTCATGTGACCATTCCTGTGACCCTTCATGCGACCATGACCTCCGTTCCATCGTTGACCTTGGTCGTGCACAGGTCGGGGAGTAAATGCACCGCCTCCGCGGGCAGGATGCGTACGCGTTTGACGCCGTGGGTCAGCGCGTCGCGGCATGCGTTCAGCTTCGGCAGCATGCCGCCGGAAACCACCATTTGCTTCTCCAACTCCGGAATCTGCTTCAGCGAGAGCCAGCGCATCACCTCGCCGTCCGCTCCTTGCACGCCCGGAACGTCGGTGAGGAACACCAGCGCGTCAGCCTTGGTGCAGATCGCGCACGCCGCCGCCATCTCATCGGCATTGATGTTGTAGTACTCGCCATCGAAGCCGAGCGCGATCGATGAGATCACCGGCACCGCGTCCAGCTTCCAGATCGCTTCGAGCCAGAGCGGGTCCGTCGCTGCAATCTCGCCAACAAACCCCAGGTCGGGAATAGTCTTCTTCTTGCGCGCGCGGAAGACGTTGCCGTCGCCGCCGGCCAGGCCCATGGCGGATTGCCCATGCGTGCGCAGCGCCGCCACCAGCGACTTGTTCACGCGTCCGGCGAGCACCATCAGCGCCGCATCGCGCGTCTCCGCATCGGTCACGCGCAGGCCGGAGACAAACTCGCTGGTCTTGCCCATCTGCTTTAGCAGGTCCGTCAGTTGCTTGCCGCCGCCGTGGACCAGCGCAACCTGGTTGCCGTCGCGCACCAACTCTGTGATCGCCTTGCCGCACGCCTGCAGCAATGCCTTGTCCTCAATCGCGGCGCCTCCGAGCTTGACTACATATCTCACTTCAGGCCCTCCGCCTCGTCCCAGCCGCACATCACGTTCATGTTCTGCACCGCCTGCCCCGATGCACCCTTCAGCAGGTTGTCGAGGCACGATACCAGCACCAGCCGTTTGCCGTCCTTGCCCAGTTCAAAGCCCAAATCGCAGTAGTTGGTGCGGACGACGTGCTGAATCTGCGGCAGGTTCGGCGTCGCATGCACCCGCACCATCGGGCTGGTCGCATAGAACGCGCGCAGGCAAGCCTCGATCTGCTCCGGCTCCGCGCGATCGGCCAGCCGCAGATAAATCGTCGCCAGAATGCCGCGCGGAATCGGCAGCAGGTGCGGCGTGAACTGAAGTTGGTCCGCAGTCAGTCCAAGCTGCTCCAGCATCTCGCCCGTGTGGCGATGCCCAAAGACGGCATACGCGGAAAGGTTGTCGGCCGCATACATAAAATGCGCCTTCGCGGTCGGGGCCTTCCCCGCCCCGCTTACGCCCGACTTCGCGTCACAGACAATGCCGTGGTCAAGATCCACCAGCCCGGCGCGCAGCAAAGGCGCAAGCGCAAGAATCACCGACGTCGCATAGCAGCCCGGGTTGGCGACCAGGCGCGCCGCAGCAATCTTGTCACGATGCAACTCCGGGCAACCGAACACCGCTTCGCGCTGCAGTGCCTCACCCAGCGCCGCGTCTGCATCGTGCAGCTTGTAGACGGCCCGATTGGCAGTGTCGTCCAGCCGCCACGCGCCGCTCAGGTCAATCACCCGCACCCCATGTTCCAGCCACTCCGGCGCCCACTGGCGGGAGTTCTCGTGGGGCAGCGCGAGAAACACAATCTCCGTGCCGGCGTCGCGGATCGCACCCCAGTTGAACGCAACAATCTCCGGCTGCCGCTTACCCCCGCCCAGCGCAAGTTGCGGATGGACCTGCTCCAGCGGAACCCGCCCCGTCGGCGCCTCGTCGGCAATGCGCCCCAGCAATAGCGGCTTCGTCTCTGCCAGTCGCGGATGCGTCAACAGCAGACGCGCCAGCTCTCCGCCCGCATATCCGCCCACGCCGGCCACGGCCGTGCGCACAGACGCAAGCGGCTGCTTGAGTCGCGGCTGCGATGGTTCTTCGAGTTCCGTGCTTAGAGCTTGCATGTCAATCCACAGATTCCTTCAATCGATTCCTGCGACCGAACGCGGTCCTCACGGTCCGGAATTCAGTCAATGTATTCCTCGATGCGTCCCTTCAGCCTGCGCGCCTGGTGCTCGTCCGGGCAGACGATCAGGACCGTGTCGTCGCCGGCGATGGTGCCCACCACCTCCGGCCAGTCTTCGTAATCGATGCCGGCAGCGACCGGCTGCGCGGCGCTGGTAGTGGTAATAATCACCAACTGGTTCATGGCCTGGCGCACTTCGATGCCGAAGCTGCCCAGCACTTCGCGAATCCCCGGCAGGGCGTCCCCATCGTCTTCCGGCAAACTGCCCGGCAGGGCGTAGCCCGCGGGGCCCTTCGAAAGCCGAAGCTCGTGGATGTCCCGCGAGAGCGTTGCCTGGGTGACGTGAAATCCCCGCCGCGCAAGTCTGCGCCGCAACTCGTCCTGGCTCGGTATCGAGGCACGGTTCAGAACTTCACGAATTGCGGTGTGGCGCTGCTGCTTCATAAAAAGTTCCGTCTGCCTGTGCTCGCCTATGGCTTGCAACCGAAAGCGTAACCATCTGAGATAATCGTTCTCGCCGTCCGGATTGCTCCTGCCCGCCGGATTTCGTCACTGCGGATCCGGCCACTGCATAAACATACATCATTAATGTATAATTATACACCTCCGCCGTGTCAAGTCCTTATGGCGGCCATTTGCGGTTACAAAATCGGCGAAATATCGGTCATTGCCCGCTGACTGGCGCCGGGAATGGCACAAACCTGCCGTCGCAGTGGTTGGCGACTCCCTTGGACGGCGTACCGGAGATGGTGACATCGGTTCCCGCCACCGACAGATTCGTCCCGTCCAGCTTGATCTCCGCATGGTCCGCCGAACTCCGAATCGCATCCGGCTGCTCCGCAACCACATCGTGGAACGCAACGTCGATGCGGTGCGCGGCGTCGAGCCCATCGATCGAAACCCTGCCCGCACCCTGGATCGAAATATTGCTCAGCCGAATATCCGTATAGAGCGGCGGCTTGTTGCTCTCCGCTGCATCCACTTCGTGATGGCCGTTGGAACCCGAATGCGTTCCGATCGAGATCGGGTTCCCGCTCGAGCGAATGCAGATGTCGTTGAACTCGACATCGCGCACCAGCCCGCCCAGTTTGTCGTTCGACTTCATGTGGATGCCGGTGCTCGTCCCGTCCAGCGTCAGGTCGGAGATGCGGATATTGCCGATGCCGCCTGACGTCGAGCTACCCGTCCCGATCCCATGCCCGGCATAAAAATGGTTGTGGAGCACGCTGACGTGCGCGGTGTGCGAGCCGGTTCGCGACTTGATCGCCAGATTGTCGTCGCCCGCATAAATGTAGCTGTGCGCGATAGTCACGTTGGTGGTGTCCGTCGAAACCTCCGGCCAGGGCTGCCCCAGGTTGATTCCGTCGCCGTTCAGCGCGTCCTTCGCCTGATAGATGGCCACTCCCCACACCGTGAAGCCGTTGCCGCCCGCGTAGGAAACGGCGAAGTTCGGCGAGTTCCGCAACTGAATCCGATACAAAATGAAGTTGTCGCAGTGCACCAGCCCAATCATGCGCGGATTGTTCTGCAGGCCGACAACCTTCGGCGGCGTCGTAATCGCGGCAGGCACCTTCCCCACGCCGCGCGCCCAACTCACGTACTCCGACGGCCACCCTTTGATCGACTCCTCCGCCAGGTCCTCCCAGGTGATGTCCTGCCCCAGCAGCTTCGCGCCGCGCCGCCCATCGATGATGCCGTCGCCCATCACTCCCGCGCCCACAACGTCCTTCCCGCCAATCAGCGGCTTGCAGCCATGCCCCGAGGTCCCCTGCGTGTACGGATACTTCTTCTCCGTGACCGTCCCGCACAGCCCCGGCGCCACATCGTAGTCCCGCGGATTGCGCGAGCCGAACAGGATGACGCCCTTGTCGACCAGCAAGGTAACGCCACCACGCAACTCGAGCGGCCCGGTGAGAAAGGCATCCAGCCCCTCGGCAGCCTTCAGCGCAACAGCTTGCCCGGGCTTGCACTGGTCCATCGCCTGCTGGATTCTGCCGGTGTCGGACTTGCTCTCGTCCAGGTCCGGAAGCGCCGATCCGTGCGACGCAAGCCTGGCCGTAAGCACACTGCAGGATGGCGGGATTCTCGGCTCGGCCACGCTCCGGGTGTCCTGCCCATGCGCCTGGGGCAGCGCCGCCGAGCCGGCCAACCACCCCAACACGCACCCACCCGCAACGCTTGCGAACCAGGTCTTCATACCAACTACCTTAAACAAATTCGTTTTCTTTTTGTGGTGCGCCCGGAGAGATTCGAACTCCCGACCCTTTGGTTCGAAGCCAACGATATAGGTACTGCACCATTGATTCTAAAGGAATAATAGGTGCAGGGAAGGGCATAAAAGGCACCCAAATACACCTTATTGATGCCTTATTGATGCCAACTTTGCGATCGGCCTTACACGCCGCGGGTTTGCACACGCATCGCCGGCCTGGTGATTTCAGTCGTCGGGATCTCTGAATACAACCGATAATTTGTAGAAACGATAGTTACAGTCGAAAGCGAAACCATGGTCGCGACGTCAGAATCCACAATCCGCGCCGCCGACTCTGATCCGCTCAAGACTTCCCAGTTGGAACGATCTTCGTGTCGACTTCACCGCTGAACGAGTGTCCGCCAGCAGACTTATCCGCCACCCGATAGCCGTATGCCGGCAACTCGGTTCCATCTTCCATCTTGAACGGGAACTGCCCGTAATTCACCGTGATCTCCACATCGGAGGAGAACGTGGTGCGCTGCACTAGAAAATCCGGCGTCAGAAACTTGTGAGTGAGGAGCTCTTCTAACGCCAGACGGCGCTGGTGCGGCGTCATCACGGCATCGATCTCCTTGATGGCGTCCTTCCACGCCCAGTAATCTCGGTTTGAGAGCGTCCAGCTTGACTCATCCCCATACAGCAGTCCGCGCAGGAACTTAGACGGCCACGGTTCCCGGACAAATCCGTACTGATCCATGCCATAGTCATAAGGACTGCTGTGCTGCCGATACAAGAGCGCGCACTCGTGATAGACCAGTCCATAGAGTGGCACATCGATCCCCAGCCAGTTGTTGGGGTGCTCATCGTAATAGGACACCTGTCCGAGATTCCAGTCCTGCGGAGGTCCTTCCGCGCCGACCACAAGGTCAGCGCCGGTGGCGGACTTGATAATGTCTAGCCTCTCCTCGCGACACTCGCTCCGGGTAAGCGGATGACGCGGATCATAGCATTCCTCGAGCGCCAGGCCGCCGATCGTGTCCAGATAAATCATGTTCGGATCGAGAGCGTGCTTGTAGTACTCCACGTTGTGCTGGATGAGCTTTACCCCCTCCATCGGGCAAATCTCCTGCGAGTGTCCGCTCTCAGATGAAAATCCTGCAACCAGGGCGCCTTCCGCATCCCGAACAATATACTTCTCGCTGTAACTTGGTGAATCGAGGTCCAGGTTCTTGTAGTTATCAAAGAGCCCGGCCAGATAGCCTGCGGCTTTCGCCGTCTGAATGGCATTTGCCAGTTTCTCAGGACCGCCCGCTTCCTTGTTCACCGGCAACTCGTCGATGGGACGATAGTTGTCATAACCCATCTGGCCCCATCCTGCTATGCGGATTACGGCATGCTCCAGGCCGAGATTGTTCTTCATGTCGTGCACAATCTCGGTAAGCTGGTCGAAGCTGGTCAGCACACCATGATAGCCGTCATAGATCGCGCTCGATTGGCCCTGGTACTGCGGCTCGAAAGGATGATTCCTTACCATCATCATTTCAAAGTTTGGAGCGCCGATCAGTTTCGCCACGTTGGGATTGGTCGCGATCTTCTGCTTCAGACTTACAAACTTACCCGTCTTCTGCGCGTATTTGCGATAAGTTTTGCACATCTCCACATAGCCGCCGTGCGGCTGGAAGACATAACGCGCGGTGCGCGCATATCCAAGCTCTCCCTTGACGGAATTCCATGTAGGCCAGATCGCACTTAGCCGCTGCGGATAGTAAGGAAGATTCTCGCGAATGCTCTCGTTGGCAGCCAGTGGCTCCGGCGGCCGTACATCGTTGGCGATAAGACTATAAACGACGTCGTCCGGCGTCTCGATAATGCAGATGAAAGAGCTGTCGCCTTTCTTCGCCCCAAACCACGGCATTGATACGCTCGATGCCGTACGCCCCCAGCCGGCGATGCGTTCCCACACCCAGTTCAGGTTCCGGAAATATCCCTGATCGAACTTAGATGGAATCAGAATGCCCTGCTCTTCCGGGAGGGTGACGTATCCCTCCTCAGTCACCGTGCGCACCGGGAACATCCGCAGCGGCCATTCTACGGATGACACAGTCCAGTAGGGCGAATTGTTGTGAAGTTCCTTGATCTCGAAGACAATTTCCGGGCTGTTTTTCTCGAGAAGAATATTCAGCACGATCGAAAGCTGATTTCCCGGATCGCGATCCTCACGTCCCGGCATCATCCGCGGTCGAAAGTCGGAGAGCGACATCTCGAACCCGATCTGACCAGCTGGCAGGGCAGCGATCTGCTTCTTGGACGCAGCGCTGAGCGCCAGCGATGCCGACTCATCATGTTTGCTGCGCAGATGAATGCTTCCGGCCGAGTTTTCCCACGGATCCGACGTCCACATCTCCTTCCCTTCCAGATCCTCGACCGTCAATGTGAGTGTGTCGGGGAGCAACCGTACGCGCAGGCGCCCATTCTCCAGAATCCGATCCTCCAACGGAGCTCCCGCACTGCCGGAATGCTGAGTTGAAGCCGACGCAGCTTCGTTCCCTGTTTGTGCGAGGCCTATGATCCCAGGCGCCAACAGGGTGCCCGCTCCGATTACCCCAAAGTTCTTGACAAGTTTGCGACGTGAAATAGGCCTGTTCATTGATTCTCCATGAGAAAAAAATGGTCGGGTGCCCGCAGGCGACCCGACTTCGTCAGCAATGCAATTTGAGTGGGAACTGCAGGATGCGAGGGTCGAGGGCAGAGGTGAACTGCCCGAAGCTTGATGAAGTGACGCTCGAATTCACCGCGGAATAGTTGGGGTGATTAACCGGGATTTCCATTTTGCTTGCCCGATGACGAGAGAATACACCCCCGAATACCCGGCTCACCAACTTTTCCGCATTCGTTCCAACGGCAAAGACCCTGTCGTCCCCGCAGGTCCTCTGCCCAGGCCAAAAAGCCATGACTTGACTGATTTCGAATCCATTTCACGGACACCTCCCCCCTCAACTCCCCTCCGTCGTCCAGGCTGGTTTCGCCAGCTTGCCAACGCGATGAGCCTCACCCCAACCCACTCGCTCATGTCTGGGCACTGCCTACAATACCTGTTAGGAGCCTGTATGCGCGTTCCTATTGTCCACGAGCTTCGGTATTAATGTCCGTATCGTCCGTTGCTGTGTGACTTGGCGATTTTGCACCAGCTGAGGTTTTCCGAACTTGAATCTAGCAAGTTGGGAGTGGGAGAAGCGTGGGATCTAGCAGACGCGCGAGACCGACCTACGATGAGGCTCGCCATGGCCAATGCACACAGCCGATAGAGCTGATCCGCATTGTCATTGTCGGTCTATCATTCACGACTTTCGGGTAGCACATGGGAGCTCACGGTCGGGACCGCTACACGAGTACCACTTGAATCCACGGCGTCCGTCTGCCCGACCGGCGCGGCGGGGCCTGCCGTGATTAGCGCGTCGTCTACGTCAAACACGGCCGCATCCTTCGGCAACGTCATCCTGCCATCGGACAGGTAGGCAATGACCATCCCGCCCGCCAGCACAGGCCCAAGAACCACCATCGGAAGCAGGTACTTCTTACTCTTCACCAGCGATTCGGCCACGCCGCGGACGGTATGGCTGCGCTTCACGGTGCCCGGCACCTGTGGAATCACGAATGCCGACATTTCAAATTCGGGATGATCCTTGCCATATCTCACCAGCGACCGTGCGACTTGCTTCGGCGTCGTCAGGCCAAGGTCTGCGATAAAACTGCGGTGGATGACGTGGGGCAGGTAAATTCCGATCACCTGGCGCGAGAAGTCCGCGCAGTTGTGAAATAGGAGGTTGAAGTGTCCGACATTGTGACGGTCATTGAAGATGGCGATGAACCGCTGGTCCTGTTCGGACGTACTCGTCACTTGGAACCCATGGATGGTCCGGTCGTAGGAAGACCCCACCAGCTGAATCCACTCACCCCGAGGCGCCATCCCCTTCTTGCTGTCCGGGGCGAGCGCCTCCAGATGTTCTCTGCGATACGCATCGCGCAGCGTCGCAACCTGCGCTTTATCCACCGTAGCGGGGATATCTGCCGCGTACTCTACTGCGTAGAGGTACGGAATCAGCGGTATCGCAAACCAGTCATACTTGTGGATCTTATGGTATCGGCTGATCACGACCCCATACTCTCCGGGTTTGCACATTCGAAGCTCGGTCGGAGACTGGGCGCACACATGGTTGAGATAAACCGCCGCGTGTCCGGTCGGATTCATGGCTCCAAAGATGCCAAACGGCTCTTCCATCAGCAGTGCGACGGAGGCATGAGCGCCGGCTCCCGGCATCGATAATAGGAGGAGCGCGGCCGTTCGATAGATCCAGCAGCGGCCCTGCAACCTTCGCCACCAAGCTGGACGTTCCGGGGTCATCGCGATTCTTCACTTTCTCTCTTGTCGCCCAGAGCATACTTGCTCACTTTGTAGCCTAGATCGCTCCTTGAAAGGCTTAACCGTCTGGCGGCCTCGGCCTGTACCCCGCCCGATGATTCCAGAGCACGCGCAATAAGGTTCCGTTCGAGCCGTGTCAGTGCATCCCTGAGATCCAAGTGCTGCGGCAAGTGAGATACGAGCTGCTCGATCGTTAGCTCGTTACCTTGGGAGTTCAACTGCAGCATGGGCGGTTGAAGAGGAAAGTCTTCCGGCTGCAGATCCGATCCTTGTCCCAGGATCAATGCTCGTTCGAGAAGATTTCGCAGTTCCCGGATATTTCCGGGAAATGTGTAGTCGCTGAGTTTGCGCATAGCCGCGGAACTCATTGGTCGGTTCGACACTTTGATGTCCTGCGCGATCTTCGTGGATAGGGCCCGGCAAAGCACTTCGATATCTTCCTTGCGCTCGCGCAGAGACGGGAGATGAATCGGAACCACCGCCAGACGGTAATATAGGTCTTCCCGGAAGAGCCCTTTTTGCATGTAGTCCCGAAGATTTCTATGGGTTGCGGCGATCACGCGCACATCGACTCGGCGGGTCACGTTGGAGCCGACGCGCTGGAATTCACCGTCCGCGAGGACCCGCAAGAGTTTTGCCTGGGCAGCCTGGGACATTTCTGCAACTTCATCTAGGAAAAGTGTTCCTTCGTGCGCCGTTTCAAAGAGTCCAGCTCTCGCCTTGTCCGCTCCGGTGTAGGCTCCTTTCTCATTACCGAAAAGTTCGGTCTCCAGTAGAGTTTCAGTTACCGCCGCGCAGTTGATCGCGACAAACGGACGACTCGCCCGCAGGCTATTGCGAAAGATCGCTCTGGCAACCAGCTCCTTTCCCGTGCCGGTTTCTCCTGTGATCAGCACGGTTGTATTCATTCCGGAGACACGCGAGATGCTTTCGCGTACGGAGCGGATTCCCTGGCTCTCACCGAGTATCTCGTCTGCACCTTCGAGTTTGAGGACAGTGGTTCTGAGAGCTGCATTTTCGCGGAGCAGTGCAGTTCGCTCGCAGGCGCGACGGACGGTTGCCCGCACCACGTCTGGCACAAACGGTTTGGTGAGAAAGTCGAAGGCGCCGTAGCGCATACTTTCAACGGCCAGTTCGACTGTGCCTACCGCGGTGAGGAAGACTACCGAGGTTGTGGGATCCGTTTCATGGACTGTCCGAAGGACGTCCATACCGCTCCCATTGGGCATTTTCTGATCCGTAATCACGACGTCAAAGTCTTCTCGTGTGAGAAGAGTAATGGCGGCCGAGGCGCCATCGGCCTCCACGGTCACGTGCGAGTCCAAGCGGAGATTCGACGAAAGAATCCGTCTCATGCTCGGTTCATCGTCTACGATCAGCACCTTACCCATTCACAACTCCTGGTCGAACATGGTCGGCCGAATCGGCCAACGTCATAGAAAATGTTACGCAACCATCCTGGTTGCTGCTCACCCACACGTCGCCGCCATGCGCTCTCGCGATGCCCCTGGCAATCGCCAGTCCGAGGCCTGTTCCAGTCGGCTTGGTGGTAAAGAAAGGCTCGAAAATCCGTTCCAGATCAAGAGCGGATATTGCTGGCCCGGAATTCTGAATGTCGATGCAGAGCAGCTTTTCATTGGCCGTCGCTGTCAACGCTATTGTGCCATTTGCCGGGGTCGCATCGACTGCGTTGATCGTCAGATTCAGAAGGGCCCCTTCCACCAGAGAAGCATCCACTTCAGCCGGAAGTTCGGCGGTCAGATTGGATGTGACAGCGATCGAGCGTCTGGCGGCATGCATTTTGGTGACGTCGCCGATGTAGCTCAGGAGTTCGTTGATCAAGACCGTCGAACGCTGAGGCACGGATGGCCGCGCATAGGTGAGAAAGTCAGCCGTGAGGTGCTCCAACCGCTCCGACTCTCGTGCAGCAATGGCAAACATCTCCTGCCGTTCCTCGTCCACGGTGGACGGATGCGCCGCGGTTGAGAGAGCGCTCGTGATCATGGCTACCGGGTTGCGAATCTCGTGGGCGATGCCGCTCGCAAGACGGCCAACGGCGGCCAACTTCTCTTCGGCCACCAGGCGTTCCCGGGTCGCACGAAGTTCGGCCAGACTGGTGGATAGTTTTGTCTGGTTTGATTTGAGTTGGTTGACGAGAAACCATACGAGTAGCCCCATCAACATGTAGATGACCGAGATCATTCCAGCTTCAAGATATTCGGTCGCGCGGGCCGGCGGATGAAGTAAGAAGAAGTGCCAGAGCCAGAACAGGATCATCGCGTCGGCGGCCGTGATCGTCAGAGCCGTGGCGAATAGTCCGCACAGGTACGCGCACTGCAGAATGGGAATCGCCAGAAGAGCGAAATATGGGCTGTCATCCCTGTTCGTGAGGTAAGCCAGAAGCGCAGTGAGCGCAAACATTGCGGCTGTGGAGATGGCGTTCTCCAGCTTTGCCGCCCGTTCTGTGAGCACGCGATTCATGCTCTGCAGCCACACCAATTCGGCCACCTTCAGCGAGAAGCCCAGGCCCAAAAGCAGGATGAGCCAGAGGGAGGGCTCGCCCAGGATGGAAGCAAAGAGCGTGTGCAGCACCAATAGCAGGGCGAGAACAAAGAGCGTAAGAACACAAAAGGCCGTCTGCTGCCGCCGCAGATCCCCCGCCTCAGTGCCCGGTATAAATGGTGGCGTAAGTGTATTCATAATCTCTCTACACCCCTGAGTGGACCTGCGACCCTGGTAGCCGCTTCACCGCACGCGGCCGAGTGGAGCAATTCACCCGCATATCGAAGGATGTGATCGGAACTCAGGCTACACCCGGCAGGCTGAGCTGCACGAGAGGGGGCATCCCTGGAGGCAGAATTACTCCGGCGCTGGATTCCCAGGAGAGGACGCTGGCTTCTCGGTTGTCGGCGAAATCATAGCATGGACTCCAAGCTCGTGCACCATTCGGCCGCCTCGATCCGCCGTGTTCACGAGGAAGATAATTCCCACCGCATAGAAGACCAGGAAGGAGAGAGGCAGCACCCTCGAAAACAGCAGCCTATCGGTCTTACCTAAGAGACGGGGAACGAAAAACATACCGCAGGCAATCATGGAAAGAGTGACAAATACGTCCCTGGTTTCGGCGGCGAGGGCTTGGTGGGACTTGAGTAAGACCTCCACCGGAGGGTCTCTGTCTACGAGCTGACTCGTGGCCTCCCCAGTCTTGATGGCGACGAACAGGCTCGCTGTCCCCAATAACAGCAGGATAAGGGCAGCGCTCAAATAGGGGCGTCCTTTCTCAGCACTCAAGAATGCGCCGATCAAGATGAACAGAGGGCATACGAGCAGCAGCGCGATCGGAAAGTGAATGATCAACGGGTGCAGAGAGTCCCACGTGGGAAATGGTGGAAATTGAAGCATATGTGCACCTCATACTGTTAGGGGCATCGTCTGCACTGTCGGCACGCGGCTGGTTGTACGGTCTCACGCGACTTGTCCATAGCCACGAGCACACTTGCTGTACCCAGCAGCAACAACATGAAGACTATGGCCAGGGAGGCGCGTCCTCTTAGCGGGGTCAGAACTCCTCCGACCACGATGAATAAAGGACTGAAGAGCAACAATAGAATCGCAAAATGAATCATCGAGGGATGCATAATGTCCGATGTGCGTGGTAATGCTGGAGCGTGCGATACGTTTCCGCCGTAGTCTTCGTTCGGCCTTGCAACGGGAGGACCCGGATGATGCCGCTCACGCGACTCGCTCAAATCTTTCCTTTGGAGTGAAGCACGAAGGACAGGTTACGAAGTTTATGTCGTTGGTTGTAAAGCCGCAGATGGGGCATACAAAGAAGGCTCTGCTCTTGGAGCCTTTCAGGGAATCCAAATTCTGCAGGGCCTGGGAGTAAAGCTTGGCGTGCTCCGCTTCGGCTGTTTTCGCCAGGTTCAGACTTCTCACTGCATCGCGGTTCCCGTCAGCCCTGGCCTGCTTCAGGAAATCCGGGTACATGGTGTCGCGCTCATAAGACTCACCCTTGATCGCGGCTTGGAGATTGTCCCGGGTGGGCTTTACGTCCGGCGCTTCCAATCGCGCCTGCGGAACTGCGCCGAGACTTCGTATGACAGCGGCATGATTCGAGGCGTGGATCTCCTCAGCGCGAGCTGCTGCACGAAACAGACTCGCAACCTCGCCGTAGCCTTCGACGTCTGCTTGCTTTGCAAACGCCAGGTAGCGGCTATGGGCATTCCTTTCGCCGTTATATGCTGCCTGCATGTTCTCCAGGGTTGTTGTTCCTGCTATTGCCGGAACCGTGGACATACACATACTGACCAACAACATGAATGACAAATGATGAAGCATGGATTTCTTGCCTCCCCGCCACGCGCTTTTTGGCGCGCGGCTACGACAAGGTGGATGCAAGTGACTCGCCAATTGCCGGGGTGGCATAAGTCACCGCAATCTCATGTTTCCTTTGACTGCGGCTCGCGCAGCAGCGAGGTTTGTCAGAAGATTTTGACGGTGGGGTCAAAGAAATCGGACGTCCGTTTCGATTCAGCACAGCAGTCTCAGCCGATCTCGATGAAAAGAACCACCCCCGCGAGGTGTCTTCTTTGGAGACACAATTGCAGCGGCACTGATAAGCCCGAATTCCGATGGCGACGAGAGCCCTGCCTCTCTGTCTACCGCAGCGTGGGACCAGCTGATCGATCAGTCTAAAGGTTGCCCGGGGATGAATGAGGAGTTGCGAAGACATGACTACTGAGAAAGACATCTCCACTCCGGGAGTGTTGCTGTATGTGGCCGATCTGGATCATGATTCCACCGAATCCCTCGGTGTGGCGCTCGAGTTGGCGGAGAAACACAGCGTTCGGCTCGAGATGATCCATGTGGTCGATCTCGATCATGCTCGATCGAACCCCGATGGGCAGATGGGCATTCAATTCCGGCTTGACGCGTTGGCCAAGAGCCTGCGTCATCTCAAGCGGAACGTCGTGTCCACTTTGTTGTTTGGCTCGCCGGAAGATGTCATCACGAGACGGGCCCATGAGATCAAGGCCAAGCTGATTGCTTTTACCCACCCCGGCCAAACATCGGCAGAAGCACAGGCGGCAATGGTGAAGCGGCTGGGGAGCAAAGTCACCTGCCCAGTCGTGGTTCTACCCGCACCCGGTATCTAAGCGTAGGAGGTTGGAGTCCGTGATTCCCGAGGCCAGGTTGAGAGTCCTTATCGTAGACGATGACGATTTGCTCCGAATGTCGCTTTTACAGACTTTGACTCGCGCCGGATATGACGCGCGTTCCGTAGATGGCGGTCAAGCCGCGTTATCGGAAATTGACCGTGAAACTCCAGATTTGCTGCTCTCCGACCTCAATATGCCTGGGTTGTCGGGTTTCGAATTGTTGTCCGAAGTGCGACGACGATTTCCCGCCATCCAAGTGATCGCGATGAGTGGGGCCTATTTCGGCGACAGCGTTCCGACCGGCGTCTTTGCCGACGCGTTCTATGAAAAAGGCCGCGGGGTGGGCTCTTTGATGCGGATGGTGGCTGACGTTGCCGGCTGCGGCCTATCTTCGGACGCTCCGGACAGCCAGTACTCAGCGGATGCCTAGCACGCGAAAGAGGACGAAGTGACCTCCCAGGACGTAGAGCACCGCCCCGAGCATCCGGGAGTGGTTCTTTCTGTCTGCCAAACAAGGAGCAGAAGACCCAGAAGCAGTGAGTTCGCCTGCTCCGCTGACAAAAGCTCCGTCCCAACGACCCGGGACGGAGCATCAAAAAGCGCAATCTATAGACTTCTTATTCGCGCTGGGGAACTTCGCTTGCCACTTCAAGTTGGTTCGTCACCTTGAAGATGCCGGGTACGCTGTTTGCACGAATGTTCGCAACTTCTTTATCCATCTGGCTATCCACAACGCCAAAGAGGGTCACGTTGCCATTCTGTACGGAGATCCGGATTGGCTTGCCTGGATCGATGGCGTACTTGTTCAGCGAGGGGTGTCCGTAGATGGATCGCGCTACCTGGATGCGAATACGGTCATCCATTGGGGAAACCGGATCAACCTCTATCTCGTCGATGACATCCTGGACACCTCGCGTGTGGGTGACCACGGAAATCGCAGAGTCTTTGTCCGTAGGGCCGTAGGCATGGCCGCCCAACGTGACGACTCCATTCCGGACCGAGACACTGATCGCATTGAACGGCGTAGTGCCATATCCCACACGATCGTACTCGACCTTCTCGACCAGTTTTCTTTGGAGCTCTTCGTCAGACACTCGCGGCCCTGCGATTTTGATCTCGTTGCGGACAGCCGCGGTGTTCCTGTTTTGCTGGGCTTTCTTTTCGGCCTCCTCCTTGTACGCACACAGCTCGACGGTTCCGGAGAGATCGACAACGCCGTTCTTCACGGAGACGGAGACGTCTCTGAATCGTTCCGCGCTGAGAGCGGCCTTAAGGTCAACCTGGATCTGGCTATCCTGCTGCCGAATCGCTTCCTGACCAGCCGAATATCCGAACGCAGGGGAGGATACAAAAACCGGCGTCCCGATCGTCAGCGCCAGTACGAGTGCGGAAGTGAAGTTGGGGAGTCTCATGATCTTAGCCATCTCTTCCTGCCAGGTTTCGGTTCTTGGAGACTGAGCACTTTCCGGGGGCCACCCTGGCAGGTGGCACCCCGGCTCGTGCTGCTCATACTCGCGAAAGCATCACGTGGTTCCGACCGTTTTCACTGACCTGCCCTGGGGCGGCGGGAGTGCGAGTATTCAGGGGCGTGGTCATCGTC
>OBLU010001073.1_pt1 | contig 25494 bp, 19 predicted proteins | sample 1518681 | NCBI WGS metagenome assembly OBLU01 (sample SAMEA3539304, study PRJEB22396) | soil metagenome | biome: tundra; feature: field; material: soil | place: USA | collected 2010-05 | depth 0.15 m
AGCGACGCGGCCCATTACCTGGAGCACGCGCTGCGCATCTTCGAAAGAATCCAGGACGCGCACGGCCGCGCTCTGGCGCTGGCCACCCTCGGCTTCGTCGATCGGCTCAGCGGTCACTACGACCAGGCTCTGCTGCGCTTCCACGAAGCGCTGGCCGTTTTCCGCACGGTCGGCGACCGGGTCAGTGAAGTCGACGCGCTGACCAACATCGCCCAGATACGGCAGGACCGGGGGGAGCCGGAGGTCGCGGACAGGCTCCTCAACGAGGCCGTGGTCATCTGCCGGTCACTGCGGGCGCCGCGACTGGCGGCGCAGACCGAGTACCGGGTCGGCGAGTTCTTCCTGCAGCAGGAGGAGCTGGCCCGGGCCGAGCGGACGTTCAGGTTCGTCCTGCAACTGGTCAGGGACGAACGTGATCTCCTCGGAGAGGCCTACGTACTGCAGAGCCTCGGGGCGGTGCACACCAGGCAGCGACAGTTCGGCCAGGCGGAAACCTGCCTGTCCGCCGCGCTCAGCCTGGCTCGGCAGCTGGGAGACAATCTGGTCCTCGGCCGGGTGCTGATCGCGTACGCCGAGTTCTACCTGGCCCGCGGCGAGCCAGAATCGGCCAGCGCGCAGATCGAGGAGGCGCTCGTGGTCTTCAGCCACATCGACTCCGGACCCGCCTGGCGGGCCTACCTGCTCGAGCTGAAGGGCCGCTGCCCCGACCAGGCCGGCCGGGCATCGGCCGCCGTGGCCACCGGGCACGAGCCTTTCACCCTGCCGGGCGAGGGCTTCGCCCGCATCCAGCGCCGCCAGGCGCTCTAAGTACGTCCGCTGACGGCAGTCAGCCCCAGGGCGGTCCTGACGGTCCGCGCCGCCCTGCCTGTGGCGTGTGCATCATTCCAAACCTCCCTGCATACCCGTCCGGTATGCGCATGTGGAGTTAATGGAATCTGACGCTAGGCAAGCCCGTCCCCGCATCGCTATCAAACCGCTGCCAGCCCGCTAAGCGCGGCGCTTAGCCGCGGCATCCGGCGTGATAGCTGGCTGATGCCGCCGGCATAGCCGGCCCCGCCAGCATGGCTAAAGCCGGGCTGGGCCGATCCGCGGCCGTGACCGGCTAGCCATTCAGGCAGTTTTGGGAGCTAGGGACCCGATGAAGATACCAAACGACGGTACATGCCGGTGAGCGTATCGGCACGGGTTAATCCACGATCATTTCCGGGCTTAGGCATAAATTCCTGCCACCCAGCCATTAATAGGCATTTTTCGGCGCCGGTAACACCGATCGGGATAAACCTAGGAGGACGAAAATCATGCATACTGATGTACTGCCCGCAGATGATGACGACGACCGCAATCGCAGTGGCCGCCGCGGGCATGAACTCGGCGAACTGCTCAGGCTGGCCGCCAGGAAGGACTGGGCCGCCTGGCACGAAATGGTCAAGCGCTTCGGGTACCTGGTCATGCATACGGCGAGCATGACCGGACTCAACGCCAGCGATGCCGCCGACGCGGCTCAGCTCACCTGGCTCCGGCTGCACGATCACATACACAAGATCCGCGAACCCGAGCATCTTCCCGCCTGGCTCGCAGTGACCGCACGCCGGGAAGCCCTGCGCATCGCGCTCGGCGCGAAACGATACGTCCTGTGCGCGGAGCCGGATGCGGACTACGGCGCGTACCGCGGCCTGGCCGTCACCGACACGTACGCGATCGAGGGTGATTACAGCCCCGCCGTAGAAACCGCCCTGGCCAATCTCCCGGCCCGTTACCAGCAGCTTCTGCGCCTGCTGATGTGCGAGGACTGCCCCAGCTACACGGAGGTGGCCAGGGAAATGGAGATCCCCATCGGCAGCATCGGCCCCATGCGGATGCGAGCCCTGCAGATATTGCGGCAGGAACTCGAGTTCTCCGACGCCGGATTCGGGCCAGGCCGGTCCGCCGCCGACGTCGCCTAGCCGGCCGCTGCTGGCGTCACGGCTGAGGACGGCGGCGCTTGACCCGCCCGCTCAGCCGCAGATAGAGCAGGGCGCCCCCGGTCACGAGCAACGGCCACAGGAGATAGGCGCCGGACATCACCAGCAAGGCGATGGCCACGGCGAACGCCACCATGGCCGACGCCCGCGCCTTGCTGTGCCGGGGCAGCAGCCGTATCGCGGCGGCGACCCCGACGGCGTAGACCGCGACGAACAACCCGGTGGTCAGCAGCACGAGCGGCTGCGGCCCGACCCCGGCCGCCATGTCAGCCAGCAGCGCGGCCAGGGACAGCCCGCCGAGGACCGCGAGGCTGCGCCTGGGCACCTCACCGGCCATGCTTCCGCGGGCCAGCCAGGCCGGGCACCCGCCGTCGCGGCCGAGGGCCGCGCCGAGCTTCGACGCGCCGGCATAGTAGGCGTTCATCGTGCCGAAGGTGAGGAGCATAGCCGCCGCGGCGGCCAGCCGGGGGCCGCTGCCGCCTAGCCCGGCGGCCATCAGGTCGGCCAGCGGCGCGCTGGCCGTGGCCGCGGCCGGGCCGAGCACGGCGATGGTGGCGAACGCGACGGCGAGGTACATCACCCCGACCACGACGACCGCGGCGGCCGTCGCCCGGGGCACGTCCCTGGCCGGCCTGCGGAACTCGGCGGTCAGGTAGCTGACCGCCTCCCATCCGACGAAGCACCAGACCAGAAGCTCGGCGGCAGGCCCGATGGCCGTCCAGCCGTGCGGCGCGAACGGCCGCAGGTTGCTGATCCGGGCGGACGGCAGCGACAGGCCGATCGCGGTGAGCAGGAAGGCGGTCAGCAGCCCGGCGAGCGCCAGCTGCAGGCGGCCGGCCAGCCGCACCCCGAACGCGTTGGCCGCCGGGACGACGACCATGAGCGCGACCGCGGTCCCGTCGGTCATGGCCGGGCCGCCATGGACCGCGGCGGACAGGTACGCGCCCGCCCACAGCGCCGCCGCCGGGGCGCCCACGGGAATAGCGAAGAAGAAACACCAGCCGACCACGGTCGCCGCCCGGTCGCCGAACGCCAGGCGGGCGTAGGTGGCGACGCCGCCCGCATCGGGATACCTGGCGCCCAGGGCCGCGAAGGTGGCGGCGAGCGGCGCGGACACGATGACCAGGCCGAGCCAGGACAGCAGCGACGCCGGGCCCGCCACCCTGGCGGCCAGGGCGGGCAGCGCGATGACGCCGGTACCGAGAACGGCCCCGACATACAGCGCGGTCCCCTGAAGGCCGGTCAGCCGGCCGGCCGGAGGCGCCTGGGTCACCGCCGCTTCTTCGGCCCGGCAAACTCGTCACGCAGCAGTCGCACAGCGCCACGATACGCCCCGCGCCTGAGCGAGCCAGGTATCAATGCGGCCTGCCTGTCATCACCGTAAGGCGCCGGGAAATCGATCAGGCGGGTCATTACTCAAGGTCCGACGTATTCGGACTTAGCATCGATACCACGCCCCCCCTGCCCGCGACATTCTGCCCGGGAAACCACACGTCTTCCTGGGCCAGCGCGCTCACGTGGTACTTGCCGAGCGCGCTGGTCAGCATCCGCAGCTCAAGCGACAGGCATTGGACCAGGTTGACCAGCCCGTTCTCGGCGTCGGTATCGACCGCGAGCAGCGCCGCCCGGCCCAGGCCGACGGCGTTCGCACCCAGGGCGAGGCACTTGGCCACCCGGGCACCCTCCCACATCCGGCCGGATACCAGCAGGCAGGACGGATGATCGCCGATCCGGCGCAGGCACTCGCCCAGCGGCAGCCCGACGTGCTGGAGAAAGGACACCGGCGCCCAGCCGGTACCGCCCTCCGCGCCGTCCACCGTCACCGCGTCAGCGCCGGCCTTCCAGGCCACCAGCGCGGCCTCGGCCACATCCCTGGCCGGCGGCAGCTTGATCCAGATACGGGCCCGGGGGTAGTTGTTGCGCATCAGCAGGACCTGCCGGCGCAAGATCTCCTCGGTGAACGTGCCCGGGCTGCTGCTGCGCAGCAGCGTGTTACCGCCGGCGTCGAAGACCGGGTCGATGGTGTACAAGTCGGCCAGCCGCGCCGCCGCAGAAACATCGAGGACGGTCATGCCGCCCAGCCCGGGCTTGGCTCCCTGCCCCACCTTGAGCTCGAAGGCCAGGCGCCCGGATTCAAGCAGCGCCTGGACGTTCGGATCGCTGTAGACCAGGTTCCACACCTCGGCGTCCGCATCCTCGGTGCTCTGCTGGACGACCACGCCGCCGCACCCGTCCAGCGCGTGCTCGGCGTAGGCGACGATCCGGCCGAGCAGTGACCGCTGGGTGTCTTCTTCGATCCGGCCGTAGCCGTTGACCGGCGTCACGTTCTCGCCGATCACCATCGGAATGCCCAGGCGGGCCGCCTGCCTGCTCGCGGCCACCCCGAGGTCGACGCCCACCGCCTGAGTGGAGCCGAACGCGGACAGGTAGAGCGGCAGGGTGGACGGCAGGCCGCCCACCACCGTGTCCAGCCGCACGTCCCGGTACACCGGTTCCCTGGTCAGATCGATGAGCTTGGCCAGCCGCTGCGGCACGAAGACCGGCGGCACCAGCCTGAGCTCGTCGATCATGTCGCCCGGGATTGCGGCGGGGTGGACCGGCGCGGAGCCGTAAAGCTCGCGGCCGTAGCCGCACAGGTCAGGGAACGCCTCGGCCGTTCCCGTGCTGGCCCGGACCCTGACGGCCGCCTCGGGAAACGCGCGGGCCCGGAGCACGCTCACGGCGAGGCCACCCCGGGAACCTTCGGGTAGGCGCTGGCCTGCCAGACCGAGTGCAGCCCGGCGATGTACCTGGTGAGCCGCTCTACTCCGATGCCGAAGCCGGCGCTGCCCGGGATGCCGTCACGCAGGATCTGCAGGTACCAGCCGTACTTGGCGGGATTCTCCCCGGTCTCCCGTATCCGCGCGATGATCGTGCTGTAGTCGTTCTCCCGCTCGCTCCCGCTGCACAGCTCGCCGTAGCCCTCCGGGGCGATCAGGTCGAAGTTGCGGAGGAACCCGGGTCGTTCGGGACTTTCCTTGTCATAAAACCCGCGGGCGCCCTTGGGGTAGTCGGTGATGAAGAACGGCCTGCTCGCCTCGCGGGACAAGATCGCCTCGCCGACCCAGTCGATCTCGGCATCCGGGCTCTGGCTATGCCCCATGCTGTGCAGGTCGGTCACCGCATCGGCATGGCTGCGGCGGCCGAACGGCTCCGCTGTCTGGCCGGCCAGCAGGCCCGCGTCCCGGCCGAGCGAGCCGAGCTCCGTGGGCAGCTCGGCGGTAATACGCCGGATCGCCTGGCCGACCACGCCCTCGGCCAGCTGCATGACGTCTTCCCTGGAGGCGTCCGCCACCTCGACGTCGATCTGATGGAACTCGGTCAGGTGCCGGCTGGTTGATGCGGTCTCGAGCGGTTCCAGGCGTACGTTCGGGGCGATGAAGAAGATCTTGCCGAACGTGCTCAGCGATGCCTGCTTGTACAAGATCGCGCTGGTCATCAGCTTGTAACGGTGGCCGTAGTAATCCACGTCGACCTGCTTGGCCCCGCGTGCGCCCGGATCGGTGACCGGTCCGATGATCGGCGGCAGCAGCTCGGTGAAGCCCTGCTCGTGCAGGAGGTCCCTGACCGCGATCAGCATCCGGTGCTGGATCGTTAGCACCGACCGGGTCACCGGCGAGGCAAGATGCTCGCCCGGGCTGGGAGGCAGGGGCCGGTGACCGGTGGCGGAGAGGCGGGTCCGTGTCATCTTCATCGCTCCTTTGAGCTCTGGCTACGCGGATCCGGGGGCTGCGCCGCCTTGACCTGGCCGGCGAGATCCTCCTCCTCCAGGTGGGCGTAGTCAAACCTTCGTTCGACGAAAGACAGCGACGTGAGCAGGCCGGCCGCCGTCAGCTCGGCTTCGGCGGATCGGCTCGGCCGGACAAGATCATGCAGCGGCATGGACCCGATCCTGGACCATTGCAGCCGTCCGTTATGGTCGATGTAGCTCCGCGTCCGGCCGGCGTTGTCCGGGTGCAGGCAGTAGGGAACGTCGAGGTAACCCGCCCGGAACGCGGCCAGCAGGGCCCGGTCAAGGTCCGGGTCGAGGTCCACGACCTCTTCGATGAGCCTGCTGGCCTCCGCGTACAGGCCGGTATCGCCGCTGGCCAGGACGGGGGGCGCGCGCCACTGGGCGGCGGCCACGGCCGCCATTTCCAGCGCTTCCACGTTATCCGCGATGGAGGGGATCCAGTACGCCTCGGCGATCGTCTTCACGATGAGCCGTGCGGCGCCGGTCGTCACCGCCAGCCGGGCCGCCTCGCTCAGCAGCCAGTTCGCGCCGGCCGGAGTGCGTGGGTACACGCCCATGTAGGCGTAGATGACAACGTGCCAGTCGACGTCGGGCAGCCATTCGGCGGCCAGCCGCCGCAGCGCACCGATCGCCTCGATGTCCTGCTCGTGGCTGGTCTGCTGGGCGTAGCTCAGCGAGACGCTTTGCAGGCCGTGCTGCCGGAAGAACATGCATTCGAGCACGCTCATCGCGATCAGCAGGCTGGGCGGGCACAGCTGTCCGAGCATGCAGCCGCCGAACGTCTCCAGGTGCGGCTCGGCACCGGTCTGGCGCAGCCCGGCCAGCAGTTCGCACGAGCGAGCCCAGTTCTGCACCGAGTCACTGAGCGGCATCCGGCTGTAGGGCAGGCAGTAGGAGACCGGGCCGCCCTCGGTCGCGTCGAGCCCAGCGTCGATGAGCGCGCCGAAGATCCGTTCCGGGCAGGGCGAGCCGTGCCTGATCTGCACCGGAAACTCGGGTCCGGCCACGCCGTCGAGCACCCCTTTGGTCGTGGCCACGTCGTAGGAGGTGATCGGGTAGCCGTTGAGTTCAACCCCGGCCGCGACCGCGGCCTTGGCCCTGGCGTCGTCGCCTATCCGGGTGTAGCTGTCCAGGGTGATCGTCCCGACGGTGAGCGCGGCCGCTTGCCTGGTGGCCAGCAGTCCGGCCCGCATGGCGCACGGGCTGCTCATCCCCATCCGCGGCTGAACGACGAGCTGACCGGCCTGGCGGGCGTGCGCGATGAACCCGCCGAACCCGGACGCCGCTGCGCCTGCGGTCACGTCCGCACGCCCGCCGTCAGCTGCCCCGCCATGGACGTCAGGGCCGTGATGGCCGCGCCTTCCTCGAAGACCGCGTCAAAGCCCGCCGCGCGGAGCTGATCCCGCCCCTCATGCCCGGCCGGCCCGGCGATGCCGAGCTTCCCGCCGATGACCACTGGCATCTCGGCCAGCTCCGCGCAGTCGCGGATCCGGCTGATCAGCCGCCGCCCGTCGTGGAAGCCGTGCCCGTTCACGGTGCTGACCACGACCAGATCCGGCCGGATGCGCAGGCATTCAGTGACCAGCAGGTCATCCGGCACGCAGGCACCGAGGTTGACCACCTGGTGCCCGAGTTCCTCCAGGGCCAGCTGCAGGTAGACCAGGTTCCAGGTGTGTGAGTCCGAGGCTACGCTGGTCACCACGACGGTCAGGCCGCTCGCCGTCCCGGCGGCACGTTCGCGAGCGGGGCCCAGTTCGAGCGTGCAGCACTTGACGCCGCCGCCGGCCCGCAGCAGCTCGGAGACCTCGCGGGCCACCAGCACCCGGCCGTCGTGGACGGTGGCGCCGTTCGCGGCGAAGACCATATCGGGCAGGCCGGGCAGCGGCTCGATGAGATCAACGGTGTGGCCGAGTTCGACGTGCAGGTCGTGGATCCGCTGCCACTGCAGGTAGGCGAGGCGCGGGTCGACTGGCTGACTGGGATCCATCCAGGGATTGATCGAATACGTCACGTCAAATTCGGCCGGCGGGCACATCAGGTACCGCCTGGGTGTGGCGATCCTGGCCGATGGCCGGCGGTCGGATGCGGAAGGCTTCATGCCTTAAAGGAGCACACAGAGCAGGCAAATAGATACACCCGGCTAGTTACCGGCCGGTCCGGTCCGCACCTGTATCAAAAGCACCAGGACCGGGCCTCAGCAATGTCGGGGGGTTACGGGGCTCCGCAGCGATGACAGTCCGTGAACGATCATCGACGGAAGGAAGCTATGCCATGAACCGAACGAGCCTCGGCGCTGCGTACCTTGACGAGGTCAAGCGACGCGGCATTCCCGCCAGCGAGCTGGTCAGGGGCGAAAAGCTGAAAGCGGAGCTCCTCAGGCCGCTGTACCAGGGCAGGTACCTCTCCCGGCCGCTCTTCCTCGGCACCGAAGAGCGCGATCAGCTCGAGACCGACCTGACGAACCTGCGCTCCGCGCTGGTCAGCCTGCCCGCCCGGCTCTACGGGGGCGACCTGACCGCGTTCGCCCGCGCCACCGGGATGACCGACGTCCAGATATCGGCCATCTTGCGCAGCCGTAATCCCGAGGCCACCACGCTCACCCGGGCGGACCTGTACGTCGACGAGGGCGGTTTCCGGCTGCTCGAGCTGAACATGGGCAGCGCGATCGGCGGCATCGACAACGCGGACATGGCGGAGGGACTGCTGGAGCACCCGGTCCTGGCCGAGTTCGCCGCCGAACACCGGCTTGACTACGTGCACACCATGCGCGAGCAGGTCAGGACCATCAAGGCCGAGAGCGGGTTCGGGCCCGGTTCCCGGCCGATGATGGTGATGACCGACTGGCCGAGCAGCTACCAGAACCTGGAATCGTACATTCGCGTCTATACCGACCGGCTTTCCACCCTGGGGCTCGACGCGTGCGGCGGGCACGTCGGGCAGCTCGAAGTCCGCGACGGGCGGGTCTGGCTCCGCGAGAAGCCGGTGGACATCATCTACCGGCTGTTCATGATCGAGGACCTGCTCGAGTACCCCGATGCCCCGGCCCTGCTGGATCCGATCCTGGCCGCCGCGGCCCGCGGCGAGGTCAAGATCTTCACACCCCTGGACGATGCCATGTTCGCCAGCAAGGGGGCGCTGGCCATGCTGTCCGACGAAGGCAACAGGTATCTGCTCGATCCGCAGCAGCTGGCCAGCGTGGACCGGATCCTGCCGTGGACCCGGATCGTCCGGCCCGGGCCGGTGACGATCGAGGACGGCCGTCGCGTCGACCTGCTCGACTACGCGCTGCGCCACCAGCACGAGCTGGCGCTCAAGCCGACCCTGCTGCACGGCGGCCACGGTGTCCTGCTTGGCTGGCGCCCGGACACCAGTCCGCAGGCCTGGGAGGAGCAGATCCGCGCGGCGCTTGACGGCCCGTACGTTATCCAGCGCCGGATCAAGCCGGTGCCCGAGCTGTTCCCGGCGGAGCACGGGGAGCCCGCACCGTGGATCATCTCCTGGGGCGCCTTCACGATGTCCTGCGGCTACGCCGGGATCTTCACCCGGGGCACCACGGTCGAGTCGAACGTCGAGCTGATCAGCGTGCCCGGCGGCGCGTACTCGGGGTCGGTCATGCACGTCAGGCCAGAGGCCGGGTAATCCGGCCGATACGCCTAGGGGTGGCCGCGGAGATCCGCGGCCGCCCTCCGGCTGCGTGGCCGGCCGGTCAACCCGGCTAGGCCGGGGTCACCGCCACCGGCAGCGTGAGCAGACCGCGCAGCAGCGTGCTGTCTTCCCACCGCAGTTGCGCCGGATCGGTGACCAGCCGCAGATCCGGGTACCTGGTGAACAGCCTGTTCAGCCCGATTTCGGTCTGGATCTTGGCCAGCGGCTGACCGATGCAGAAGTGGGTGCCGTGCCCGAAGCCGAGCACCCCGAGCGGCTGGCGGTCCAGCTTCAGGTCGTCCGCGCCCGGGTAGCGAGCGTCGTCGCGGTGCGCCGACTGGATGGACAACGCCAGGATCTGCCCCGCGGGGAGGACGATCCCGTCACCCAGCGAGATCTCCTCCGACGTGAACCGGAACGTCGCCACCCCGACGCCTCCGTCGTAGCGCATCAGCTCGTCGATCGCCCGGGGCATGATGGACATGTCCGCGCGCAGCCTGGCCATCTGGTCCGGGTGGGTCAGCAGGCTGAAGATGCCGTTGGAGAGCGTGTGCTGTGAGGTAATGTGCCCGGCCACCGTGAACAGGAAGATCATGGCGACGAGTTCGTCCTCGGTGAGCCGGTCGTCGTCACGGCCTTGCAGCAGGGCGCTGATCATGTCGTCGCCCGGGTTCGCCCTTTTGGCCGCAATGCTGGTCCGTGCGTATTCAACGACATTCTTCGACGCGCGTTCGACGACTTCGGGGTCCCGGCCGGCGCCGACAAGCTCGACGGCCCATCGGCGGAATGAATCGCGGTCGGAGAAGGGAATCCCGAGCAAGTCGCAGATGACGATGATGGGCAGCGGCGCGGCGTACTCGCTGACCAGCTCAATATCGTCCCTGCCCTCGAACGGGTCAAGCAGTTCGTCGGCGATCTGCTGGATCCGGGGGCGGAAAGCCTCCATTCGCCGCAGGGTGAATGCCTTGCTGACCAGGTTGCGGAGTCGAGTGTGGCGAGGGGGATCGCTGTTAAGCATATGCCAGGAAAGCTCATCGTCGAACCCGACGCTGACGTGCTCTCCCTCTTCGACCGGGATACCTGAGTGCCGGGCGAACATCTCGTTCATCCGCCGTCCGTCCTTGCTCACGCGCGGATCCGACAGCAGCATGCGGACGTCCTTGTACCGCGTCACCAGCCATACGTCGGCGCCGTGCGGGAACACGACATGGTGGACGCGACCCCGGGCCCGGTAGTGCTCCAGGATCTCATAGGGGCGCTGCATGAAGTCGTCGGGCAACCGCTCAAGTGCGGCCGGCATTTCAGCTGCCATGATCGATACCTCCAGTCCGGAGATGTGACGGCTCTGAGTTGGCCGCCTGTTTTAAGGCACGCCGGCATGACGGCATTGACAATTGGCGGCCAGCGGCCGCTTCCTCTCCGGTTAGCGTCGTGCTCATTTCAATAGAGGAAGTCAGCGGGCCGGGATGATACACGGCTCGGCACTTAATTTAAATGCCGCGCAGACTGTGCCGGGCTGACCCTGCGGGGTAATCTAGAAGCCTAATGCCGGTGGCCTAATGCCGCCGATGCGTCCGTCATTAATAGACCCGGCGAAGCCTCAGCAGAAGTGGATCCTCAATGAGCGGCGAAGCGCAGGAAGACGGGATGGCGGCCACCGCGCCGCGGCTAGGTGTATGGGCCACTTTCCGGCAGACCCCCCCGCAGGTGAAGGCGCTGCTGGCTGGGGTGTTCGTCAGCAGGCTGGCCGGATTCCTGCAGATCTTCCTGGTGCTGTTCCTCACCCACCGGGGCTACAGCCCGGGCCGGGCGGGCCTGGCCCTGGGCGTGTACGGGGCGGGCGCCGTGCTCGGCACCACGCTCGGCGGCTACCTCAGCGACCGGCTGAGCCCGAGGACCGCGACGCTGATCAGCATGGGCGGCTCGGCGGCGCTGATCGTCTCCATCGTCTACGTCCGGAACTACTGGCTGCTGTTGCTGGTGGTGCTGGGCGTCAGCACGGTCGGCTTGTTCTTCCGGCCGGCCGCGCAGGCCATGATCACCGAGCTCACCCCGTCCGGTTCGCTGGTGATGGTGACCGCGATGTACCGGCTGTGCATGAACCTCGGCACCAGCGCCGCGCCGCTGATCGGGGTGGCGCTGGTCTCGGTCTCCTACAACCTGCTCTTCTGGGCGGAAGGACTGGCCGCCCTGATCTACGGCCTGATCGCGATGAACTTCCTGCCCAGGAAAGCCGAGGCCGCCGAGGCGGCCAAGCCGGCCGAGGCGGCCAAGCCGGCCGAGGCCGGAGCCGGAGCACCCGACACCCGTTCCGGATACCGGATCATGCTGGCTGACTGGCGGTACCTGTTCTATCTCGCCGCGGTGCTTTTCGTGACCATTGCCTATGTTCAGTACACCGCGGCGCTGCCGCTGGCGATCAAGCACTCCAACCTCAACCATTACCTGTGGTGGTACAGCGCGGTCATCGTCCTCAACTCCGTGGTCGTGGTGAGCTGCGAGGTGCTGGCCACCAAGTACGTGCAGAACTGGCCGCTGCGGCTGACCGCGCTGGCCGGCTTCGGGCTGGTCGCGGTGGGCTACGGCATTTACGGGATCGGTATCGTGCCGGTCTTCCTCATCCTGGGCACCTTGTTCTGGACCGGCTCGGAGATCATCGGTGCGCCGACCACGTTCGCCTACCCCGGCATGGTCGCCCCGCCCAACCTGCGGGGCCGGTATTTCGGCGCCATGCAGAGCACCTTCGGGCTGGGCACGGCGATCGGGCCGGTCATCGGGATCACGCTGTGGAATCACCTGGGCCAGGGGGTATGGCTGTGCGCCGCCGCGTCCGGGGTGATCGCCACCATCTGCGCCCGGATCGGCATGCGCATTCCCAGCGCCGCCGCCGAGGTCAGCCCCGAGCCAGCCGTGAGCGAGCCGGCCAGCTGAAATCCGCGACCGCCCGGCCGGGGGCGCTGGCCGGGCGGCGCGGGTGGAGCTCACTCGTCGACGTAGTACCAGTTCTCCGGGTTGATCATCCCGTAGGGGTTGACCGGTTCGACCCCGCGCAGGTTCTTCGCGACCGCGAGCACCCGGAGCGGGAAGCCGGGTGTCCAGACCACCGGCACCTGCTCGGCGAGATAGTCCTGATACTCGTCCATGGCGGACGCGTCGTCGCTGACCACGGTCCGCTCGATCAGCTGGTCGGCTCGCTCGTCGCTGTAGCGCCCGAAGTTGCTGCCCCCGCGGGTCTTGAACAGGACCTCGCCCGTCGGTTTCCCGTAGAAGACCCAGCCGCCGTTCCAGCACTGCAGTTCCCACGTGTGCGGGCGGTCCTGGCTGCTCTCGCCGTGATCCTCGGCCACCAGGACCGACCCGAACACCTCCTGCAGGTGCAGTTCGATGCCGGCCTTGGCCGCATCCGCCTGGAACTGGCTCATCAGCCGGGCCAGCGCCTGCCGCCCCGCCACGTACCGGACGGTGAAGGAGAGCTTGTCTCCGGCCTGGATGCCTTCCCCGGCGCAGCCGGGCCCGGGGCCGGGCCGCACGCACACCGCCGGGCTGCGGCTGACATCCCAGCCGTTACCGGCGAGCAGCGTGCGGGCCCGCTCGATATCGAAGGCCGTCAGGTCGCGTCGCTGAGCGGGCGACACGTACTGGTTGTCCGGCACCCGCGGCACGGGCCCGGTGGTCCGGTAGCCGTAACCGTGGAAGATCTCGCGGATGGCGGTGTCCTGATCCATCGCGCACTGCAGGGCCTGGCGGAAGTAGGCCTGACCGATGATCCGGCCGGCCGTCCCGGGGTTCTCAAAGTTGAGCGGCATGTAGTTGATCAGGTAGATGTCCTGCGGGACGAGCCTGAAGTGTTCCGCCAGCGGGTCGGCCGCGTGATCGGCGCCCATGCCGTGCGGCAGGTAACCGACCTGGATCGTGCCCGGCCCAGCCAGCAGGGTCTGATACTCGTCCTCATCCGATGCGCTCGGCACCTGCCGGAACTCATCGAGATACGGCTTGTTCGGCCCGCAGTAGTGCTCGTTCGGCTGGAACGTCACGGTGCCGTCGAGCTCGAAGCTCTTCAGCCGCCACGGCCCGTCGACCACGCTCCAGATCGGGTTGGACGGCCACCTGGCCCGGTCCTCGTTGCTCTCCTGCGCCCATGAGCCGTGCTGGGCGACCAGGTAGTCATAGACTGCCGGGACATCGGCGGTGCCGGTGGAGGCATCGGCCGGGCCGGCCGCGGTGCGGTCCCACGCCCGGGGCATCGGGATGATCAGGGTCAGCTGGTTCATCAGCACCCAGCTCCTGGAGTACACCTTGTCGAAGGTGAACCGGACCTGGTCCGGAGCGATCTTCTGATACGAGGTCAGGTTGTCCGGGAAGTAGCCGGGTGAGTAGGTGCCCAGCCGCGAGGCCTTGACCACCATCATGTTGACCCAGAACATGACGTTGTCGGCGCAGATGGTCTCGCCGTTGGACCACTTCCACGGCTTGAGCGTCACCGTGACGCTCCGCCCGTCCTGGCTCCACTCCGGCGGCCCGGCCAGGCTGAGGTCATAGTCCACCCCGGGCTGGCCGTCCCGGCCCAGCCAGTACAGCGGCCGGTACATCAGCGCCTGGAATTCCAGCAGGTTCCTGATGCCGACTCGCTCGGGGGGCGTGAACGGGAAGATGGTCGAGGGCGGGAATCCGACGTGGCAGGCCCAGGAGGCGGTGCCGCCCCGGACCGGCCGCCCGCCGTCCGTGACCGGGGCGGCCGTGCGCGCAGACTTCATGGATAACTGCCTTTCTGTGGAGACCAGCGCGGACATCCGGACGTCGATCTGCCCGGCCAGCTCGCCGGCGACCTGCATCGCGTCCTGCAGGGAGGTGCCGGTCGTGCACAGGAAACCCAGGATGTTGTTGCCGTGCGGGGGCCGCTTGATGACATCCCCGGGCTTGGCCGTGATCTTGAGGAAGAACACCCGGCTGGACTCCGACACCGCGGCGGGGACGGTGATCTGCTCGACCCGGCCCGGCGCGCTGATCAGGCACAGGCCAGCGGTATGGACGTCGGTGGGGTGGTAGTGGCTCACCCCGGGCGGCCGGCCGCAGGCGACGTCCATCATCACCTGGATCGGCGAGTAACCGGCGCTGATCCTGGCGAAGTAGTCAAGGCCGCCGCCGCCGGGCCGGACGGCGATCTCCAGCATGTGCGGCCGGCCCTGGTGATAGCGGACTTCGGCGTGCATCACGCTGCGCCGGATCCCCTGGGCCCGCGCGGCCGCCGCGATGACCTGGTGCACGGCCGCCACCTGCTCGGGGTCCAGCGAGGTCGGCCCGTGATGCACGTCGTCGTCGAAGGTGGCGCCCTCGACCGTGACCCGGTCCACGATCGAGCCGAGATAGACCTCATCGTCCCAGGCCAGGGCCTCGGTGAGGTACTCGGGGCCGTCCAGGAAGGATTCGACGAGCACACCGTGCGGGCCGTGGTCCACGCCGTCGGGTTCCATCAGGAACCAGCTCATCTGCTGCATGCCGTCGACCACCTGCGGGAACCGCAGCCGCATCTGCCCGGGGTCATCCACCCGGAACACGAAGTTGCTCGCCGCGCCCAGGGTGGGCTTGATGATCACCGGGTAGCCGAACTCCGCGGCCGTCTCCAGCGCGGCCGCCAGGTCCGGCGCCAGGCGGAATCGCGGCCTGGGCACGTCGGCCCGTTCGTGCGCCTGGCGCATCAGCAGCTTGTTCCGGCTCGTCCTGGCCGTTTCGGTGCCGATCCCCGGCAGCCCGAGCGCTTCGGCCACCGCCGCCACCGCGATCACCGCGGACTCAGAGAACGACAGCACGCCGTCGAAGTGCTCGGCCGCGTGCCAGTCCCGCGCGGCGGCCACGATGTCGTCGATGTGCTTAGAGCCGGCGATCCGGTACCGGCCAGCTGGCCAGAAGCCCGGATCACCCAGCCCGTTCAGCACGAACAGGTCCGCGCCGAAGGCCTCGATCTGCTGGTACCTGGACTGGTAGTAGGTCGCGTTCTGGACGGCTTCAAGTCCGAGCAGCTTCATGGCGTCTTTCCTTCTGTCGTGGCCAGGGCCGGTCAATGAAATCCAGGCCGGCCGGCCTGGACGGCCGTCCCAGGGCCCGGTCCGCCAGCGCGCGGGCCACCAGGGGGGCGAACTTGAACGACATGCCGCCGCAGGCCGGATAGGCCCACACCGTGCCGTCACCGAACCCGGCTAGCCGCGGCCCCGGACCGGTCAGGTCGCTGAGGTAGTAGCCGTCCGTGGCGCCGGTGACCCGCGCCGGGTCGAAATCGGCCAGCAGCTGCGTGAACAGGCCGGTGAGGTGGTCGCGCCACGGCGCCGGAACGGCCCGGCCGGTCATCGCGGGCACCGCGCGGCAGGCACTCGCCGCGCTGAGCCGGGCCGGAGTACCGGCGGCCGGCGGCATCAGCCACGCGTCGCGATCCGGGCCCAGGCCGAGGACGACGGGCATGCCGGGCCAGGCCGGCGAGGGCGCGTACGTCAGCATGGTCTGGCGCAGCAGGGTCAGGTCCCCGGCGACCGCGGCCGGGAGCAGGTCACGCGACCACGGCCCGGCCGCGATCACCACGCCGTCGCCGTGCAGCACGGACCCATCGGCGAGCCGCACGGTCCCGGATTCGCCGACCGCGGTCACCTGGTGCCCGGGGCGGAGCGTCACCGCGGGCTGCTCGCCCAGCCAGCCCGCCAGCGCGTGCAGTGCCTCGCTCGCCAGCACCATGCCCGCCACCGGCTCGAAGACGGCCGCGTCCCCGGCGGCCAGGCGCAGCAGGGGGTACCGCTGCGCCAGCGCCTCCGCCGGCACGGCCCGGGCCGGCGTGTCGGCCGTGGCCAGCATGACGAGGCTGGCCGTCACGTCCGCCTCGGGCATGACGGTGAGCGCGCCCGTCCGGAGGCAGAACCTCGCGCCGAGCATGCGCTCAAGGTCGGCCCAGCCCTGGCGGCCGCGCGCGGCCGCCAGGGTCAGCGCCTCGTCGTCGCGGTGCAGCGCGCGGACGGCCCGGTACCGGTCGTTCGAGGTGGCCAGGGGCCCGGGGATGCCGGCCTGGTCCACGAGCTCGACCCGGGCCCCGGCCCGGACGCACTCGCCGGCCGTGAGCAGGCCGATGACCCCGCTGCCGACCACCACAATCCGCATGGGCGCAATCCGCATGGGCACGATCGGCATGGGTCAGCCGCCCAGCGACGGCGGGGTGAACGGCCTGATCTCGGTGACGTCGTAGGCCTGAAGGCTCAGCGTGCCGTCCAGACCGCAGGCCTGGCGGGCCGCGGCGGCGAGGTCGATCAGGATCGGGCTGGCGACGGCCAGCATCACCTGCACCTGGAGGAACAGGTCGGCCCACGCCTCCGGCTGCTCGTCGATGCCGCGGATGGAAAGGTCGGCCGCCGTCCTGGCCAGCCGCCCGACATGGATCAGGATCGTCTCCGCACAGCGGTTCAGGCTGTAGGCGGGCATCTCGTAGCAGTAGTCGAAGCGCTCCAGCATGGTGGCGGCCCGCTGCCGCCCGGTGGCCGAGACCGGCAGCGGATCGGTACCGCTGCCGGCGTTGGCGATCGCCTTGGCCAGGGTGCTCACCAGCCGGTTCCACGGCTCGACGAGCTGACTGCGGGTGATCTTGTCCAGGCCGTCCCGGCTGAACGTCGTGCGCTGGTACGAGGGCGCGGTCAGCGCCAGGTACAGGCGCAGCTGGTCCCTGGGCACCTCGGGCAGCAGGTCTTCAGGGGACAGCACGTGGCCTTTGCTCGTGGAGAACTTCTGGCTCTCGAGCTCGTAGAACTCATTGGTCAGCACCCACTCGGGGCGGATGTACCTGTCGCCGTGGGCCATCAGCAGCGCCATGTGCGCCAGGCAGAAGAAATAGGCGTTGTCGAAGCCGAGGAAGTGCACCAGGCGCCGGTTCTGCTCGGGCCGCCACAGCTGACCAGGAGGGGTGGGCCGCCCCAGCTGCGTGGCGCAGTAGGACGAGGTGTACAGGCCGGCCGGGATCAGCTCGAGCCAGGCGTTGAGCACCTGGCCCGGGGTCTCAGGGAACGGCGCGGGGATGCCCCAGTCGAGCGGATAGGTAATCGGCAGATCCAGCAGCGGCCTGGACAGCACGTCCCGGACCATCTCGACCATGTGCGGCCGCCAGTATGGCGCCCAGGCCTCGTGGTAGGCGGTGAGCTGCTCCCGGTACTGCTCCATCGGGAGCACCAGGATCGGCACCTCCATCGCTATCGGCGCGTCCACCGGGTCCACGGCGCCGGTGTTGACGGCGTAGTGCGGCTCGATCAGCTGGTCGAAGTTGTTCGGGTGGCAGCAGGTCTCGCACAGGCCGCCGCGGCAGGTGGCGAGGCAGACCGGGCAGTCGCCCTCGACCAGGCCTTCGACGATGAACTCGCCGGTACGCTCCAGGTACGGCAGCTTGACCCGGCGCAGCTGGAACTTGCCCGCCGCGTGCAGCTCCTTGAAGTAGTCAAGGACGGTAGCGCGGTAGCCGTCGTCGAACGGGCCGAAGCCGTCCACCGAGATGCCCATCGCGCTCAGCGTCTGCTTGATCCCGGCAGTCGAGGTGGCGCACAGCTCCTGCGGGGTCACGCCAAGCCGCCTGGCCGTCGCGACCACAAACGTCTGGCTGTCGTCGGTGCCGGTCGAGAAGATGACGTCCCGGCCGCGGGCGCGCTGGTAACGCGCATAGACATCCCCCGCGAGATAGGGCCCGGCGATGTGGCCCAGGTGCATGCCGCCGTTGGGCGTCGGGTTGGGCCCGAGCACCAGCACCGGGCGGTCATCGGAAGACGGGCTGGGCTGGCTCATGCCGTGACCCCCGCGCGGTTGCCGGCGATGAACCGCTCGGCCATGTCCTCGTCCCACCAGACGCTGTAGAACATGAACTCGTCGTCACCGTCGTTGAGCAGCCGGTGCTCCAGGCCGGGCCGGAAGAACGCCACATCGCCGGCCCGGAACGGGGCCTGGACGCCGTCGCACTCGATCACCGCCTCGCCGCGGACGGCGATGAAGATCTCGTGCTCATGGTGCGAGTGCAGGGTGGACCGGGTACGTGGCCTGGCCAGCGCCCAGGAGCCCTCGAACGGCGCGTTCAGCACATCCCACGGCATCAGCCGCTGCGTGTGGAGCCCGTACTCGAACAGGAGATTGCCGCTGGCCAGATGCACGACTTCCGCTGTCATGATTACCTTCCTGAGATCTGCTCGATGGTGTCCGGACCATCCGGTGCGTGCCGGGTACGAATGACGGCTTTGTGCGGGTCGCCGGCCAGCACCGCGTCGATGACTTCCACCCCGGCGCCGGCGCCGTCCAGCTGCTTGACCGGGCTGCTGTACAGCACCCGCAGCTGCCTCAGCTCAAGGCCGCTGATCCGGCTCAGCTCGGCGGCCAGAGCCGGGGTGCCGCCGGAGGAGCCCGCCAGCAGCGCCCGGACCTGGGCGGCCTGGCCGGCCAGCCCGGGATGCTCCCGGACCAGGAACTCCTCAAGCCCCGCCCCCTGGCCCGCGAACGGCGAATAGGCCATGCAGATGAGCTGCTCGTCGGTCAGCCCGAAGACCTCCAGCGCGTAGCGACTGGCCTGGCGGCGCATCCGGGCGGCCGCGTCCGGGCCCTCGTACCGCTGCCGCATCTGCTCGATCAGCTCCGGCGGGAAGTCCTTCTTGCGCATCAAGCCGAGGGCAAAGCTGACGTACTCGGTCAGGCCCTCGCCGTAGGACCGCCGGAAGACCCGCTCGCACTTCAGGCCGCGCAGGTGGGCCATCAGCGCGGGGTTGCCGCAGTCCGACTCGGTGAAGCTGAACGCCAGGTCGTCGAATTCGAAGCCGAGAAAGCCGGTCAGCAACTCCATGTGGTCACCGGCGTGGTACGGGGTGTCGGAGTAGATGGAGAAGAACCGCAGGCGGCTGGGCACGTCCGCGGTGACCCGCCGTTCGGCCAGGGTGTCCGGTGCGTCCTCGCCGTAGATGTCGGTGAAATAGGCCTGCGCGATCCGGTCGACGTGGGACAAGAAGCCGCCGAGCCCGTTCCCCTTCGACCCCCGGGTGCCGGGGGCCAGCCGCCGGGCGAGCCGCCCTACCCACACGGCGTACGCCCGCTGCTCCTCCTTCGAGTCGCCGGTGATGATGAGGTCGGCGCCGCCGCCGTAGGCCGCGCCCAGCCCGAACGAGTTGAGCACGCTCAGGTTGCAGGCGTTGCAGAACGTGGGCCGGCCGTCGGCGAAGGTACGGTGCCCGGTCATCAGGATGTCGAGCCGGTTGCGCCGGATGACGTGCTCGCGCTGCGGCGTGTTCACGTCGAACAGGCTGACCTCGTCGCCGTCGATCAGCAGCAGCTCGCAATCGGGATCGGCGGTGAGCCGCAGCGCCCGGTACTCCCGGTCGACGTTCTCCAGCACCGCGCGCGGCATCCCGGCGTGCCGGTTCGTGGCCACCCGCAGCCGGAACGTGGTGCCGTAGACCCGCCACATGATGAGCTGCATGGCCCGGACGAACGCCACGGTGTAAGCGCTGTCCTTGCCGCCGCCATAGGCCACCATGACCAGGTTGCGGTCGAGCTGCCGCGGGTCCGGCAGCGCCGCCTGGAGCTTAGGCGTGCAGCGCAGGGCCGATTCCATGTTGGCGGGCAGCATCGCCGCCCGCAGATCGGCGAACGCCCGGTCTCGTTCCCCGGCGACGTCCGTGGTCATCGGTCGCCCTCGGCCGCGCCGACCCCGACGACCCCGACCCGGGCTGAGCCGCGCTGGTCCCGGTCGGCCACGATGTCCAGGGTGATGTCCTGGGCGCGGTGAGCCAGGACGCTGAACAGCGAATCCCCGATGCCGTGCGTGTTCTCGTTGATGCCCTGCAGGTAGCAGGCCGCCGTGGCGGGCTGATTGATGACGAGCTGGTGGTGGCGGGTCACCACGACCTGGTCCAGGCCGATGGCGTCGGCCAGCTGGCGCACCAGCCGTGGCGTCTGCCAGCTGAAACCAGTACCGAGGAAGACCAGATCGCGTCGCAGCTCCGTCTGGCGGCCGGTATTACGATCGGTCAGCTCCAGCTCCACCTCGTCGCCGACCTCGCGCGCGCCGGTGATGTCGACCATGGTGATCAGCCGCGTGGTGTCGTGCCGCCCGAGCCGGTCCAGGTAGAGCTCGGTGTAAAGGTGCTCGAGCATAGGCGGGGTGATGCACGAGTAGTTGGTCTTGTAAATCTCCTTGAGGATCCGCTCGCGGGCGGCCGGCGAGTGCGAGAAGAACTCATCCACATAGGAGGGGTAATAGAGCTCGTTGGTGAACTTGCTCGATTGATCGGCCGTGAGGCTGACCGCGCGGATCAGCCAGGTGACCTCGCTGTCGGGCAGGTCGTGGCGCAAGGCCCGGAACACCTCGGCGGCGCTTTGCGAGCTGCCGATCAGGGCGACCCGGTACGGCATTTCCCTGGCCAGGTCGGCCATCCGCGGCCGGTACTGGGTGCTGTGGATGACCCGGGCGGGGGGCAGGCTGGCCAGCGGGGGCGGGATGTACGGATCCCGGCCCGTGCCGATGACGAGGTAGCGGCTGGTGATGACGGTCCCGTCGGCCAGGGTGACCAGCCACCGGGTCAGCGTGCCGTCGACGGCACGTTCACTGGTGACGGAGACGCATTCCCGGCCGAGCTCCAGGGTCACCCGGGTCAGCGACCGCGCGACCCAGTCGAGATAGTCGGAAATCTCGACGCGGTACGGCAGGAAGCTGCTCATGTTGATGAAGTCGTCGAGCCGGCCGGTGGCATGCAGGTGGCTCAGGAAGGAAAACTTGCTGCGCGGGTTGCGCAAGCTCACCAGGTCCTTGAGGAACGAAACCTGGCTTTTCGCCCACGGCAGCAGCATCCCCTGCTGCCATTGGATGGTCTGGCTGCGTTCGATGATGAGGGAGTTCTCCGCCAATTCCGGCGCGAGTTCCTCCAGGGCCACAGCGAGCCCCAGGTTGGAGGGTCCGGCCCCGATCGCAAGCAGCTCTACGTCACGCCTAGTCATCCACGCTCCTGGTATCTGGCCGCCGGGGAAAGGAAAGGCCACCCTTCGCCTTTAATCTGGGGAGAAGTTCAGACCGCCCGATTGATACGCGGTATCAGCTCGGCGGCCCCGGCTCCTCTTCTTGTCATGCAGCGGAGTAACGATGACGGCGTGGTCCTGCTGATCGGCAGCGGCCGGCGGGCCTACCGCCAATACCTGATCGCGGGGCTGGCCAGTCGTGCTCCCCTGTGGCTGATCGACGAGGAGCCGGCCACCTGGCAGGCGGGATACCTGGCCGGGAGCAGTGTGGTTGGCCTGCTCGACCCGGCCAGGATCGTGCCCGACGAGCCGGGGCTGATCGATGCGGCGGCCAGCGTGGCCCGGCAGCGCCCCGTCCTCGGCGTGTGCACCTACGACGAGGGATTCGTCATCGCGGCCGCTGTCGTCGCCGAGCGGCTCGGCCTGCCTGGCCTGACCGCCGCCGGTGCGGTCCGCTGCCGTGACAAGCACCTGACCAGGATGGCGCTGACCGCCGCGGGCCTGCCGCAGCCGCGGTTCACGCTGGTCGCCACGGCGGAAGAGGCCGCCGAGGCGGCGGAGTGCACCGGCTTCCCCGTGGTCCTGAAGCCGCGGGGCATGGGGGCCAGCGCCGGCGTGGTCAGGGTGAGCGAGCCGGCCGAGCTGGCCGGCGCGTTCCGGGTAACGGCCCGCGCGAGCCATGCGGGACCGCCCGGCTTCGAGCAGGGCGTGCTGGTCGAGGAGATGGTGGAGGGACCGGAGATCAGCGTCGACGGGGTGGTGACGGCTGGTGAGTATCAGCCGTTCTGCCTGGCCCGCAAGCAGCTCGGTCCGCCCCCCTGCTTCGAGGAGGTCGGGCACATCGTCGACGCGCGGGATCCGCTGGCCGGCGATGCCGCCATCCGCGCCACGCTGGCGCAGGCGCACCGCGTCCTGGGCCTGGCGGACGGGATCACCCACACGGAGATACGGCTGACCACGCGCGGCCCGGTGATCATCGAGGTGAACGGCCGCCTCGGCGGAGATCTCATTCCGTACCTGGGCCAGCTCGCCACCGGCGTAGATCCGGGACTCCTGGCCGCCGACGCGGCGCGGGGTATCCGGCCTGTCGTGACCACATCGCGCCGCCAGGTGGCCGGGGTGCGGTTCCTCTACCCGCCCGAGGACTGCCGGATCGCGGGGATGTCACTTCCGGAGCCGGGGGCGGTACCCGGCCTGGTCAGCGCCGAGCCGCTAGCCGCCCTGGGCGCGGCCGTGTACCTGCCGCCGCGAGCGCATCTGGGCCGGTACGCCGCTCTCATCGCCTGTACCGGCGATCCGGCGTCCTGTCAGGCCAGCCTGGCTCAGGCGGTCGCGCTGGCCAGCGTGGACGGCGAGCCGCTGAAGCCGTCGGAGCTGGAGCCCGAGCGGCTGCTCTGAGGGCTAGCTGCTAGCTGAGCGGAGCCAGGGCGTCGTCCGCGGGCTCCGACGGTTCCGGTGCGCCGCGGCCGCGCATGCCGATCTGGCTGATCACGGTGCCCACCACCGCCATCAGGGCGGCCCAGGCGAACACCCGCTGGCCCACGTGATCGAACAGCTCGACGCCAAGTACCGGCCCGGCCGTGGCGCCGAGGCCGTACATGCTCTGCATGGCGCCAAAATAGCGGCCGCGCAGGTGAGCGGGGGCGACCAGACCGGGATAGGCGTACACCGTCGGCGCGCCCACGATCTCAGACACCGTCCAGATAAGCGTGCCGGTGACCAGGAAGACCGGCACCAGCCTGATCGAGTACACGCCGTACCCGACCGCCAGCAAGGCAAAGCCGCTCATCGCCGCCAGCCGCGCCGGCCACGCCTGGGTGAATCTGGTGGCCCAGACCTCGCAGCTGACGACCACCGCGGCATTCAGGGTGATGATCGCGCCGTACCACCAGATGCTCAGCCCGGCCTTCACGATGGCCAGTGGCACGACCACGGTGTACTGGCAGTAGACGATGCACAGCAGGAAAAAGGCGGCCAGGAAGACCAGGTACCTGTAGTCGCCGAGCAAGGCCAGGTAGCCGGAACCGGACCCGCGGTCCGGAGTCTGTTCCCCAGGCGCCGCCGCCGGCCGGGGACGGCGGGGTAGCGCGGTCAGCACGATCAGGCCGTAGCTGACGGCCGCCAGCGCCTCGCCCCAGAACAGCAGGTTGTAGGAGACCGAGACCAGCGCCACGCCGATCAGCGGCGCGGCCGTGGTGCCCAGATTCAGGGACAGCCGGTACATCGCCGTCACCATCACCAGCCGGGCGGGCGGGGTGAGGTCGGTAATCAATGACTGTGCCGCGGGCCGGTAGAGCTGGCCGAAGGCGCTCACCAGCAGCACGGCCAGCAGGATCAGCAGATAGACCCGGAGGTAGACAATCGTGACGATGAGGGCGGCCGAGCCCACCATGCTGATCAGCGTCGCCATCCGCGCGCTCAGCCGGTCGCTGAGCCAGCCGCCGGCGAATGTGCCGGCCACCGCGCCGGCACCGTACAGGCCAAGGGCCAGGCCGGCCTGGCCGGCCGAGAAGCCCCGGTGGGTAAGGAAGAGCACCAGGAAGATCTGCAGGAAACCCGCCAGCTTGCTGACGAACACGCCCGCCAGCACCACCTTGGCTGGCCGCGGTGTCTCCCGCCAGGTCGCTCTCACACCCAGCTGGCCGGCCCTTTCTTCTGCTGCGGTCCCATCGCTCATTGGTGATCCACTTTCGCTCGCTATACAGGAGAGCGGGCCGCCGGCTCCGCCGGATACAAAGGCTGGCGAGGGCACCAGGGCCTGGCGGCGCTCACATGTGGTTGACGGCTCAAGTTCCGGGGATCAGGTTTTGATTATGAGCCGAGAGGTCATCACCTGCTGAGCTGAGCTGAACGCGAATGCCGCAGCCCGGCGGCTGCATCACCGCCCGCTCCGGAACCGGGCCCTGCGCAACACCCCGCTGCGAAGCCCAGACGGCCACCACGGGCGCCGGTGATCGCTCATCAGCTGGTCAGAGGCCTTGCCCGTTCGCTGGGTGGCCGAGCTGGCCGTCGTATTTTCTGCGGGCCGCGGCGATGGCGTGCCGGTGTCGTTCCGCCCACGCGGTCAGCGTTGCGAACGATCCGCCGAGCTCCCGGGCGATGGGGGTGAGGCGGTATTCGACCTTGGGCGGCACGGTCGGGTACACGGTCCGGACGAGCAGGCCGTCGCGTTCCAGCTTGCGCAGGTTGAGGGTGAGCATCCGGCGGCTGATGCCCTCGATGGTCCGCTCCAGCTCGGTGAAGCGGATGGGCCTGGCGGCGGCCGCGACGATGATGCCGATGCTCCACTTGCCTGCGATGTGGTCGAGCACCTCGTTGATCGGGCACGCCTCGTCCGACGGCGGTGCCGAAGCCCCCACCTTCCCCGACGACACGCCTGACCTCCGGCCGGCGAACCAGCGCCGGACGGTGCGCGGCCACCTCGGTGAACAGGATTGAGTGCCCGGCGAGGAGAGCCACGGCCCGTTCGGAAGAAAGGTTGGAGTCTTTAGGACGCCGGGTTCGGTGACGGTGGCCCGCGCCGGTCAGCACCGCCGCCGCCTGCGCGGCGGCTGTTTCCGCTAGTTACCGGTGCCTCGCGTGGCCCCGGCAGCCTGGCGGAACTCGGCGAGTGATCGCTGCATCAGGGTGCTGAAGTCCGTGGTGCTGTCGTCGGCCCAGTCGTCGTAAGCGGTGGTGAAGGCGGCCACTGCCACCTGGGCGGTGAGGGTGGCGGTTCTGGCCGGGACGTGTCGCTGGCGCAGCGCCTCAGCGATGGCCGATGCCAGCGAGGTCATCTTGATCAGGTCGCGTTCTTGCAGCTCAGGTGAGGAGGCGATGAGCTCTCGGCGCGCTGTTCCGCGGTCAGCGGCCGGTCGAGCGCGAGGAACTCGTAGTACTGGTATTCGCTCATGCTGCCGCTTCCCATCCTCAGTCTCGCGGCCCCGCCGTGGACTCTAGCGATCTCGCCCGGATGCTGTGGCAGGCAGAGGCGAAAGCGGGCGACGCCCTGATGCAGCGGATGCTGGACCAGCTCGGCCAGCAGACGTTCGTCGGCGGCAAGCGCGTCGCCATCCAGAAGCTGTGTCTTACCGGCGAGTGTCTTTACCGGCGAGCGCCGAGCACGAGCTCGACTAG
>OBLU010001074.1_pt1 | contig 25485 bp, 30 predicted proteins | sample 1518681 | NCBI WGS metagenome assembly OBLU01 (sample SAMEA3539304, study PRJEB22396) | soil metagenome | biome: tundra; feature: field; material: soil | place: USA | collected 2010-05 | depth 0.15 m
CGGGAAGTGGTCCTGGCCAAGCCGGAGACCTTTATGAACCTGAGCGGGCTGGCAGTGGCCGCTCTGGTTAAGGAATTTGAGGCGGATCCGGTGCGGGACCTGCTCGTGATTTACGACGAGCTGGACCTGGTGCTGGGGACGCTGAAGATCAGGGAGCGCGGTTCGCCGGCCGGCCACAACGGAGCCCGCAGCGTAACTTCGGCCCTGGGCAGCCAGGAATGGCTGCGATTGCGGATTGGCGTAGGACCCGATCTGCCACCTGAAGCTCGAGAGGCTGTCGGGGGCAGGCGGCCAGGCAGGGATTACCTACTGTCGCCGATGCGCAAGGCGGATTTGACGGTGATGGACGAGGTGCTGGACCGGGTAGCGAAGGCTACTCGGCGCATTATCGAAAGCGGCCCAGGATCCGCGATGAACGAGTTTAATCGCCGCGAGGATTAGGCGGGGGTCAGGGGCCGGACCAGGGAGCGGGGGTCAGGAGAAAGCCCAAACCCGGATCTTTGGAATGGCGACGGCTCAATGGCTGTCGGGAAGAAACGAATTGGCCGCTATGGTGTTTGCCGGCGGCAGCGGCTGGGGTCAAAGGGGCTCCAGCGGAAAAGGAAACCGGATGTCGCGTTTGTATGAGGTTATGTTTATCGTTCGGCCCGATACGGTCGAAGAGGATGTCGACAAGCTGATTGCCGGCTTCAACACTTCTGTGACGAATGGCGGCGGAGTGGTGAAGAACGTGGAAAAGATGGGCCGCCGCAAGCTCGCTTACATGGTGCGCAAGTTCAACGACGGCAATTACGTTCTGATGACGATCGAGGCGAATGGCGCGGTGGTGCTGGAACTGGAGCGGCGCTTGCGCGTTTCAGAGCCGGTGATCAAATTCATCACCGTGCGTATGGACGAAGAAGAGAAACGGCTGGCGAAGGTGAAGGCGCTGCGCGGCGTGCGCAGAAGGTTGAGTCCGGATCCCGCGATGGCACCGGCACCGGCTGCTGCCGCACCTGTTGCGGCTGAAGCCTCCGAGACAGTTCCGGCAAGCGCCTGAGCGCCTGTCACACTTTGCCGCCACCGGCCCCGCGAGACGGGCCAGCCGGCAGCGGCCTGATCCTGCCTTCCGCGCCTCTATGGGCAAAGGAAGCAATGAGAGTAAAGAGGAAACACGATGTCTGAAGAGACGACTGGAAGGGCGCCCGAGACGGGCGCATCGGCAGCACCCCAAGAATCAAGCTCAGCCCCGAGCACGGGTCCGAGTTCAGCGCCACCCCGTGCCGGCGGACGTCCCGGCGGTCCTGGCGGACGGCCTTCGGGCGGTCCCGGCGGCCGTGGCAAGTTCTTCCGCCGCAAGAAGGTGTGCAAGTTCTGCACCGAGAAGATCGACGCGATCCCGTACCGCGATGTTCGGCTGCTGCAAGGGTTCGTGGCGGAGCGCGGCAAGATTGTGCCGCGGCGGCTCACGGGCGTTTGCACCACGCATCAACGGCGCTTAACCCGTGCCATCAAGCAGGCGCGGAACATCGCCCTGTTGCCTTTTGCGACGCGGCACTAAAAGGCGGTTGTCGCTTTTTCGCCTACGTTAACACTTAAGTTGTATAAGTTAACCGGGTTCTACGGCGACAACGGTTTCAGGGCCGATGTAAAATCCTGCGCGGTGCAACCCACGATGGGCTTTTGTGTCTAACACAAAGGGCAGTCGACCTGGGCGCCGCCTGCAACACTGGAGAGTTTGAGATGGAAGTCATTCTGAAAGAAGACGTAGCCAACCTGGGCAACCGTGGCGATGTCGTCAAGGTGGCCGACGGCTACGGGCGCAATTTTCTGCTGCCCCGCAAGTTGGCGCTGCAGGCCACGCTGGCCAACAAGGCCGTAATTGAACAGATGAAGACCGCAGCCGCGCGCCGCTCTGCAACAGAGAAGGCGCAGGCGGAAGAACTTGTCGCGAAGCTCGAGTTGGTCGCGCTCAGCTTTACCCGCAAGTCGGGTGAGAACGGCCAGCTCTTCGGGTCCGTGACCTCGGCCGATATCGCGGGCGGACTGGAAGCCAAGGGCTTTGAGGTGGATCGTCGCAAGATTCAACTTAGCGAGCCGCTCAAGACCGTGGGCGAATACACGGTGGCGATCAAGCTGCACCGCGAAGTCACGGCACACGTGAAGGTGCAGGTGCTGACCGAAGCTCATGAGGAAGTCAGTGAGCCGGTTGCAGAAGCTGCCGCAGCGGAGTAATTAAAGCTGATGCTGTCAGACCGCCTCCGGGTTTGCGCTCGGAGGCGGTCGTGTCTTTGGTCCGCGCGACCCTTGGCACAATCCGCAAATGCGTTAGACGTTAGAAGATGTCCTTCTCTGGAGCCCCACCGCTGAACACGATCAGCTGTTTGAAGGCTTTCGCCAAGTTCTCCTGAAACTTCGGTACGGGGTCGGTCATGGCCAGCGAAAATAGAAGGCGGGCGCGGTTGGCTACCATGGTTGCATCCGCGCGGTTCTGTTTGTCATAGCAGGTTCTCGCCGGTTTGCCCGGAGTCGAGACGGCCGTGAGGCGCAGAAGCTTATCCCGGGGCTGAACGGGATCGCTCGGATCAAAGACATCCCAGACCAACGTGTTTGAGTCGAGTGCACTCAGGGATACATCGCAATGGCCACCGGGAGCCGTGATCGTCAGGATTGTGGCGGTGGAATTGATGGTGACCTCTCTACGTTGTCGTTAATCCCGTCGTTCGGGCTATAGGAGAGAAGCGAACCGCGGATGTATTCGAACAGTTCCGGGACGGTGGGCTGTGGCTTGGGATCCGGCGCCTTCTTGTGACTCCTGGTTTGTGCGGAGCACATGGGAAGAATTCCGATGAGTGCCGCCGTGCAAATGCGTGCCAGTTGCGTCATAGATCGCCTTCCTCTTGCGGAGGGTTTGGATCATTCACTGATTCATCGACAGCGGGAATCTGCGGCGACCGTGGATCGACTGGCGATGAAGCGGATGCGGTGACCGACCGGCGATGAATGTTTTTGTGAAGAAAAGTATAGCCCTAGTCGGGCCGTAAATCCCCAACCATGGCGAGAGGCTTGGTACGATCGGTTCTCAGCGTAGGCACCGCGGCCAGCAGGCTGCGGGTGTAGGGATGTTGGGGCTCGGTGAGCAGGCGCAGGGTTGGCCCTGTCTCGACAATCACTCCGGCCCGCATCACGGCCACGCGGCCAGCTACCTGGCCAACCACCGCCAGATCGTGCGAAATGAACAGCATTGCCAGACGAAGCTCGCGCTGCAGATCGGCAAGAAGAGCCAGAATCTGTGCCTGCACTGTCACGTCGAGCGCCGTGGTCGGCTCGTCAGCGACCAGAAGTTTGGGCCGGTTGATCAGCGCCATGGCGATGAGGATGCGCTGACGTTGACCACCCGAAAACTGATGAGGGTAATCGCCAAAGCGGCGGGAGGCCTCGGGGATCGCGACCTCTTCGAGTGCGGCGATGGCCCGGCGTTTTGCATCGCGGCCCGTCCAGGACGACGAGTGCGCTTCGGCGCATTCAGCTACCTGGCGGCCGATGGACATGACGGGGTTGAGCGCGGTCATGGGCTCCTGAAAGATCATGGCGATCTCGCGGCCGCGGAGTTTGCGCATGGCGCTTGCAGGCTGGCGGAGCAAGTCGACGGCATCGGCACCAGTGCGCCAGACAATCTGCCCTGTGACCTGCGCGGTCGAGCCCTGGAGACCAAGTATCGCGAGCGCAGTGGCGCTTTTGCCTGACCCCGACTCGCCCACCAGGCCGAGCACCTCCCCCTCGTCAAGCTGAAGGTTTATGCCGCGTACGGCCTCGGTTGCTCCAAAGCGAATGTGCAGATCGCGGATATCGAGAAGCGGCATGAGGCAATCGTAGCGGATTTTTTGCGGTAACACGGAACACATTGGGCAGGAACGAGTTATGCGCCTCAGCCGGAACTTGGATGCTTCGATTTGAGAACTGGTGGGCAACATTCGGCTTCATCGGGCCATCTGAACGGGTTGGAACGGAGGTTTTTTTAACGATGAAGCTCAAGTGGATTGCTCTTTCAGCGCTCGCCTTTTCGTTGGCATTGGTGAGCCCGGCCATGATGAAGGCGCACGCCGCCCCGTTGGGTACGGCGGCCGTCGGCGCTGCGCAAGATCGAGATGATTGGGATCGACCCCCGGAGGATTTCCGCGATGTACAGCGGAAAGGCTATCATGACGGCATCGAAGCGGCCCGCCATGACTTCGAACATCATCATCACGCGGATGCCGATGATCATGACGCGTACCGCCATCCCCATGTCTCGCGCGATGACCGCGATGCCTATCGGGAAGGTTTCCGCCGGGGTTACGAGCGGGCTATGGCTCATTTGTCGGGTGACCACGACCGTGACGATCGTCCTGGCAACTAATTCTGGATGGAGGGACCTCAAAGGATACCCGGCCGAGCGAAGGCCGGGTTTTTTCTTGCCTGTTCGATACTTCCATCGACCGATGACGCGCAATTCGCAGTTTTGAGCGATGGAAGCGACACAGCCAAATATGGAATGGCCGCAGTCCAAAGCGCGGTATACAATCGAGTTGCTTGCCGGGCCGGCTTATTGCCGCAGAGGTTGATGGGACCGCCCCAAAGGAGCTTGCCCACAAGCCAGAGGGAAAGGAGATCGAATGCTGAAACCAAGTTGGTATGCAATTCCGGCACTCGCGCTATTGATTGGAGCAACGGGTCTGGTTACGACGAAGACATACGCGTCTCCAGCCGCTCCCGCCATTAGTCAGGATCGGGATCATGATCGGGATTGGGATGCGCCACCGCAGGAGCTGAACGATATCCAGCGCCGCGGTTTTCACGATGGACTTGAAGGTGCGCACAGAGACTACGACAACCATCGCCGGCCCGACGTGAACAATCGTGACAAGTACCGTCACCCGCATCTTGCGCCCGAGGAGCGCGATGCTTATCGTGAAGGATTCCGCCGCGGCTACCGCGTTGCGGTGCACCACCTATGGGGTGATCGCGATCATGACGATCACGACCGCTAGTAACCAACCTTCCAGTGACAGGAAGACCCGGCTAGGCGCCGGGTCTTCCTATTTTTGGTACTTCGCCGATCGGCCTCAAAGCGCGCGTCCTACACCAGTGCAGGTTGTGCAATGGCCAGTTCGATTTTGACTGTCGGCGGAGACAGCAATGTCTGGTGGATGAGGCAGTGATGCACGGAGCGCAATAGGCCTTCAGTATGCTCTTCAGTAAGGGCAACGGGGCATGTGACTTGAATATGGAAGTCGCCGAGCCGGGCGGGCTGCTTGAGCTTCTCAGCGGTTATGGAGACTTCGACGCCGGCATCCGCGAGGCTGCGCGCTTTGAGATATTGCACGGCATAAAAGGCTGCACACGAACCCAATGACGCTAGCATCAGTTCGGGAGGCGTCATGCCGGAGTCTTCGCCTCCGTTCCCGGTGGGCTGGTCGCAGACGATGGAGTGCGAGCGGGAATGAATGGCGAATTTAAGATGATCGAGATGCGTGACTTTCACTTCCATGATTGTCCTCAGCTTTCAGAGGAATAAAGACACGCGCGCGTTGACTTGTTACATGGCGGCCGAAATTGTTTTCGAGGCAGGTAAACCCAGCATGCGCAGGTATTCCCGAGTGAGGATGGAGCGCAGGCGAGATGGGATAGCCGGATCGCAAGGGACTTCCAAGCTACGGCAGCGATCGATAGCGGCGCGCAGGTCGCGCAGAAACGCGACGCAGGATGGACAGCCTTCGATGTGTTCCCGCATCTGGTCACAGGTGCGAGGCTCAATGCGTCCATCCAGATATTCTGAGAGGTTCGCGAATAAGTTCCGGCAAACGGCGGGGCGCTTTGCCGCCTTTGGCCTAGATGCCTGCGGCTTCTTTCCCTGATTTCCGGTACCGTCCGACGGTTCAGGCGTGCCATCGGGTGAGAGACTCATCTCTTTCCGTACACTCAGTCGTGCACGGTGCAGCCTAACCCGCACAGTTCCAGGTTGTAACTGAAGCACCTGCGCAACCTGATCAGTCGTGAGCTCTTCCATATCATGAAGCACCAGAACAATGCGGAGCGGCGCAGGGATGCGCAACACGGCCTGGTGCAGCAGATGGTGCTGCTCGGCGTGCAGCAGGTGGCCTTCGGGGCTCAGCGCGGCATCCTGCAACAAGCGGCCCAGTTCTGCATCGTCGGGCATCAACTCGTCAAGGGAGAAGGTGTGCGCGGGAGCGCCGGCGGGCTTGCGGCGCATGCGCCAGCAGCGGTTCCGGGTGACGGTATAAAGCCATACGGCCAGCGCCTGGGAGTCATGGATTTTTGTTAGGTGGCCGAGCGAGCGGTAGAGGACCTCCTGCATGGTGTCTTCGGCGTCTTCAGGATGCCCGCAAACTTTCATACTGAAGGAGTAAACCGTGTTCTGCAGCAGGCCGATGGCTTCTTCCGCGGATTCGGGAGTGTTGCGCTGCAGAAGTTCCGCGGCTCGGATCAGCTCAGGTCGCATGGCTGGAGGAGGATGACAAGGCCAGTATAGTCTCCCCTGAGCGTCAGCCGGGTTGCTCGACGTGGACAGGTTGCCTCAGTGTACGGCGGCCGTATTCTTGCTGGACCTGACTTTGCGGAAGAGCCAAACCAGCGGGACACAACCGAAGCAGAGGAGGGCCATCCAGCGGAAGACGTCAACAAACGCCCATAACTGCGCCTGCTGCACGAGGTCCCGGTAGAGCGTCGCCAGGGCAGCCGGCATGGCATTGGAGGGGTTGAAGTACTGTGCAAGCGGTCTGCTCAGGTTCGATGTTTGTTGCTGCAACCAGATCTGCGTTTGTGGAACGTAATTGGTGATCTGGCTCTGGTGATAGTCTGAGCGGCGCGTCAGCAGAGTCTGTGCCACGGAGATCCCGATGGATCCACCGATATTACGGACGAGGTTGAAGATTCCGCTGGCGTTGCCGATTTGTTCGTTGCGCAGCGTGCCGTAAGACTGGGTGGTAATCGGAACAAAAACAAAGCTCAGGGCAAAACCGGTAATGATGATCGGCCACAGCAAAGTTGTGGGACCAATGCTGAGGTCGACATTCCCAAAGATGAGTGAAGTGATGCCGAAGACCATGAAGCCGAAGGTGAGCAGGACGCGTGCATCCAGCTTCTGACCGAGAAAGCCGATGACCGGCATGCCGAGGATGGAGCCGATGCCTCGCGGTCCCACGACAAGGCCCGCGCTAAATGCGGTGTATCCAAGGAGTTCCTGATAGAAGAGCGGCAAGACCGTGATCATGGAATAAATTGCGACCCCGAACATAGTGATGAGCAGGCATCCGACGGCGAAGTTTCTATCTTTAAATACGCGAAGGTTGACTAAAGGAGTCTTGGAGCGAAACGAATGGATGACGAACCAGACGAAGGCAATGGCAAGCGCAGTGACGGCGACCCTGATCCATGTCGCTCCGAACCAATCATCTTCCTGCCCCTTGTCGAGGACGACCTGTAGACATCCGGTCCACACGATCAGAAGGCCAAAACCGAGGTTATCGAATTTGCTGACCTTTGCATTCTTGATATAGGGTGGGTCTTTGACGAAGCGGCCAATCATGAAGGCGGCAAAGATGCCGATGGGGATATTGATATAGAACGCGTACCGCCAACTGTAGGCATCGGTGAGCCATCCGCCGAGGGTAGGTCCGAGCACTGGCGCAACCACCACACCAAAGGCGAATACGGCCATTGCGATTCCGCGCTTTTGGGGCGGAAAGCTCTCGAGCAGGATGGCCTGCGACAGGGGTTGAAGAGCTCCGCCGCCCGCGCCCTGCACGATGCGCGCAATGAGAATGAACACGAGTGATGGTGCCGCACCGCAGAAGAAAGAAGCTGTGGTGAAGATGAGGACACAGATCACCAGGAACCGCTTGCGCCCGAATCGAAGAGCGAACCAGTTGCTCGCCGGAAGGATCACCGCATTGGCGACAAGATAGCTGGTCAGGACCCAGGTAGCTTCATCGGTCGACGCAGAAAGCGATCCTGCAATGTAGGGCAAGGCGACCGATGCGATGGCGGTGTCAAGCACCTCCATGAACGTCGCAAGCATGACGGACACAGCAACAAGCCAGGGCGACACATCTGCGGTTCGCGCTTGGCCCTTGGAGTCTGCCATGCAGTTTTGCCACCCATGTGAGATGAGGATCTAACTGCCAGATGCAAATTTCACGCGCTTGCCGGAGTTCCGCGGCTTTACCCGGCGCGGCGGGTTGAGGATTTCCGCGCAGTTTTCGCGGCACTCTTTGCGTGGCGGGATAGCGCCGAATGGCTTGCAGTGCTCTTCGGTTCCTGCTTCATGGCTTTGAGACGGGCTTTGCCTCTTGGCGACTCGCCCTCTTCGTGAGTCTGCGGCGAGGTCTCGCCTTTCTTGAGGTCCTGTTTGGCTTTCCTTCGTGTCTCCGTGCTGGTCTTGCCGGGTGCGGGAGGTTCCAGGGGTATCCCGGCTCTGCGAGCTTTGCTGAGGCCGATGGCGATGGCCTGCTGCGGTGAGCGCACACCGTGCTTGCCCTCACGCACATGCTCGATCTCTTCACGCACAAACTCGCCTGCCGCGGTGGAGGGCGCTTTGCCCTCTTCGAGGTCCTGCTTTGCCTTTTCAACTGTCTCTTCTTCCGGCATGGCTTTAGCTCCTTATTATGTAATCGATTCATCCGTTCGGATGCCGGTGCGGGCTGAGCGGATGCCTTTGCCCTGCTGTGCGAAGAGTTCGGGGCTGGGGCTCGACCGGGCGGTTCCGGTCTGCACGCCCGAAGGCTCGTCAAAGTCGGTCAGTGTTTCTTGAAGTACTGCACTTCACGCTCATGCTGCTTAGCCTGCTCCAGCATTGAAAACGTGCCCAGATTGCGGCGTTTGCCGGTTGAGGGGTTTTTCTTTCGGGAATAGAGACGAAATTGGCCTGATTTCAGTTTCCGTATCATGCCGGAAATAGATGCATCCCGCCGCTTCGATGTCGCCTTGGAACAACGGGCGATCCGGTCTATGGAACGGTTGTCCGGTACTCGGTTTCGGCGGCCGCCCGGTTTGCTCGACTGGATAGCCTGACTGCATTCGTGCGCGATCTGTAGCGTTTCTTCCACGGGGATCACGTAGGCTTGGATGGGGGAGTTCCTGGTCGAAAGCCGGCCCTCGACATCGATGAAGTGCGATTCTGTTCTTCATCCATTTCAAGGCCGCACCAGCGCAGGCCTTCGCCGATTCTTTGGCGGGCGAGGGGCGTGTTTTCGGCGATTTGTTCCGCGCCGTTGCGGCGACCAGACAGCAGGTTGGAAGCGCCGACCGGTTTCGGAGTTTCCTGCGGAATTACCCTTTCGGACTGACCAATCGCCGAATCGGAGCGTAAAGTGCGGCCAACTCTCGTACGGGGCGGCGCATCACACGAAAGCGTCTGCGACTGAAGGACATGTTTGCCCTTTGGAAGCCAAATGTCTGGAGGGGATAATGGCTGCACGCCCGTATTGGTCGGGTCAATTGAAAATCTCGCTCGTGTCCTTCGGGATCCAGTTATTTCCTGCGACCGCATCCAACTCTGGAGTTCGATTTCATGAAATCGACCGGGCCAGCGGGAAAAGGATCCATCATTTGAATGTTGTGAATGAAGATGAGCCCGTCGATGACTCGGAAATAGTAAAAGGATATGAGTATCGTAAAGGCGACTATCTGATTGTGGAGCCGAAGGAGATCGCAAATTTGCGCATTGAGACAAAAAGAGTGATTGAGGTGAGCCAGTTTGTTGATATGGGCGATTTGCCCCCGGCGCTCTTCGAGAAGCCATATTTTGTTGTGCCGCAGGCAAAGGATTCTCCGGAAGCATTCGCCGTGGTAAGGAAGGCAATGGAGGAGACCAACAAGGCCGCGATTGGCGAGATTGCGTTTGGGGGCCGGGAGCACCTTATCGCGATTGCGGTGCCTTCGGACAAGAAGGTGCGCGGGCTGATGGGTTATACGCTTCGCTACGCTGAGGAATTGCGCAAGCCGGAGGAGTATTTTTCCGGAATTCCAGAAGCCGTGGTCGACAAGAGACAACGGGCGATGGCCACCGAACTTATCCACGCCTATTCGGCGCCCTTCAAGCTCGATGTGTTTAAAGACGACTACGAAGAGGCTTTGCGCAAGCTGATTGAAGCCAAGCGGAAGAACAAGCCATTACCGCTCGAGGAAGAAAAACGGGAGAGACCAAAGGTTGTGAACCTGATGGATGCTTTGCGCCGCAGCGTGACGCAGGCCAAGCGTCCCCCAGTGAGCGAGAAACCCGCAGCAGGGCGCGCAGCGAAAAAGGGTCCCGTGCTTGTGAAGCCAAAGCGCAAGCGTAGGGCCGCCTGAGAATGGCGACACGAGCCAAATCGGGAGCCCAGGCATCGCGGGCCGTTGACCGGCAGCTTGAGCGCTACCGCGAAATACGCGACTTCAACGTTACGCAGGAACCCAGCGGAAAACAAGGGAGTCGGACGTCTTCAGATAAACCGAATGCACTTCCATTCGTGGTGCAGAAGCATGCGGCGACGCGGCTGCACTATGACTTTCGCCTGGGGTGGAACGGGGTGCTCAAGAGCTGGGCCGTGACAAAAGGGCCAAGTTATTATCCGGGCGACAAGCGGCTGGCCGTGCAGGTAGAGGATCATCCGATCGAGTATGGAGGGTTTGAAGGCACTATCCCCAAGGGACAGTATGGCGGCGGGACCGTGATGGTGTGGGACTACGGCGATTGGAAACCGCTTGTGGACGTGGACAAAGGATTGGCAGAGGGCAGTCTGAAGTTTGAGCTGCACGGGAAGAAACTCAAAGGCAAGTGGGCCCTGGTGCGGATGCGCGGCCACGGCGAGCGTCCTGACAAGCCAAACTGGCTTCTGATCAAGGAGAACGATTCATTCGCGCGGTCGGCCTCTGACCCTGCACTTACCGACGAAGCAACTGACAGCGCAATCACGCAACGCAGCATTGAGCAGATCGCCAAGAGCGAGGACCATGTCTGGAACTCGAATCGCGGGGATCGCAATGGGGCTGTCGAGAACGCGCAAGCGTCGTCAAAAGCCGGGTGGGCATCAGCCGGGAAGGCGAAAGATCCAAGCGCCATGCGATCGGCCCTGCTGAAGTCTGCGCCGCGCCAAGCGTTTCCGGGATTCATTCCTCCGCAACTGGCACAGCAGGCGACCAAGCCGCCGAGTGGTAGTGACTGGGTGCATGAACTCAAACTGGATGGCTATCGAATTCAGATTCATGTGCCACCTACGCGGGGACGCGGAAAGGAGCGAGAGGTAAAACTTCTAACGCGCAAGGGGCTGGATTGGACAGCGCGCATGCCGGACATTGCGCGTGCAGCAGCACAGTTGCCGGTGGAGACTGCGATTCTCGACGGCGAGGTGGTGGCGCTGGATGAGGAGGGCCGCACCAATTTTGCCGATCTGCAGGCTGCTTTCCAGGAAGGCAAACAGAACTATCTTCGATACTTTGCATTCGATCTTCTCTACCTGGATGGGCACAATGTTTGCGAACTTGCTTTGCTTCCACGCAAGGAGCTATTGGCGGAGGTGTTCAGCCACTTAGACCGCAATTCGCCTCTGCGGCTGAGCGAACATCTTGAAGCGAACGGCGAAGAAGTTTTCAAAGAGGCGTGCGCACTGGGCGCCGAGGGCATTGTTTCAAAGCTTGCGACCGCAAAATACACGCCAGGCCGGGGAAGCTCATGGCTCAAGGTGAAGTGCATTCTGGAACAGGAGTTTGTGATTGGCGGATTCACATATCCCTCAACCGGAGGGCACGGTGTCGGAGCCTTGTTGCTGGGTTACTACGAGGGCGGAAAACTTCGATACGCGGGGCGCACAGGGACCGGGTTCACGCAGCAAACGCAACGGATGCTGCGCACGAAACTGGATGCGCTGGAGCAAAAGCAGCCGCCATTTGCGGAGATTCCGCGGGATGCGCGTCACGATGCACATTGGGTGAAGCCAGTGCTGGCGGCACAGGTCGCTTTCACGACATGGACGAGGGACAACCTTGTGAGACAGGCATCGTTCAAGGGACTTCGCGAAGATAAGCCGGCGAAGGAAGTGGTGCGCGAGATGGCAGTCGATCCGGAAAAGACGTTGGCAGGGACGGCCGCTGCGGGAAAGGGAGCAGCACACCGGACGCGCACGAGCGACAGCAAGGCGAAGGGAATGACCAAGCTTCCGGCCAAGCTTCCGATTACGCATCCCGACAAAGTTCTGGACCCAGAAAGCGGAATGACGAAGCAACAGCTTGCTGAGTATTACCTGGCGGTCGCGGAGAGAATGTTGCCGCATGTTGCTGACCGCCCGCTCAGTGTGGTCCGGTGCCCTGAGGGTTGCGGCAAGCCGTGCTTCTTTCAGAAACATGTTGGAGTCGGACTGTCGAAAGGCGTGCACAGCGTCTCAATTCCCAATCCGAAGACCGGGGACAAGGAAGACTATCTCACGGTGAACTCCGCAGAAGGATTGGTGGGCTTGGCGCAGATGGGTGTGTTTGAGTTGCACACCTGGGGCTCGCGCAACGAGTCATTGGAAACGCCGGATCGAATCGTATTCGACCTGGACCCGGATGCTGCCATCGTGTGGAAGACCTTGACGGCGAGTGCCCAGGAAATCCGCGACCGGCTTCAGAAGCTGGGGTTACAAAGCTTCTTGAAGAGTACCGGCGGAAAAGGGCTGCACGTTGCGGTTCCGATCAAGGCAGAGTACGAGTGGCCGGTAGTCAAGGAGTTCGCCCATCGCTTGGTTCTGAGCATGGAAAAAGATAACCCGAAGTTATATATCACCAAGATGACGAAAGCGGCGCGCAAGGACTTGATCTATCTCGACTATCTGCGGAACGATCGGGGATCCACATCGATCGCGCCGTTTTCTCCCCGGGCACGCAGTGGCGTCCCGGTCGCGATGACTCTGGATTGGAAGGAATTGAAGTCCGAGAGGGCACCGGTGTTTCACGTAACCGACTTTGAGAACTGGAAGGCGAGGCTACGGCGTGATCCGTGGAAGGAGATGGAGAGCGTCAAGCAACGCTTGTCCGCGGATACTCTACGCGCCATGGGGGTGCAGGAGCGCAGGAAGGGCCGCAGAAGCTGACGCGTCAAGCGCTCTTACTGCGCACTTCCTCTTTTCGCGCCTTCTCAATGCGCGCGGATAGAAGCTTCTTCGCTTTTTCAAGATTGCGCATTCTGGATGCGCTGATTCCTCTGCCGGCACGATTGATATAGAAGGTCAGCATTCTCATGCCAGAGGCTGGTCCCTTGGGAGAGACTTCATTCGACGCAAGCGATTCGGCGATCGTCTCCGGATCTTTTGTGAACAGGGAAACCGGCGGGTGGGTGGAATTTGTATGCACGTCCTTACTCCATTGTTGCTTGCGGGTAGGCATTCGATTCTCTCGCTTCCAATTTCCATGAAAATTCAGGGCCCACTTTATGTTCCGCGATGCTGCCGAACTCTTGTTCAGCGCCCTCGGCTTCCTTCACAAAGTGTTCTTGCAGCGAACCGCACTCTGCGCCAGAGCGAGCGAAGCGGCACTGCACACTTCGGATACGGGATCGTTCGACGCGACAACCTCCCGTGCCGTTCGGACCGCGTGTTGCTTTAATCTACGGCCATGCCCCTGTGATGCCCTGCTGCGGGCGGGCGTTAATGGATAAAGCGGCACTGTCTGGGGATCAGGCGTTCGCGATCAGGTGCGCGACTGGCGTGGGATGATGGACTGGGATCCGTGAGGACATGTGTACGTGGGTGTCGCACTCCATTGGCCTCGAAGGGAACTCATTGTAATCGCGGGACCGCCGGTTTGAGAGGAACGATGCATGGGGCTGAACTTCCTGGACCTCGCCGTAATCGTCACCTACCTGGCGGGAGTTACGCTCTTTGGTTTGTGCTTTCGCGGTAAGCAGCGAACTCTGAAGGATTATTTCCTCGCAGACAACGCCGCTCCCTGGTGGGCGATCTCGCTGTCGATCGTGGCAGCGGAGACCAGTACCCTCACCATCATCAGCGTTCCCGCACTCGCCTACGAGAAGGACTTTGGATTCCTGCAACTGGTGATTGGATACCTGGTTGGTCGCATCATCGTAGCTTTTCTATTTATTCCTCATTATTTCAGCGGCGAACTTGTGACGGCATATCAACTCATCGAGCGCCGTTTTGGCCAGAGGCTCAGGTCTTTGACTGCCGGAGTGTTCCTTGTAACGCGTGCAGCGGCGGAGGGAGTACGCGTGTTCGCCGTCGCGATTGTAGTCCGGGCCGCGTTCGCGAGCCTGCTGCCGGGGACAAACAGCTTTGGACGCGACGTCTCGGCCATCGCTATCGTGACACTGCTGACCCTGGCTTACACCTTCAAGGGTGGAATGGCCGCAGTGATCTGGACCGATGTGGTTCAGCTGATTGTCTATCTGGCCGGCACTGTCGTGGCTCTTCTCGTCATCCTGCATTCGGTGCCGGGGGGATGGGCGGCTGCTTCCGCGATCGCTGAGCACGCGAATAAGTTTAGAGTGTTTGACATGTCATGGAATCTCTCGACCACTTACACGTTCTGGTCGGGCCTCATCGGCGGCGCATTTCTGATCACTGCGAGTCACGGTACCGATCAACTTTTCGTGCAGAGGCTGCTCTCTGCGCGCAACGAACGCCAGGCCAAGATTGCGCTGCTGGCGAGCGGCGTTGCGATCTTTTTTCAATTCTCATTGTTTCTTCTGATTGGCGCGATGCTTTTTGCTTACTACAAACTATTCGCGCCCGACATGGTCTTTAGCCGGATCGACACCATCTTTCCGACCTTTGTTGTGACGCACATGCCGCATGGGGTGAGCGGACTGCTGATTGCCGCGATCGTGGCAGCGGCGATGTCGAATCTGAGCGCAGCACTGAATTCGCTCTCTTCAACAACGATTGTCGACTTCTATGCGCGAATTCGGCCAGGGTCGACGGAGGAGCGGCGGGTCCAGCTTTCCCGCACGGCGACAATCGGTTGGGGAGTGGTTCTCTTTGGATTGGCGCTGCTGGCCAGACACGGAGGCAAGGTTTTGGAGATGGGACTTTCGATCGCTTCAGTGGCCTACGGCTCGTTGCTTGGCGTATTTCTTCTGGGCGTGCTGACAAAGAGCGCCACGGAGCGCGGCGCGATTACGGGGATGTTATTCGGATTGATGTTCAACTTATACTTATGGCGGTTTACCAGTGTTCCATTTACCTGGTATGTCGTCTTCGGAAGCATTACGACATTTCTTACAGGTTGTGGCGCCAGCTTTCTGATGCCCCGCGGAGGCATCTCGCGACCGAATGCGGAGGTTGCCCAAGTGCCACCGACGGCATCGCGTTGACGAGCGGTTCTGCGGCGACGGCTATAAGCTGGAACTCAGGAGATCCTGACTGCCATCGGCACCGCAACCCCGCTATCTTGCTCTCGACGTCGGGTCGAAGCGCATCGGTGTGGCCGTTTCAGACGAGTTGGGGCTGATAGCTCAGCCGGTTCTGACGCTGGAGCGGCGGCGGAACACGCGCGAAGACCTTCGTTCGCTGGCGCGGCTCTGCCGGCGTTTCGATGTGGCAGGGATCGTGGTGGGCAACCCGCTGCACCTTTCCGGAGAACAGAGCCCGCAGGCCGCGAAAACCCAGGCGTTTGCGGCGGAGTTGGGCGCGCTGGCGAGGCTGCCGATTCATCTCTGGGACGAGCGGCTTACTACCCGGGAAGCACACCAGATGCTGTACGAAGCCGGGCATGCCCGCAAGGAGCACCGCCGGGTTGTTGATCAGGTTGCTGCCACGCTGATTCTGCAGTCCTTCCTGGACGAGAAGGCAGGGCTCGAGGATAAGTCGGATGGCTCAAGGAAACTGGCCACGGAGGAGTGAGCCCTTTGTTGGCGGGGCCGAGCTGGCGGAAGCATCTGGCCCTTCGCCCGCGTATAATGGAAGGGCTAGTTCTTCTATTTATCGCGGTTTGAGCGAGACAGCTCCCCGCCACGGAACATGGATGCCAGATCACATAAAAAAACAGCTTCTCAAAGAAATTCAAATCCTTGAGCATGAGCTTGCCCACGAACTGCCTGCGGAGATCAAGAAGGCAGTGGCCATGGGCGACTTGTCGGAGAACGCCGAATATCACATGGCGAAGCAGCGCCAGGAGTTTGTGAATGCGCGCCTTGGGCAGCTGAAGAAGCGGATGGCGGAGCTTTCGCTGGTAAATCTGGCTAACATTCCGAAGGACAAGGCGGGTTTCGGGTCGACCGTTGTGGTCTACGACTCCACCAAGGATGAAGAGATCGTTTATCGCCTTGTGACCAGTGAAGAGTCCGACGTGAGCAAGGGGTTGATTTCGACCACCTCGCCGATCGGACGCGGCCTGGTGGGAACGAGGGTGGGGGACGTAGCCACGATCGTTACGCCCAACGGAAAGCGCGAATTGGAAGTTCTGAAGTTAACAACTATTCACGACGAAGCCGAAGAGGACGACGAAGTCCCCGGCAACGGCACGGCATAATCGTTACAGCATCTCTTGGGGATTACTATTAGTCTGTTGAATTGCGAGGAAGTTGCCGTACCCGGATCGTCTCGTCGACACGAGCACTCTGGATGAGCACGATTCTTTCGCGGTACATCAACCCTGGAAATGCGATAGGAAGATTGGCATGACCTGGACCAGCGCTTTCGGCCGCGCCTGCGGCTGGCTACTCGATCGAATTGTGCACGGATTGGCTCTCACCCGCATCTCCCCCAACGTACTGACTTTCATCGGGCTGGTCATCAACATCGTGGCGGCGTTCCTGTTTGGCCACGCCAACGCAACCAACGCCGACCGCATGTTCGTCTATGCAGGGCTGGTGATCATCGGCGCCGGCATCTTTGACATGGTGGATGGGCGAGTGGCCCGCCGTAACAACCAGGTGACGGTCTTCGGTTCCTTCTTCGATTCGGTAATCGACCGCTATTCGGATGTGGTGCTGTTCTTCGGGCTGCTGGTCTACTACGGGCGCATCAACCGATTTCGCTACGTAGTACTGGTGGCGTTTGTGATGGTCACTTCGCTGATGGTGAGCTATACCCGCGCCCGCGCCGAGGCCTTAATCGGCCAGTGCAAAGTGGGTTTCATGGAACGGCCGGAGCGCATTGTGCTGGTGATCCTGGGCGCGCTCTTTAATCATTGGGGCGTAATGGCCCCCGTGCTTTGGATTTTGGCCGTGCTCTCCACGATCACTGTGATCCACCGCATAACCTACACCTACCAGAACACCAAGCATCTGGCACCATTGAGCTGAGGGAGCGGCGCATGAGCGCCCCCTAGCGTGACATAAGCCGCAAAGAGCAACCGCAGATCCTTCGACTCCGTTTGGCCGAAAAACCGGCCAAACTACGCTCAGGATGACAGATCAATTCTGATGCAAATTTTAGAGACAAGGACACTAGACTAGCAGGTGATCATCACGGCGGAGCAGCCGGGCAGCACCGGCTTCCATTGCACCAGGAACTGGGTCACGGACGAAGGATCCATGCGATGCATAGCTTCGAATTCCCCGGTCTTCTGACTGTAGAGCAACTTTCCCTTTTCATTCAGAACGGCGAGGGCCGGGACGCCTTTGTTGAGAGGAACATCGTAGCGCTGGGCGATGTCGACGTTTTCGTCCAAGTGCCCGACATTGACGTGAACGAGCACGAAGTTGGATTGAAGAATGGGCAGGTTAGAGGGATTGTGGAAGTAAATATCGAGTACCTGGCAATCCCCGCACCAGTTGCCGCCGAAGTCAATCAGGAGGCGCTTGTGCGTCGCGGCGGCGGTTTTCAGAGCGGCGGCAAGATCGGCTTTCGCCTGCGACGGGGCAGGATAAATCTCACGGCTGGCCGGACGGGCGGTTCCGGCAGCAAGGGCAAGGACAACCGCGAGAACGAAGAGGTTGAGATTTTTCACGGGGCGGGGAACCCTCCAATCGCTGCTTCTAGTCTGCCACAGGCTCGATGAACGTTCCATTTTCCGTCGCCGCCCAGGTCCCGGGATTTATCCTGAAAAGGAATGAGTGAACTGCGCAAGCGGCTGGAATCGGAGACCTTCCCCGACCTGGGGACCATGATGGAGGGTTATGCGCAGGCAGCGGCAGAACTGGGCAGCGGGACTTTCGAGCAGAAGCTGGACTTCAGCTCGGAGTCGATTGATGCTCTCGACGAGATCCTGGTGATGGTGGGCGAAAGCCCGGAACTGGACCTGGACTTTGAAACGCGCCTCTGGGGCAGCTACCTGGGCGAGGTGCTGCGGCGGCGTTATGCCGGAAGTTGGGAGATGACGCAGTATCCCGGCGGTGTGGCGGCGGTTCCGGCAGTCGAAGTTCGCGGATCGCGGCTGTTTCCCCTGTTAAAGGTCTACCGGCGACTGACAGTCGGAGACGAAGAGGACCTGGGCAGCTTCTACACCATGGTGACGGAGCGGCTGGGTAACCCGGCGCAGGTAAACTAGAGTGCAGAGCGGAATGACCGCGCCTGCACGGCGTCTTGGCTTTGTGCGACAATAGTCAGTGATAAGCGCGCCGGGCAAGAGATGCGTGCGGAGGGTATAAAAATGGGTGATCTATTACAGCCATGGCACCTGATCGTACTGGCGGTCGTGGCGTTCCTGCTTTTCGGCGCCAAGCGGCTGCCGGAGCTGGGCAAGGGATTGGGCGAAGGCCTTAAAGGCTTTAAAGAGGGTTTGAAGGGCATCACCGACCCGGTTGCGCCGGCGCCGAATGTACAGCAGAACACGGTACCGCCACCGCCGACCGCCACCACGCCGACCGAACAAAAGTAGGCCGATTTGGCCACCGGCCGCGCCGAAACAGTTGCTCGTGCAAAGCCGGCTGCAAGAACGGTTGCGAAGCGTCTAGTAAAGACAACGGAAAGGCCTGTGCTGAGCACAGGCCTTTCGTGCGTCTGGATGCTGGTGGGACTGATTCCCGCGCTTAGCGTGGTTGCTCGGCGATTGAGGCCGTTGGGTGAGGCCCGTTCGGCTAGTGAAGATCCTCTGCGGACGGGTAGTAGCCGTGCTTGGCGACCACCTCGAGACCGGGCCGGTCGACACGGACATCGATGGTGCGGAACTTGCCGTCGATGACCGGCTGATGGCTCAGGTAGCCGAGGGTGTACTGGTTTCGCGCCTCTTCGGCGATCTTTTCATAACTGGTTTCAATGCCGTTTACGCCACGCTCTGAATCCAGGTCGCCGCCGGTGGCAAAGGTGTATTTGGCGAGAATGTTGTCATACATGGTAAAAGGCAGGTGGAAGCGGCTGACAAAGCCCTCGCCCCAACGAGCGGAGTCGCCCACCAGGGTGCCGTAGACTGCTGTCTGATTGGTCTGCAGGTAGTGCAGAACGTCACGGTAGGGGGCTTTGCTGCCGTATTCTTTGCCGTCTGAGACGACGTAGATAATGCGGCGGCGTTCCTTGGGCCGCGTCGAGAGCTCCTTGGCGGCGGCCAGAATGGCATCATTCAGGGTGTGGATGTCCTTGGGCAACGTGATGAACGGGCCGCTACCGGTAGAGCGCCCTGGCTGCAGGTTGGGGTCGGCACAGTTTCCGTTGACATGCACGTTGCAGCCGGCCATCGGACCGCTGTTGAACGGGACCATTTCCTCGCTGCCGGTGGCCTTGGTCAGGGCCAGAACCGCGGGCAGACGCGCGCTTTGGGCGCCGGTGAATCCAGTGCGCTCCTGGGAGCCATTGCTATAAGAGAAGACCGCAACCTCGTCATAGGGGGTGAGGGCTCCCTGAATGGCTCCAAGGGAATCGTTGACCTTGGCCATCACATCGGAGGTGAGGCTTTGGTCGATGACAAACGCGATCGACAGTGAGGCAGCATCCACGGTAAACAGCCGCAACGGCTCTCGGATCCCGTTCTCATAGATCGTGAAATCGCGCCACGTGAGGCCTGGGACCTGCTTCCCTTTGGAATCCTTCACGGTGACAGGGACTTCGACGAAGTTCACGTTGAGGCGAAAGATCGCGCCTAATTTTTGAGTCGACTGCCCCGGTTCGGGGATCTCGGGTGGGGTGGTCTGCTCCGGCTCTTTGGGCTGATTGGAAGGCGGACGTGTTTCGGGAGGCTGTTGCGTGGTGGATGTTGAAGATGAACCGCCTCCGGGCGCCTGGGCGGCCCCGATTCCTGGCGTAATGGGTCCACCCACATCCTTGAGCGGACCGGGATTCTGGGGAGCCGGCGCATCAGGCACTGCGGGTTGTTGCTGTTGCTGGGCCAAAGCTGCTGTACTGAGAATCACGCTCGAACTCAAGAGCGCAGCCAGCGTCGTTGCCGATAGACCAAGCTTCACAGGTATTATTTCCTCCGAACACCGCAGCAAGCCGCTCATCGGCCCACGTTTAGCGCAGCTGCTTCGCAATACAAGCAAAGCAGGCCCGCACTCGACAGAGTATCAGACGCGGCAGAGCGGCGCTGGTTGCCCGGCTGCCGGGAAAGAGTTGAGGTATGCTCTCTTCGAGGCTTGAGTTTCGTCTATCTGACCAGCATGTGTATTGACCGGAGAGCCTTCGTGCTGTTGCTCGCCCTGCTGCTGACCAGTGCGGGATGGGCACAACTCGCCCCTTCGCCGGACGCTTCTCCGGTGAGCAACGCTCCGGCACAGCCGGCTGACGATCAATCGGTGGCAACGTTCAAGCTTGAAGTCAACCTGGTAAACCTGTTCTTCAGCGTCAAGGACAAGAACGGCGAATTGGTTCCACATCTGACCAAGGACGACTGCACCGTATCAGAAGACAAGGTGCCGCAAAAGCTGAAGACGTTTGTGGCCGAGACCAACCAGCCGCTTACCCTGGGCATCCTGTTGGACACATCGGGCAGCCAGGAACGCGTGTTGCCTCTGGAACAGGAAGCTGGAGGCCGGTTCCTGCAACAGGTACTGCGGCAAAAGGACGAGGCCTTTCTGCTCTCGTTTGATGTGGACGTGGACATGCTGCAGGACTTTACGAACAGCGCCCGGCTGCTGTCGCGGGCGATGGACAAGGCGGAAATCAACACAGCGGGCGGGAATGGCGCGGCCGGCGTGCCTGGACTTGGCGGAGGGCCTGTTCCGGTGAGCGGCACGCCGAAGGGGACGCTGCTTTATGACGCGGTGTACCTGGCTTCAAACGAAAAGCTCAATCAGGAAACGGGCCGCAAGGCGATGATCATCCTGACGGACGGCGAGGACGAAGGCAGCCGAATCAAGATTAACGATGCGGTTGCCGCCGCTCAAAAGTCCAATGCCATTATTTACGTGATCCTGATCGCCGACACAGGCTTTTATGGAAACTTCGGTTTCGGCTACAGCGGATATTCGGCTGCGAAGAAGATGTCTGAAGAGACCGGCGGACGGGTGATCAACGTAGGCAACAACGGCAAGAAGCTTGAGGACGCCTTTCAACAGATTCAAGACGAACTGCGTACTCAATACGTGGCCAGCTACACGCCCAGCAATGCCAAGTTGGACGGCACTTTCCGCCATATCGGCGTGGAATGCCGTGGGGATGGATTGAAGGTGCAGGTGCGGAAGGGGTATTTCGCGCCCTCTCCTGAGAGATAGAGCTCACGGGAAGCCAGAGCGAAGGCGTCGGTGTTGCGCCCCCACGACAACTGGCTGCGCGGGCAGAGCACCTGGACATCCCGACACGATAAAAATTACACGGTGTACATAAGAAGTACCAGAATGCGCCGGCTCTGGAACTCGTCAGCAATATATCTCAAACTAAATTTCACCTTGAATCAGTTCCTTACGAAAGAGTGGCGCGCAGAGCGCTGGTTTGGCACGACTATTGCGACATCTACTTGTTGCCCGTAACCGCTCCGCGGACGCAAGGCAGTGGTGGAGGGCAATGGATGGAGGATCTCCCGGTGAAAATGCTTTTAGTAGTCGCGGTGATGCTGGTCACGCTGTCGAGTTTCCCGCTTATCTCGCAGCAGACGAGCCCGCAGCAGGCAAGCCCGAGTCAGCAGGAAGGTAATCCCGGGGCCGGGCAGAGCGTGAATCCGCCAACCGGCTCGGCATCCAGCCCGGATGCATCGGCCACGGAGATGAGCCCGGTCAACGCTGAATTGGTGGGCAAACTGGATTCGACGACGGCCAAGACGGGCGACAGCGTTGTGGTCAAGACGGAATCGTCTGTGAAGACAGTGGCTGGAACCATGATTCCCAAGGGAACGAAGCTGGTGGGCCATGTAATCGGCGTAATGCCGCAGGGAGCGGGCAGTCAGAATTCCCAGGTATCGATCCAATTCGATCATGCTGAAGTGACGGGCGGACAGAGCGTGCCGATTCAGACCGTGATCCGTTCGATTGGACCGGCGGAGAGCGGAACGGCGGACAGTGGTCAGGGAACATCGATGAGCGACGCCACACCTTCTGCACCATCTGCTCCGGCGGCAAGCGCGCCGGGCGGATCGGCTGCGGGAGGGGGCGCGGCCGGCAACGGTCCGCGGACGGGACCGACGGGTAACGAGCCGCAGAGCGCCAACCCCGCAGGCAGTGCTCCATCAGCGAACCCTGGTGCCTCGGGCGACAACGGAAGCAACGCTCCCGCGCCCGGAACCATCGTAGCGCGATCGGGAAACATCGCTATCCGGACGACGTCGATCCCTGGCGTTTTGATCGCGAATAACGACAAGGGCCAGGATCCAAGAATGGCGAAGTCATCCGGCATCCTGCTTGGCGCGCAGCGAAACATCGATCTGGACTCCGGCACGATGATGGAGCTTGCCGTTTCTACGGGCGCACACTAAGCGAACGGATTGACTACGGCTCTTAAGTGTTGGAAGCGATAGAGAAGTATAAAGCCGCAGGAGAGCAGAGCCGGAGTTGATCCGGCTCTGTTCTATTTTTGGACAAAGGATGACCTAAGTCTCGCTGCTCGTAATCTGGCGCGGGAATAGACACTTCGATAACATCGGCGCAGATGAGAAATACTTGAGGCTCTTGCTGGAAATATTTTTGGTGAGCCTTGCAAGTGATCTCAGAGGAATCCGCGATGTTCACCGACTGCGCTGCCCACAATACCTTCGAGATAAGCCCCCGGTTTCGTCAAACGATTGAAGAGCGCATCGCGCGTCTGGAACGCGATGCCGAGCGCGATGAAGCACAGGTGGAGCGGCTTGAAAATGGCGACCACATCCGCCGCCAGATATGCCTGGTGGCCGCTGAGCGAACCGAGGCGCTGCGCATGAGGTTGTTCCTCGATCACGCCCGCACCCGTGCACCGCGGCCGCTGGTCGCGCTGTAGAGCGCGATCAACGCTGCGAGACTGAACAGCGTGGTCGCGGGGGCGCGCAAATGCGGCGGCCCGCTTCTTAATTGCGTAGAAAAATTGGAGCACCGGGCGGGGATCGAACCCGCGTATACAGGTTTTGCAGACCTGCGCGTTAGCCACTTCGCCACCGATGCTTTTGGAAACAGTTGACTGTGATCAGTTTTCAGTGATCAGTCGAAACGGAACGCCGCTAACGACGACTTGAAAAAAATCACTTGTCCTCGACCTCTGGAATTGAAAAACCCACTGCGCCGTTCGCGCCGTGGGTCATGTGAGTCTCAGATTCCTGAAGCTGAATCTAGCCCAGAGCACACGTCTGCGCGAAGCTGTTGCGACAGCAGCATCGACACATACGGAGCGTGAACGAACGGGCCATAAAAATCCTATGCCAGCCGATTTTCACAAGTATCGACTAAGCGGGTACTCGTAGACTAGAGCGAGATTGGAGGCGTGTCAAGCGATGCATGAGCTGCAGTACTTCGTCGTAGATGTGTTCACCGAGGTTGCGCTGGCGGGCAACCCGCTGGCAGTGGTGATGGAATTCGGTTGGACTGACAACGGAGCAAATGCAGGCCATCGCGCGCGAGTTCAACCTATCTGAAACCACGTTTGTGGAGCGCAGGCCGGGCGCGATAGAGAAGGCGGAGGGGGTTCGGGTGCGGATCTTCACGACCCAGGAAGAACTTCCGTTTGCCGGGCATCCCACGCTGGGCACAGCGAGCGTGCTGAAGCTGAGCGCACCTGAAACCGCTCAAGAGAATCTTGTCATCCTGCAGCTGAATGTTGGTCCGATCCCCGTGCAGTTCGAGGCGGAGGGTCTGTTTGGTGAGATGACGCAGCGCGACCCGGAGTTTGGCGCCGAGCTGGATGCAGCCGAAGTTGCGCGGCTCATCGGGCTGGATAGTGACGACTTGGACTCGGCGCTGCCGCCGCAGATCGTCTCCACTGGAAATGCTTTCGCCGTTGTGCCCCTGCGTTCGGCAGATTCGCTGGCGCGGCTGAACGTGAAGCAGCAGGAAGCGGCAATATGGCTGCGAGAGAGCGGGGCGCGCTGGTTCTACGTGCTTGGGCCTGCACCGGCGCAAGGGGGCGACGGCATGACCGCATACCGCGCGCGCATGCAATTCAACGGTGGCGAAGATCCCGCGACCGGATCAGCGGCGGGCTGTGCGATTGCCTACCTGGTGGCCCGCCGTGCGGTTCCTTCCGGCGTGCGTGTCACGCTGCGGCAGGGCGTTGAGATGGGGCGTCCGAGCGGTCTTACGGTGAGCGCGAGACTGAATTTGTCGAAGGTGACGGATGTGCGCGTTGCAGGCAGCACTGTTCTCGTTGCAAAGGGACAGCTTTTCCTGCGGTAATACACACTCTTTCAACAGACTTTCATCATCGCAAGTGGCACAGTGTGTTTACGCTACCGGATTTCCACTTGTTTCATGCGGGTTTTCAGGTCGGGTTTCGCTTGTCATTCTCTCTTTTCATCGGCCAAATGTGCTCGTAGTCTTGCCAAGCATTGAACCAATTCAACCGGCATCTCGCCGGTTTCGCCGATCGCATCAGACGCAGTCTGATCGCAAGCGATGACTCTCCAATCTGAGTTGATTCCCAGAGCGCTCGGTCAGCGCAGAGCCCGCGAGGGCCGCGCACATCGAGACCGTTCGGAAGGGTCAATCGGGGGAAAGTGTCAGTGGTCGGCGGCCCAGGTGAGACATTGCGCCTGCTTGCCACGATGGCAGGCAGCAGGATAGGTACGCCTGCCGGGCGGCCAACCACATTTTTGATGAAGGAGCAAAATTCGAAACCATGCGCCCCAAGAAAGTCATTCTCTGCGTAGACGACAACGAACAAGACCTTTCGGTACTCAAGTTCATGCTGGCAACGAACGGCTACCGCGTACTATCGGCCTCGAACGGCCAGGAGGCAGTCGGCATCTTTGCCGACAATCTTGTCGACCTGGTATTGGCTGACTTTGCCATGCCACAGATGGATGGAAACCAGCTTGTGAGCCGGCTGAAGCAGATCGCCGCCCATGTACCTATGATCCTGCTGGGCGATCCGCAGAAGATGAACGGCCTGATGCATGGGGCTGACGCCTTGCTGACCAAGAAGACCTGCTCGCCGCAGGAGTTGCTGGAGCGCATCAAGGTGATGAGCGCCCGCAAGCGCGGACCGCGCAAGGGTATGCCGCGGATGAACCCAGCGGCGGAACTGGCGGTGGCATCGTGAGGGCAGTGAT